>Ga0114996_10002797_pt1 | contig 22205 bp, 16 predicted proteins | sample ArcticOcean_MG_C_4_FD_87039 | JGI IMG/M metagenome (GOLD analysis project Ga0114996, IMG submission 87039) | Marine microbial communities from western Arctic Ocean - ArcticOcean_MG_CB4_134 | ecosystem: Environmental > Aquatic > Marine > Oceanic | place: Arctic Ocean: Canada Basin | collected... | reverse complement strand
TTTTCACACCTAACCCTTCAGAAAGGAGATCCTCACCCTGCCGCTTGCCCTTTTCCGCCCTGACCCGTTTCAGGCTCATCCTTGCATTGGAAAATGCTCCAAGCGTCCACTTCGTGTGTTGTGTCAGATTCTCATCTCGGCGTAGCGGGACCCTTCTTTGCTATGATCGGGCGTTCCCATGCCGGAGCTACCCCGTATTTCCGTTGTGATCCCGGTTCGAAATGAACAGGGGAGCGTCGAAGAACTAGCCCGGCAGCTCGATCACGTGCTGGTCCGCTGGTATGAGATTATCTTTGTGGATGACGGCAGCACCGACGACACGGCAAAGAAACTCACGGCCATGCACGAGCCGGGCCGCATCCGGGTGATTCGGTTTCGCGCGCCGTTCGGCAAGACCGCGGCCCTGATGGCGGGTTTCGCCGCAACCCGCGGTGAAATCGTTCTAACGCTCGACGGTGATCTGCAGGACGACCCTCGAGAGATTCCCCGCTTTCAGGACCGCCTCGCCGCTGGATTCGACCTGGTCAACGGCTGGAAGAAAACGCGCCACGATCCGATCAACAAAGTACTGCCGTCCCGCATCTTCAACTACTTCGTGCGCCAAACGACGGGGCTCAAGCTGCACGATATCAATTGCGGCTTCAAGGCTTATCGAGGGGACTTGGCGCGGTCGTTGCGGCTTTACGGGGAGATGCACCGCTTCATCCCCGCCATCGTTGCGTCACAGGGTTATCGAATCGGCGAGATCGAGGTCGCCCACCGGCCGCGCCGGCACGGAGAGTCAAAATACGGTTTTCCGCGGCTCTTCAAGGGCTTTGTCGACTTGGGCACGGTGCTGCTCTTGACCCGCTTCGAGGACCGTCCGGCGCATGGCTTCGGTTTTGCGGCGCTGGGGATGTTTGTACTCGGCTTGTTCTCTGTCCTGCTTCTCGGACCCGCCGTGGCGTTCGACCGCGTTCCGTTTGCGATGGTCGCCGTGATGAGCGGTGCCTGCTGGGTCGGATCGGTAATCCTTCTCGCAGCCGGCTGGGTCGCTGAAATCGTCCTGGCGAACGGGTCTCAAGCAGACAATCTGCCCTACTACTCGATTTCAGAACATCTCGATTGACGGCGCTCGAGACACAGCTTGAGCAATCTCACTTGAGGATCAAGTTGAGCAACCTCACTCGATGACTAGGCTGATTCAGCACACCGTTCAGATTCTCAAGTTTCTAGTGCCTGTGGTGATCGCCTTTTTTATCGGGCGAACGATCTACCGAAACTGGCAGGAAGTCCGCGAGGCGAATTGGGCGTTTGATGGCGGTTATCTCTTACTGTCAATCCTGCTCACGGTGGGCTGGTTCGCGCTGCGGCCCTACGTCTGGGCAGCGATCTTGGGCCGATTCGGGCACCCCATCCCTTATGGCGCGGCATTTCGAATATTTCGGCAGGCGGAGCTGAGCCGCTACGTACCGGGAGCGGTTTGGCAATATGTCAGCCGCGTCTATTTGGCCTCTCGATGGGGGGTGCCGGCAGCCGCCACGATGGCCGCGACGATTGTGGAGACCGTCCTGCTGGTACTGGCGTCGATCCTGCCCGCCTTGCTCAATATTCGCGAGGCTCTTCCGCGGCTGGCCGGCATCCAACAGGTCTTACTTTTCGCCTTTCCCGTTGTGGCGCTGGTGGTTGTGCATCCACGGGTGCTGAACTTGTGGGCGGGCTTCTTGGCCCGGCGCATGAAGCAGCCTTATACGGAATTGCGGATCGGGTGGGGCGCGCTCGCCGGTGTCTGGCTCACATATTCGGTGATGTGGTCGGTCGTCGGACTCGGCGTCGGTCTCTTTGTTCGCGGCGTGATTTCGATCCCCTTGAATGACGTTCCTCTGGTGGGCAGCTACTATGCCGCTGCTTGGTTTATCGGGATCGTCTCGGTCGTCGCGCCGGCGGGTATGGGCATTCGAGAAGGCGCTTTCGGGCTATTGTTGGCTCAAGCAATGCCTTTGGGAGCGGCACTGACGATTGCCGTGGGTGTGCGCTTATGGATGACTCTTCTGGAGCTACTATGGGCTGGGGCGGGCCTTTGGTTTTTCGACGCCCCTGGCCCGCATTTCTCACCGCCTGACGGGCGAAGCGCGTCATAGGCCCCGGCAGGACTGTAAAAAATGCGGGTTCAGAGTCGGCCGGTTCCATGCGCAAGGGGCTGGCTGATTGCCCCCCCGAGGGCGGACCGGAACCCGAAGATTCCGTAAAACTACCATCTTTGGTCCTGCCCAGGGCGGCAGATTCCACTCGCTACTGTAAGGTCTAAACCGCATCAAACCACCGTTCCTTATCCAATAGGCATACGTCTCCCAGCGCCATTACCCTACACACTGGAGCGCGTCCATGCGCGCCTGCTGACGATGATTCTCTTATCCGATCTCTTATCCAATTGGCCTGACGCCTCTGCCCTACGGAATTTGCCGTGAGTCGTTTACCTGCTTCAGGAAGTCCCAGAAGTTCGAGCGGCAACGGTTCGTCCAAAGCGGCGCCCGAGTCAACCGCCGTCCGTCCCGCCGATTTAATGCTCCACTCCTCGCTTCGTGGGGTGAGTGTGACTTTGGCGGTTGGGTACGTTTTGGTCGCCGCGGTAGATTTCTTCGCTCTTGCCGCGGCGGGCCCCGCCGTGGTGGCCGCGCTATCCGCCCTGTTATTCGCGGGACTCCGTTTTTGGCTTGACTACGGCCGGGGCATTCCAGCGCGCCAGAGTCACCCAGTGGCAGCCGGGTTGGCGCTGCTGTTGTTGCTCAACGGGGTCGTTCACCTCTTCGTAATCCCGTCTCCCTGGCAAGTGGGTCACGTCGTGGTGTCGCTTGTTGGCGCAGGGTGTTTGCTTCTCTCCGCGCGCTGGCTCGCCGCGGTCGTCGCCGGCTCGATCACCGTGTGGGCGGCGGCTGCCTGGTTCGCTCTGCCGCGCGAGGAATGGATCGGCGTAGCTCTTGTCGCTTGGGCGGCATCCGTCGTTGGACTGGCGACCCATCGGGCCAGGGTCAGCGCTCGCCGCGAGATCGAGACGGCCGAGCGGCGCAACCGGGCCCGAGAACACTCCACTTTCGATCTTCTGGACACGGCTATTGCCGTAGTGGATCGCTACGGGAACATGCTCGGCGCCAGCCGGGCGTGGCAACAGTCGCAAGAGCTTCACCTCTTCGGCGCTTCCCAGAACGGATCGAAACTCAACTACCTTAGCGTGCTGGACCAGGCAGCTTCAGACCACGTCGGTGAAGCGTCGGACATTGCTGCTGGAGTTAGAAAAGTTCTCTCCGGCAAAGAGCACGAGTTCAGCTACGAGTACTCGCATCCGGCCACGCCAGAGAAGCGCTGGTTCCGCCTCCGGGCCGGTCGTCTCAAAGGTGTCGAGAAGGAACGCATCCTGGTGGCCGTCAGTGAAATAACGGCGCGCAAGGAATCGGAAAGGCGTGCGCGCGAGTACTAACAACGATACGCACTCGCCTTTCGAACCGCTAGCGACGGCCTGTGGGATTGGGATCTCGCGAGAAAGGAAATCTATTTCTCGCCGCGCTGGAATACGATCCTCGGTTTTCGAGAAGGACAAATCGGCAGGGATCCAGAGGAGTGGTTGGGACAGATCCACAGCAACGATGCCCGAGCCCTGCTCGCCAAACTTTCCGATCATCTCGACGGCAAGAGCGACGAGTTCGAAGGCGAACACCGAATGAAGCATTCCGATGGCAGTTACCGCTGGATTTTGACCCGCGGAATTGCGATTCGGAACGAGCTGGGAAAACCCATCCGCCTGGTTGGTTCTCAAGTCGATATCACCGCCCGCAAGCGCGCCGATGGCTTGAAACAGAAGGATTCACTCTACGACACACTCACCGGTCTGCCCAACCGAAGCAGTTTGCGGCAGCACCTCAAACGAGCCGCCGAAGAAACCGGGTCGAAAACAAACGTCCTCTACGCGCTGCTCTATCTTGATATCGACCGCTTCCAGCTCGTCAACGACGGTCTGGGGCATACCATTGGCGACCACCTTCTGATCGGCATAGCCGACCGCCTGAAGAAGTGCCTGCGCCCCGGCGATTCGATCGCACGGCTGAGCGGAGATGAGTTCGCCATTCTGCTCGAGAATTTGAATGATGTCTCTCAAGCAACCGAGGTCGCAAGCCGTATTCAGGTCGAGATCGCACGTCCGTTCAAGGTAGGCGGTCAGGAAGTTTTCACGGCCGTGAGCATCGGAATCGCCATGGGATCCTACGGCCGGGAAACGGCCGGGAACCTGCTCCGCAATGCGGATACGGCGTTGAGCCAGGCCAAGTCCCAGGGGCGGGCCCGTTTCGCGCTTTTCAACAACCACATGCATGCCGATGCTCTTGACCTGCTGAGTCTGGAAACGGCGCTGCAGCGCGCATTGGAACGCAAGGAATTCAAGGCCAACTACCAGCCAATCGTGGCGCTGGATTCCGGGAGAATCATTGGCTGCGAAGCTCTTCTTCGCTGGAGTCACCCGGAAAAGGGCCTGGTCCCGCCCAGTGAATTCATCCCCGTGGCCGAAGAAGCCGGTCTGATCAAAGATATCAGCGATTGGATCATTCGCGAAGCTTGCGGCCAAGCCATGAAGTGGCAGCAAGCGGGCCTGCCTCCCATTAGAATCGCGGTCAACATCTCTCCCGGACTGCTCAAAATAGAAGGTTTCGCCGATTTCGTGTCGAAGATCCTGGAAGATACCGGCCTGGCCCCGGAGTTGCTGCAGTTAGAGCTGACCGAAAGTGTCTTGATGGAGAGTGAGCCGGACACGATTCAACCATTGGTCGAGCTTTCTTCGAAAGGGATTCAAATCTCGCTCGATGACTTCGGGACCGGCTATTCGTCCCTCAGCCATCTTCAAAGGTTTCCGATCAGCAGCCTAAAAATTGACAAGTCGTTCATGCGCCACATTGCGGTCAACCCTGGCGATGCAGCCATCGTATCTGGTTTGATTGCACTCGCCCACAACTTGGATCTTCGGATTGTAGCTGAAGGCGTCGAGACGAACGACCAACTCCAGTTCTGCGTTTCCAAGAAGTGCGAGGAAGTGCAGGGAATCTTCATTAGCCCGCCGGTGGAAGCGGACGTCTTCGCGGCTCTGCTAGAAGAGAGTCAATCCAAGCAGGTTCTAGCTCTAGCGAAGGAAACGGGCGACAAATTACCCAGGATAGGCTCGGACACCGCGCAACTCAGAGCCGGGGTTTAAACATGCAGTTGGCGTGGACGTCAGTCCGCGCCTGCAACCGGCCGGCGGCGAGCACTCCAGGAGCGATGGCACTCTCACGGCACCTTTCGGCCAATCACACCCCCGGCACGTCGGCTCCCCAGATGGTCTTGTGGAGCTGCGAACCGAACCGCACGTTTCCCAATTGATCATCGATGATCCATTGGGCCATTTCGGGCAAGTTGATTGATCCGTCTACAGGTGAAAAGAAAACCGCGGCGACGCGGCCCCCAAGATCGTGTTCGCGCGTGAAGCCGCGGGCAAACTCATAGTCCCGCCGCGTCCCGACCACAAACTTAATTTGGTCGTGAGGCGCCAGCGAGTCGAGGTTCGCCATCACAAACGTATCGGCTTCACCCGAGTCGGGGCACTTCACATCGACGATCTTGACGACTTCTCGCGGCACGTTATTGATCGGCCGCTCGCCGCTGGTTTCCAGCAGAACCTGATAGTTTTCCGCCAGCAGGCGGTCCATCAATGGATAGACCTCTTTTTGCAGCAGGGGCTCGCCGCCGGTGATCTCGACCAGCCTCCCGCCAAAGTCGTCAACGCGCTTCATCACCTGTTCGAGGGTCATCGTCTCGCCGCCGTGGAAGGAGTACTCGGTGTCGCACCAGGTACACCGCAAGTTACAGCCGGTCAAGCGAATGAAGATACACGGCAAGCCGGCGTAGCTTGATTCGCCCTGGATCGATTTGAATATTTCGGTGATCTGCATTGAGTGGCGCCCGGAGGGCAGGGCCCAAGAGCAATGTTCATGCTACAGCAGGTCTTTTGGCGGGCGGCACGGGCCGCCATAGGTTCGGACGGCACGGGGGGCGCCCCTGCGTTCGGACGGCACAGGGATCGCGCTGCGTTCGGACGGCACGAGCCTCCGTGCGTTCGGAGGGCACTCCTGGCGATACCCGTTTTCAGCAGCTAACCGTGGACTTCCGTCCACGGCTCTGTCCGATCATCTGAAGTTTTCCACACAACATCGAGGAGCATCCCCGGCCTACGGCAGGTGGATGACAACCATCTTGGTCTCGGTCATCTCTTGCACCGCATACTTCGGCCCTTCTTTGCCGAAGCCGCTGTCTTTGAGCCCGCCGTAGGGCATCAGATCGGCGCGCCATTGCGAACCCCAGTTGATGTGCAAGTTGCCGGAATCGACCTCACGGGCGAAGCGCATCGCGTTGTCGAGGTTCTCGGTGAAGATAGCAGCCGAGAGACCGTAGTTGCTCTGGTTGGCCAGATCGATCGCCTCGTCCACCGAACCCACCGACATCAGGCCCACGGTCGGCCCGAAAACCTCGTCGGCCGAGACCTTCATCTCGGGTGTGACGTCAGCCAAAATGCTGGGGGTCAGCATGGCCCCTTGACGCTCGCCGCCGCCAAGCAGACGCGCACCTTGACCCGCCGCTTCCTGTATCCACTCGGCGACCCGCGTGGCGTCCGACTCGCGGACCATCGGGCCGACCTTCGTCGCCTCATCCAGAGGATCCCCGGTCGTCAGTTTGTCTACCTTGGGTTGGAGTGCGTCAATCAAGTCGCCGTAGACCGCGCTATGGATCAGAATCCGCTGGGCGCTGATGCACACTTGGCCGGCGTTGGCGTAGCCGGTGATTGCGATCGCATTCGCCGCTTTTTCTAGATCCGCATCGGGAAGGATGATGACCGGCGCGTTACTGCCCAGCTCCATCGTGACTTTCTTGATGCCCGCGCTATGGCAAATGCGCTCGCCCACATCGCGGCTTCCCGTGAAGGTGATCTTACGAACGCGCGGGTCGCTGCAAAGAATGTCGCCGATCTGTCCCCCCGAGCCGGTCACGCATTGAATCGCCTGAGGCGGGAGGCCCGCGTCGAGAAGAAGCTGAGCAAACTTGAGAGCGACAAGCGGCGTATCCGTCGCCGGTTTGAGAATGACGCTATTACCCCCCGCGATCGCCGGTCCGACTTTGTGGCAGACCAAGTTCAGCGGGAAATTGAAAGGAGTGATCGCCAGCACGACCCCGCAAGGCACTCGCAGCGTGAAGCCAAGCCGGTTGCCGGTGCCGGGAGCGCCGTCGAGCGGAACGACTTCCGAGCCCAAGCGCTTGGCTTCTTCAGCGGAACCGATGATCGTCTCGGCCGCGCGCGAGACCTCCAGACGGGCCTCGCCGATCACCTTGCCCTCTTCCATCGTGAGGGTGCGCGCGAAGTCTTCGAGACGCTCGTCCATCAGCTTGGCCGCACGCATCAGAATGTGATAGCGGTCATAGCCGGAAATCTTGCGAATCACGCTGGCGCCTTCGGAGGCATAAGCAAGCGCGCGCTCGATATCGTCAGCCGAGGCGCGCGGTACGGTATCGATCTCCTCGTTGTTGTAGGGGTTGTTGACGGGGATCTTGTCCACTCCATCGACCCAACTGCCGGCTATGAGCATTTGCATGGTTTATCCTCGGTGAAACTGCACGGGGGCGAAACTGCACGCGGGCGAAACTGCACGCGGACTCGCTGTCCGCAAGAACAATTGTAGATCATCACGGCGGGGGAAAAGCTACCCTGGCCAACCAGTATTCGCCCGTAAATCGAGCTTTGCGGTGCGCACCTGTTAACGAACGCCCTTAGCGCAGGGCAGACGGTCTGGCGTGAGCGTCCACGCTTGCCGTAAACCGCATCGCCGATTCGTGGGGCCCGGAGCGCTGGCTCATTTTGTCGCATGAAGTCGCCGATTGTCGAATCAAGGCGCCAAGCGAGCCCAGAGGCATGCACGCGGCCCGTCTACCGCTAGGATGGAGTAAGGAGAAGCAACCGCAAATGACAACGCAATCTCGAGGACAGCACGGCTACGGCGCGGCCGGGAAACCGCCCGATATTCCAGAGACTTCCTACGCCGAGCAAGCCCGCACGCTGATGTACCTGGGCCGAGTCGGCACGCTCTCCACCGAATCGCAAAAGCAACCTGGGTTTCCCTTCGGGTCGGTCATGCCTTATGGCGCCGACGGCCAGGGCCGCCCGGTTTTTCTGGTCAGCACGATGGCCATGCATACGCAGAACTTGGAAGCCGACCCGCGCGCGGCCTTGCTGGTGATGCAGGACCCCGGCGCCGAGGACGTGCTGGGAGCCGGAAGAGTCACGGTCTTGGGCAAAACCGAGCGAGTTCTCGACGATGAACGGGCGGCGGTGCGAGAGCTTTATCTGGCCGCCTATCCCAACGCGAAATATTGGATCGATTTCGACGATTTCTCGTTTTACCGCATGGATGTCGTTGATCTCTATTTCGTCGGGGGATTCGGAGTCATGGGCTGGGTGACGGCCGACGACTATCGCACCGCCCAACCCGACCCGCTCGCCGACGCCGCCAGCGGCATCATCAGCCATATGAGCGCAGATCATTCTGGTTCAATGGTTTTACTAGCAAAAGTTTATGCTGGACTTGAAGCCACCGAAGCCCAAATGACGGCGGTGGACCGGCTGGGATTCCAGGTCCGCCTCAAGACCGAAAAGGGCATGAAGGGAGCACGAATCGCCTTTGACCGCGAGGTGCGCTCGGCGCTAGAGACCCGAGAAGTTCTCGTCGAGATGGTGAAGCAAGCGAAACTTCAGAGCCCAGAACGCAAGTGACGAGCCAAGCGCCCTGCCCACCGAACGTCGCGTTCACTCAGAACCCGGAATGCAAGTGACGGGTCACGCGCCGCATGGGAGCGACCAACGCCAAGTTTGCGCGCTGTCCGCTGATCGTTTTCGATCCGTCGGCCGTTTCACTCGACAGACCGTTTTCACTGGCTGGCCGCTCTCACTCGACAGACCTGTTTTACTCGCTGGCCCGTCACTTGCGTTCTGGGCTCTGACAGGCCACCCCGATTTCCTATCCGCGGAGCATCCGCTTTTCAATTAGCCCCAGGCCGAAATCAGCCCCCAGGGCCATTAGCGCCGCGGGCACTGCGCCGAGCAGCAGTAACCCCGTATTGACGGACTGAATGCCGCGGTAGATAAATTCGCCAAGCCCCCCGGCCCCGATCAGGGCGGCGATAGTAGCGACGCCAATGCCCGTCACCGTCGCGACGCGCATGCCGGCCATGATCGTGCGCGCCGCCAATGGCAACTCGACCATGCGCAATAGCTGCCAGTCGGTCATGCCCATGGCCACGGCCGCTTCACGCACGGCACGGTCCACACCCTTGACCCCCGTGTAGGTGTTGCGAATGATCGGCAGCAGCGCATAAAGCACCAGCGCCACGACCGCCGAGCGAGGCCCAATCCCGCCAATCAGCGGCAGCGGAATCAAGAGGCCAAATAGTGCCAAGCTGGGAATGGTTTGCGCCATATTGGCGATTCCCAGCACCCAGCGCTCGACCAACGGGCGGCGCGTCATCCAGATACCCGCCGGAATACCGATTAGCGCCGCGAGCGCCATCGAGAGGCCGACTAGGCCGATGTGCTCCAAGGTGCGGGCCAGCAATTGCGCCTTGTACTGGTCGATGTATTCGAAAAAGCTCACAGTAGGGACTCCAAATAAGGACGGACTCGAGGGTCGCCGGAAGCACGAAACTCTTCTGGATCTCCGAGCCAGACCAGTCGCCCGCCTTCCATCACGCCGATTCTCTCGCCCAGCAGCAGCGCTTCGCGAACGTCGTGCGTAACAAAGACAATCGTCTTGCCCAGCTTCTTTCGCATCGCCAAGAACTCACGCTGAATCTCGGCGCGGGTAATCGGGTCGAGCGCTCCGAAGGGCTCGTCCATCAGCAGGATCGGGGGATCAGCGGCCAGAGCGCGCGCGACGCCGACGCGTTGCCGCTGTCCGCCGGAAAGCTGATGCGGCAGCCGCCCGTTAAGCTCGGCCGGTTCGAGCCCGACGATCCGCAGCAACTCATCGCACCTCTGCTGCTTCTTTTCCTCGGGCCAGCCCTCAAGGGTCGGGACCAGCGTCACGTTTCGTTCGACGGTGAAATGCGGGAAGAGGCCGACGTCCTGGATGACGTAGCCGATCTTGCGCCGAAGTGCGATCGGGTCCCACTCGATCGTCGAGCGGCCTTCGACCAGGACCTGACCACCGCTCGGTTCGAGCAATCGATTGATCAGCCGCAGAGCGGTCGTTTTGCCGGACCCGCTGCGGCCGACAAGCATAAGAGTTTCGCCGGCTTCTACATCCACCGTCAGATCAGAGACGAGAGTAGCGCGGCCGATGCGATAGGTCGCACCCTCCAGACGAATCGGGCTTAGCTTTGGCTCTGGCATCAAGTTGAATCGCGGCGATGGGATCTGGGCGACGGGAAGTAGGGAAGGGTTCTCGGCGAGCACCTCGGGTATCGGCCCACCTCCAGACGACACCAGACGACAAATGATAGCGCACGGCCGGCATCCAGCGAGGACGTCATCTTTACTCGGGCGCTGCCCACTCCCCCCCCCGAAGAGCCAGCGGTCACGGAGCCGCGCCCGTGAAATCTGCTGGAACGGCGCGTTTCCCCAGACGCTGATTCGAGAAAATCGAACCGATAAGTCATTTTAAGAAGGCTTGCGCCGGTCTTGGCTCGCCGGCCGACGGCGGTGGAGCCCGCCACAAGAGCGGAGGCATGGGAGCTTGGGCACTCAGACGACAGTCCCGAAACCACGCGTGCGTGAATCGCGGGTCGCTGAAAAGATGACCACCGAGTTGCAGACCGCCAACCGAGAGCTTCAAGCAGAAATCGCCGAACGCGAGTCGTCGGATGCAAAATTCCACGGGCTTTTGGCAGCGGTGCCCGACCCCACGGTCATTGTCGACGAGAGTGGCCTGATCGTCCACATCAACGCGCAAGTGGAAAAGCTATTAGGCTACTCCCGGGAACAACTCGTCGGGCAGGCCGTCGAAGTGCTGATACCGCACCGGTTTCGGAGCAAGCATCCGGGGCACCGCCGGGATTTCCTCGCCAGCACGCACCATGCTCGGCCCATGGGGGAGAATCTGGAACTCCATGGCCTCCGGAAGGACGGGACCGAGTGTCCCATCGAGATCAGCCTCAATCCAATCTCAACCCAGGACGGCTGTTGGGTCGTCAGCGCGATCCGGGACGTCACCGAGCGCAGGGCGGCGCAACAGGCACTGTGGAAGAGCGAGCAAAGGTTCGATCTGGCGATCCGGGCCACGAATGAAGGTATTTGGGACTGGGATATCGCCCAAGACCGCAAGTACTGGTCCCCCCGTTTCTATGAGCTGCTCGGGTATGAGCCAGACGAGTTCAAGGCCTCTGGTGAAGCATTCAGATCGCTGCTGCATCCCGAAGACTGGGGCGCCACCTTTCGCGCCGTGCGGGAGCACCTTGAGGACCAAGTACCCTACGAAGTCGAGTATCGGTTGCGAACGAAGTCGGGGCAATACCTGTGGGTGCTGGCGCGCGGCCGGGCGGTCTGGGACTCGAAAGGACAGCCTCTGCGAATGGTCGGTTCCATTCAGGACATCACCAGGCGCAAGGAAATGGAACATGAGCTGAACCTGAGCCGGGAACGCTACGGGCGGGCGGCCCAGGGCTCCAATGACGGACTCTGGGACTGGGATCTAGCGACGGACACGCTGTATTTGTCGTCCCGATTGAAATCCATGCTCGGCTGCGGTGAGAACGAGATGGGCACCCACCCGGAGGAATGGTACAAGCGCTTGACGCGGAAAGACGCCGACCGCTTTCAGGCGGCCGTCGGCGCGCACCTGGAAGGGAGAAGCGCCCAGGTCGAGATCGAATGCCGCGTGCGGAAAAGGAAAGGCGCCGCTCAGTGGGTGCTGATCCGGGGGATCGCCGTTCGTGACGCGGATGGGAAGGCCCGCCGCATTGCCGGGTCCCAGACTGACATCTCGGCGCGCAAAGCGGACCAGCTCCAACTGCTGCATCAGGTGCATCACGACGTATTGACCGACTTGCCCAACCGAGCGTTTCTCGCCCAGCGGATCGAGAAGGCGTTGGCCCCCACGAGACGCGGCAAGAGACGGCGGTTTGCGGTGCTCATGCTGGACCTGGACGGATTCAAGTTTGTCAACGACAGTCTCGGGCACGTCGCCGGAGACCAGCTTCTTATCGGAGTCGCGCAAAGGCTGCAGGCGTGCGTTCGGGGCCGGGACACGGCCGCCCGCCTGGGGGGGGACGAATTCGCCTTCCTGCTGGAAGGAATCGACGACCTCGGCGATGCAAGGAGCACCGCCAAGCGGATACAGGACAGCCTACAGTCGCCGTTCAACCTCAACGGGCGGGAGGTCTTCGCGGCCGCAAGCATCGGGATCACGCTCGGCGCCACGGACCATCAGCACGTGGATGACGTTCTGCGCGACGCCGACACGGCCATGTACCGGGCCAAGGCACGCGGCAAAGGGCGATACGCGGTTTTCAACAGCGGGATGCGCGGGTTGGCGATGACTCGCCTGCAACTAGAGACGGATCTGAGACGCGCGGTCGAACGAGACGAGCTTCGGCTCGACTACCAGCCGATCGTCTCGCTTGAAAGCGGAGCGATTTGCGCCTGCGAAGCTCTGCTGCGCTGGCGGCATGCCGAATACGGCCTTGTTTCCCCCACGAAGTTCATTCCCATTGCGGAAGAAATCGGGCTGATTACCTCCATCACCCGATGGGTTCTGCGAGAGGCTTGTGCGCTCAACAAGGCCTGGCAGGTGGCGGGATTCCCGCCCGCGCGCGTGGCGGTCAACATCTCGAGCTTCGACGTCAAACAGAAAGATTTCGTTGAGGACGTCCGCCAGGCGTTGAGCGAGTCCGGCTTGGACCCATGCTGGCTGGAACTCGAGCTCACCGAAGGCACCATGCTGGAGCATACGGAATCAACCTTCCGATCACTAATGAAATTACACAACATGGGAATACAGATCTCTATCGATGACTTCGGGACCGGTTATTCGTCTCTGAGCCAACTGAGGTATTGCTTATTCGACAGCTTGAAAATTGACCGCTCGTTTCTAAGAGACACGACCCCGAAGCCCGATGACGCGGCGATTATCTCGAGCGTGATTGCACTGGCGCACAACCTAGGGCGGAAAGTAGTCGCCGAGGGAGTGGAAACGCTGGAGCAATTGGCGTTCTTGAGATCGCAACACTGTGACCTCGTCCAAGGCTATTTGATGAGCGCCCCATTGCCGGCCGAGGAAACTTCAATGCTATGGGAGCGGGGAATCGAGCTGCTCCCCCGCCTCCAGAGCCCCGAACGCGAGTGAGGGGTCGCCCCAACAATATCCCCAGTAGCATCATCAGCGCCGCGGGCTGCCGCCTGCCCCACTTCCCCCCAGGTTTTCTTCTGGCGGCTTTATCCCGCATTTCTCATCGGGTGGCGAGGCAAAGTGCATGAGAGGCCTGTCAGTACGAGGCGCGCACCGTAGGGACCGGCACTCTTGCCGGTCCATCGCCGCAACGCGGCGACGCCCGATCGTTCCGAGCAAGCGCAACGAAGTACTGGGACAACCAACTGCGGGATATTCGATCTCGATTCTTGAAGCGCGGCGGCTGGGCTGTCGCGGAGCGGTTTGCCCGCGGCTTTCGTTTTCGAGTCACACTAGAGGAATGAAGGACAAGACAGTCCCTGGCTGGGTAAAAGTGCCGCTCGTTGCCGGCTTATGCGGCTGGCTGCTCTGGCGGGAGCTGCGCGCTCCGGCTCGCCGCTCGCGGGAATCGAAGACACTTCACACAGCCCGCAACCTGGCTATGGCTGGAATCGCCGGGTTGGCCGTCGAATACGCCGAGGCGCCGGTCGCCTTGCATCTGGCGCGGCTGACCGAAAAACGCCGCTGGGGAATCTTGAAATGGCTCTCTCTCCCGGCTTGGCTCGAGATTCCGCTGGCTGTTCTGGCGCTCGATTACACGCTCTACCACTGGCACAGGCAGTGTCACAAGAATCGCTTTCTGTGGCGCTTTCACGAGCCGCATCACGCTGACCTTGACATGGACGCCTCAACGGCCCTGCGCTTCCATTTCGGCGAGGTCAGCCTATCGGTGGGCTGGCGGGCGCTGCAGGTCGTCGTGATCGGCGTTTCCCCTCTTGCATTTTCGGTTTGGCAGACTACCCTCGTGCTCTCCATCCTCTTTCATCATTCGAATGTCCGGCTATCCGCCAAAAGCGAGGGCAGGCTCGGGAACGTTCTCATTACGCCGCGGATGCACGCGATTCACCATTCGAACGTGCGGGAGGAAGCCGATTCGAACTGGTCCAGCAGCTTCTCGTTTTGGGACCGAATCCATGGAACTCTTCGACTCGACGTACCGCCGGAAGATCTGACGATCGGAGTGCCGGCCCATAGCAAGCCCGAGGATGTGACGCTTTCGAAAGTGCTGGAGATGCCATTCGTCGAGCAGCGGCCGTCGTGGCAGTTGCCGGATGGGACGCTGAGGATTACACGAGAAAGCGCGGCGGGTGTGACTATTGATGTCGCGCCCAGCGACGGACTCCATCCGTGAGGATTCTCGTTACCGGCGAAAGCGTTATGACGAATTCGTAGAGCAGGGCCCTGATAAGTATGGAGGTTGACAAATACAGGTTGTTGATTACGAAAGATGAAACGCAAAATGTCACATTGCGGACCGATGAAGGGAAGCGCAGCCTTTGAGCGTGTCAGTCATGGTAAGCTCAGGGCAGAAAAACGTGAGGCGTAATGATGACTATAGGCCATAAGAATGATCGGATCAGCCTCTTGGTTGTGGGGCTGTTGCTGCTTTGCGCGGGCACCGGGACTGCTCAGTCTGCTCCGGATGACCAAGCGCTTCAAAAAGAGATTGACGCTCTTAAAGCCGGGCAGCAAGCCATCCAAAAGGATCTTGCCGAGATCAAGAAGCTGCTGCAAAACCAGCGCCCGCAACCCGCGAAGCCGGCGCCGTTCAAACTCCAAGACGTGAGCATCAAGGGAGCGCCGTTTCTCGGTGACGCCAATGCCACGCTGACGCTGGTCGAGTTTACCGACTACCAGTGTCCGTTCTGCAAGCGTCACTTCAACGGCGTGCTGCCTCAAATCAAGAAAGACTATGTCGAGACAGGCAAGGTCAAATACGTCATGAGGCAGTTCCCTCTGTTCAGCATTCATCCTCGCGCCACGAAGGCGTCGGAAGCCGCGCTTTGCGCTGGGGATCAAGCGAAATATTGGGAAGTACACGACCGAATATTCCGCGATCAGCGCAAGCTCTCCGACGAGGACCTGCAAGGACACGCCGAGGCCGAGGGTTTGGAAGCCACTCGATTCAAGGATTGCCTGAGCAGTGGAAAGTACACCGAACAAGTAAAACTCGATGCCGCCGAGGGGGCCAAGGCCGGCGTCAGAGGCACGCCTAGTTTCTTCTTGGGACTGACCGACCCGTCGAATTCCGACAAGATCAAAGCGACGCAGTACATTCGAGGCGCACAGGCCTTCCCGAGCTTCAAGAGCGCGATCGACAAGATGCTCTCGGCGAACAAAGGGTCCGACTAAATCCGACTAAAGAGGATCTGCCATACTTTAGCGGCCGCCGGGTCTAACGCGGCAATCGGGTTAAAGCCGTGCGGGCCGGCTGATCGAGCGCGCGCATGCCGGCTGCTGAGTCCAACGTGTTTCTTGTCAGGCTGTTCATTCACACCCGCCACATCGCCGGGCGCGGAACCCCGGACTGTTCGTTCCCCTTGCAATCACTGTCTCGATTGAGTCCGGAAGGCCTTCATGCGTAGGCGTCCGCGGCCGGCAAGAAAAGCCGCGGCGCGACGGGAACCAAGCGTCACCGCCCTGTTGCGTCCGGCCGCGGCATTCGCCGCGCTGGTTGGAATACTGTGTTCGCCCAGACTGTGGTTGAGCAGCGGCCGGCTCTTCCCCGCCACCCCGCTTTGGGCCGGCTTGCCCCAACCTCCCTTTCCGCTCGACTATTTTCTGTTGATCGCGACGCTTACGTCCCTGACCGGTGTTGCCGTCGCGTCACGGCCCCGGCGCTGGATCCAAGCTTTTCTCGTGCTGTTGGGCATACTCCTGATTTTCGACCAGACTCGCTGGCAGCCTTGGATGGTTCTCTATGCCGTCCTGCTGGCTGCGTTCCTGTTTGCTCCGCGCACCGAAACGGGCAAACGATCCGATCAGACTCAAGTAGTACTGGCCGCTCAAACTCAGATGCTTGATCTTTGCCGGGCCTACCTGATCTGCATGTATATATTCGCGGGGCTGCAAAAGTTCCAGTACAGTTTCGCCGTGCTGGTCGCTTCGTTGCTCAGTCCCGTGCTGCAACGGTTCCAGATCAGCATCGAATGGCTCACCGCTGAGAATACGGTTCCGCTGGCGCTCTCGATGGCCGCGGCGGAATGCGCCGCCGGTGTGCTGCTGGCATTTCAAAAGACACGGCGTTGGGCGGTTTACTTCCTGATCTCGATGCACGTCCTGCTCGTTGTTTGGCTCGGTCCGCTGGGAGTGGATCTCAACTCGGTCGTTTGGCCGTGGAATATCGCCATGGTTGTCTTCCTGCTGTTGTTGTTTCGGCAAAAGGACAAGTGGACGCCCGGGTTGCTCTGGCGCCGCCATTTGTCGACCCGCGTCTGCGCGGTGTTGATTGCCGTTTTTCCAACCTTGGCCTTGACCGGCATTTGGGATTCACCGTTGGGGTTCTCGTTATACACCGGCAGATCAAAAGAAGGCTATATTCAGGTCAACCAGGAGAGGATCGCCGATCTGCCGCCGCTGGTCCAGCGTGTCACGGGTCCGGGAGGGACGATACAGATCGCGAACTGGTGCGAGGAAGCCTTGGGAGTCTACCCCTGGAGGGAGACCGGAATCTTCACCTCGGCCGGCAAGCAGGTGGCTGAATGGCTGGGGCCGGAAGCCAAGGTGCGCGTAGTCGAGTTGGGCAAGCCCGACCGTTTTACGGGAAAACGGGATGCAACAGAAATTGACATTCAGTGAACGACTGGGACGCTTGCCGCGTGGATTCGAAGAGCGGCTCGAAGCTCCGCCTATCCCAGCGGCTCGCTGGACTGGCACGGCACGGTCAAACGTGAATCGATCCGAGCTGTTCCGGGCTATTCCGAGCTATTCCGAGCTATAATGAGCACCGCTTTCGATTCCGGTGTGATGCGAACGGGAGCAAGAAAAGGAGCAAACCATGAATCCTCAGGAAGCCAAGACGATAGCTGATTTCCTCATCGCCGACTTTGAAAGCGAAATGCAGACGACCTTGCGCGTCATCGAGGCGGTTCCAGATGATCACCTCGACTATCAACCTGACGCGAAATCCAAGACCGGCCTCGGGCTCGTCCGCCACATCACGCTCGAAGACGAGTGGCTGTTCGACGGTATTACGAGCGGCGAGTTCAAGCCACCGCCCGACGATTCAGACGCCTGCGGAATCATGACCCCGGCCGACGCGGTCGCCCGTTACAAGGAAAAACTTCCGGCGGCGCTCGACCGCGTGCGTGCCATGCCGGGCGAAAAATTGCTTGAGGTCATCGACATGTTCGGCATGATACAGATGCCCGCGGTGAATTTTATTTCGCTATGCGTCAAGCACTCGGTCCATCACCGCGGTCAGCTCAGCGCATACCTGCGCTCGATGGGCGGCAAAATTCCTGGAATCTACGGTCCTAGCGCCGACACGCAGTAGCGAGCTAAGACAATTTCGCTAACCGGCATTTTTCGCCGCCTGACGGGGAAAGCATGGGAGAGACTCGCCATGCGGTGAGAAATGCGGGCCACCACGATTCCTTGGACCAGCGCCCGCTTTCGCTGAGTCTTTCGGGCCACGCCCGCGATGGTGCCGGCTTGCCTCTCCCAAATCGAACTGATATTCTCAACTGAGCTTGCGAGGACTGTCCGCCGCTGACCGCAAGTCCCGCGTGTTCTCGGCGAATCGGCAGTGAGACAACGCTGCTTTGCCCGACGGCTGTACTCATGGCAACCGCCCGTGTCGTCGTATCGAATAGTTAAGAAAGTCGGGCAGTAAGAAAGTCAGGAAAGAGAGATAACAGATCATGTCAACGATTTCGCGCCGTGCATTTGTCAATACTTCCGCCACGCTAGCCGCCGCTCCGGCCTTTCTCAGCGCCCAGGCGTCGGGGAGCAAAGTGAACCTGGGATGGGTCGGCTTCGGCAATCGAGGTGGCCGCCACGTCAAGACCATGATGAAAGTCGCCAAGGACGACGCGCATATCAAGGCCGTTTGCGACGCCTTCGCTCCACGCCTGGCCAAGGCCAAGGACGACGTCGCCACCGCGCAAGGATCATCTCCCGACACCTACGACGACTACTACAAGATGCTCGGCGACAAATCGATCGACGCCGTCGTCATCATGACGCCCGAGCACCTGCATCGCGATATGGCCATCGCGGCGCTCGAAGCCGGCAAGCACGTCTACTGCGAGAAACCCCTGACCCACACAATCGAGGAAGGCTACGACATCCTCGCGGCGGTCAAAAAAAGCGGCAAGAAGTTTCAGGTCGGCACGCAGCGCCGCAGCGCTCTGCTCTACCAAAAAGCCAAGGAAATCTATGAATCAGGGGTTTTGGGAGAGGTCCACTACGCGCGCGCGTTTTGGTACCGCAACAGCCCGGATACCTTCCCGGCCTGGCGCTACAAGATCCCCGGCGACTCGACGCCCGACAACACCGATTACGAAAAGTTTCTCGGCACGGCGGCGAAAACGGATTTCAACAAGCAGCGCTACTTCCAGTGGCGGCTCTACTGGGATTACTCGGGCGGCATCTCGACCGACCTTCTGGTGCATCAGACCGACGCCATTCATATGATCACCGGACGCACTCATTGCAAATCGGTAATGTGCAACGGTGGTATCCATTGCTGGCCCCACGACGACCGAGAAGTTCCCGACACCGTGACGGCCGGGTTCGAATACCCGGACAACTTTCACCTCAACTACAGCGCCATGTTCCGCAACTCGCACTACTCTTTCGGCGAGCAGCTCCTGGGCAGTGAAGGGACCATGGAGATCATGGGCCTCCGCGACCTCTACGTCTATCCCGAGAAGTACCGCGGGGCCCCCGAGGACGTTCCGGCCCGCCCGGAGATCCACATCAGCAGCCGCAAGGACCTGGGCCAAGGCAACCCAACCAACGCGCATTTAAAGAACTTCATCGACGCCATCAAAGGGACGGCGGAGCTGAACTGCCCGGCCCAGACTGGCCACGAAGCGGCGGTGACCGGGCACTTGGCTACGATGTCTTATCGCAAAGACACGAAGGTCTTCTGGGACCAGGAGAACCAGCGTTACTACTTCGGGTAGTTGTGCCGCCGTTCGGGACCGTCAGCACCTATTCGTGTAAAAAACGGAGGCTCTCACCAAGCATGCCTCGAGGCTGAAAATCAATGAGCCAAACCTATTCCAAATCCAGACTGATCCCGGCGATGATTCTGGGGATTCTGACCTACGGGCTGATCGCGGCCCTACTGGGGACGGTGCTACCGGAGCTGGGCGAGAAGTTCGGTCTCAGCGCCGAGCAGAGCGGCTTAATCGCGACGATGCAAGCACTGGGGCTGATGATCGCCTCGGTCGCGGTTGGGCCGATCGTCGATAACAAGGGCAAGAAGACCGGGATCGTTGCCGGTCTCGGCGGCATCACCCTGGGCCTAGTCGGACTGATTTACACCGAAAGCTACGAGGTCGCTCTGCTTTCGATGCTGATTCTGGGGCTGGGCGGCGGGATGCTGGTCACCGGCTCGAACGCCTTGATCAGCGAAATCAGCGAAGAGAAAAGATCGTCCGCGCTGAACCTGCTCAACATGTTCTTCGGGCTCGGGACGATGATCACTCCGTTGCTGGCGGCCAACGTCGGGGCGTTGAGTTCTACCTACGCTCTCTCGATTGCGCTAACCGTGTTCGCGGCAGTCACCTTGCTGGTGAACGTGGCCACTCCGATGCCCCCGCCGACCGGCGAGCGAGGCTTTGTCGCGGCGGAGGCGCCGGCTTTGTTGCGGCATCCGGCCCTTTACCTGCTCAGCCTGATGCTGTTTCTTTACGTCGCTTGCGAAGTGGGCGTCTTCAATTGGCTGGTGAAATACCTTGTGGATGAGCAGGGCGTCGACCTCAGCTACGCGCGGAACGTACTCTCGTGGGGATTCGCGCTGGGATTGCTGCTGGGGCGGGTGATCGTGTCGAGAATTTTATTGGGTGTGGCCGAGATCAAAGTGACGCTATGGGCCTCGGTTGCCATGCTGGTGACGACCTCCACCATGCTCATGGTTGGAGACCCAATACTTGTGGGCGTGTCCGTATTTGTTGCGGGACTGGCGATGGCCCCGATGTTTCCCACCACCTTGGGAATCTGCGGCAACGTCTTCACGAAGATGACGGCAACGGCCATGGGGATCGTCATCACTTCCGGCTGGATCGGTTTGACGCTCAGCTCCTACATCATCGGTTTCGTGGCTGAACGCGCGAATCTCAACACCGCGCTTCTATTGCTTCCCGCTATGTCGTTGCTGCTGATCGTGGTCAATCTATTGCTGAGACCCCATCTGAGCAGGCCCGCGGCCGCGTAAGGGGCGCGCATAGCCCGCATTTTCCAGCGCCCGGCGGCGGAGGCACGCGGCAAGAAAAGCATGCTGCCCCCCCCTTTTCGGGGTCATCTTGAGCTGGAGCACTTCCTGCCTGATTTGTGATGCGGCGGCGAACTATAATGAATCTAGTGGAATCCGAAAAGTTAAACTTCGCAGTATTCATTGACTTCGACAATATCGAGATCGGGGTCAAATCAACGCTCAATCGCGAGTTCGACGTGAAGTGCGTCCTGGACGGCATCAAGGAACGCGGGGAGATCGCCGCGAAGATTGCCTATGCCAACTGGGGGCGCCAGCAATCGGAGGCTCGCAAGTGCAGTGAAAACGGCGTCCAGATGGTGCAGCGCGACACAACGCCGCGTGGCGACAAGAATGGCGCCGACATCAATCTGGCGCTCGACGCGCTGGAGATGGCGTTCACGCGCGATCACATCAACGCTTTCGCCATCATCAGCGGCGATAGCGATTTCATGGCCCTGGTCAACAAGCTAAAGCAGTACAACAAGCGGGTCTACATCGTCGGCGGCAAGGCCTTCACGAGTACGATTCTGCAACGGAACTGTCACGAGTTCATTAGCTACGAGTCGTTGCTGGACCAAAGTGCTCCGCGTTCGCGCCGGGGAGGAGGCTCCTCGCAGCGTGGCCGCAGCACCCGCTCGTTGCCGCTCTCGAAGGCGATCCCGTTGATTGACCGCGCTCTGAGTGCGCTCGACCGGCGAGGCGTCCAGCCGCAGCTCGGTTTACTGAAGAGCACCGTTCTGCAACTGGACTCCTCCTTTACCGAACGCGACTACGGCGGCTCCTCGTTCTCGAACTTTATTCAAAAACTCGTCGCCGAGGGCATCCTCTCGCTGACGACGATTGACGGTCACCATGTTGTCGAGAGGAAGTCGGAAGCCGAAGGACTCGAAGTCGAAGACCTAGAAGTCGAAGCTGAGAAGGGTCCTGAAGACGCCATCGCCTTGCTGGGAGAAGTACTGCAAGCCAATCTTGAGCTGCTGGAAATGGGCATTCCGGCTCGAGAAGTGAAGGCGCTGGTCAAGGCTGTGGAACCGGACTTCAATGAGACCGACTACGGTTTTTCCGAGTTCGTGGAATTGCTAAACTTCGCCCAGGATAAAGGCGTTGTTCGCGGCGAAACGGATTCATCCGCTAGCTTGATGTTCCACGCCGGAGATGAGCTTGCGAACCTGCCGAAACGGCCGAGGAAAAAGGCGGTAGCCAAGGCGGCAGCCAAGCCGGCCGCGGCAGCAGATACATCGAGTCAGGATCAAGAAGCGGAGGCTCGGCCGGCGCCGAAGAGACGTCCCCGGACCCGGCGTCCCCGAAAGTCCACCTCGCGGAGTGCGTCGGCCCGCTCGTCGAGCAGCGAGTCGGGAGATGGCGATGCGGCGGCGCTAGAAGGCGATTCACCGAGTGCCGCCGCCGCGGATTCAGAGACACCCGCTGCCTCCGAGGCCACGCCCGCCGGCTCAGCGCCGGCTGACCCAGCGCCCGAGTCAGCGAAGGCGGAGCCAGAGACGGCCGCGCCAGAGAGC
>Ga0114996_10002796_pt1 | contig 22210 bp, 16 predicted proteins | sample ArcticOcean_MG_C_4_FD_87039 | JGI IMG/M metagenome (GOLD analysis project Ga0114996, IMG submission 87039) | Marine microbial communities from western Arctic Ocean - ArcticOcean_MG_CB4_134 | ecosystem: Environmental > Aquatic > Marine > Oceanic | place: Arctic Ocean: Canada Basin | collected... | reverse complement strand
CGGGTGCGATTGCCGCGTCTCCACTTGCCGATGGCGATCAGGGCCGAGGCTGGCAGCAATTCATTGCCGCTTACCGAGAACGCTATCCCGATGCTGCAGAGGTGCCTTCCCTCTTTGCGTTCAGCTATTACGTCAACACCAAGGCCGCGCTCCTTGCCCTAGACGCGGTGGACGGTGAGCTTTCCGGTGGGCAAACCGCGTTTCGCCAGGCGCTGGCGGAGCTAAGCTTCGAGACCCCGGCGGGTCGCGTTTCGCTCGACGAAAACCGCCAGGCGATTGCCAACAATTATGTCCTCGAAATCGCTCTTGCTGAAGACAATCGCCTGCACCATGAAGTGGCCTATGTGGCCACCAGCGTTGATCAAACGCTAGGGCTGGGACGCGAACGCTACCTTGCCCTCGGCGCCCCCGGCCCAAAAACGCCGAGCTGTCCCTAAGCCGGCTTAGTTAGAGTTCGCCGGCGAGGCCAACCCGTTGCAGCGTGGCTTCAGTCGGCCGCCCGTTATCATCCCAGTCCATCTGGCCGTAATAATCTTTCACCATGCCTTCGAGGTGCGGCTTGATGGTCTTGCCCGCCGCCCTGCCTTCGGTCGGCGCTTCCAACAGGCGGTCGGAAACATCGAATTCATCCTCAGGGGTGAATCCGCGTTTGATGGCGATGATACGCTGCATGTTGATCAAGCGCTCGCCGACGGCCAGGGCCTCGGCTTGATCAAAACCCTTCCAACCGGTCGCCAGCTCAATGGCCTTTGCTGAATTTGGCAGCACGTCCTTCACGCCCCAACAGGCAAACCAGCACACGCCGAGTGAATCTTCCCACAATTTTTTCGCTTGGGTCTTGGCCACCGCCTCGGCCTTGCCTTCGGTAATGAAAGGCTCGGCGATTTCGGTGTATCCGAGGTCAGGTTCGGAGGTCCACGCATCGACGCCCGGACCTTGCCAACAAACGCCGGCACCAGCCACAATTTGACCGAGCAAGACACTCCAGGCCGGTCGCCAATCATGCAAATTGATGCCACCACCGCGGATGTGAAGGACGCAGGCTTCCGCCGGCGGGCCCAACAGCGCTGCCGCTTCCTTGAGACCCTTGGCCAGCACGCGCCCGCCGAACCCCTCGCCGCTGCACATCTGATCGATAAGCGTCACCGCAGCCTCGAAATTACCCCAGTTGAGCTCGAGACCGCCGGTGTCCTGCGGCGACAACAGCTCGCGCTCGTAGAGCTCGTAACACATGCCCATCAGCGCGCCGGCGACCGACGAATCAATCCCCATACCATCGAAATGATCGGTTAGCGCCAGGGCTTGATCGGGATCTTCAATTCCGATCATCGCCGCCGCGCCTTCTATATTTTCGCCACCGCCACACATGCTCGCGGTAAAGCCGGCGAATTGGCCGCTGTTGATGGTGCAGTCATAGGCGCAGGCGATGCTGCAATTGTAGGATTCCTTCGGCACCACGGTCCAATCCTCGGCCGCCCGATCGACAAATTTCTGGGCATACCCCTCGCCCCAATTCGGATCGGTCAAATTTTTGCAGCCGATCATGCTCTCCGCCGCAACATAGGTGTAAATACGCGTGATGCCGCCGTCCTTCAGCAGCGAGCCAACGGCCGGTGTGCCCTCCCCCGGCTTGCGTTCGGCGGTAATCGAATCGTCCCATTTCTTGGTCACGTCGGCGAATCCATTGGCGTCTACCAGCGCCGGGGTGCCTGTGCCGCGCACTGCCACCGCCTTCAGCATCTTGGAACCCATGACCGCGCCGATTCCGCCCTTATGGGCACCGTGATTGCGGTCGTTCTTGACCGAGGCGCCGTGCAGCATGGCCTCTCCCGCCGGGCCGATGCAGGCGACGCTGATTTTCTCCTCGTCGCCGAGTTCGCGCTTGATCAAACGCTCGGTTTCGCGCGTGTCTTTGCCCCAAACATGGGACGCATCGCGAATTTCGACTTTGTCGTCATCGACCCAAAGATAAACCGGCTTGTCCGCCTTACCGGTGACGACGATGCCGTCATACCCGGCATGTTTGAGATAGGCGGCCCAAAAGCCATGAGAATGCCCGGTCGCGACCGCATAGGGCGTGTCGTAATTCAACGAGACGATGGCAAGGTTGGATGAACTCGGCGCCGAAGTTCCGGCCAACGGGCCGTTCATCATCATGAACGGCGCATCCGGGTCGGTCGCCTTCATGCCGGCATGAGTTTCGTCGAGGAGGATTCGCATCCCCAGGCCGATTCCGCCGACATATTTCCTCAGCACGGATTCGTCGGGTAGCGGCTGGTTTTCGCAGCTCCCCGTACTCAGATTGACCCGCAGTAGTTTCCCCGCATATCCGCCCAGCATAACACCACTCTCCACAGTTAGGATTTCGAAACACTCTTTTGTTAGAGACTATCAAATCTAAGTCACCGGAGTCCTGAGAAACTTTGGCTTGACTCAGTCCGGCCGGCTATTTTTTTTGAATCGGGAAACCTCATGGTGAATCGATCGGCTGCAAACGATGACTCTCTGTCGCTGGCACTTGAATTTCAGCGGACCGGTCACGTTGCGAAGGCCAAGGCAGAGTGTCTGGACCTGCTCCGCCGCGACTCGAAGCAAGCGGCAGCGTAGAATTTGCTCGGGTTCTTGGAGCGTGAGGAGGGTAACGGCGGGGAGTCGATCCGAGCCTTCGAAAAGGCTGTTTCCGCCGACCCCGAATTCGCCGACGCCCATTTCAATCTCGGAAATATCTTCAGAATCCATGACAAGCCGCGTCAAGTTGCGGCCGCCTACCGGGCTTTTGTGTCAATCAACCGTGACGATGTCGAAGCCCATTTCCATTTGGCCAATTCACTTCTATCGTTGGACGAATTGGAAACGGCGGAAACTTCGTTCCGCGATACCCTGCGCCTCGACTCCAACCATATCGATGCGCGAACAAATCTCGGTTACTGCCTGAAACGGATGGGCCGTTACAAAGAAGCTGCCGAGCATCTTCGCTACGCATTGGAGCTGAACCCAAAATCTGCCGAATGCCACAATAATCTCGGCACCGTATTGTGCGATCTGCGGCAATTCGAACCGGCGGTGGCGACATTTCGCTCGGCACTAAAACTGAAGCCAACTTTCATTGAAGCGCACAACAATCTTGGTCATGCGCTGTTCGATATGGGGCGAATAGACGCAGCCGTGGAGGCATTCGGCCGCGCGCTCGAATTAAACCCGGGAGATCTGCATAGCTACATAAACCTTGCCGGCGTGGGCGAACGCGCCAATCGGCTAGATATTGCAAAAGACGCTATCGCGCGCGGTTTCCAAATCGACCCTCGGGATGCCAGCCCCCACCTCTTGACCGCGAAGATTGAGCGCCGTGATGGCCGGGTCAAAGAGGCCATCGAACGGTTGGAGAATATTGATCCCTCAGGCAACCACGACCTTGTCACCATAGATATCGCCTTCGAACTGGGCCAGCTTTACGATCGATCAGATTCGCCGGACCAGGCATTTCGTTATTTTACCTAAGGCAATCGACTATCGCGGAAGTATCCGGCGCACCGCCACATCGACAAGAATGAATTTCTCGACTTAGTCGGTTCTCTGGATAAGGCCGTAACCCAAGATTGGCTTTCTTTCTGGAGCCAAACACCGCAGTTTTCCAGCACCCTCGAGCCAGCTTTTATTGTTGGCTTTCCACGTTCCGACACGACCCTCACTGAGCAAATCCTGAACGCCCATCCAAGTCTGCAAACGCTCGACGAGAAACCGACCTTTGACGTCATGCTGGCGCATCTCGCGAACTATCCCCGCTCGATGGCGCGGCTGACCGACACGCGTATCAATGCCTTGCGCACGATCTATTACGACGCTGTAGCCGAACACGTCGAAGGCGGTTTGGATATGCGGATCGTCGATAAAATGCCACTCAACATCATTCACGTTACCGCCATTCGGCGTTTTTTTCCCACCGCCAAAATTATTTTGGTTATGCGCAATCCCTGCGACTCCTGCCTCAGCTGCTTCATGCAGAATTTCACCGTCAATTCCTCCATGGCTAATTTTTTTACGCTCGAAGATACCGCCCGGCTGCACGCCAAGGTGATGTCGCTCTGGGGCAAATGCGCAGATTTGCTGAAGCTGGACTTCCATGTCATCCGCTACGAAGATTTAGTCGGCGATTTCGAATCTGAAACCCGCAAAATGCTAAATTTTCTTGGCGTGGAATGGCACGAAGCGGTGAGGGAATTTGCCGCTCATGCAAGGGCGCGTGGCAAAATTCTCACCCCCAGCTATCATCAGGTGCCGCAGGAAATATATCAGCACGCCACGTATCGCTGGCAGCGTTACCGCGACGAATTTGAGGGTTTCCGAGAGTTGCTTGAGCCCTTCGTCACCGATTTCGGCTATCGCTGGGATCAATAACCCCGCGCCATACCCAGTTCATGTATCGAGATATAGTTCAGGATCATCTCTTCGGAAATCGGCGCAAAGCGGAATAACCGCGCGTCGCGCCATAGGCGCTCGACATGCATCTCTTTGGCGTATCCCATGCCGCCCATAGTCTGCATGGCGCGCTCGATGCCTTCCGCCGCCGCCTGGGCGGCGATCAATTTGGCGATATTGGCCTGCCCGCCAAAATCTTCCCCGGCATCAAACAGCCCCGCCGCTTTATAGTTCATCGCCCGCGCGCATTCGATTTCGGCATGCGCCTGGGCGAGCGGAAATTGCAGGCCCTGGTAGGAGGATATCGGGCGATCGCCGAACACCTTGCGCTGATTGGCGTAATCGACGGCGAGGCCGATTGCGAGATGGGTAGCGCCAACCAATCCCGCTGTGGTGACGATGCGTTCGGTATTTAACACGTCCAACAATTCCGGCCAGCCGCCATGCAGCGTGCCGACCAGTTCGTCGCCGTGCACGGGCGCATTGTCGAAGAACACATTGCTTGCCGGGACGCAGCGCGTGCCGACCTTATCGATGGCGTCGTGACTGACCCCTTCACGCGCCACATCGATCAAGAACATGGTTATGCCATCGGTTTTGCGCACCGCCTCTTCGGCTTTCTTGGTGCGCGCGATGACTAGCATTTTCTCCGCCTGAGGAACGGCTGAAATAAATATCTTGCGGCCATTGAGGCGCCAGCCATTGCCGTCCGTCTCGGAGAAGGTGCGGACATCGAGGCTGTTGGTTCCCGCGTCCGGCTCGGTCAACGCCATACAGCAACCAATTTCACCCGATATGATCTTAGGCAGCACTGTGCGGCGCATCTCGTCGCTGCCGTATTTTGATATCGAGACGCCGCCAAAGATCGGATTGAGCATAAACAGCTGCGACAACGTACAGCCCGCGCCGCCCTTGCACAGCGCCTCCACGATCAACGCCATGTCCAACATGCCGAGACCGGCGCCGCCATGCTCCTCGGCCAGTGCCACACCACACAATCCGGCATCGCAAATGGCTTGCCACATCTCCGTCGGATAGTCGCCGGCAGCGTCGAGCGCCCGCCAATAATCGACGCCAAATTTCTCGCCGATCCGGGTCGCTGTTTCGACCATCAGTTCCTGTTCTTCGGTGAGGCTAAAATCCATACCTCAGCTCCCGTCGAAATTTGCATCGCGCTTTTCGAGAAAGGCGCTGCAGCCCTCATGCGCGTCCTTGCTGTCCATGGTGAGGCTGATCATCGCCTGCTCATGGGCCAGCGCCGACGGCAGCGACATGTCTGCTCCGGCAGCCAGGGTGCGTTTTAAAATTTTAAGCGCGAGCGGTGATTTGCCAGCGATCTTGGCGGCCAGCGCTTTACAGGCCGGCATCAATTCCTCGGCCGGCACGACACGGTTAGCGAGGCCAAATGCGACCGCTTCGTCGGCGCTGATATGATCGCCGGTGAACATAAGTTCCTTGGCGCGGCATAGCGGAATTTGGCGTATCAGGCGCTGCGTGCCGCCAGCACCGGGAAACAGGCCCAAATTTATCTCCGGTACGCCAATTCGTGCGGAGGCGGAAACGATGCGAATATCGAGCGCCAGCATCAATTCGCAACCGCCACCCAGGGCCCAACCATTGACGGCGCCGATTGTCGGTTTGTCGCAGGTTTCGATATGCCGGAAAAGATCGTGAATGGGCCCGGCGAATTCAGTATAATGGGCCAATCCCTCGCGGGAATTAAGGTCCGCGATATCGCCTCCGGCAATGAACGCCTTGCCCGCGCCGGTGAAGATGATCACCCGCACCTCTGGGTTTGCCGCCATATCGGCGAGCGCGGTTTCCATCGCGCCGATCGTCGCCAGATCGAGCGCGTTTAATTTCTCCGGCCGGTTAACAGTGATGATCCCGATCGCGCCTTCGACGTCACTCAAAATGGCCGGCTCGGACATGAAATTTCTCCTTTTTATCACCGGAACCGCTTGCCCGGACCAGTGGGTTGTGGCTTTTCTATGAGGGGCAAAGCTTAGTGGATAAATTCCAGCAGGCAATGGATGCAACATGGGTGAGTGGTTCGAAAAGCTGAAATTTGGCGATTTGCCGGCGTTGGCCCGAGAGCGCTACGGCGATCGCGAAGCACTATGCTACAGCGATCAACGCTGGACCTACGCTGAGTTCGATGTGGAAGTCGACCGCGTTGCCCGTGGTCTGATCGCCCTCGGCGTCGAACCTGGCGAACATGTCGCCCTCTGGATGGTCAATCGCCCGGAATGGCTGTTTCTGATGTACGCCATCGCCAAGGTCGGCGCCGTGTTAGTACCACTCAACACGCGCTACCGCACCGCCGATGTCGCCTTTACGGTGAAACAATCCGATAGCGCCACCTGGATTTCCATGGCCCGCTCGGGGCCGGTCGACTACCTCGCCATGATACGAGAAAACCTGCCGGACATCGCCGGGCAGGCGCCGCATGAGCTCAGCTGCGACAGCTTTCCCAAACTGCGCCGCGTGGTTCTATTCGGCGCGGAACCCGATCCGGGCATGCTTGCCTGGACCGATCTTCTGGCGGCGGGCGAAACTGTAAGCCAGAGCGAACTTGAAGCTCGCGCGGCGGCGGTCAATGCAGATGACGTCGTGCTCATCTGCTACACGTCCGGCACCACCGGGCATCCCAAAGGGGTGATGCACAGCCATGTGATCATCCGCAATGTCATCGACCGGATGAACCGCCTCGGCGTCACCTTCGAAGACGCGATCATCAATAATCTGCCGATGTTTCATCTCTACGCCTATAGCGAATGCGCGATGCTGACTATCCTTTCCGGCGCCCGGCAAATCCTGATGGAAAGTTTCGATGCGGCGGAAACGCTACGTTTGGTGGAAGCGGAGCGCGCCACCATCATGCACGGCTTCGATACCCATTATAAAGATCTGCTCGACTGCCAGGCGCGCGACAAACGCGATTTGTCGTCGCTCCGATTCGGGACCTTTCCGGCAGGCATGCTGAACTCGACACCGATTGCCCGGCGCAGCCAAGCGGAACTAACCACAACGGTCTCCGGCTGGGGCATGAGCGAGACCTGGACGTTCGCGGCCTGCTCCTTCATCAGTGGAACGCCTGAGCAACGTTGCGACGCGTCGGGATTTCCGATGCCGGGCCTCGAGTACCGTGTGATCGACCCAGAAACCAGGCGCCAGCTTGCGCCGGATGAGCAAGGCGAACTTTTGGTGCGCGGCTATTCGATCATGAAGGGCTATTACAACAACCCGGAAGAGACGGCGGCAGCACTCGACGCGGACTGTTGGTTGCATACCGGCGATACCGCCCTGATCCGCCCTGACGGCCATCTTCGATTCATCGGCCGTTTCAAGGATTTGCTCAAAGTCGGTGGGGAGAATGTCTCACCGGCCGAAGTCGAAGCGTTTCTGTTAAGCATGCCCGATGTAGATCAGGTCGCCGTGGTTGGCTATCCAGATACGCGCCTCGCCGAAGTACCGGTCGCCTTTATAGTTCCCGTCGACGGCACCAAGCCGGATCAAGGCGCGGTTGCCGCGCACTGCAACGGAAATATTGCAAGTTATAAGGTTCCCCGCCATGTGTTGTGCGTCGCGGAACTTCCCATGACACCCACGGGCAAGGTGCAAAAACACAAACTGCGCGCCCGCGCCCTCGAAGATCTAGGCGCCCCCGATTAGCTCTTCGGCTTCGGGCGCTGTGGCGCTTTGCGGCGAATTGCGCGGCCATCGGTGCCAAACAGCAGGCAATATTGGGGCGGCAGATGGAGCATCACATCTTCTGCCTCCACCTCCTCGGCCATCGCAGTGATCTCACCTTCCGGCGAATCCAGATGCAAGATAGTTTTTCCGCCGGAAATCTCTTTCTGCAGGACCCTCGCCGGGATGGTGTTGTGTTCCGCGTCCGCAAATTTAATGTGCAGCGGGCGGATGCCGAGACTTACGTCATCGCCGGTAAGGGATAACTTTGCATAAGCCGGCACGGATATTTCGCTGCCGCCCACAAGTCGCACGCGAGCCAGCCCGTCCGCATGATCAACGACCTCGCCGGCCAATAAATTGATCGGCGGCATGCCGAACAGCTCGGCGATGTCACGATCAGCGGGGCGGCGATAAATCTGCTTGGGCGCGCCGACCTGCGCAACGGCGCCGAAGGACATCACGACCACCTTGTCGGCGATGCGGAGCGCCTCGGCGCTATCGTCGGTGGCGTAGATGACAGTGGCGCCGTCCTCGCGCACCAGGCGCACCATCTCTTTCATCACCCGTTTGCGGATTTGCGGGCCGTCCTTGGGCTGTATGGCTTGGAACAGATAGGCCGCCGGATCACGCACCACGGCGCGCGCGATGCCGATCAGGTGGCGTTGCTCTTCACTAAGTCGCTTGGGCCTCTTGGTCAGCACTTCTTCTAGGCCGAAACGCTGTGCAGCGGCATGTACACGTTCGCTTATTTCCGCCTTGTCGACCTTTGCCATATGCAGGGGAAAGGCGATGTTGTGATAGACATTTTTATGCGGCAACAGGCCTTGCTTTTCGAACACCATGGCGACATTGCGTCTGCCGCCTTTGAGACCAGACACCGCCGTGTCGCCGACGAAAATTTCACCACTAGATATCTTGTCGATGCCGGCGATGGCTTTCAGAGCCGTTACCTTGCCGCACTCGGCATCGCCGACAAGAACCGTTAACTCGCCGTCGCGCATGGTCATGTCGACATTATCGAGAAGGTAGCGTCTCGACGCGATTTTCGTAACGCCACGCAGCGTGATTTCCGCCATGTCCGGCGCCCTGCCCTAGGTCAAACTTCGAGGACGATTTTGCCGTAGAAATCGCGGCTTGCCAGCATCTCATGTGCGGAACGCATGTCGGCAAGCGGAAAAGCCTTGGCGATCACCGGCCTCAGTTTACCTTGGCCTACCAGGCTGAGAACTTCCGTGTTCGTCGATTTCGGCGCGAAGTGGCAACTCGTCATGGTGATTTGTTTACGGAAGAAGTCGATCATGTCGAGTTCGACCTTCTCGCCGGCATGGGCGCCGCACGTCGATAGGCGGCCATTTAGGCAGAGCGCGGCGAGGCTTTGCTGCAAGATTTTGCCACCAACCATCTCGATGCAGACATCGACACCACGCCCGCCGGTCAAACCCATCACCGCCGCCGCGATGTCTTCGGTTTTGTTGTAGTTGATTACCTCATCAGCGCCCAATTGACGCGCGCGCTCGAGTTTCTCGTCGGAGCCGGCGGTGGCGATGATGCGCGCACCCGCGAGCCGCGCCACTTGGATCGCCGCTGAGCCGACGCCGCTGCCGGCGGCGTTGATCAGCACATCTTCGCCCTGGCGCACATTCGCCTTGTTGATCACCATCTCCCACGCCGTGGCGTAGGCCACTTGTGTGGCGGCGGCATCGAGATACGACAATTCGTCCGGCATGCGGATGACATTATGCTGGCTGACCTTCACATACTCGGCATAGGTGCCCCATCTGGTGACGCCAAGCTTGTCAAAATCAAGACAGATATTGTCCATGCCGAGCGCGCAATTGCAGATGCGGTGACGGCACTGCCCGGACGACGTGGTCAGGAACGGCATCACCCGGTCGCCAACTCGAAACGCCTCAACGGCGCTCCCCACTTCGGCAATCTCGCCTGCGCCTTCGCAACCAAGAATGTGCGGCATGTCCAGGCTGAGATAGCCGGAAATACCGCCGCACACATCAAGGTCGAAATGGTTGAGCCCGACCGCCTTCAGATTGATCAGAACGTCGTTCGGCCCGATTTTGGGCGTCTCGATATCCTCATAGACAAGCTCTTCCGGGCCACCATGTTGGTGGATGACAACCGCCTTCATTGTTTTCTTTCTCCTGCTCAGGCCGCAACCAAAGTTGCGCTTTGACGCTCGATCGGTGTATCGCGCATGACCGCCGCCATATCCGGTTCGGCGCCCGCATCCAGTGGCGTCAGATAGCGCCCGGCATAGGAAATTTCCATGCCGCTGTCGCGGAACGGATAGGGGTCGAGGCTGTAGGTGTCATCGCCGACCGGGCGGATCGTGACGGAGGTATCGCTATTCTGGTTGAGCGGCACATTTTCGAACACCGATTCCCCGCGCGCCTCGACATGGGCGCAATTGAAATAGAGCGCCAAGGTGTCGAAGAATTGCAGGATCTTGTAGTTGGCGAAGAGCGGCCCGTCTTCGACCCAGCCAGCCGTTTTGGCGTCCGCGCCGAGGGTCGCCTTCAGCCTCTGCTGACGCTGATGTTCATTGTTCAGCATGCTGTCGGCCATCAACCGGTGCTCGTCCGGAATCATGTTGATGAGCACTTTGTCCGATAGGCCGTAGCGTCCGTTATAGAGGCCCCAAATGTGCATGCTGTCGATCAGCCCGCAATAGGGGTGATGCGCTTCGTTATATTCGGGCGAGCGCGCGCTGGTTAGGAATATGACCGGCAACGGCGTTTCGACGAGATTGTACGGAAATCCGGTGTCCGCATTGAGCGGCGGATTATCATCCAAATCCTGCCATCCCTTGTCGTGCCAGCGGCAAACATACATGAACTCTTCGCGCGGCTCGGGCTCGGCGAATCTGTCGTTGCCATAGTTTTCGGCGAACTGACCAACGAGCTCGAGATGCTCCGCCAATTTCATGACGAAGCGCTTGCCCGACGTTTCGCCTTCGGGTGCGGATTGAATGATCATTCCTCTACTCCCTCTGAATTTCTTCTGCTGCGGCATCTTACAGCAAGCAATTGCGCAACAATAGCTAGCTGCGCTTCATGCGCTCGGCGATCAACCTGTACCAAGCGCTGCCGACCTTCCAGCAAAAGTCATGCGCGCCGTAATGATGCAAATTCAATAGCCGCGGCAGTTGCGCCGGCAGATCGGGGACATATTGCGCCACCAATTTTTCGGACCCCTCGACCCACTGCGTCATCGAAGCCGGCGTCACTTCAAAATGCGGCTGGAAAGCGTAAGTTGCGGCGCCGATACGAAATGCCTGGTTGGGGCAAGATTGTTGGCCTTCGATCAGCCGTGTTCCGCCGTCGGGAATATCGAACGTTTGGCTGTGGAACTCGGCTAAATACAAGGGCTCGATGAAATCCTGGCCAAGCAACGCATCGTCGCGGCCGGCAGCGGAAATCGTGGCCGGGATATAGCCGATTTCCGAGGCCGGCAAATCATAGGTACTGGCACCGAACGCGCGGGCGATGATCTGCGAGCCCAAACAGATGCCGATCACCGGCTTTTCCGCTGCCGTAAACAGGCGCGCCAATTCTGCCGCCTGGTCGAGCCAGGGAAACTCTGCCACATCTCCGGCGTTCATGATTCCGCCCAGCATCATATAGGCGTCATAGCCCGTATCGTCCGCAGGCAGAACGTGATCGGCTTCAAGATGTGGCATGCAGGCGTCGAACAGGGCGTTATGAGCCGCCGCCGGTTCGAGCAGATAGGCCGGGCCCGAGCTTAAATGGCTCTGAAGCACCAGAACTTTCATGGCTTGGTGCCGCTGGCGTTTAGAACTTCACCATGTCGCCGCCCTTCAGGGCCAGCATCTCTCGGGCTTCCGCCGGGGTAGCTATTTCCAACGACAGGTGCTCGAGAATCGAGCGGATGATCGTGACCTGTTCCGCGTTGGATTTCGCCAGTTTGCCCTTGCCCGCATAGAGGCTGTCCTCGAGCCCGACACGCACATTGGCGCCCATGATCGCGCCCATGGTGCAGAACGATAATTGATGCCTGCCGGCGGCCAGGATCGACCATTGATAATCGTCGCCGAACAAACCGTTGGCGATATCGCGCATATGCACCAGATTTCTGTGATCGGCGCCGATGCCGCCCAGGATGCCGAATATCGTCTGTATGAAGAACGGCGGCTTGACGATCCCGCGGTCGACGAAATGGGCCAAGTTATAAAGATGGCCAACATCGTAGCATTCGAACTCAAAGCGCGTGCCGTGATCCTCTCCTAATCTTTTAAAAAGTTGCTCTATATCTTTGAATGTGTTCTTAAAAATAAAATCTCGTGTCGATTCGAGATGCTTGCGTTCCCATTCGTATTTGAAATCTTTCATCTTATCCAGGATGGGAAACAAGCCGAAATTCATTGAGCCCATGTTCATCGAACACATTTCCGGGCTGGCGCGGAGGGGGCCGGCCAGGCGCTCATCCAGCGTCATGCCGAGGCCGCCGCCGGTGGTAATGTTCACCACGGCATCGGTCTGCTGCTTAATGCGCGGCAGAAACTGCATGTACACGTCGGGGTCCGGCGTCGGGCTGCCATCTTCGGGATTGCGCGCATGCAAATGCAGGATGGCGGCGCCCGCTTCTGCCGCGGCAACGGCGTCTTTGGCGATTTCGTCCGGCGTCAGCGGCAAATAGGGCGACATGGATGGTGTGTGGACCGATCCGGTGACGGCACAACTGATAATGACCTTATTTTTGTCGACCATTGCTGCTCTCCTTCGGCACTATGAACATCTGTCTTTGGCTGGTTCTCTCATACCCGCACCCGGGTGTCGAGACAATGGGTTCACCCAGTCCCACCCTCCATGATAGAAAGCATTCAAAATAATTGGGGGATTGCGTGAGCCTTAAAATCGAATGCCTGCTGGGATGCGAAAACCACCTCGGCGAGGGCCCAGTATGGGATGTTGAGGAGGGCCGCCTCTACTGGGTCGACGGCACTGGACGGCGTGTCGACAAGCCCGCTGTGTGGCGTATGGACCCGAAGACAGGCAAAGTTGAGAATTGGCGCATCGACAAGGATGTCGGCGCCATGGCTTTGAGGAAAGACGGCAATGCCGTCATGGCGCTGGCGGATGGTTTCTATTTCTTCGATTTTGATAGCGGCCAGTACGAGTTGATCACCGAGATCGAAGCCGACCAGCCCCGCACCCGGCTGAATGACGGCAAATGTGACCGCAGGGGGCGTTTCTTCGCCGGCGGCATGGACGACAAGGAAGAGTTAAAAATATGCGGTCTGTGGCGGCTCGACCCCGACCTCTCCACCACAAAGGTGGATGACGGAATCATCTGCTCAAACGGTCCTTGTTGGAGCCCTGACGACAAGACATTCTATTTTGCCGATACATTCCAAGAAGAATTCTGGGCCTATGATTTCGATATCGATAGCGGCAATCTTTCCAACAAGCGGTTCTTCGCCAGCACCAAAGACGACCTCGGCGTCGCCGACGGTTCCACAGTCGACGAAGAAGGCTGTCTCTGGAACGCCCAGGTGATAGGCGGCGAGCTAGTACGCTACGCCCCCGACGGATCGGTCGAGCGGCGCGTCGGCATGCCGGTTAAAAACGTCACCAGCGTCAATTTCGGCGGCCCTAATATGGATGTGTTGTATGTGACGTCGATGTCGCGGGTTAGCCATCCGGCCGTACATGACATGTTTGCGGTCGAAGCCAAGCCGCAATATCTCGCTGGTGGTCTATTTGCGGTCACCGGTCTCGGCGTCCGCGGCGTTCCCGAGCCACGTTTCGCCGGTTAACTGCAAAGAGCTTGCCGCGCCGCGCGCAGTTGGCTTGAGTAGCGTTAACCGGCGGCTGATTAGCGAAACCTTGAAGACGCCGTGAATGAAGTATGAATAGGAGGCACGATGTACCCGGCAGCAATTGAAGAATATGTCCGCCCGCAAACGATAGCCGAAGCGCTTGCGGCAGTCGGCCGTTTCGACGAAGGAGATGCGCTGTTTTTGGCCGGTGGCCAGAGCGCGATGCAGGCGGTAAAGACGCGCTTGCTGCGGCCGCGCTGCATCATCGACCTGCAGGCAGTGGCGGAATTGCGCGGCGTCTCGGTCGATGGCTCGGGCGTGCGTATCGGCGCAACAACGAATTATGCGGCTTTGGCCGAAGAGAGCAGCCTTGACGGCGCCTATCAGGCGGTGCGCGACGCGGCGGCGCGGGTCGGCGACCGCCAGGTGCGCAACCGCGGCACCATCGGCGGCAGCCTGTGTTGGAACTATATCGCCGCCTGCATGCCGCCGGTGTCGCTGGCCCTGAACATGGAGATGAAGCTCATCGGCAAGGGCGGCGAGCGCTCGCTGGCAGCAGAGGATTTCCTCGGCGGTCCTTTAGAGACAGAGCGTGAAGACGACGAAATATTGGTGTCGCTCAACCTGCCGGCGGCGCCGGCGGCAACCGGCAGCGCCTATAAGAAATGGGGCTTGGTGACCGACGCGCTGCCAGTGGTCGGCGTCTGTGCCATGCTCACGCTTGACGGCTCGGGCGCTTGCGCCTCCGCGCGCGTGGCGGTCGGCGGTCTCGGCGATGGTCCGCTCCGTTCGGGTGCGGCCGAGAGCGGGCTCGCCGGTGTCTCGGCGGGCGACAGCGACGCGATTGCCGCGGCCCTGCAAGCGGCCTCGGATGAAATTGAAACTCAAAGCGATATGTGGGCGGATTCGGATTACCGCAAGCTGTTGATCCGTTCGCTCGGCGCCGAAGTTATCGCCAGCGCATTCGCGCGCGCCGCAACCTGACGCGCTGAAGTGGGAGAGAGAAAGCCATGAAAACGACGGTCAACATCACCATCAACGGCGAAAGCTATGAGGAATCCATTCCCAACCGCTTGCTGCTGGTGGACTTCATCCGCGATGTGGCGGCACAGACCGGGACGCATGTCGGCTGTACCTATGAGGGTGTGTGCGGTGCGTGCACAATCCAGCTTGACGGCGCGGCGGTCAAATCCTGCCTGATGCTGGCGGTGCAGGCAGACGGACATGAGATCACCACGGTCGAGGGTCTGGCCACCGATGGTGAACTGACGCCGTTGCAGATTGCCTTCAATGAGCATCATGCGCTGCAATGCGGCTATTGCACGCCGGGCATCCTGATGAATATGGACGAGTTTTTGAAGAAGAACCCGGACCCGACAGAAGAAGAAATTCGTCACGGCCTGATCGGCAATCTGTGCCGTTGCACCGGTTACTCTCACATCGTCGAAGCGGTCAAAGACGCGGCCAAAAAATTGGCATAACGAAGTAATTCAAGAGGAGCGGCACACATGAGTGCAAACAAAGACGGCGTCTGGGTCGGCGAAAAATTTAACCGCAAGGAAGATCAACGCCTGACAACCGGAAAAGGCCGTTTTCTCGCGGATTTGAGCGCACCGGGCATGCTGCATCTGACTTTTTTCAGGAGCGAGCGCGCCCACGCGATAATTAAGAGCATCGACACCAGTGCGGCTATGGCACTGCCCGGCGTCGTCGCCATCGTCACCGGCGAGGACATCAAGGATAAAATCCTGCCGATGCCGCAACCTGTGGTGCAGCCAGCTTTGCCGGCACGCTTCCCGAAGCATTGGCCGCTCGCGGTCGACAAGGTGAAATTCCACGGCGAGCCCGTCGCGGCAATCGTCACACGCGATAAATATGTCGGCGCCGACGCCGCCGAATTGATAGCCGTAGAATATGAGGACCTGCCCTATATCGGAGACCCGGAAAAGGCGCTGGAGCCGGGCGCGCCCCTCGTCCACGAAGATTGGGACGACAATTTGATGTTCGAAATGGGCTTTACCGGCGGCGATACCGAGGAAAGTCAGAAGCAGAACGACGAAGAAGTCGATCACATTATGAAGACGGCGGATATCGTGGTGAAGAACCGATTCCGCGTTCAGCGTTGTGGCATTACACCGATGGAAACCCGTGGCGTTCTCGCCGAATGGGACGATGCGGACGGTTTGAAGGCCCATATCACCACCCAGCGCCCGCATATCGACCGGGTCGCCCTCTCGGATATTCTCGAAATTCCGGCCGAGAAAGTTCGCATCATCGCGCCGCGCGACCAGGGCGGCGGCTTCGGTGTCAAGGCGCCGTTTTACCGCGAACCGATTCTCATTTGCTATTTGGCGAAAGCTCTTCGCCGACCGATCCGCTGGGTCGAATCGCGCCAGGAGCATTTGATGGTCGTCAGCCAAGAACGCGACCAAATCAACGACCTCGAAGTAGCCGCGACCAAAGACGGCAAGTTGCTCGCCATCCGCAACCGCGGTGTCGCCGATTGCGGCGACGGATGCCAGGGCGTCTATTGGGGCTTCGTCATGCCGTTCCTCGGCGCAGTGGAACTGCCCAACGGCTACACCTGGGAAAAAGGCGACGTCAAAGTCAAAGTCGCAGTGACCAACAAGTCCTGCCTGTCGCCAGCGCGCGCATTCGGTGAGTTCCCTACCCGTTTCGCCATGGAGCGTTCGGTCGACATGATCGCCAACCGTTGCGGCATGGAACCGGCGGAATTGCGCCGCAAAAATTTGATCCCGGAGCTGCCCTACACCTCGGTGTGCGGCGAATATATGGACAGCGGAGACTTCCTGAAGGTGTGGGATAATCTGTTGGATCATGCCGAACTGCCGGCGTTCCGTAAGAAGCAGGAAGCGGCGCGCAAGGAAGGTCGCTATATCGGCATCGGTTTTGGACTGGGCGTGGAGCTTTCAGGCGTCTCTTCCGAGCTTATGGTGCCGATGGAAAACCAGCCCGGCTACGGCGCCGCGACGATCCGTCTCGACGCCCGCGGTAAAGCGATGGTGTTCGAGGGCGATGCGCCGCAGGGCCAGGGCCATGAAACCACGGCAGCTCAGGCGGTAGCGCATTGCTTTGGCATTCACCCCAACGATGTGATCGTGACGACCGGCGACACCGGCACGACGCCGTTCGGCTCTGGCACGATCGGCGCACGGATGGGGTCTTATTTCGTCAGCGCGGCGGTCGATGCGGCCGAATTCTTGAAAAAGAAGATCGCCCGCTTCATGGCGCATGACATGGCGTTGAGCGGCGCCACCGAGGACGATTTCGATTTTATCGGCGGTGAGATCATCTATCGCAAAGACACCAACATCCGTCAGACCTTCCGCGACGCCTGCGAGCGCAATATCATGTGGCCGATCAACCTGCCGGAAAGTGAAACGGCCGGGCTGGAGCACACCGCCTTCTTCGAGGCCGACAAGCCGATGATCGCCTTCAATGCGGACTTCTGCACCGTTGAAGTCGATCCCGAGAATGGCCAGTTCAAGCTGTTGAGCTGGACCAGCTCGGAAGATGTCGGACAGATCATCAATCCGCAAATCGTCGAGGGTCAGATGCAGGGCGCGATCGTCCAGGGCATCTCGAACACGCTGTTCGAGGAGTTCATTTACGATGAGAACGGCCAGCAGCTCACAGCCGATTTTGAGAATTACAAACTGGCTACCGCCGCCGATGTGCCGGACATGAAGATCACCCATGCGCCGACCCCCTGCCCGCACACGCCGTTGGGCACGCGTGGCATCGGCGAGGGCCGGCCGAGCGACGTGCCGGGCACGATCTCGAACGCGGTTTGCGATGCGCTGACGCCGTTCGGTATTGAAATCACCGAACTGCCGCTCCGGCCCAACATGATCTGGCGCAAAATCCAGGAAGCGAAAGCCAAACAAGCCGCCGATTGAGCGGCGCGGGCGGGCAAGATTGAAAAGGGCTCCCGAGCGGGGGCCTTTTTCTTATCTCACTTGCCCGCCGCTTTGTGGAATGACACATTTATCAACCAATCGAGAATTCACGCGAAGGAGCCGACAGTATGGAAACCAGGGCCGCGGTAGCGACGGCAGCCGGACAACCGCTCAGCATCGAAACGGTCACACTTGAGGGCCCACGCGACGGTGAAGTGCTGGTTGAAATCAAGGCAACCGGTGTCTGCCACACCGACGCGTTCACCTTGTCTGGCGACGATCCAGAAGGACTATTTCCCGCCATTCTCGGCCATGAAGGAGCCGGTGTGGTGGTCGATATTGGCCCCGGCGTAAGCAGCCTGAAAAAAGGCGATCACGTGATACCGCTCTATGTCCCGGAATGCCGCCAATGCGACTATTGCACCAGCGGCAAAACCAATCTCTGTCAGGCGGTGCGCCAGACCCAGGGCGCCGGATTGATGCCGGATGGCTCCAGCCGGTTCTCGCTCGGCAAGGACCCGATCTTTCACTTTATGGGCACCTCGACATTCGCCAACCATACTGTGGTGCCGGAAATCGCCTTGGCCAAGGTGCGCAAGGACGCGCCGTTCGACAAAATTTGCTACATCGGCTGCGGCGTCACCACCGGGATCGGCGCCGTCATCAACACCGCAAAAGTCGAAGCCGGCGCCAATGTGGTGGTGTTCGGCCTCGGTGGCATCGGCCTCAATGTGCTGCAAGGCGCGCGTCTGGTCGGCGCCAACATGATCGTCGGCGTCGATACCAACCCGGCCAAGAAGGCGCTCGGCGAGCGCTTCGGCATGACCCATTTCGTTAATCCCAAGGAAGTCGGCGACGATCTTGTGGCCCATCTCGTCGATCTCACCGGTGGCGGTGCCGATTATAGCTTCGAATGTATCGGCAGCGTCAACACCATGCGCCAGGCGCTCGAATGCTGCCACAAGGGCTGGGGCGAGAGCGTCATTATCGGTGTTGCCGGCGCTGGTCAGGAGATCTCGACACGCCCGTTCCAACTGGTGACCGGGCGGGTGTGGCGTGGCACCGCATTCGGCGGCGCCAAGGGGCGCACAGATGTACCGCGTATCGTCGACTGGTATATGGACGGCAAGATCGAGATCGATCCGATGATCACCCACACCATGCCACTCGACGACATCAATGAGGCGTTCCACCTGATGCATTCCGGCGAATCCATCCGCAGCGTGATAACTTTTTGATATCCATGTAAAATAAACGCTATGGCCCGCACCAAATCGGAGATTCGCGCAAGCGAACAAAAGCTCGCCTATCTGAAGGCGCTCGAACGCAAAATTTTGTGGCTTTCTTCCTGGACCATCCATAACGCCAACCATATCCGCGAGGCGCGCGACGGTTTGAAAGTAGGTGGCCACCAGGCGTCTTGCGCGTCCGTGGCGACCCTGATGACGGCACTTTATTTCGATGTGCTGCGGCCGCAGGACCGCGTGGCAGTGAAACCGCATGCGTCGCCGATATTCCACGCCATTCAATATCTCCTTGGCAATCAATCGCGCGACAAACTCAAACAGTTCCGCGCCCTCGGTGGCGCGCAATCCTATCCGTCACGCACCAAGGACGGTGACGATGTCGATATTTCGACCGGCTCGGTCGGGCTCGGCGTTGGCCTCACATTGTTTGCCTCGATGGTGCGCGACTATGTCCAGCTGCACAAAATGGTGCCGGAAGAGGAACAGCCCGGGCGCATGATCGCGGTGATGGGCGATGCCGAGTTAGACGAGGGCAACGTCTACGAGGCCTTGCTCGAAGGCTGGAAGCACGATGTGCGAAACCTGTGGTGGATGATCGACTATAACCGCCAGAGCCTTGACCGCGTGGTTTCGGACAAGCTGTTTCAGAAGATCAAGGATTTCTTCCTGGCGGTCGGCTGGCAGGTCGTCATTCTCAAGCATGGCAAGCTGCAACAGGCGGCTTTTGAGCGCCCCGGCGGCGACGCGCTGCGCCAATGGATCGACGATTGCCCGAACGAGCTTTACTGCGCGCTCACTTTCAAGGGCGGCGCGGCGTGGCGCGAGAGGTTGCTGCGCGATATCGGCGGGATCAAGGGCGTGCGCGCGCTGATCGATGACCATAGCAACGATGCGCTCCAGGACCTGATGACCAATCTCGCCGGCCATGACATGGAAGCGGTGTTGGAAGCGCTGCACGCGGTCGAGAGCGATGTGCCGCACTGCTTCATCATATACACCATCAAGGGCTTCGGCCTGCCGTTCGCCGGCCATAAGGACAACCACGCCGGTCTTATGAATGTCGAGCAGATGGCGGATTTCCAGAAATCAATGGGAATCGCCGAAGGCGATGAGTGGGAGCCGTTCGCCGGCATGAACATCGACGAACAAGGGCTACGCCGCTTTCTCGATAAGCTGCCGTTTAACCAAACCGGCTCGTCACGCCAATTCGCCGCGGAGAAAATCGCCTTGCCAGCCGAGCTTAGCGTTCGCGGCGGCAGCAAGATGTCGACCCAAGAAGCGTTCGGTCGTGTGCTAAATGACTTGGGGCGCGGCGACAGCGAATTGGCTGAGCGCATCGTCACCACTTCACCCGATGTCACCGTCTCGACCAATCTCGGCGGTTGGGTCAATCAGCGCGGCATCTTCAACCGCGCCGACCGCGAGGACGTGTTCCACTCGGAAAAAGTCGTTTCCATGCAGAAATGGGCGATGAGCCGCAATGGCCAGCATATCGAGCTCGGCATCGCCGAGAACAATCTCTTTCTTTTGCTCGCCGCGCTCGGTCTGTCAGGGCCGCTGTTCGGCGCTCGGCTGCTGCCGGTCGGCACGGTTTACGACCCGTTCATCGCGCGCGGCCTGGATGCGCTTAATTATGCCTGCTACCAGGACGCCCGCTTCATGCTTGCCGGCACCCCGTCGGGCGTCAGCCTATCACCCGAGGGCGGCGCGCATCAGTCAATCTCAACGCCCCTGATCGGCATGGGCCAGCCCGGCCTGACCCTGTTCGAGCCCGCCTTTGCCGATGAATTGGCAGCGATCATGCTGTGGGGCTTCGGCCATATGCAAGCGGAGGATGGCGGCTCGCTCTATTTGCGCCTGTCGACCCGCGCCGTCGAACAGCCGGCGCGCGAGATGTATGATGGCTTGCGCGGTGACATTCTAAACGGCGCCTATTGGCGCGTTGCGCCGGCGCCGGATGCGGCTTTGGCGGTGGCTTATTGCGGTGCCTTGGCGGCCGAAGCGGAAGATGCCTTTCAGGCCCTGTTGGAAGATATCCCCGGCGCCGGGCTGCTCGCCGTGACCTCGCCCGACCGCCTGCATAGCGATTGGCAAACGGCACGCCAGCGCCAAAGCATCGGCGCAGCCGGCGCGCCGTCACATATCGAAACGCTGCTCCAACAATTGCGCCCCGGCGCGGCGCTAGTCAGCGTCCTCGACGGTCATCCGGCCACGCTATCCTGGCTCGGTTCGGTCGCCGGCCACCGTCCTTACCCGCTCGGCGTCTCGGCGTTCGGCGAATCCGGCGACGTGAATGCGCTCTATCGCAAACATGCGATAGACGCCGAAGCCATTCTCGATATGGTGGCTCTAGCCTGCCTCGACGCCACCCGCTGATCTCGCGAAACAATATCCGGCGGCATGATCGACTACCGGAACAACCTTTAAACCAGACGCCAATCCTTCCAACCCCGTCGGACAGACGCGGATCAGTCCGGCCAGTTGGTCGGGTCGGTGGTGATTTCCGGTCTGGCGAGCGCGGCGACCATCTTGTCGAAATCGATGGAACCGACGGGTTTTGAATTTTGGATCACGGTCGCCGTCTTGGAGTTGGCCACTCTCAATATCTGCAGCGCATCCTCTATCGCCACGCCGCGATCGATCTCGGGCCCATCTCGAGGCATGTCCTTGTCCATGAGCGAGCCGACCTGAAGCACGCGGCCGCGATTGATATCCTTGGTGAAGGCGGCGACATAATCATCGGCGGGATGCAGGATGATGTCCTGCGGCGAGCCTTTTTGGACGATCACGCCGTCACGAAGAATGGCGACATTGTCTCCGATGCGCACGGCCTCGTCCAAATCATGGGTGATGAACACGATGGTCTTGTTCAGTTCCGTCTGCAGGCCGAGAAGCACGTCTTGCATGTCGGTACGGATAAGCGGGTCAAGGGCTGAAAACGGCTCGTCCATCAGCAGAATATCGGCATCCGTCGCCAGGGCGCGCGCGAGGCCGACGCGCTGCTGCATCCCGCCCGAAAGTTGGGACGGATAGTAGTTCTCGAATCCCGACAGCCCCACCCGATCTATCCAATACAAGCTTCGCTCCTCAACCTCCGCTTTGTCGACTTCCTGGATGGTCAGGCCGTACCCGACGTT
>Ga0114996_10002792_pt1 | contig 22233 bp, 20 predicted proteins | sample ArcticOcean_MG_C_4_FD_87039 | JGI IMG/M metagenome (GOLD analysis project Ga0114996, IMG submission 87039) | Marine microbial communities from western Arctic Ocean - ArcticOcean_MG_CB4_134 | ecosystem: Environmental > Aquatic > Marine > Oceanic | place: Arctic Ocean: Canada Basin | collected... | reverse complement strand
GGTCGAAGCCGCGCCAGAGGAAGAAGCCCCCGAGGTCGAAGCCGCGCCAGAGGAAGAAGCCCCCAAGGCCGAAGCTGCACCGGCAGAAGAGAGTGAGGCAAGCGCTGACGACGAGACCCAAGAAGATGATGAAACGGAGAAAAGCAAATGAGCTTCGACAAGAAAAAACCTCGCTTCAACCGACGAAAGGTCGACCCCTTCCTGATGGACAAGGAGTTGGTTCTTGATTACAAGGATCCAGCCCTTCTTCGCCGCTTCATATCCGATCGAGGCAAGATCGTTCCGCGCCGTGTCAGTGGCACCTGTGCCAAAAATCAGCGCAAGATCGCCGTGGCCATTAAGCGCGCACGAAACATCGCCTTGATCCCTCACACGACCATTAAGTCGGTCTAGGGGGCTGCAATGAGTCTACAAGTTATCCTAAACGACCACGTACCCAATCTTGGACAGGTTGGGGACATCGTCGAAGTAGCCAACGGTTACGCACGTAATTTTCTGATCCCGCGTAATCTCGCTATCTTGGCCTCACCTCGCAACGTGAAGCAGTTCGAACACAATAAGCGGATAGTCGAAGCTAAGCGTGAAAAGGCGATACACGACGCCGATGCACAGGCGAAAGTGCTGAGAAATTTGGCCCTGACCGTTGCCCGTCAAGTGGGTGAAGAGGACAAGCTTTTTGGCTCGGTCACGAATCGAGACATCGCTGATGCCTTGGCCAAAGAAGGCCATACGGTCGACCGCCGAAACATCACTCTCGAAAAACCCATCAAGAGCCTGGGCGTTTATCCCGTAGAGATAAAGCTCATGGGCGGAGTGAAGGCAGAGGTCCAAGTCTTCGTCGTCGCGGAGTAACCAAACAACGGCCCTTTGGACTCGGATTACGATTGAAGCCGATTGCGCTCACGAAGACGCAATCACTGACGCATTACTGATCGCCGACGCCAACATCGGTGTCGAAATCCTGGATCGCTCGGCCGGCCAACTTGTTCCTGAAACAGCGAACCTCGATTCGGATCGTATTCTCATACGCGCCTACGGTGAGCGACTTCATCCCGACACTCTCTCGCCCGCTTTGGCCCTCTTTCCAACAGCAGCCATTATCGAACAAACCGTCATCGGAGAGGAGTGGCGCGAACAATGGAAGTCTTTTTTTCGTCGCACGCGTGTGGGAACCAGGATCGTTGTGAGGCCTCCGTGGGAGCCAAAGAGCGAGGAACCCAACGACATCGACGTGATCATTGAACCCGGAATGGCCTTTGGCACCGGTCTGCATGAAACCACACGCCTCTGCATCCGAGCGATTGAGGAGTGCATGGCTGAAGGAGATTCCGTCTTGGACGTTGGCTGTGGCAGTGGAATTCTGTCAATCATCGCAGCCAAGTTGGGTGCCTGTAAAATACACGCCATCGACGTGGATGAAGATGCTGTCCGAATCACCCACGAAAACGCCGAGCAAAACACCGTTGGCGCAACCATCTCGGCAACGAACATTGCCTTGGCTGACATCACTGAGTCGTATGAATTGGTCGTCGCCAACATCCTCAGTCACATCCTGATCCCTTTGTCCGCCGATCTCGCTCGCGTTGTTCGGCCCGGGGGAACCCTGCTGCTCAGCGGCATCTTGGATGAGCAGGCAGACCAAGTCCGCACCACATTTGCTCGGTTTGCCCTCAATCTCGACGAGCAACGACAGGACGGCGAGTGGATCAGTATGCGATGGAGCCGCAACGCATGACACGTCTTATTGTCGACTCCGACCGATTGCTAACGGGTGATGCGCTCACTTTGCGAACCGACGAGGCCCACTACTTAGTGCACGTCTTACGGCTTCAACCCGGCGATTCTCTCGATGTGCGAGATGGTGTCGGAGGACAGTACCGGGCCACCCTAACCAACCCGAAGACGCTTCAGCTCGGTGCACGAGAGGACCTCCCCTCGCTGCCTGGACCAGCAATACATCTCGCGTTTGTACCCGTACGAGGCAAACGAATGGACATCTTGTTAGAGAAAGCGACTGAACTGGGTGTAAGTGCACTTCATCCCGTCTTCTCGGAGCGAAGTGTTCGCCGAGACAGCGCAAGTCATGAACGCTGGGCCCGCATCGTACGCGCAGCGGCTCAACAATCGGGCGTCGCATTTGAACCCATCGTCCACAAACCAATGACTCTGGAGCGTTGGCTTGAAGCACCCTCGGTTGCGGAGCTTCGTTTCCTCCTGTCTCCAAGCGCTGATGTCGCCTTGCGCGATCTCCTGCCCGCTGCGACGCCTAAATCGGTTTGTGTGTTGACGGGTCCTGAGGGGGGATTGGCTGATGAAGAGATTCAAACACTTCGACGAGAGGGTTGGGCCGAATGCAGTCTCGGCTCCCTCGTTCTTCGCGCTGAAACGGCACCCTTAGCAGCGCTCACAGTTCTCCGCCATCGGCTGAGTGACTTGGGTTAAGCGCAGACCAACGTCCCAAGGCCCGCATCAGTCAGCAACTCGATAAGAAGCGCATGGGGTTTTTTGCCATTCAAGATCGTGACACGCTCCACACCGGCATCCAGCGCGGCGAGACAGGCTTCCACCTTGGGAACCATACCGCCCGAGACGACGCCGTCGTTCACCCACCTTCGAACGGTTGTGGGATCCACCTCGTTCACAAGTCCATCGGGACCATGAATTCCGTCTATGTCCGTCATAAAGAGCAGGCGAGACGCGTTGAGTTCGACAGCAATGGCCATGGCCACACTGTCTGCATTGACATTCAGTGCCTTGAACTCATCGTCCACCGCAACGGGTGCAATGACGGGAATCACCGACGCATCGAGTTGCGTTTGTATCAATGCAACATCCACCGATGTAATGTCCCCCACGCGTCCGAGATCCACGCTTTCTCCCGTTTCGACCGAAACGTGCTTTCGCACTTTTGCCCGCATCCATCCCCCACCGTCATGACCGGACAGCCCAATCCCCTGACCGCCAAAACGCGCCACAGCAGCGAGTAAATCTCGCGAGATCCCTCCTACTTGGACGAGCTGAGCCACCCGCATCGTCTCGTCGTCGGTGACACGCAACCCATCCACGAACTGTGGCTCCAGTCCCAGCCGGCGGCCCATATCCGACACAGCCAAGCCCCCGCCGTGCACGAGAAGTACATGAACACCCACCGCACGCAGCAAGACCAGATCGCGAGCGACAGCGTCCCCCAGTTTTGGATCGGCCATCGCCGCGCCACCGAGTTTGACCACCACGATTTGGTTGGCCCAACGTTGGACGTATGGCAAGGCCTCGATAAGAGCTTCAGCTACGGTAATCGGCATTGATCCTCACATAATCTGCAGATAAATCGCATCCCCAGGCACGGCCCACACCATCCCCGGCAAGACGCGCATGTATAGTCACTTCGTCTGCCGCTAAGGCCGCGGATGCTGCCTCCTCATCAAACACGATCGGACGTCCATTTCGAACGACTGGTACACCGGCAAAATCCAAATCTACACGGTCCAACCCATCGACACCCGCGGCTCCCAACGCGCCGACCACTCGCCCCCAGTTGGCATCACACCCATGCACGGCCGTCTTGACCAAAGGGGAGCGCGCAACAACCAATGCGGCCTGTTGAGCCTGCCTGTCGTCCAGTCCTTCAACAATCACGCTGATCAATCGACGCGCCCCTTCGCCGTCGCGAGCAATGGAGCGAGCCAAATGGCGACAGACCGTGTACAACGCCACTCTCAATGCGTTGTATTGGTGTGTCTCGGGTCGAACGTCAACCGAGTGACCCGTCGCCTGCAGAATAACCGTGTCACTGGTGGACATGTCTCCATCCACTGTGATGGCATTGAAGGTGGTGTCCACCACCTCTTTGAGAACCGCCTGGAGCACATCCGAATCAACAGACGCGTCCGTGGACAGGAACGCCAACATCGTTCCCATGTTGGGATGGATCATGCCAGAGCCTTTGGCGATGCCACCCACCGTGATTCCGTCCACTCTAGCGGCCGCCTCCTTGATCACCAAATCCGTCGTAATGATCGCCTTTGCAGCATCGTGACCGGTGGCCGACAGATCAGAGGCCGCCGTTTTCACACCCGGGATTACACGCTCCATGGGCATGGGCACACCGATCACACCGGTCGAACAGACCGCGATCCGATTCGCATCGCATCGCAGGGACTCCGAGACCGCCAACCGCATGGCTCGACAGTCGTCCACACCTTGTTGACCGGTCGCCGCGTTGGCATTTCCAGCATTAACCACGACGGCCGTCAGTGGACCTGGCAGAATGCTTCGGGTCCAAACGCATGGCGCTGAAGCTGCTGTAGAAGTGGTGGTCATTCCGGCAGCCACGCCATCGGCCACGAGCACGGCCACATCCAACCGATCGGACGATTTGATGCCTGCAGCGCACACTCCCACCGCAGTGCCTGCCACGGAAGTGTAGGTGCCCCCTTCAAGCAGGTCTCCATACGATTCGACGGGTGGTGTTAATGGATCCATTGCAATTGAGTTCCTTCTACGGGGTCAGCGGAAACAATGGCAAGCCCGTATTCTCATTCATTCCCAACGCGACGTTAAGGGCCTGAACAGCCTGCCCCGATGCACCCTTGAGCAAGTTATCAATCACACAGATCACCGTTGCCATGTTGCGTTCGTGATCAAAACAAACATGGACATGTGCGCGGTTGGTACCGCGAACGTCCGCCGTCGAAGGAACGTCATCCCTCACACTGATCATGGCGTCCGACTGATACTGCTCCACAAGAATTTGTGCCAACTTTTCGTGGCTCACCGACGTGGTTGGACGAAAATGTACGGTCGCCACCATTCCTCGATTGATCGGGATGAGGTGGGGTGTGAACGTCACCGCTTTTCCAATACTCTGCTCGATTTCCGGCACATGACGGTGGGTACCGCCCGGTTTGTACACGGTGGCACTCTCCGAAACCGTACAGAAGTGGGTTGTCGCCGATGGATCACGACCCGCTCCAGATACACCCGATAAACAATCCGCGATGACCAGATCGCCGACCATTCCTGCTTTCACAAAGGGGCGGATAGCGAGCGATACAGCGGTCGGATAGCATCCTGGATTGGCAATAAGCTTGGCGCCATGCAATTGGTCTCGATGCCATTCCACCAAACCATACACCGCGTCCGGCAAGCGCTCTGGACAAGGATGGGGCTTACCATAATAACGCGCATACATTGCGGGATCTTTGAGACGAAAATCAGCCCCTAAATCCACCACAGTTAAACCCTTGTCGACCAATTCTGGAGCGATTTCGGCGCTAATCCCATGGGGCAAAGCCAAGAAAACTGCGTCGCAATCTTGAATGACATCCGCGGCGCGATACGCATCCATCGGTCGGTTGTCCAGAACACCCAAATCGGTCAACCCTGGCCACACAGAATCAAGGGACTGCCCTGCAGAGCGGCCGGCCGCCAATCTTGTGATTTCAAGGTCTGGATGAGCACTAACCAAGCGTAGAAGTTCCCCGCCTGTGTAGCCCGATGCGCCCACTATGCCGACACGAATTGTCACCACTATTCTCCCATACGACAGGGTCCGTTGCGTAGGGAGATAACAACTTTACCAAGGAATATCAAGCACTTCTGACTCGTGCTAAGCGGCGTTTATGCTCTCTCTTGTCAACTTGAGAATCGACCGCGCGTTCGGAATTTGCGCAAACGTGTGAATCCGTCCCTGCCAGCTTGGCAACGCATCCAAGTCGGCGCGTCCATTTCGACACACGGCGAGGACCAAATTTGCAGGACCGTGCTGCTGGAGAAGTTTCCATCGCTTTTCCAACGAACGCCGCCGCCAACGCCAGATAATTTCAACGTAGACGAATCGTCCCGTTTCGGGATCACGAATCACCCAATCGGGAATAAACGCGTCGTGACCCGCCAAATCCACCCATTCACTCCCCTCCTCTACGCGCCAAGGGGTGGCCAACTCCACCAAACGCGCGAAGAGAGCACGCTCCTCATCGGCAATCCACATCCCCGTGTTGGGATAATGAGACGTTAACCCCATCGCGCTGTCGAGCTGAAGGAGGCCCCGCGGACTTCGTTTCTTGGCTTGTACAGTGGCTGTGAGAGACCAATCTTCGCAGAGCAAGAGCGCCGGCAAGAATTGCGCCAGGGAAAGACCGTATCGCGTGGACTGGTTGACGATGGACAGCGGACCATCCACAACAATTCGATAGGTTGTTTCCGATCCATCAGACCCGCCCGAATCCACCTGGGGCCGATAAAGGAGTCGATAGAATTTCAGGTAGCGAAACAACTGACGTAAACGCTTCGATGTCGGGTCACGAAGCGTAATATGTACGTCGGAACAACGCAGTAAGATCGCTTGTGCCAAGGCAACATTGTATCGATGGAGCAGTTTCTCCGAACTCATCGATTGATAGGACGTGTATCGCTGATACCGATCCAAGTCGGCATACAAAGCATGTTCGATGTCGTCGATCGCGACGCCAAACTGGTCTGCTGCAGCTCCCAGCACCACCGCGCGGCTTTCATTCGAAACCGGATGGGATTGAACCGCTCGCTCAAACACAAACTGCCGGACATCTGTGGGAGACAAGGCCGTTGCCATGTCGAATGTGGCACGATTCAACAACAAATGGACCAGTCCACGACGGACACGAAAATCGCGACTAACGTCCGTTTCCACGCGCAGTGCTTCTTCAAGTTCTCCTCGGGTAGCACCCACCAGACGGTCCATCACATCGATGAGGCAATTCGCCCGGTTTTTGTTGCTCGTCCGATCGACACGCAACCATCCCGGCACAACAACCCCGTCTTGGACTTTGAATCGTACCAGGTCCTTGGTCAGCATTCGCGATAGGCCTCGTGCTCGCGTCGACGACGGCTCGTGTACGGCTCCACAGTGTCTGCCGTAACCAATTCGTATAAGATAGCCCGCTTGCCTTCACGATGCCGGAGAATTCGCCCCAGACGCTGAACGTGTTCTCGTACGCTGCCGGTCCCGCTGAGAATGATCCCCACGGATACATCGGGCATGTCGACACCTTCATTGAGGACGCGACTTGTCCCGACAACCCGAATACGACCTGCCTCCAAGCCATCCAACCAAGAGCGGCGTTCCTTGGTCGGAGTTTCATGGGTTATGACCGGCACAAGAAATCGACGGCTCACCTCATACACCGTTCGATTATCGTTCGCGAAAAAGACGCACGGCTCCTGGGCATGCGACTCTAGAATGGTCCGTAGCACCTCCATCTTGCTTTCACTGGCCATCGCGATGTGCCACTGGACGTGGTACGCGCGCAGTGCTCGGCGGCCCTCAGCCGACTTGTTGGTAGCGCGCAAGAACTGTTGCCATCCGTGCGGCCCACCCAGTCGAATACCGTGACGCTTGATGAAATCTAGATACAAACCACGCTCTTCGTCGTATTCACTGCGCTCATCTGGAGTCAACTCAACTTCAATACGACGTACTTCATAGTCACTGAGATACACCCCTTTCAGATCAGTGACCGTCTTTCGGTACACCACTGGCCCGACCAGGGTGTCCAACACGTGATGAGCACCATCGGGACGCTCCAATGTCGCTGTCAATCCCAGGCGGAAGGGGGCAATGGCCAACTTTGCCGCCTGAGCGTAGGTTTCACTCGGCAAGTGATGCACTTCGTCAAAGACGATGAGCCCAAACCGGTCTCCGAACCGATCCATGTGCCGATATGCAGAGTCATAGGTGGTCACGGTGATGTCGGACAACGAATATTCTCCACCCCCCACCATACCCACGTCGATCCCAAATGCGCTCGACACCACCCGTGTCCACTGAGTGAGCAAATCCAACGTCGGAACCACAATTAGAGTAGAGCGCTGCACGGCCTGCATTGCCATAACCGCCAAAAACGACTTCCCGGCTCCCGTCGGAAGAATCACGATTCCGCAACGCTCCGATCGCTCCCATTCGACGAGTGCCTCCTTTTGATGGGGAAAAGGCTGGAGAGGTTGCTGCTGAGAAAGCGGTACTGTTGTGTAATTTCGTGCGTGGTCAACAAAAGGAGCCGGCAACCGAGTCAAGGCACCCACCGCACGCCGATACCAACAAGCTTCCGCACGATATCGCCCACCGATGCGCGGATCCAACACAAATCCAGGGGGAATGTCAGACTGGTCGAGACCTGTCGGAGAAAGGACGAGACTACCTCGGTCAAATTCGAGTGAAAGGGTTGCCATTCGGCCTGGTTGTTCCACGGGATCTCAATGACGTCAACCTACGCCGTCCATACATTGACCGCTCCATGGCCATAAGGGATACTTTGGTCAACCATTCACGAGTCCACTCCCTCCCAGTCAAATCCGTACACACTGGGTATTGGGAACGAAACGAGCGCACCGTGACAGAATCGAATGATCATAGCAGTGGACACGCGGTCTCGTCGTACGTCGGCAATATCATCGATGATCGGTATCGAATTCAGCGCCTAATTGCACGCGGTGGTATGGGGAGTGTGTTCGAAGTCGAGCAGGTCTACACACACCAACGTTTGGCCATGAAAGTTCTGCATGAAGACATGGTCTACCGAAAAAAGCTCGTGAGCCGATTTACTCGTGAAGCCCGGGCGGTCAGCCAACTCTCCAATGTTCATACGGTTCGAATGTTCGATTTCGGACGACACGAAGCCCTCTTCTACTTGGTCATGGAGTACCTCGACGGCAAGGACGTGCAGCAACTCCTGGCTGCCAATGGCCCCCTTGATTGGCGGCGTGTTCTCTTCATTCTTGACCAAGTGTGTGAATCGCTCGATGAGGCTCACAGGGCGGGGATCATCCATCGGGATCTCAAACCAGAAAACATCATGATTCTGACCACTCCGGAGGACTATAAGAACGAAGGCACGGAGCCGGAATTTAATGATTTCGCAAAAGTGCTCGATTTTGGCCTCGCGAAAATTCGCGGTGGGACGGATGTGTTTTCGGTACAGAGCCATCGCGATCTATTTGGCACGCCTTTCTATATGGCACCTGAGCAGATTCGAAATGAAGAAGTTGACCACCGAAGTGACATCTACGCGTTGGGTTGCCTGGTGTTTCGCATGCTCACCGATCAACACGCCGTGGATGCACCGAGCACCTTTGATGTGTTGCGAAAGCATCTGTTGGCCCCCATTCCGTCGGTCTGTGAGCGCCTACCGGATGCACACATTCCAGTACGTGTGGACCGCCTGGTTTGGCGTGCACTGGCAAAACACCCCGACAACCGATTCGACACGGTCGCAGCGATGCGCCGAGAGATTGCAGGCTGCCTGTCCGACCCAGGCGGTGAATCCATGGATGTGGAAGATTGGCAAGAGAAGTTGGATGAGACAACAGCTGCCATCGACTCTCACTTGGAAGAGCGACTGCGCGCCTTTGAAGAAGCCCACCAGCACAATCAAGACATCCTGGACGAAAGCATTGACCGGAAAGAAGAAAAACAGAGCCCCAAACCATCACCAATCGCACGGGAGGAGGGTCGCTCACCGAGTCCATACCCAGATGACCCCGCCCATGGGAGCCTCAGGACCACCCGCGATGACAACTCCGCAAGCGGCCATGAATCCGATCCCCTTCAGGACGAGGACGAGTTCACGGATGACATCGACCGTGCCTTCCGACGTTCGCTACGCCGACGGTGGATTCTCGCCGTTGTCTCTTTAATCCTCACCGCCGCGGTGGTGACCGGTGCGATCCTCTTCTTTGCGTCCCAGGGCACCAACGATGTACTCGCGGAGCATGAACCCAACAACTCTCCGGCGCTCGCCATCGTTATCCAAGACGGCCAGACCATTACGGGTCTCATCGGAGAGCCTCTGTCTCGCTTTGAATCCGACCGAGACTATTATCGCATCTACTTGGGTGGAACCAACCGATATCTATCGCTGCACCTCTCCGGTGTGCAGCACATGAACGTCATGATGGATGTCTTGGACTCCTCTGGCCATCATATCCTCGCCCGCTTGGACCATTCGGGACCCGATCTCGCCGAGACCATTCACCGTCTCCCCATTGCGGAAAGTGAAGTGCTCATCAATGTCACGGAATCCAAAGACGGGGCCGACATCGCGTCGCCTGGAAACAAGCAAACCTACAAGTTGACGGTGAACGTCGAACTTACGGTGCCGATGCCGGGAGAAATCGAACCCAATGACACGGTTCACGAGGCATCACTGGGTGGCCTGAAAAACCCACACAGCGGCCACCTAGACGGATACGGTGACATCGATCATTACGAGTATTCATTGATTCGGAACACCACCGGCGATCAATGGCGATTTGCGGTCAAATCTGAAAAGACCGTGCCCATCCGTCTCGAATTGCTCAGGCGACTGCCCGGAGAGGAGTTGGTTTTGCTCTACGCCGACGAAGCTGGGGCTGGAATCATGAACTCTTCTTTCGCCGAGGCGCCGCCCTTGATGGAAGAACAACTCGGCAATAAACACATCCAGTACTATCTGTCCATACAGCACAGCGGGTATGGTCTGGAACGCAGTGCTTATACAATCCGAACCACCCGGGCACCCATGTCCAATGCACGGGAAATCGAACCCAACCACGACCGCGATCACGCCGTCCCTGTTGTGTTTGGTCAATTGTGCACCGGCGAGTTGAGCGGAACAAAAGACGTGGACATGTTCTCTATCCCTGTTCGCGATCCCAAACACAAGACCATCGAAGTGGTCACGACGCCACACAGCCTCAAGAGAGCGCTGCTCACGGTCAGTGACAGCAACCCACTCAACGCGCGAGACTTTCAACTCGGTCCAGAGACACGACAGCAAAAGAAAGATGATAAGAGGCCTGTTGTCATGCGATTCTCTGGTACCGGAAAAACGTATTACATCCGTGTAACCGCCAAGAAAAACCTACAGTCCGCTCTTCCCTATCGGTTTCGTGTCCACCATGTCATGAACGACCCACGGAAAACGCCGCGATGATAAAAAAAAAGGCGACCGAGAACTCGGTCGCCTCCTGAAAAACTGTGGGCGGCTCACAATAATCACAGTTTTTCAAAACTCAATTTCTACCCATTTAGATAGCAACGGTCGTGCCAGAATATCCAGCAGACACAATATCCAATCAAGCATTTGATAATACTAAGTATTATTAGATTATAGAAATCTAACTATCGGCGTTAGCGGCACCTATCAACGCGGCCGTATGTCTAATATTTTTACGCATGGCCCAATTAATAGACATTCCAGCCAAAGCGCTACAAAATTGACGCACAACCGTCAATATTGAGTCAAAAAAGTATCGCGAGAGCAAATCGATTGGGTGTAAGGCCGGCTTGGAAAAGATAGGAACCCCTCGACGGTGACGTAACGCCCCGGTTCTAGTTCGGAACGTCATTATCGGGGGGCAGGTGGTCGCTAAGGAAGGAAATGTCCATCGAAATTCGCGAAGCGGAAGGCGCCCATGATGCCCCGGGTTGTTGGGCAGCTTCACATTCTCCAGTGGGGCAACCACCGTCATTTGTAGACGGCGATTGTAAGTGAAATGTATAAAAGAACGTCGTTTCTCCTGGAAGCCGGGTAATACCGGTACCAGTTGGTCTCTAATATAAGCAACAACCGTGCCGAAACTTATATTCCAGGCGCAACTGGTTGGAATTCTTGACAGAGTTCGCTTTTGACCGCCAAGCTGCACGGTATGGAGATGGGGAGAAGTGTGACATGAAGTGCGTTTTTTGCCGGAAAAGAGTGTCCGGTAGACCCCAGCAATGCCCCCATTGTGGGTACAATTTACCCAGTCAAGGGGATCAAACGTCGCGAAGGTCTCCCCGAACACAATGGACGCCGGCGTTTTTGATTCTTGGACTCGCCGCCATGGCGTTCCTGCTCTTCGGTGGTCTCAACACGCACCGCCCATCCGGAATCATCTCCGCAAGCTACAGACTGGAAGTCAAAGGGAGGAAGGCTGCACGCAAACGCGCGCGGGCCGGCATCGACTTGCTCTTAGAGGACCGTCATCCTGAAGCCTTGACCCAGCTAAACCGCGCCATTCGAGCGGACGATAGTTTTGGGGAAGCCTATCTCGCGCGATCGGTCGCCCATCTCGGCGTGGGGAAAACCACCAACGCCCTTCAAGATGCTAAGACCGCCATCACTATGTTGCGTGACGGCCAGCTGGATGAGTTGGCGTGGAACGCTATTGGAACTGATGCGGTGCCCCGTGGAATCATCGCAGCCAGTCGTGTTCAATGCATCGCATCCGAAGTTGGAAAATCGCCGCTTACACCGGACCAAGGCGCCCTCATGGTTCGCCTCTTGCGGGAGTTCAGCGCGGCCACCGATTGTGAGCAGGCACAAAAAACCCTGGAACGATGGGAAAACGAAGGTCGGGTTTTCAGTATTCTGGATCGGGCCAGAGCCTCATGCCCACAGATCTGGACGTGTAACCCGGCATCGTGACACGTGATATGACCACCAACGTCGACGCGCATGAAGTCCCAGCAAAAGCAGAACAATCCCCGCCAAGAGCACCCAGAGGTCACTGAATGCCGCCTGGCTTCGTATGGCACATCCGCCACCGGAACCACCACCGGAACCATTCGTACTCCCTGTGTCGTTCACTCCGCCATCCACAACAATGTTTCTAGGTGCATCGGCCAACGGCGGCGGTCCATGCAGGGACAAGGTGCATGTCAAGGTGACATCCGTAGCCGGAACGATGAAATCGTGGGTCGGCTCCCCCCCATCACTCCACTCTTGAAAGGTATACAGGTCAAAGTCATCGCCCAAAATGACTTCCTGCGGACAGCGTACGTTGAGTATTGTGCCGGGTAGGTACAACCGTGTCAGAACGGAGGTGATTTCCTCGTCGTCGATGGACAACACGACCCCCTCCTCGGGGACCGTGGAAAATGTCACACTCGTCGCTCCAGGATACAAGATGACGGACGCAACGCCGGTGCTGCCCGCTTCATCCGTGACCGTGAGATTAATCTCGAGCCGGCCCTCAGTATCCACGTTTCCCGGCAAGGTGTATTCCTTACTTTTCCCGGTCAAGGTCACCGTGTCTTGCGCTGTGTCGTCTTTCCCGAAGAGGGTGACTTGCCATAAAAAACCACTGCCCGGCACCACTTGGCCTTCATCCACAGCCGTGGCTTTGAGTGGTAAAGTTTCGTTGGCGCTGTAGTGATGTCCCGCGCTTGGCGATTCTATGGTGACTTCTGGCGGCTTGTCCGTCCACGCCAAGCGCGATATCGCGTTCTTGCCGGCTTCCACGAAGTACAGTCCGCCGTCCAACCCGGTCACGATGGCTCGAACATTGACGGGACCACTGGCGGTGATTTCCTCGGCTGTCCACTCTCCATCGTCGGGCTGTAACACCTTGACCCACGACTGATAAAAATCGGCCATTGGAATGGCGCCAGAATAGGAATCCGGAAACCGAAATTCTCCCGATTCCGCTCGATACGGTGCCCCAACAACAATGGCCAGGGGAGGAGTGCTGCCATACGAATGCACGGGTTCGGTGAACTCACCCGCATTCGTAGGCCAACCGAAGTTCTCTCCACCCGTACTTCGATTCACCTCTTGGCCACTGGCGCCCACATCCGCGATCCACACCTCTCCCGACAAGCTGTCCACACCGATTCGAACAGGCCGACGGAGCCCAATTGCAAAGATTTCTGCCAATGAATCGGCTGGCGCGCCAGCAAATGTGGGGTTGTCATCGGGTGCGCTTCCATCCACCGTCAGACGAAGTACCTTACCGTGCAACTTCGTTAAGTCCTGCACCCAGTTCGTCTTGCCGTCGTCGCCCACACCCACATAGAGCATGCCATCGGATCCCATTCCAATCCCGCCGCCGCCCCGAGGCACTTGAAAGGCCGGTAACTCATCGAGAATGGTGCTCTGCTGTCCCATAGACAAGGCTACGCTCGAATCATTGCGCTCGATTGGAATCCGAACAATTTTATGTTGCTTGGGTGCAGACCCTTTTGCTGTGAAATACAGGAACAAGTCTGCCGATGCATCCGAGTTGACCACCGAAGCCAGTCCGATCAGTCCAGCTTCCAGTTGCTGACAATCGACCGAATCCTTCAGCGTGCCCAGGTTATTGACTCCTTTTTCGTCGGCACTTTCGATGTCTCCACAGCGCTCTGCCACAATGGCGGGTACGCCTTCCCACAGAAAGACCAGGTCCGTGGGATCATCCAATCCACCGACGATCTCCTGATAAGAGATCCCCGTTGCGCTCAATGAAACGCTCGGAATGAAAAGCAACAAGCCAACGAACAGAAAATACAAATGTCGAGTGTCCATGCGCATATTTTATCCGTTCATGCCCTGTTATTGCAACGGATCACTCCAAACGCTCATTCATGGCCCTTGACCCGCATGGGCGCCTTTGGTACCCCGGCAGCCTATGCAAAATGACAAAACAAAGACACCAATGGCCTTCACCCCCGAAGAGGAAGAGTTTGCTCAGTTGTTTTCGGAAGGGGTTGGGATTGAGCTCGGTCAATCGATTCGACGAGGGGAAATCGTGCAAGGTCGAGTCGTCGGGATCAGCAATGACAGTGTGTTTATTGATCTGGGCGGCAAGGCTGAAGGCGTCATCGATGTGCGTGAACTAGCCGATGAACACGTCAAAGAGGGCGACGTTATCGAAGCCACCGTAGTGTCCACTTCCGGCGGTGTTCGCCTCAGCCAGAAACTCACGGTCAGTCTTCATAGCAAAGCGGCCATCGAAGAAGCGTTTGAGTTGGGTTTGCCTGTGGAAGGGAAAGTCACCGCCGTCAACAAAGGTGGCTGCGAAGTCGCAGTGGCAGGCCAAACGGCATTTGTTCCCTTTAGCCACATGTCCTTCGAACGGGTGGAGGATACATCCGAATGGGTGGACCAAGTTCATCGATTCAAAGTCATCGAATATGTGCCAGATAGCCGCCGTATTGTGCTGAGTAGAACAGCGCTTATTCGTGAGGAGCGTGCTGTACTGGCCGAGCGTTTCTGGGACGAAGTCCACGAGGGTCAGGTCATCACCGGCACGGTCACTTCCATTCAAGAATATGGTTGCTTCGTCGACGTGGGTGGTGTGGACGGTTTGGTTCATCTTCGAGAGATGATGTGGGGGCGTGTCGGCCACCCATCCGATCTGGTTCACAGGGGCCAGGAAGTCACGGTGACCGTGATTAATATCGATCGCGAAGAACAACGTGTTGGCCTGAGCATGAAGAGCGCCGATGGCGATCCGTGGAAACGATTTGGGACCGATGTAAAGGTGGGGGACACGTTGATCGGGGAGGTCACTCGTGTGGAAAGGTACGGGGTCTTCGTTGAGGTACTGCCCGGCCTAGAAGGACTCGCGCACGTTTCCGAGCTCACCTTTGCGCGGCGTGTCCGACACCCTTCCGAACTCGTGTCCGTTGGCGACCGGGTTGAAGTCGTCATCCTGGATGCCAATGAAGCGGATAAACGACTCTCGTTGAGCATGAAACAAGTCCATGAAGATCCGTGGACCAATGCACACACACGGTACCCCGTCGGTACAACCGTTGGGGGTGTCATTGAAAATGTGGAACGCTTCGGAGTATTCGTCACGGTCGAAGAAGGAATCACTGCCCTCATCCCATTCGGTGAAATGGACATTGACCCGAACCGGGATCCCACCCGCCTATTTAAGGAGGGGGAGTCGATCACAGCCGCGGTGATCTCCGTTGAACCCAAAGACCGTAAAATGACGCTCAGTCAAACACAGGCCGCGCTGGACAAAGAGACGGCTGATGTAGCTCGCTGGCAAGCCGATCACAAAGGTCGCCACGGAATGGGTACCTTCGCCGATCTCTTCCAGAAGACGGATAAGAAAAGCTAATCGGATTGTACGTACTCACACGACAGATCCCGCAGACGGTCGGCTAAATTCAATGTGAACGCCCACAAGATCTTGGTAGCAATGGTTGGATGGGCACGTGTTAGAGCCAAGAAATCTTCCCGTTGTATGGTCAACATGGACGTGGGTTCGAGTGCGACCACATCGGCAGAGCGACTTCCCCCATCCATGAACGCAATCTCCCCAAAGATGCTCCCCCCACCCAGGGTCGTTAATTCATGATCACCTTTTCGAACTGAGACCCTGCCTGACACCACCACGTAGAGCGATTCGGCTGTCTGGCTTTCACGACACACGGTGTCCCCGGGTTCAAACTGGACCTCATACACGCTCTTGAGCGCCAACAACAACTCTTGATAGTTGAGATGTTGAAAGAGAGAGAGTTGGGCGAGATGTCGCGCCTTGTCTGTTGTATCCAGTCGATCGCCTCGGTCAGCAGCCTGCGGTACACGCACCAAAACACCGGTCAGGTTGTCATCTCCCGACCGCGCATTCGACTGCTCTATGGCCCAGTCGACCCCTTCACCGACCAGTGCGTGGAAGTCTTCCGTCGTCAAATGACGATACAACCCATCTGTGCACATCAACACATTGTCCCCAGGCAAGATATCCAGCCACAACGTATCAACGCGTACCGTGGGAAATTGGCCGATCGCCCGAGCCAACACGTTGTGGTGAGGAAATGTGTCCAGATCGGCCTCCGCCAAGATACCTTGCTGGAGTAACTCTTGGGCCAATGTATGATCAACGGTCAAGCGACGAACATTGTCGGATTGCACCAAATAGGCACGACTGTCGCCTACGTGACCCAAGACGGCACCGCCGGCACCCAAGGCAAACACAACGCCCGTGGTCGACATGCCTCGATACTTCGCATTGCTCTCAGACAAGCGATAAATGCGGTCCGCGGCCACATTAAAGATCGTCTGCATCACGGATATCGCTTGTTGACGTGTATGGGTTCCCTGCAAGGGTTGGTTCAGAATGGGTTCGAAGGCGCTGCGATGCTCTCGCACGACCTCACAAAACACATGCGAGGCCACATCACCGGCACGGCCACCACCAACCCCGTCCGCTACAGCGAACACACCGCATCGGGCGTCTACAAACAAACTGTCCTGGTTTGTGGGACGCACTCGACCAACATCGGTACCGGCGGACACTTCGGCTCGCACGATTATCTTATCCCCTTCGGCTATCCGCATTCCGTACACATGCAGCACAGCACCACATCGTCATCATTTGCCCTCACCGCTCTTCTTCGTGGCGTTGACCAAGCTGAAGCTAAGACCACGCACGCGACCGGCCAGATTCAAAACAAAACACCACAAGAGCTTGGTTGCAATCACTGGATCGGTTCGAGTCAGCTCGCGGAAATCTTCCCGTTTGATGCACAAGAGTGTGGATCGCTCCAACGCACGAATGGTCGCTGAGCGAGGCTTCCCATCCATAAAAGCGATCTCACCAAATTGAGCGCCTGTTTCCAGCGTGGTCAAGTGCTGATTGTCCTTGATGACCGCAGCGGACCCTTTCGCGATCATGAACAACTCATCACCCAGGTCCCCTTCTCGGACGATCGTCTGGCCTGGCTCATACCGTTTCTCGTAAACAACCTTTAGGACACGAACCAACTCCTGATAATTGAGATACTTAAACAAGAACAGTTTTTGGAAGGCGACCACCTTCGCCTTCATGTCCATACTTTCGACAGTGCTCGCGCCCAACGCCTTCACGAGCGTATGCACCACGGTCAAATTATCTTGCCCACCACGCTCCAATCCTAGGCGAAGGGCCGCATCAACCCCATTTTCAAGGGTTCCCCACAACTCGTTCTCCGCAAAGTGACGATAGAACCCGTCGGTGCACAGGACCACACTGTCGTCATCCGCCAAATCCAACCATAAGGCATCGACCCGCACCGTGGGGAGCTGGCCCACAGCCCGTGCCAACACATTTCGGTGAACAAAGGACGAGATTTCATCTTCGGCAAGCAGTCCATTCGCAACCATTTCTTGAGCCAACGTGTGGTCAGTCGTCAACCGATCCACCTCTCCTCCACGACACAGATAGCCCCGACCGTCGCCCACGTGACCCAAGACGGCGCATGCCTGTCCGATCACGAGCAGATCACCCGTTGTCGCCATTCCCTGTAAGTCCGGCGTCTGTTCGGCCATTCGATAGATGCGACCGGATGCCTCTTGAAAAACACGATCCACTGCCCGCAGGAGCTCTTTGCGATGGGATTCGTCGTCTACCTTCCGATTGAGCAACCCTCGAAACACCTCTCGATGTTCTCGCGCCACATCGCAAAAAACCTTTGATGCGACATCTCCCCCGCGGTTGCCACCTACGCCGTCCGCGACCGCGTACACACACACCTCGTCATCAACGAAATAACTGTCTTCATTTGTCGGTAGAACACGACCGCGGTGCGAACCCGCCGACGTCGTTACTTTCATGGTGTGGGTCCCGTGGGTCCTGCCGTCTTCGGGATGGTCAAATTCTCTCGGGCGCAGTCTTCGAAGGGCCTTCCGCACTCTTTGTCGATGCAGTCGAACGCTGCCCGCATGATAACGCGCTGCGAAGCGGCAGCGGCATCGGGTCGAATGGCCGTCTGCTGGCAATTGGCAATGCAACTCACCATCCCACCAGGAAGATTGGAAAAGTAGACGGGCTCACAGGACTTTTGCTTCGCACACAAAGGCTTACAGAACGCTTCGGTCTTGTCCCGGGACATCGCGGGTTCCAGTGCCAACGCTTCTTGGCCCAAGAGAGACTTGACGACGCAAGACTGAAACTTAGAGCACGGTTTGTCCCCACAACCACCTTGCGCTCGAAACAATCGGGCCTCTTGGTACAGTGTGCGGTCGTCTCCCACCTCTTGCGATTCCACACAGCGCGTGACACATAACGCAACACCTTCGCGGACAAAATCACACTGGTGTGTCTTGTTACAGGCCCGCATACAGACGCTCTGTGCTTGCTTATCAGAGAGTTCGGGGAGCTCGGGAAGGGGCCTTGGGACGGGCTCATCGTTCGTGGCTTCGGACGCCTTGGCTTCGTCCGCCTTGGCCTCGTCCTCATCGGCTTCCACGACTAGGGGCTTGCCCGTTGAGGGCACACTGGTCGCTGATGTTCCCGACGACTCTGACGTCTTGAGCGCGGGCGTTTTTTTCGCTGCTAGCCCTTGGGAGCTAGAAGCTGGTGACGACCCTTGTCTTTCAAGAGACGGAGCAGGCGGCGTTTTGTTCTCTTGCGACGACGACTCTGCCTGTTCTTTGCAACCGCTTTGACACAAGATAACGATACTAAAACCGAGAAGTAGGGTCCGCATGGGTCAAAACGTACAACACCCCCGCCCTGAACACAATGCATCTCCATCGCCTGGCAATGCCACGTGCACATGGATCGGCTATGTCTGGCGAACTGGACACTTTGGGTCGCCGCCGGTACGGTGCGAACGTGCATCAATATTGCCACAAACGATGGGCCATACACCTCCTCATTGCCATTGTATGGCTAACGATCGCCGGCACAACGGGCTGCAAGAAGAAAGGTCAGAAGAATCCATCTGTGTTGCCTACGCAGCCGCCCGCCACGTGGTGGTCCGACTCGGAAAAATCCATCCGAAAGAAAGACGATTCGCCAACCAGTGAACGTGTAGTCCCACAGCGCCCAGGACAAGCGTGCTCTGTAGAACGTGTTCAAACGACCGTACGACCCCATCGTGAAGACATTGTGCGGTGTTATCGAAAGGCCGTGTATGCCGATCCGACACTGGGTGGGCGATTGGTGGTCGAGATACACATTGACACGATGGGAAAAGCACGCTTCCTCGGCGTCACCGAAGACAATCTCAAAAATACCGACGTAACCCGTTGTATATTTGGTGTGCTCAAGAAACTGGCCTATCCCATCCCCGAAAAAAATGGCTGCACCATCTTGTATCCCTTCGTGTTCTCAGCGAGTGCTCCTAAATCGTAGTGATGACGTCCGAGCACTGACAATCCAACTTGTCAGCGCAACCAAAGGCCAACTGATGGCAAGAAATCAAGCGCTAGCTCTCGATTATCAGCCAGCGACACACCAAAACACCTCCTGGCTTCACTTCAATAAAAGTAAATAACATCCGTTGGTTATACGAGAAAATAGCGCTTAAAACCTTCGTCCACATGCTGTCTCGTATGATTGACACCGGAAAAACATGTAACTCGTTGTTATTGCTAGTATTTTACGTTGGCACGGGGCTTGCTCTAATTATCAAGCAACCAGCATGCACAGAGCTGGCCCTCCCTTTGCTTCGCATCAAGACACCCTCAGAGATGGCTCTGAGGGTGTCTTTTTTTCTTCCCCACCCCATACTTCGTTTTGGCCCTGGTTGACCCTCAGGCAAACGCGTTGCTATTCTTCGCAAACTTCTAATGAACACATCACATCCAATACGAACATCATGGCTCTGGGCATCACTGTTGTTAATGGGTGTCACGCTGGCTTCGGCTCAGACCAGTGTCCGCCGTCAAGCTGAGACAGAGATGCAACAGACTCGGCAATACGAGCCGGAACAAGACCATGTACCGGTTCCAGACAACGTCTGCTCTCCCCGCTCATTTGAAGAAATCTATGACCGGTACGGTATGACGCCTCCAACGGGCGGTGCTGGCAAGCGGGTTGTCCGGATTGACGTGCATGAAACCATCGACTTAGGGCTTGCTCCCTTCTTGAAACGGGTTTTGGACCGTGCGGGCCAAGAATCGGATGTTGCGCTGGTTCTGATCCATATGGATACGCCCGGCGGGCGGCTCGATGCGGCCCAACAGATCAAAGACGCCCTGCTCAAATCCAAAGTGCCTACCGCCACGTTCATCGACACACACGCGCTCAGCGCTGGTGCCTTCATCGCCTACGCTACAGATTTTATCATCGTGACCGACGGATCGACCATGGGCGCGGCTACACCCATCAACATCGGGCAAAAAGGCGAAGCGCAGCCCGTGGGTGAAAAGTTTGTCTCAGCCGTTCGAGCTATGTTTCGTGCGACCGCTGAGGCCAAAGGACGAGATGGCACCATTGCCGAAGCCATGGTCGACAAAGATGTGGAAATCGACGGCATCATCCCCGAGGGAAAACTACTCACGCTGGCTAAACGAGAGGCTCTGAAGTATTGCGTCGCTGATCTGGAGGCAAACGACGTGTCCGGTGTGTTGGCCGCCCTACACCTTGAAAATGCCTCCCTGGAGCATCCCGGACTCAATTGGGCCGAACGAATTGCGCGATTTCTTACAGGCCCCATCGTGTCCTCTCTACTCATGACATTTGGGTTTCTGGGCTTGCTCATGGAGTTTTATTCCCCTGGTTTCGGCGTTACCGGCGCCATTGGACTCACCTGCCTCGCGTTGTTTTTTGGCGGCCATCTGGTGGTCGACCTTGTGGGAACCGAGGAAATCATTTTGGTGCTATTGGGGTTGGTCTTGCTGGGTGCGGAGATTTTCGTCACGCCCGGTTTTGGGATCCTGGGAAGTCTGGGGATCGCTAGTCTTGTCGCCGGAATGACGCTCGCAATGGTCGGAGCAGACCTCAGTTTTAGTTGGGATGTGGGCCTTTTGGGCGGCGCTTTGAGCCGTGCTGCCATCGCGGCGGTTATGACCCTCGTGTTGATGGCCCTTTCTGTCCGTCTGCTGCCCAATGCCCCATTGATCAGCCGTCTCGTGCTGAAAAAGGACATCTCTGAAATCGCCCACGATTCAACCGGCCAGACGGATCTCGTAGATGCAATTGGTGTCGCCATCACGCCGATTTCTGGCAGTGGTAAGGCTCGATTTGATGGACAAACCATGGACGTAATCACCGAAGGCGAATTTATCGATAAAGGCGTATCCGTGGTGGTCGTGCACGCTCGTGCCGGTCGCATAGTGGTTGCCAAGAGGGAGGCATAATGGATCCGGCTGTCTACGCGATCTTGTTCCTCGCGTTGGGAACCCTCTTGTTGGTCATTGAGGTGGTCCTGATTCCTGGTGTCGGTCTGGTGGGTCTCATGGGCGGCGGACTCATGACCTACGGCATGTACATTGCGTGGGCCAATTACGGGCCTGTGTGGGGAATAACGAGTGTTGTGGGGGGAGGGCTAGCGGCTGGACTCACTATCTTTGGCTTCCTCCGGTCCCCACTCTCAAGACGGCTGGTTCTCCAAAACCAACAAAGCGGTGAACCGTCCGATCTGCCCCAACGTGCCCGCGAATTGGTTGGACAACGCGGAATGGCCGAAACGGATCTGCGACCCTCGGGTATTGCCCGCTTGGGAACAGAACGTCTCGATGTGGTCGCCAGCGAAGGTGAGTACATCGATAAAGGCACCGCCGTAGAAGTGGTGCGCATTGCACAAAACAG
>Ga0114996_10002790_pt1 | contig 22250 bp, 24 predicted proteins | sample ArcticOcean_MG_C_4_FD_87039 | JGI IMG/M metagenome (GOLD analysis project Ga0114996, IMG submission 87039) | Marine microbial communities from western Arctic Ocean - ArcticOcean_MG_CB4_134 | ecosystem: Environmental > Aquatic > Marine > Oceanic | place: Arctic Ocean: Canada Basin | collected... | reverse complement strand
CTTCGCTTCTTCCAAATTCTAAAGTAATAGACTAGTGATACCATTACTCCTGCTGCAATAACTAATCCAAGTGTTGCAGGACCAAATGAATAATCAGTTAAAATGCAGGATTGAATTTCCGTATTCATTTTGTAATAATTTGCCAATGCAGTATCCTCGCTTAATGGAAGGTCTTGGTCCCGAAGATCCCTTATTCTTTCCAGTATTTTTTGCTGTATTGACTCTAATTCTTCCCTGTTATTTGGAGTGCACTCGTACACAATATGCCATAGTTTTGATTGACAATAAACATGCCTAAAATTCTCTATGGAAACTCTTAGATTTCACAAAAACTATACTGGATCTGTTGATTGAAAAACCATTTGATGCAAACAAGCTATACAATCAGATAGTTCACTATTACATTGACAAAAAAAAGTATTCAAAAGAAAAGGCAAATGAAATTGCAGAACGGGTCGTAAACAGGGAAAAGAAGAGACACATATGCCAAAACACATCATGTGCACATCTTGATTCAAAGCACATTAGAAATTTAGAACAGTGTCTTGTCTTTGAATGTAATTGTAAAAGTTTTGTAAAAATTTAATAATTCTATAAAAATGTAGTACAAGGATAAAATAGTAAGAAGGTAGATATACGCGCAAAAAAAAAAATTGTATGAAGAACCCATTAAGACGTCTAAAAAAGCCAAAATCACTGCATGACATACCTAATCATGTACTAATTTGTACAGAATGTGGTGAATCACTCGTAAATTGCAAGTGTGCAAACAACGAAATTTCTATGAGAGAGTAACCTAGTTTTATTTATCCAATATTATGCCTTTTTGCTAATCATTGGAAGTTTTCCTTTCTTATACAAATAGAAAACTATTCCAAGAATTATAATAATTGCAATAATTGGACCAATAGCATCACCATCACCAGAGTTAGCTATTAGTGGTGCGTTAACATTGATTGTTGTGTCATAGGTAATCAGTTGATCATTTCGCAATGAATCCTTGTATGTTACTTCAATTGTAATCTCATGATCTCCATTACTTGCCGCACCAATTGGAATGTTAAATGGTACTGGGCTGTCTGGCTCTATGTCATCTATGTATTGTGTGGATTCCTGAATGTTGGAATCGCCTCGTGGCTTTAGTGTTACAAATCCAAATAGACCATCTGAGTTTCCTTGGTTTAAGATGTCACCTATCACTGTCTGCTTTCCAGATAAATCAATCACTTTTACTCCATAAATATATGGATCAACTAATCCGTTAATGTAAAAGTCAGCAACTCTTGTTACAGTCTGAGCTTTTCCATATGAATCAAAATATGTTACCTCCATAGGCAAGTGAAGTGGTTCGTTTTTGATGCTATCAGGAACAAAAATTTTAAAATTAAAACTTTCTGTACTCTTTGGTGTGATGGTACCAACATCCCAATGTGTTTCATCAAATATTACATTTTCAAGATTTTTTGATTTTGAAGTTGTACTAGATGATGTTTGATCATTTTTCAAAATAATATCAACATTTGACAGTGGTGCAGTACCTCCGTTTGAAACCTCTATTGTAACATCGTTGTTTGTAATTGATGTAATGTATGGAGTTAGTGGTGTTAGATTTAGAATACTATCACCAGTTAGTTTGAAACCAAAATCAAAAAAGTCTTGTCTTTCACCTGATTCACGAAGTCTAGAATAATCTACTTTTACAGTTCCTGAATAACTTTGGATTTGTGCTTCTTCATTGACATTAACAAAAAATGTCAAATAAAACGAGTTGCCAGCAACAGCTTTTGCATCATTGTCTGCTAAAATTAATCCAGAATAACCTTCTTGTGATGAGAACTGTGCCGGAAGTAATAACTGACCTTTAATCCCTGTTAGATCCTGTGTTCCAACATTTGTCATTGAAATTGTAAATGGAACGTTTTTGTCTCCAGGTCCGACTTCAATTTTTCCAGAGGATGTACCAAAATATGCATCAAGGAATTTTATGCTAGTTATTGATTTTCGTATAACTCCTTCTGGACAACCTACACAAGATGTTGCATCGGCAAATACAAGCGGAATTAATGGACTGACAACTAATGCCATCATCAAAACCATACAAAGACTTCTCATGCCACTATCCCCATTTCTTCCTGTTCGCCTTCAAATGCGCGACCGTCTTTAATTGTAATAACACGATCAACGTCTGGAAATTGCTGCCTATCATGTGTAACTATGATAAATGTTTGATTAAATTCTCTTGCCATGGTTTTCATTAGTTTTACAATGTTTACAGCAGTAATAGAATCCAAGTTTCCTGTTGGCTCGTCTGCTAATACTATAGTTGGATTATTTATCAAACCTCTAGCTATTGCAGCTCGTTGTGCTTGTCCACCTGATACTTTGTTCGCACGTTTTGGAATTTGATCTTCTAATCCCACTTTTATGAGTAATTGCTTTGCTTTTTCAACATAATTCTCAGAATCTTGCTGAATTTGTTGTGGAAGCATGACATTTTCTAATACAGAAAGATCCTGTAAAAGATTGGAAGACTGGAAGATGAATCCTAATTTTTTATTTCTGTACTGTGAGACTTGGCTGTCATTTAGTTGTGTGGTTTCTGTGTCATCTAGTATTATTTTACCGCTTGTTGGTTTGTCAAGAAGTCCAATCATGTTAAGCAATGTAGATTTTCCTGAACCAGAACTTCCAACAATTAAAATAAATTCCCCACGTTTTATTGTCAATGATACATTATCAAGTGCATGAACTTCTGTGTCTCCCTCACCAAAAATTTTGGTTACGTTTTTTAGTTCTAAAACAGTATCAGACAGTTCTCATCGCCTCCACTGGAAGTAGTTTTGTCGCGCGATACGACGGGTAAAGAGAAGCAATTACTGCTAAACCAAATGCCAAGAATGCAGTTTGGCCAATTTTTTCCCAATTATAATTAACTTCAAGTGCCAAACTACCCTCAAATTGCATGTTTGTTATCTTTGCATATGTAGTGTATACTAATCCAAATCCAGTACCAACTGCTGCCCCACATAGACCAATTATCATTCCCTGAAAAATAAATATAATTAAAATATCCTTTCTTCTTGCACCAATTGCACGCATTACACCAATCTCTCTTGTTTTGCTACTTACAAGCATCATTTGAATTACAACTATCGCAAACGCAGATGACATCATTCCAAAATACCCAATTAAATTAATCATTGCTATTCCTGAACGAAATCCCTTTAGTGTTGCTTCTGCAGACTCTTCAATTGTTTCTACTTTTAATTCATCATTTGCGTATGCTGCTAAAAATTGATTTTTGAGTTGTTTTGCACCTTCAGAATCCTTATCATTTAGTTTAACAAAAATTGAATTTGATTCGTTTGGTCTGTCAAGCATATTTCTAAGTGTATCAATGTGTACAATGACACTACTATCAAAACCCTGTCCACCCGCTGTTTTTGATATTCCTACAACAATGAATCTTTTTGATTCTTCTACACCCCATTGATTAATTACTATTAGTTTGATGTTATCACCAACCTTAACACCTCCAAGATTTTCTGACACTGTTTCACCTACTACAATTGAATTTCTAGCATAAACATACTGTCCGTCACTTATTGTAGTGTGAATTCTTGATGCTTGTACATCAGTAACAGGATCAATTCCAACTACTGGTACATCAAATTGTTCAGTTTGTTTTCCATAATTTCTAAATTCAATATCAGCATTTCCCGACAGCCGCGGTGTTGCAGCCTGCACTATCTGTACTCTTTCAAACCAATTTGTATAAACCAAATGTGATCTTTGTATTGTAGGATCCTCTTCATGAGTGATGAAAATATCTCCAAATCTATAATCTGTCATGTCACGAAGTATTGCGTCATAAATTCCCTGAAAAATTACAAAGTTAACATGAATTACTAAAATTCCAATTGACACAGCAAGAACAGCACCAATTAGACTACCTTTTTTGTTTGTCAGCATTCTTGTTGCCAAGTTTAGTCTGTAATCCATCATCTAACTAAGAATGTCGAATATATAAGGCATATAAGTTATTGTGTAACAATTAAGACATTTTCTAACTAAAAAATATGTTTATATCTGTCTAAATGATAAAAACATTGCAAATTGGACATTTTAGATATGAAAATTCTCAGCACATTACTCAATAACTGTAGAGAATCTGATAGACAAATTGGAAAAAAGATTGGAATTTCTGGTGGTGCAGTTAGGACCAGAATCAACAAGATGGAAAAATCAAAACTTATTGAGGAATTTTGCATGAAGGTTGAACCACCAGTACTGGGTCAAAACATTGTATACGTTGTAGTAAATGGGCAAGACATTGAAAAAATAATGAAACAAGTTAAGCTTGTGGGTCTTCCTTTTGTTATAGTTCCATGCGTTGGTGGAACAACTGTATGTGGAATTGTTGTAAAAGAAGACGTTGAGCAAAAAATTGAACTTTTAGAGAATCTAATGAAAGATATTCGTATACTTGCAATTTTTGAAGCAGATAACACGGAGATTGATTATAACATTACAAAAACAGATCTACAAATTCTAAAGGAATTGATAAATGATCCCAGACAAAAAATAGAAGATTTATCTAAAAATACAAATCTTTCAACAAAGACAGTAAATAGAATTTTAGAAAAGTTTGAGAAAAATGATTCCATACAATTCACCTTAGTCTATGACCCTAGTAAAATTGAAGGATACATTCCATATGCAGTATTGTCTGTAGTTGATGGAAACAATATGAAAACAATTCTAAAAAACCTAGAAAAACAGTTTTCTGATTCATTTATGATGATACCATTTTTGGCAAAAAATCAAATTGTTTTATTTTTGTATAGTGAGAACATTTTCCAAATGGATGAAATGACTGAAAAAATTAGGAATATAGAAGGAATATTATCAACTGATCTCTTTATACCAAAAAGAATTAACATGCCAAAAAAATGGATGGAAAAATCCATAGAAGTATTAACAAAATCAAAAAAATTACATATAATGTATAATTAAGAAATTATTATGAAAAAGAAAAAAATCTATGAAGGAAAAATTATTGGATTAAATGTTTATGATCTAACAATAAAGAAAAGAAAAGTAAAAAGGGAAATTATTGAACATCCAGGTGCTGCTGCAATGTTAGCATTTGATGAAAAAGGGAAAATAATTTTGGTAAAACAGCATAGATTTGGCCATGGCTATATCTTGGAAATTCCAGCAGGAACATTAGAAAAAGGTGAAAAACCGATTGATACTGCCTATCGTGAGATAATCGAAGAAACTGGTTATGAGGCAAAAAAGATGACTAAACTAATCTCGTTTTTCCCTTCAGTTGGCTATAACACAGAGGAGATTCACATTTTTGTTGCATCAGGATTGAAAAAGAAATTTGAATTGGACCTTGACAATGATGAATTCATTTCAGTCGTAAAGATGGATGTGAAAAAGCTGATTGGAATGATTAAGGCAGGAAAGATTACTGATTCAAAGACAATTTGTGCTGTAATGGTTTATGCAGCAAAGAAGAAACTACTCTAAGCAAAGTATATTTTGATTACAAATTAAAGGTTAAAAAGAAATGAATCTAGAAGTTGACGAAGATAGAAAGGCAGAAATTGCAAATGTCATTACCAGTCCAGATAGTCCTGTAGGTATAGACGCAAAAAAGACACACATCATTATTATCAATAAACTAATCGAGATTGAGAAACGACTAGAAGAACTAGAAAAACTACACTAAAACTTACTGATAACTTGGTTTTACCAAATCTGTAATGTCAGACCAGGATTGTAAAATTTTCTCAAGCATGTAAATAACATCAAAGAATGCAAGAGGAATCTGTTTCTTGTTTTCCAAAGAAGAACGTATTTTAGAAATTTTCTCAGAATTATTCTTTTGAAGTGTAATTGCATTAATCGCAAGCGTTCTATTATTGGAGATGAAAGACTCGATTGATTTAATCTGGATTTCTTCCATATCTTTTGCAAAGTCATGTATTCTTTTCTGCTCAACCTTAGACAAGTTTGACTTCATTAATGATTGTGATAATTCTACAACTGTATCTCCTGCAATTTCAAGTGTGTTTGCTGCAATTCTATAATCTAAAATGTCTATGTTTTCTAAATTGAAAATCATAGCTAATCTACTATCCATAATAGTACTTCGAATCAACCTAACAAGTAGAAAATATTGTCTATTAATTTCGGCATCACGGTTTGCTACTGTCTCAAGATTTGTCTGATCTCCACTTTTCAAGGATAATACAACATCACTGAACATTCCAAGTGCAATTGAGCTCATTCTTTTTAGAATTTTTTGTGGATTGACTGATGTTTCATCAAGCAAAAATTGGACAGATATGTTTGTTGCATCCTCTTCTACAATTTCCATTCCAACTAATCTCCTCATAGAAGCACGTACACTTTCTCTATCTGTAATAGAAATTGGAGATTTAGCTATGATCTTGATTATATCATATCCTAAAAGATAAGCACCAGTTATGTTTGGAACAATGCTTTCTCCTTTTGGTAATGGATATGATATTTCAATTTCCTTTGATGGTCTCTTCTGTTGTGTTCTGATAGAGAGATTGTTTTGGGTAGTTTCAATCTCGACTTGTGCACTTTTGCCTAGTTTGTTTGCATCAATCCATTCTTTTGGAAGTGAAACCAGCATACTGCTTCCAATCTTCTGTAGGCGTCGAGTAAATCTAGTCAATTTATACTAATTTATATTATTTAAGCCAAGTATTAATATTTTAAGAAATTTTACGTTTCAATCATGCGTGCAAAAGCATTTTCACCTGCTCACATCACTGGATTTTTCAAGGCAGAATTGGAAGAAAAAGAACTAAATCAACTTGGCTCACTTGGTGCTGGTTTCTCAATACAAAAGGGAGTAAAAACTACTGTAAATGTTAGATCAAAAACCAAACATGATATTAATAATTATGAAATTACTGTAAAGGGATTTAACACAGGTGATATACGCGTATCTGAATATGTTTTAAATGAATTTTTAGTTGATGGAAAATATTTTGATGTAACACATGAAATTGATGTTCCTGTTGGCTATGGATTTGGTTGTAGTGCTGCAGTTGCATTCTCTTTGGCAATTGCATTAAATGATTCACTGAAATGTGGATATACAAAAACTAAGGTGGCACAAATTGCACATAAAGCTGAGATTAATTGTCAAACTGGACTTGGTGATGTACTTGCATCATATCATGGAGGATTCGAGATTAGAACCAAATCAGGCGCACCTGGAATTGGTGAGGTTCAGAAAATAATTCCAAAAGAAAAATTGGACGTTATGATTATCTGTTTTAATCCAATTTCTACTAAAAAATTTCTCAAGGAAAAGATTTCATCAATAAACGGTCTTGGAGGCAAGATGGTTGACAAGCTTGTTCAATCACAAGACATGGACGAATTCCAGGACATGTCTATAAAATTTGCTGAGTATATTCATGTAATTACTCCAAAAATGAAAAAAGTAATCAAAGAGCTACATGAAAATGGAATAAAATGTGGAATTGCATTATTTGGTGAAACAATATTTTCTCTTGTAACAAAAGACAAAAGGCAAAAGGCGTTAGAAATTTTAGAAAAATATGATGATGGTATTATCATTACTTCAAGAATTGATAACTCTGGTGCAAGATTAGAATAAAATATTTTTCGGTGATTAAATGAATATACCAAAATCTCATCCACGTTTTGTTTCATTACAAATAAGAGAAAAACTGGTTGAAGGATTTAATAATAATTTAGTTGCAAAAGAAGGTTTACTGGCTCATGGTAGAGGTGAAGCATTTGATTATCTTATTGGTGAAAAGACAACAACTAGTGCAAAAAAAGCAATTAATGCAGCTGCACACACTCTTCGTTTAGCAAAGCATCCAGTTATTTCAGTTAATGGAAATTTTGCAGCACTATGTCCAAAAGAAATTGTTCAATTATCAAAGATCACAGGCGCAAAAATAGAGGTAAACCTATTCTACACAAGTGAGAAACGCAAAAAATCTATTGTATCACTATTAAGAAAATGTGGTGCAAAGGAGATTCTAGGTACAAATCCAAAGACTGCAAAAAAACTGAAGGGAATTGACAGTCCAAGAAGAATTGTCGATAAAGATGGAATATTTGCAGCAGATGTAGTGCTTGTACCACTAGAAGATGGCGATAGAACTATGGCACTTAAAAAAGCAAAAAAAACTGTCATAACAATTGATCTAAATCCACTATCAAGAACTGCACAAACTGCAGATATTACAATAATTGATAATGTAATTCGTGGTATGAGATTGCTAGTAACCACATCGAAGAAAAAATCAATCAAAAATCCATCATATAACAACAAATTGATACTAAATGATGCAATTTTAGAAATTAAGAAAAATCTTCAAAGGAGGGCCAAATTTGCATAAAACCATCCAAGATATTACAAAAATGAAAGGAAAAGAAAAAATTTCTATTCTTACTGGTTATGATTCTACAATGGCATCACTTTGTGATCAAGTGGATGTAATTCTGGTAGGTGATAGTGCGGGAATGGTGATGCTTGGATATGAAAATACTGTTTCAGTAACAATGAATAATATGGAAATGTTCACAAAGGCAGTAAGCAATGCAAGACAGAATTCACTAATTGTTGCAGATCTTCCATTCAAGTCATATGAAAATAAAGATGATGCAATAAAAAATTCTACTCGTTTAATTAAGGCAGGAGCAGATGCTGTGAAACTTGAAGGAGGAAATTCAGTGTCAGAAATAATCAAGGCAATAACACAAGCTGGAATTCCTGTAATGGGACATCTTGGATTGTTACCACAAACAGCCAAAAAATATACAGTTCAAGCAAAGACAAAAGACGATGCAGTATTGTTGCTAGAAGATGCAAAAAAACTCCAAAGTGCTGGTGTGTTTAGTATTGTATTAGAAATGGTTAGCAGTGAGGCAGCAAGAATGATTACAAAGCATGTATCTGTCCCAACAATTGGAATTGGTGCTGGAAAAGACTGTGATGGGCAAGTTTTGGTAGTTCATGATATGCTTGGAATGTTTGAAAAGATAAAACCAAAGTTTGCAAAAAGGTATCTATCACTATCAAATGAAATTAAAAATGCTGTAAATTTGTACATAAAAGATGTAAAATCAGGCACGTTTCCTGCCAAGGAAAACTCGTTTCAAATGATTGAATCAGAATCAGAAAAAATGAGGGAGGCAATTGTCTAAGAAAAATTCACATCCATCATTGGATATTGTAGAATCACATGGAACTACACTTTCAGGGAAAAGAATTGTTCTTTGTGTTGCAGGCAGCGTTGCTGCTTACAAATCAATAGAGCTTGCAAGACTATTGATGAGACATGGTGCAAATGTAACATGTGTCATGAGTGGTGCATCAACAAAGATGATAAAACCAGATTATATGAAATGGGCAACAGGAAATGACGTAATTACCAAACTTACAGGAAAATTAGAACACATTAGCATAGCAGATTACAAAAAATCTGATCTTATCATAGTATATCCAGCAACAGCAAATACATTAGGAAAATTAGCAAATGGTATTGATGATACAGTAATTTCTACAGTTCTAACAGTTGGATTTGGTTCAAAGATACCCATACTGGTAGCACCAGCTATGCATGCTGCAATGTATGAAAATGCAGCAGTTAAAAAAAATATTAAATTTTTAAATAAAAAGATAGACTTTGTCTCGCCAAACATAATTGAAGGAAAGGCAAAAGCAGCAGAACCTGAAGATGTATTAGATTTTGTATTGAAAAAGTTTGGATTATTACCAAAACTAAAGAATAAAAAAATACTAATCACTGCAGGACCAACTGTAGAAAAAATTGATCCTGTGCGAGTAATTACAAATCAAAGTACTGGAAAAACTGGAACACTTTTAGCAGCAGAACTTGTTTCTGCTGGAGCTAAAGTAACGATGATTTATGGACCAGGAATTTCAAAACCACCAAGTGGTGCAAAAGTAATTCCAATACAAAGTGTAAGAGAAATGTACACTGAAGTCAAAAAACAGCTAAAAAAGAAATTTGATATTGTAATACTAGCTGCAGCTGCATCAGATTATATACCAAAAAATGGAAACCTGAAAAAAATAAAAAGTACAAAAAATTCATTAAATGTTCAATTTATCAAGGCACCAAAGATAATAGATGAAATAAAAAAATTACAAAAAAATGTATTTTTGCTTGGTTTCAAGGCTGAAACTGACATATCAGAAAAAGAGTTGGTTACAAGAGCAAGAAAAAAGTTAGTTGATTCAAACGCAGATCTTATAATAGCAAACGATATCGGGAAAAAGTATACCAGTAATACAAACTGTAACAAGATAATTTTTGTTGATAGTCAAACTGTAACAAAAACTGGTAGAAATAATAAAGAAAGAATTGTAAAATTAATTTGTAAAAACATTGAAAAAAGAATCTAAAAACACAAAATACAAGCAGAGAAATATTCTGGTTTGGAATGAAGTAGCACCATTTTATCACAAAAGATGGGCAAGAAAAGAAATTGGTCCATTTAATGTTACAAATGAACTGATAAAACTATCAAAAATAAAATCTGGTGATAATGTTTTAGATCTTGCATGTGGAACAGGTCTTGTTACAAAAAAAATTACTGCCAAAGTTGGAGTTTCAGGTAAAGTTTTTGCAGTTGATACATCAAAAACTGCAATAAGTATTGCAAAAAAGTGGGTTGGTAAGAAAAAAAATGTTCATTTTATTTTAGGTGATGCAGAGACAATCGAGTTTAAAACAAAATTTGATGTAATAACATGTCAATATGCTTTATTTTTCTTTCCAAATGCACAAAAAGTTCTAAAAAACTTGAAGAAAAACATCAAAAAAAATGGTATTATTGCAATGTGTGTTCATAGTAAGACAAACGTACCATATTTTGATAGCATACTAAACCCAGTAAAAAATTTCATTCCAGATTATTTACCAAAATATCCAGAGCTTGATAGATTTGGAACAAAAGATTCCTTTAAACAAGTATTTTCAAAAGCGGGCTATGAAAAAATTATTGTAAAAAAACTACTTTTTCAATATAGTCCTGGAGTATTTTCGGATTATTGGAATAACTACAAGAAATATCTATCAAAGCCATTAAAAGAAAAATTCAATAAATTAAGCATACATCAAAAGTCAAATCTTAGAGAGATGGTAAAAGATAACACTCTTCAATATACCAAAAAAAATGGAAAAATTATCTTTCCATGGGAAGTATTACTTTTGACTGCTAGAAATTCATAGCCAGCAAACATAAATCTGTAATTAGAATGAAGGTAGAATATTGCGATCAAGAAGAAAAAAACTGATAAAATATTGTCAAAAGATAACCAAATGTGATACTCTAGTAACATTTGAACCAGAAAATTTGTTTTATTTAACTGGATTTTGGGGTGAAGCAATTGGAGTTTTGGATAAGAATTGTAATGCAACAATTATTGCGCCAGAGTTAGAAATTGGTAGAGCAAAAGATGAATCAATTGATTGTAATGTAATAAAATCAGATCGAGGAATTAGTTCATTAACATCATTAAAAAAAATTCTAAAAGGGAATGTCTGTACTGACTGTCAAAATTATTCCGTAATGCAATCACTAAAAAAATCATTTCCAAAAATAAAAAACTCGTCAGAACCATTTCAAAGAGCACGTGAAATAAAAGATGATAAAGAGATTGTTTTGTTAAAAAAAGCATCAAAAATAATAGATAATATGTTTAGTATCTGTGAAAAAAAGATCAAGATTGGACAAAAAGAATCACAGTTACAATCAATTCTAATGTCATATGCAATTGAAAATGAAATGTTTGATACTGGATATCGCTCTACATTAAATCCACTAATAATTGCAGGAGGACCAAATGGTTCACTTCCTCATGCACAAGTAACCAACAGAAAATTCAAAGATGGGGATCTGATAGTGGTTGATTTAACACTCCGCTACAAGGGATATATTTCAGATTCAACAAGAACATTTGCTCTGGGAAAAATTTCTAAAGAAGCAAAAAATGTTTATGAAATTGTAAAAAAATCGCAAAAATTTGGACTTGATGCAGTTAAACAAAGAGTAACTTGTAAATCTGTTGATGATGCTTGCAGAAAAATAATCAATGATTCAGGCTATGGAAAATATTTCATACATTCAACTGGACATGGAATTGGTTTGGATGTTCATGAACTTCCTGCAATCAGTACAAGAAGTACAACAAAACTACAAAATAAAATGGCAATAACAGTAGAGCCAGGAATTTATATTCCAAATAAATTTGGAGTGAGAATTGAAGATTCGTTAATTGTAAAAGACAGCAAGCCAATACTATTGCACAAGTTTACAAAAGAACTTGTAACACTTTAGATACTCTGATTTGTGGTAATTACGCACAAAAAAATCTTGTAAAAAAAATTTAAATCAAAAGCTTTTATTCACTCCTGATCGCAGCAAAGCTATGCAAAAACAGGAAAACACAACATATCTGAAAGCAATCACTATACGTGACCCAAGTGATTTACACTCAATCAAAGAGGATGTCAAAAAAGGAATGATCCTAATATTGAGAGTTACACCTTTGGCACAAAAAGATGTTGAGAAACTTAGAAAAGTTGTTGAAGAACTTTATGTAATTGCAAGAAATGCAGATGCAGATATTGCACGTTTGGGTGAAGAAAGAATTATTGTAACGCCAACAAATGTAAAAATCTGGAAGCCAGACTACGATCTAAAATAATTTTATTGCTTCTTGTACTTGTGGATAATGTGTTGTAATTCTGTACATTCGTCTAATTTGTGAAGAAAGATTTTCTGATTTTCGTCTTTCACCGTGATTAACAAGAACTCTTCGTAATTTTGGTCGTAATCTATGGACATATGACATCAATTGGTTATAATCACTATGACCACTAAATCCTTCAAGTCTTTCAGTTGTACAATTTATTGTTACAACTTCAACCTTTCCATTTTGACCTAAAATTGATACCTGTCTTGCTCCATCCATTACTCTTCGTCCAAGAGTTCCATTTACTTGATATGATACAAATAGAAGTTTATTTTTTTTATCTGGAGCAATGTTTCTAAAATACTCTAAAACAGGACCGCCCTCTAGCATTCCAGATGTGGCAATAATTATACATGGTGAATCGTCTCGTAATGGTTCTTCCCTAGCATCATGATTCTCGATGTTTGTGAAATATTCAGAATCAAATGGATTATCGTCGGTCTCTAGTATTTTTTTCCGAAGTTCATGAGCAAGATATTCTGGATGAGCTTCATGAATTGATGTAGCCTCTTTAATCATACCCTCCATAAAAACTGGAGATTCAGTTAATTCGCCAGATTTCATATATTGATCAATAACCATCATTAACTCCTGAGCACGACCAACTGCTGGAATTGGTATGAGAACTTTTCCTCTTGCGTTTAGAGTTTCGTTAACTGATTTGACAAATGCTGATTCAACTTCTTCTCTAGTTGGCTGAATGTCTTCTTTTGCGCCATATGTACTCTCTATAAGTAAAGTTTCAACACGTGGAAAGTTTGTATTTGCACTCTCAAGCATTATACTTTTTCCATATTTTATGTCACCAGAATATACAAAATTATGATCGCCATTACCAATGTGAAAATGACAAGATGCTGAACCAAGTATATGACCTGCATTTGCTAGTACAAGTTTAATGTCAGGGGAAATATCAGTAACAGTTCCGTAAGAAAGTGTAATTGCTTGCTTCATAATTTGATGAACATCTCGTTCTGCATACATTGGTGTTCTTCCTTGTGCTCCTGCAACTTTAATTGCATCAAGCTGAATTAAATTCATCATTGGAAGTGTAGGTTCTGTACAATAAATTGGACCTCTATACCCATATTTACACAAAACTGGTAAAAATCCTGTATGGTCTAGATGTGCATGACCAATTACTATTGCATCTAATTCATCAAGTGAAATATTAGCCCAATCAAGTCTTGGAAAAGATTCTGATGGAGTTCTGGCACCTGGATTAATTCCACAATCAATCAAAACTTTGCTATCAGCAGTAGTTAGAAGCATACATGAACGACCTACTTGACCAAAACCACCTAAAGTTAATAATGAAATTTCAGATTTTTGTGACAATCGTGGTCGAAATATTTCTTCTCCAATTTCTTTTAGCTGTTTTGCTCTTTCTGAAGATGATACTTTTAGATGGTAATTAATGGCCTTTAACGTGCTAGATGGGTTAGTTGTTGCCTTTCTTACCCTAAGTTTCCATCCAGTCTTCTCTGTAACTTCAGCGTGGTTAAATTCTTCTGCATTTCTTTGACATAACCAAGGTCGTTTAACTTCAATTGATACTTCGCCTGTTGCTGTGTCAAATAATGTTGCAATTAGATTAGCATCTTTTGGAACACATTGATCTAAAATTTTTCTAGCTTCCTCTTCTGACTTTCGAATTTTTTCATCAGTTCTTATAACAATTCTTTTTTTGATTTGATTTACAAGATTTGAAATTATATCGTTATTTTCCATAAGAAATCTTGGCTTGTCTGTATACAAAGCAATTCTAGGACCTTCATAATCAATTTTTGTGAGGCTTGCCTCTTTAGGAATACTTTGCAGTACGGTTGCCATTATATTTTGGGCATTTTGAGGTTCCTGATTTTGTTTTTTTTGCAATTATTGTAAGTTTTTAAAAAATTTCTAAATTTCTAATACAGCTTTTTTCCTTTCATTTTCCAAAAGACGGAATCCATTTTTGTCAATCAATGCAACATTAATTCCGTCACCAGTGCCTATGTTTCTTGTAATTGCTGCTTTAACGGCACGTAAAGCAACTAATTTTGCTCCATCCAAACTCAAATCTTCTTTGTATTCTTCTTCTAATAGACCATATGCAACAGGTGAGCCACTTCCAGTTGTAACATAACTCTTCTCTTCAACAGAACCAAACATATCTATGTTGAAAAGTTGTGGTCCTTCATTATCATATCCACCAAGTAAAATATCAGCAATAAATGGATATCCTCTATTTTGATGGAACATTAAAGATGTTAATCTAGAAAGTGATTTAATTGGAATTGGTTCTTGATTTTGAATTCTGTAAACATTTGCATGATAACGTAAAACATCAACAATGTTTTGTGCATCTGCTACACCACCAGCCAAAGTTAATCCTGCATGATGTTCAATTTTTTGAATTTTCATAGTATTATTATTTGCAATAAAATATCCTGCACTTGCTCTCATATCAGCACAAAGAACAACACCATCTTTTACTTTAATTGCTACTGTTGTTGTACCATGGAGTATTTTTTCTTCAACATTGTTTGACATAGAATTACCTGCTTGAGATGGTATTAATACTATGGTACTCTTTTAAATAACTTTGTTAGCGAGGGGGAGTAATGGGAACAAAAAGAAAACCATCTTCTCATACAATGGAGCTTCCAAGACAAATTGTTGTAGGCGAAAACAATATTCAACAAGTAGGTAAATTCCTAAAGGATCTTGCAAATCCAAAGAAAGTTTCGATAATTTCAGGTAAAAATGTAAAAAAGATTTTTGGTGAACAAATTAACTCGTCACTAAAAGATTCTAAAATTCTTCCTATTTGGCATCTAGCAAGCTCAAATCAAATTAAACATACAAATGCGATTCAAACAAAAGTCAAAAACGTAAAAACTGATCTAATAATTGGAATTGGTGGTGGAAGATCAGTTGATATTGCAAAATTATGTTCCTTTAATCTCAAAAAACCGTTTGTTAGCATTCCAACTTCTGCATCTCATGATGGTATTGCAAGCCCTTTTGTTTCTGTAAGAGGTGAAAAACCTCACTCACTTGTAGCAACAGCTCCATTAGGAGTTTTTGTCGATGTTAATGTAATAGAAAGAGCACCAAAAAAACTACTTGCAAGTGGATGTGGTGATCTTATGGCAAAGGTCACAGCAGTTAGGGATTGGGAGCTTGGACGTGATAAAAAAGGAGAATATTATGGTAGATATTCAGCCAATTTAGCTTCAATGAGTGCTAAAATTTTGATTGAAAGTTCTCCAAGTTTTTCAAAAAAAGGTATTGATGCTAGAATAATTGTTGAAGCATTAATCAGTGCAGGTGTTGCATCTTGTATTGCTGGAAGTAGCAGACCATGTTCTGGTGCAGAACATTTGTTTTCACATGCAGTGGATCATATTGAATTTGGTGTTGGATTACATGGAGAAAAAGTTGGAATTGGTGCAATCATGATTGCAAAATTACAAGGTCAAGATTGGAAAAAAATTGTTAAGACATTAAAAAATGTAGGAGCACCAACAACTGCAAAAGAAATTGGACTGAAATCTAAAGTCTTAGCAAAAGCATTAACTATAGCTCAATCACTTCGACCAGAAAGATACACAATTCTGAGTGAAAAGAAAATGACAGAAAATAGTGCAATAAAACTTGCAAAAAGTACTAAAGTACTATAATTATTTAGTTTTAGACTCTACTTCAGGTTTATTTTCAGGTTGTTTTTCCTGACTTTTTGTTACCTGTTTGTTATCATACGTCTCAATGAAATTAATTTTTTGAATAGATGGTGAAAATTTAAAAATATCCATTTGGACAAAATGTTTGATTACTGCAAGACCTTCTGTTCTAAAGATCTCTTCAGGAATTGTAACATCAAGTGAATTTGCAGTTTTCTTAAAAACTAGCTTATCATCATCTACTGGCATTCGTGATTTTAGAATTGCTGAAATTTTTTCTTCATCAGCGTCAAGTGATTTTTTTACATTAATTTCGTAAAGAATTGTTTTTCCGGCAAATCTATGATTGTAATCTATTTGAACTCTTCCAGAACCAATATAACGTATAATTCCTCTTTTGTCATCAACTTCAACTGTATCACCAACTGAAACTTTTTCAGCATCTTCTCCAAGCTTTCTTAGTGGTATCATTCGAACTTTTCCTTTATCTCTAGCACCAAATCCTTTGTCAGGACTTACTTCAATGGTTTTTTTGTCACCTACAGATGTTTCAGGAAGTGCATCATCTAATCCTTTGATTACCCATGACTCTCCAACTGAAACTAATTTTGGTTGATATTTGACGTTTGGTTCATGAATAGAACTTTTTTTGGCATCTTCTTCTATTGTAGTTTCAAAAACTTCTCCAGTATCTTTTATCTTAGCAGTATAATCAACTAGAATTAATTGTCCTTTTTTGAATGCCAACGTAGTCGATTTTGAATTTCCTTATATTAAGTTAGAGCGAATCAAGTGGCTTTAGTTTTTCTTCTGCAGTTGTTAGACCTGCTTTAGCATCAGTATCGTACCCCATCATTGCCAATGTTGATGCAATTCCAGATATACATCTCATTACGTGATAGCGGTGTACTTCACCCATACAACCAACTCTGAAAACCTTACCTTTTAGATTACCAAATCCACCTGCAACTAAAATTCTGAATTTTTTTGCAAGTGTATCTCTAAAAATTTTATCTTCAAGACCATCTAGATAATTCAATGCAATGACTACAGTAGATCTAGAATTTTCATTTGCAAATGGTGATAGCCCAATTGCTGAAAGTCCAGAATACAATGCATCAGAACATATTCTATGACGTTGAATTCTTTTCTCCATACCCTCTTCAAGAATTATTCTCATTGCCTCTCTGTATGCATAAAGCACAGGTAATGCAGGAGTAAATGGAGTGTGTTTTGCTTCGTCATAATATTTGAAATATCGTGGTAAATTGAAATACATTGTATTTGGAGGGTTGGCTTCCATGTATTTTCTAGTTCTCTGATTAATGCAAATTGGTGAAATTCCAGGTGGACATGCGAATGCTTTCTGACCACCAGTCATTGCAATATCAATTCCCCATTTATCCATGTGAAGTTCTTCGCCTCCAACAATTGATACACCGTCTAATACATAGTAAGAATCATTTCTGGATGTTAGATCCTTAATTCTATCAAGATAATTAATCATAGTACCAGTTGAAGTTTCATTCCAAACACAATAGAATGCTTTTACATCTTTGTTGTTGTCAAATGCTTCTTTGACTTGATCAAATGTTGCGTTTACACCTGGTTCAGTTTCAATTCTAATTGTCTGACCACCTGCCCATTCAATTTGTTGGGCTAAACGAGAACTAAATTCGCCGTTAACTGGAATTATTACTTTATCATCTTTTTTAATTAAATTAACGACAGAACATTCTGTTGCACCAGTACCAGAAGCTGAAAGACAAACTGCATCTCCTTCTGTTTCAAAAATTTTTTTTGTATTATCTACACATTCCTCATAAAGTTCTACAAAATCATCACTTCTATGATTAATTGATGGTGTAACCATTGCTCTGGTTACTCGTTCTGGAACGTTTGTTGGTCCAGGTAACATAACTAAATATTCCAAATTTTTATTCTCCTATTGCAGAAATATTTGAAGGTTATTTATAATTAAAGATCTTGAAGCCGATTTTTTGCCCCAATCTTTAACAAAATATTTCTTGTCCCATCTGGAACCAGTTTCTGCCAGTTCTGATCTTCTAATATCAATTGCCGTATGTTTGTTCCAGAAAGACTTTCACGTGATTTGAATTCAACTGAAATCACTTTTTTTTCACATTTTTCAAACAGTTGGTGTGTAAAATCATCATTAGAAAAAACAACGTCATAATCTGGAATAATATTATCAATAGAATCTGTCCATTTATCATGATCATCAGCATCAGGAATGTAGTAAACTGATACTTGATCCAAGGTTTTTTCATCTAATGACGATGTAATCATTTCTTTTCGCTCATCAGCAGTAAATGGATTTCTTTCTTGATGACTCTTGTTAGAACTTCCAATTCCAATAAACAGTTTATCAACTTTTGATAATCCAAAACGTATTGCTTCTAGATGACCAAAGTGAAATGGTTGAAATCTGCCAATCAAAAGACCGTTCATGATAAGTAATAGAATTGTTTCTTTAAAAAATTATCAAAACTGTCCGCCAGAATTTAACACTGCAGCTAAAAATAGTATAATTATTGATAAAACAACTGTAATTTCACCTAAAATTATTATTTTTTTTCTAAGTACTTGTAGTTGATCATCAGAAATTTGTTTTGACATAATTTTTTCTTCAACATCTTTTCTGATTACTCTAACATGAATAGCAAATGTTGCAATTAGTGCAACTACAAGAATTATTTTGATTACAAGTATATTGCCATAGCTTGATTCAAGTAGTAAATCTGATTTCTGTAAAATCAGATGAGCTTGATACATTCCTGTTGCCATTAAAATAATTAATGCAGGTACTGCTAATTTGTTAAATCTTCTGCCAACTTTAATCATTAATTGTAATCTTTCTTCTATTGGCATTGACATTTTTTTTAGAATTGGTGCAAACACAACGCCAATGAAAAGTGAACCACCTACCCAAATTGCAGCACATGTAATGTGAATCCAAGTAAGTATTGCTTGTTCTATTGCCATTGCAATTATCAAATACCGTGTATATTTGATTCTTGACAACGTTTTTTAATACTTTATGCTACAAAAAATTAATGAATCCTCCAGGACGAATTGTTCCAGTTATTGCAATTTTTGGATTAATAGCAATGTTGGGTGGAGGAGTTTATTATGCTAGTTTAGATAATGATGATTTAGAAAGTGCTACAATTGAATTAACATCTGTAGAAATTCTTGATGTAAACAGTATAGAAAATAGTGCTACATTAGCAGTAATATTTACAATAACAAATCCTAGTGATCTAACATTTACTGTACCAGTTATTACCTATGAATTGTATGCAAATGGAAATGTTATGGGTGCAGGAGCATATTCAACAGAAGATATTGCAATGCCGGGAAGAGCTGCATTTTATCCTGGAACAGAAATCGGATTGGAAAGTTGGTTTAGTCTAAAGTTAACTGATGAAAATCAACAGCAGTATTATGCAATTGTCAGTGGAGAAAACATAGACTATGATGCAGTTGGCATACTTACAGTAGAATCTGCATGGAGTATTGTAGAGCCACCATTTGATACACGAAATTAAAAATGGGCCGAGTGAGATTCGAACTCACGATCACTGCCATGTCGAGGCAGTATCCTAACCAACTAGACTACCGGCCCGTGTAATCAAAAACTCGATTAGCCATTATTAACGTTTAAGAGAATAACAAATGTATACGATTAATTTAAACAAATGTTATGAATGAAGAATTTTCAGAGGATGAAAAAGCTGGTTTTTACAAGGCAATTTACTCTAGAAGAGATGTTAGATCCCATTTTACAACTGAGCCAATTAACAACAAAGCATTAACAAAAATTCTAGACGCTGCACATCATGCACCATCTGTAGGTTTTTCTCAGCCTTGGAATTTTATTCTAATTAAAGATTCAAACACAAAGAAGAAAATTAAAGAATCATTTGAAATAGAACACAAGTATGCATCAGAAAAACTAACAGATGTAAAAAAATCAGAATATTTATCTTTAAAATTAGAAGGAATTCTTGAATCACCTGTCAATATTTGTATTACATATGATCCAACAAAATTTGGTCCATTTGTAATTGGAAGAACTAGTATTCCTGAAACTGGAATCTATAGTGTATGTTGTGCAGTTCAAAATATGTGGTTAGCTGCAAGAGCGGAAGGAATTGGACTTGGTTGGGTTAGCATAGTGTCAAATCAAGTATTAAGAACAGAATTGGGATTACCTGAACACATAATTCCTATAGCATATGTTTGTCTTGGACATGTTACAAAATTTGAAGCAAAACCTGATTTAGAAAGAGCAAAATGGCTACCAAGGTTAAATCTTGATGAAGTTGTATTCTATGAAAAATGGGAACAAAAAGATAGTCCAAATTGGAGTATTATTCAGGAGTACATTAAAACCAATTTAGACTACGCTTAAATAATTACAAGTTTGTTTTTTGCTGGGCTTGTGGCGCAGTATGGATAGCGCAGTAGCCTCCTAAGTTACAGGTCGAGGGATCGAAGCCCTCCAAGCCCGCATATTTTTCTAAAATTAATTGTAGTTTAAATTGTCAACAAAATAAATTAAAATATGAAAATTGTTATAATTTCTGGTAGTCCAAGAAAGAATGCAAAAACACAGATAATGATGAAACATATATTTGAATATACAAAATCAAAAAATGAGAATACTAAATTCATTAATTTGTCAGAAGATGGTTTTGATTACTATCATGGATTTTTAAATGAAGTAGAGTATGGTGAAAAAACTCTACAAGCTGCAAAAGACATTACAGATGCAGACGTTTGGTTGATAGGAACACCAATTTACAATTCTATGTTCAGTGCAGCTTTGAAAAATCTATTTGAATTTATCAACTATAAACAAACTTCTGGAAAAACTGCAGGTTTAGCAATTTTAGCTTCTGGGAATATAGGATTTACAGATGTTCAGACACTTTTAACACAACTTATGTCATACTTCAAAGTAATAACAAATCCAAGTCCGGTATTTGTTACAGCAGATACAATTGAGGATGGAAAAATAGTCTCTGAAGAAGTAAAATCTAGATTGAATGAATTAGTTGATAGTACAATTACACTTTCTAAATCTGAGTAATAATTCATCTTGATGAAGTTTGACGTGATGTATTAATACAAAAATTGATTACTATATACAAAATGGAAAAAGAATTAGAGTGTAATTGCGAGTGTCATCTGGGAGGAGCAATTAGTTGCCCTAGTTGTAAGGATAAACATGATGAGGAAATAAAGTGTGAGCACTGTAAATAATTATTTTTGTGATGCTAACAGTTTAAGATTGTAAATTTCTGCTCTAATAGATTAAATTTCTACACGCGTTTTCAAATTTACTATTTCTTTTCTAAGACGCTCATTTTCACCGTTGTTATTAATTTCTTTTAGCTCATCTTTAAGATTAATTTTGTACGTGTTAATTTCTTATTTGGTCAACTCGTTGTGGTTTTTTTTTCATCATGTGATGAACCATGATTATAATCTGCTGCTTTTTGTGCTATCCAACATATGAATACCATAAACCACATAATTGGAATTGCTAAAGCGAAAATAAACCATAAATCTTCTGGCATGACAAAATAAAGACCAGTTAAAACAGTTGCAAATACTCCACAAACTAGTGTTGCAAGATGATTTTTTACATGTCCCATAAATTTTTAGAAGATTTCTAGAATATAATGTTAATGATGATTATAAAAAAATTAAAGAATAAAAATGATTAT
>Ga0114996_10002789_pt1 | contig 22254 bp, 7 predicted proteins | sample ArcticOcean_MG_C_4_FD_87039 | JGI IMG/M metagenome (GOLD analysis project Ga0114996, IMG submission 87039) | Marine microbial communities from western Arctic Ocean - ArcticOcean_MG_CB4_134 | ecosystem: Environmental > Aquatic > Marine > Oceanic | place: Arctic Ocean: Canada Basin | collected... | reverse complement strand
TCGAGCTGATCGAGGTTCCGACCAGGCTCAGCCCGATGATCCAGCCCGAAAAAGAACGCCCGCCGACGAAGTATTCCTCTGTGTTCGTATTCTTTCGAGAAAAGTAGAGCCCCATCGCCGCCATCGCACCGAGATAGATCGCGATGATGACGACGTCGAGCGTGTGTAGTTGAGAAATCACGGTCGTGCGAAACTCTTGGAGCAGGAGACGACCGGTTGTTTTTTCCGCTCTGTTCTCGCCGTTTCTTCGTTACGGCGGTCAGTTCGGCCACTTTCCGTCGACGATCTCACGGAGTTTAAGTTTCTTAGGGTCGATGACTACGTGTTTGACCTGCGTCCGCCGATACGTATAGGTCACGTGAACGAGGCCATCGCCGCTCTGGATCACGGCCGGATAGGAATACTCGCCCGGTTGTTTTTCGAGCACAAGCGCGGCTTTCCAGTTTTTGCCATCGTCGGAAACGGCCACGTTCAGCATTTCGCGTCCTCGAGGGCTGGATCCGCCGGCGATGGTGTGGTTATAGACCAACAGGTGTCGTCCGTCGCCCAAGGTCACGGCGTCGGTGCCGGCGTTGGGATTGGGCAGCGACATCAGCGTCATCTTACCCCAGGTTTTTCCGGCGTCGGTAGAGAACGCCTGCCAGATTTTTCCTTGGAGGCTGCGTCCTAGTGCTTGGAGGCGCCCGTCGCGATGCGTTAGGACGCTGGGTTGGATCGCGCCAATCTTCTTGCCGTCGTGAATCGGTGCGACGACCTGCCAGGTCTTGCCACCATCGGTGGTCCGCTCGAAGTGAACTCGCCAGCCCTGGTGTTCGGTGCTCGAACCGCAAAGGAGGGAGCCGTCCTTGAGCTGGATCGGTTTATTCTTCACCGGACCAAGCAGATGGCCCACCGTAGCGTGCTTGCCGAGCTTGCGAGCCTCGGACCACGACTTGCCGCCGTCGCTAGAGACCTTCATCTCACCCCACCAACGCGACGGACTCGGACCGACCTTGAAGAACAGCATGAGAGGGCCTTTGGCCGGTTGAAACAGAACCGGATTCCAGCAGGGGTAGCGCTTCTTTGGCGACTGGACGCCGTTGGCCACCTCGACCGGCGCGGTCCATTTGCCATCAACGTGGCGCGAGGACCAGATGCCGACGTCCGGGCTGCTCTCATGTTTGCCGCCGAACCAGGCAGCGACCAGGCCGGACGACGTCTCGACAATCGTTGAGGCATGGCATTGTGCCGTCGGTCTGCCGTCGAGCGGATAAATAAACGCGCCCTTGACGGAACTTTGCTTGTCCGGCTTGGCGACAACTGCCAGCGTCGTTTTCTCGGCAATGCGAGGAGACGACGAGGGCTTGGAATGTATCTTGTCCACAACCTTGTCAACCTTTCCGGCTGCGCCGAGTGTGCTCGATTCGAGCTCGATCAGCCTCTTGTAGTGAGGCAGCACGTCGGCCGGCGCAACCATCGACAGGTTCGCCGCCCGGGCCACACTTTCACTCAGGTACAGGAATCGCTGGCACTTGGCCCATTTGCGATCGAGTCTGCGAACTTCGCGATTCAACTTTTTGCTCTTGTCGTTGAGCGTCTTCATCTGCTTAAACCTTGGGTGTCGCTCAAGATTCGACCAGATAAGGCCACGGTCTTCGCGGAGGATCTTTTCCACACGCGGGTGCCATGCATTGTCCAATTCGGGCCAGCCCTCTTGTAGGAAGTGGGCGAGAATCGTACGAATCTTGTCAAATTCCCCGCGGATCTTCTGCTTGCGCTGATTGACTTCGTCGCGTTTCTTAAGGGTCTCGTCCGAAAGTTGCCGGGCGGCCACGGTACGCTCATCGCCGCTGAGTTTTAGGATCTCGCTAAGACCTTCCAGGACGGCCCGATCGCCGGGCGTCGCGGCTTCGATCAGCCGGCTATAAATCTCCGGCGTCACATAGCGGGCGGCGATCGCCTTGTCCAAGGTCTTCTTGGGATAGGCGGCCGAGTAGTTTCGTAGGAACACGTCTGATGTTTTGATCGGCAGATCGATCGTGGGGTCCGTCAGAACCGCGTAGGCATGCGCTTCGCTGAAATCGACTTTCCCGTCGCCATTGTAATCAGGTTTGTCCACATTCTTGCCCAGCCGTGACTGGCCACACAGTGCGGCCCAAAAAAAGTTACTGTATTCCTGATAGTTCGCTTCGTTAATGTCTGGAGTGCAGCCAGCGGCCTGCTGGTGATAAGCGGACGCAAAAAATCCGGCCCGCGGTTGTTCGGCCATGCCCCGAGAAGGATCGCCATCGTTGAAAATCACGTTGGCAAATCCTCCCGCGTAACACTGCACCATCAACAGCACGACCGGAACTTTCGGTGGGATCCGGTTGAGCCGTTGAGTGAACTGCTTCACTGAGAGTGTCTTGCCGAGCCACACCTGCAAGGTCGTATTGCGCGGATCATTTTTCGGGCCGCGGCCTCCATGACCCGTAAAATACATGCATAGCCGGTCGCCGGTCTTGAGCTTCGCGCCCGTCTGATTGAACCAGGCATCAATCGCATCGATCGAGCAAGGTCCGTTCAGTCGCGGCACACGATTTGTTCGGTAATTGAAATAGATCCCTTCGTTCCGCTTGAAGATCGTGGCCAACGCCGCGCGCAGCTTGCCCGGCCGCTCCTTGGGATCCTTGTACTTAACATCTCGGTTGGGACGGTTGCCGTCGGCAAACAAATAGTGCTGCCCGGCGCCTTCCAGGTTCGCGAGCTTGAGAAAACGCTGAAAATACAGCATGTTCTTCTCGAGCGAAACCTGGTTTCCAGGCGGCGCGTAGCCACCACCGAAGGCAAAGAAAACATCGCCCGCACGGGCGTCGGCACAACAGGCCAGCCCGATCAGACACCCGATCAAAAGTCGCATCCACGTCGAACTCATCCGCTGCACCTCTGTGAGTAGGATCCAGCGTCACCCGCTCACGCAGTCTATGGGCTGCGCACTGGACAATGAGAACAGGGCATGGTTCCTTGCCATGCGTTTACATATCCTTCCAATACGCCATTGTTTACAAACCGGGAACAATGGCAAACGCTCAAGAACGCATTCTTACAGGAAACTTCAGCCGATTACGAATGCGAAAAGTTCCGGTGGTCGAGGTCGAATTGACCTCCCCACGATAGCGGACTAAGCCGCTGCGCGGTAGTAGCGTCTAAGCGGAAATCTGGAAAATCTCAGCACGCCGTGAAACCTTTTGCTCAGCCAAGTTGATATCAAGTCATCGGCGAGATCGCGGACCAGAACGCTACGCGAGCCTAAAGATCGTCATCACCGGCCAGTCGCAGTTCCCGGACAGACTCCTCGTTGCGTCGCCCGCGTGCTAACGTCGACGACGCCGGACGGGAGAGATGGTCTCGACCGCTGCGTCGACCGCCTGTTCTTGCAATGGTCGCCGCGCCAGGCGAAGACGATTAAAGCGTGAATGGTTCTCGTGGTCCAGCGCAGCGTCATGCGTCCGACGAGGCGACGCATGTTGTGTGGTCGTGGCGACTTCTTCCGCGATGGGTTCAACCACCAACGAGACAGTCGTGCCTGGGTCCAAGAGCGTCGTGTCCCCCGCGAAGAACCTATCGGCGGCTTCGATACTCGTCGCGCTCACTGCGGCATCGGGCACCGGTAGAGGATCGAGCGACATGCCCCAGTTGGCCAACAGGTGCGCCAGATCGATCGCGTTGACCAGTCCGTCGCCGGTGAATTCGCCCGCCGCAAAACCGCCGCTTGGGCCCGAACCGGAAAAGATTGCCGACAGATCCGTCGCGTCGACCTGTAGGTCGCCGTTGGTATCTCCGGTCAGACTGCCCACGTAGTAGCTGGCCGGCGCGGAGAGCGGATTGCCAACCGTGTCGGTCAATGCGTCGCCCTGCGGCAGCGAAATCCTGAGCCAAGTGTTGCGAGCCATTGCGGGCGGTAGCGTGATCGTCATCGTATCGCTGCCGCGTCCGGCGATGTCGTCGGGGATGATCGGCGCGCCGATCACGGCCTGACCACCGTCAAACGTGACAGCTTCGACGGTGACTGCCCCCTCGTTATGCGAAAACGCCATCGGTTTGGTGAATCGAACGGTTATGGTTTGAATCCCCGCGGCGCTGCCGTCGATCGAGTCGGGACCCTGGCCTGCGTTTTCATTGACTTCCAGCACCGTGACCGTTGGTGCGATGAGGTCTTCTTCCGGTGTGTAACTGATCAACAGCCGTGGTCGTAGGTTGGGTGTTACGCCTTCGCCCGAGGGAAACTGAAAACCGTTCGTAACGCTCTCGTCGGCATGCACGATGATGAGGCCATAATTGTCCTTGATCCCGTCAACCCAATCTTGCAAGAGGCTGACGCCGGCGGCGTTGAGGGGGAATGCCTGTTGGCCCAAGGATGCCGTTGCCACCAAACCCAACGGGTCGGTTCCTCGATCTGCTTCGACGCCCGTATCCTCTTTCGCGCCGGCCAATCCCCAGTCGACGCCTGTTGCCGCCTCGAGCCAAGTCGCTTCGTCTTCGCTCCAATCGTGCTCGATCGAAAACAGTGGGTATTGCTGTCCGCTCGGCGAGTTGGTGATATTGAGCACCATTGCCGCGGTATGGAGTTCGCTATTGGCGGGGATCGACGACGTGTCCCAATAAAGCAGGGAGAGACTTTCCGCGAGCGTTTGCGAGTCTTGACCGTCGGCTTCGAGTGTCACCGCCGCACCGTGTTCTGTCGCCGGGAAGTTTTCATCGAGCCAAGTATCTTTGGTGTCGCTGTAACCTCGGCGAAGGTCGCGATAGACGAGTCGGGCACTCTTGGTGCTTTCCACGCCCTCGGCGTTATTGGCCGTCACCTCGTACGTGAACGTTGCCGCGGCTGGAAGGACCGAATTGTTAAAGGTGGTGGTCGTCGACGTGCCGATTTCGACCCCGTCGCGATAAATCGTGTAGTGAGAAACGCCCGAATCGGGATCGGTCGAAGCATCCCACGTCAGGTTGACCTGCGTCGCGCCGACCAGGGTACCTCGCAGGTTCTGTGGAATGGTCGGCGGCGTGGTGTCGAGATCGATGAACAATTCGCCTGTCGTATCGTCGACGCCGACGTTGCCGACGGAATCGGTCGCGGTTGCCGTGACGTTGTAGGTTCCGCCAATCAGTCCCGGCGTGATCACATTGTCCGCGAGTGTCCAGGTTCCGTCGCCGTGGTTGGTTGCCGGATAGGTCGCACCGCCGACCGTGACCTCAACCGAGGCACCAACTTCAACTTCTCCACTCAGCGGGGGCGTGGTATCGATCGTGGTCAGTGGATCGACAGAAACCGATGGCGGCATGGTATCGATGGCCAATTCGTTATTGGTGTCATCGGTACCGACATTGCCGGCCGCATCGGTAGCGACCACTCCGATCTCGTAGATCCCGTGGCTCAGCGCCGGCGAGATGAGGTCGGCCGCCAAGGTCCAGTTGCCTTCCTCGTCGTTGACCGCCTCGTAGTCACTGCCATCGACCGTTACGATCACTTCGGCCGTCGGATCGTCAATCAGACCGCCCAGCGCCGGCGAGGTTTGACTGGTCAGCAGACTTTCGACCGTGACGACGGGAACCAGCGTGTCGATTCGCAACTCTTCGTCGGTCAGATCGGTCGCAACGTTCCCCGCCAAGTCCGTAGCCGTGATCACGACCTCGTAGACCCCGTCCGCCAGCGCCGGCGTGATCACGTCGTCGGGCAAGGTCCATGATCCATCGCCCGGATTCACGATCGGGTAGTCGGCACCATTGACGGTCGCGACAATCGTTGCGGTTGGGTCGTCGATCGTACCGCCGAGGGCCGGGGTTGAGTCGGTGGTCGCCAGCGGCTCGACGGTCACAAACGGCGGAATGTTTTCAACGGTCAATTCATCGGCCGTCGCATCGGAAGCGCTATTGCCGCTGGGATCGGTAGCGACCGCCGTCACGTCGTAGATCGCATCAACCAAGTCACTCGTGATCGTGTCGTCGGGCAACGTCCAAGTGCCATCGCCGTGGTTGATCGCCAGATAGTCGTTGCCGGCGACCGTCACCATGATGGTTGCAGTCGGATCATTGACCGTGCCGGTCAGTTGGGGACGCCGATCGTTCGTCAGCGCGGGAGTCACCGTAATAACGGGGGCAACGACGTCGGTCGCGCTGACCATCAATCGCGGTCGAAGGAGCGGATTACCATTTTCGCTGGAAACGATCGTAAATCCACTGGTCGCTTCCGCCGGGTTGGCCAGGATCAGACCGAAGTTCGTCGTCGGGTTGTCGATCCACGATTGGACCAGCGCCACTCCCGACACGTCATCCAACTCGATCATGGTCGAGCCGATCGGCAAAATTGCAGGCGTTTGGGCAACGCTCTCTCCGCGGTCATTTTCACCCGCTGCACCGGGCGTTTGCCACAAGGAATCAGGTGACGGTAGCGTCTTGTCCCAATGATTCCAGGTTGCTTGTGTCTCTGACCATTCTTGCTTCGCCTCATAGAAATCATAGACGTCGTCGGCGGCGTCGGTGGCATAGATGGTCAGCCAGGCCCCATGCACGACGGTGCCCGGTGAGAACAGTCCGGCAAGATCCCACCTGATCAGCGCAAGTTCTTCATGAATGCCGCCGCTCACCTCGCCATCGACGCGGAGCGTGGTTGTGGTGCCCCCGGCGGACGAATCGGGCAGTGCGCTACGAATCCAAGTGTCTCGCGTTCCGGCGTAGGTATTGCTGGGCGAGGTGCCGTCTTGGATCTTCTGCAGGATGAACGCCAAGCTGGCATCGCTTTCGATGCCTCCGCTGTTCGATGCCGACACTTGATAGATGGCGGTCTCGTTGGCGGGTGCTGTTGTGTCGCTAAAGTTGGTTGTGGGCGAGGTGCCGATCTCGACCCCGTCGCGATAGACCGTGTAAAGCGAAACGCCCGATTCCGCGTCGGTCGACTCGTTCCACGAGAGGTCAACCTGCGTGGGGCTGCTAAGCATCCCGATCAGTCCGGTTGGCACGCTGGGCGGCGTAATATCAATATCGCTGCTAATCGTCGCGGTCTTGTCGCTTTCAAAACCATCGCCGTTGACTGCCGAGACCGCGTAAAGATAGACGTTACCGATCGTGGCCGTCGTATCGCTGTAGGTCGTGTCGGTCGTGGTGCCGATCTCGACGTCGTCACGAAACACGCGGTACATCGCCACACCGGTCTCGGCGTCGGTTGACGGGTTCCAAATGATATCGATCTGTGTGTCGGAGATCGCCGTGAACGTTAGCCCCATGGGGACCGAGGGCGGGGTCCCGTCGAGATCAGGAGACGGCTGTGCGAAAAATTCAAACTGCGTTCCCCCTGTCGGCACGCGACCTTGCGAAATGCCCGACGTTTGCGGCCCGTAGTGAATCAGGTCGATCACGGACAGGTCAGCCGCCATCAGCCCGATCCAACCGGGCGACGGCTCCAACTCGAAATTCACGTGCGTGGGGCCTTCGTTCGCCATCGTGTCGGCTGTGAATACGCGGTGTCCGATGCCGTCAATGAAACTGAGCGCAGCAATCTGGTGCATGCCGGGGGCCACCGCCGGATCGTCTGTCAGATAAAGGCCCCCTAATGCCACCGGTAGCGGCTCGGGGTTATAGAGTTCAATAAAGTCGTCCTCGAAATTCTGTTGGCCCACCTGAAACTGGCCATCGACGAACCACTCGTTGATCTTCAGTGCCGCGACATTCCCCAGTGGCTGAGAGATGTTCGCCTCACCAAACGTCGGCTGTGCCAGCCCCCAGACACCGGACGGCAATCGTCCGATCGAATAGTCGGCCAATTGCGGTCCGAACTGCACCGCATCAAGCTGCTCGCCTCCGGCCGCAACCGCGTCGAGCAGATAGACGCTATCCCCCAATCGGTCAAGCGAGAAGCCAAGGTGAAGTTCGCCACCGACCGGTGCGTCGTCGTCGGCATAGAGCACCAGATGCTCACCAGGCGCCAGTGAAGTCCCGACGGGGAATTCAAACTTGTCGGGCACGGCCGGATCGTTTGTCAGTCGCAGCCCTTCGAGTTGAACGATGCCGGCACCGCGATTGAACAGTTCGATCAGATCGGTCGTGGTGCCAAGTGGACTGACCAACTGGCCGGCGCTGGCGAGAATTTCGTTGATCACCAGATCAACCGGCGGTGGTCCGCTGGTATCGACCGTCCAAGGTCGAGCGGTCGTCGGCGACGCTTCGTCTTGCCAAACGCCGGCGAAATCCTGGCCGATGGCTTCGATTGTATATGGGCCGTCCGCTAGGCTGTCGAGCTGCACTTCTACCGAGCGAACCGTGGCTCCGTCGCCGACAAAGCCTGCGCCGATCGGTATCTCTGCGCTCCAATCGCCACCGTTGATGCGATATTTCATCGCCATGATTCCGGGGCCGCCAAAGGTGAGTGTCGCCGTGTCAGCATTGGTCACCGCAGGCGGCTCACCAGTGATCCAGACTCCCTCGGGCACCAATGCCCCGAAATTCTGCCCAAATGGTCCAGTCGCCACGGCCTCTGAGCCAGCGTCTAGCTGAAAATTGCCGAGCAACTGCTGAACGAAATGAGGGTTCCCCAGGATGTTTCCGGTGCCCAGATCAAGCACGGTACCGGGGCGAGAGCCAATGGTGGAACTGGCGAGCGATGGCTCGATAAAGTTGTTGTACAACTCCAGCACGCTTACGGTGTTGCCGGGCAGGTCGGCATTACCAAAGATCCGCGGGGCGTCCCAGAAGATATTACCCTCTGCATAGGCACCCCATCCTGACGTTGCGCCCTGTTCGTCGACATACAGGTTGATGGCTGACCCGACGACCGGGTGACCGAACCGGTCAAAGAAATCGTCGTGGATCGACACCACGGTATTGTTTTCGAAAATTGTCGCGGTCTGTTTCTTAAGATTGATCGCGTGGTCGACTTCCCAGAAGATATTCCTGGCAAGTCCGATCGTGGTGTATTGAGCGGCGTCACCAGTCGAGATCGAGTTGGCATAGCCCCGATCCGAGGTCTCGTCGTCCTTATAGATGTTCATGAACAGGTTGCCGGCGATGTAGGCATCACCGCCCAGATCAAGCTGTTCGTCACCGGCACCCAGGAACACATTATTCAGTACCTGTAAAATGGCTTGGGGACGCTGACGACTTTGAACGTCGATCACGTCGTTGTGCCCTTTGTTGGTGCCGAAGATGTTGTTCTCGATAATAAAGTGGCCGTTGGCCGGGGACGCGGTCTGGCCCTTGATGTGTTCGCTTTCGTTGTCCAGGCGGAGCGCGTCGGGGCTCTCGTCGGCCGTGAACATATCGGGAAACACCGAGTTGCGGATGATTAGGTTCGAATTGGCGGCGTAGACCATCCGCAGATGAGTCCCCAGGAACGTCACGTTGTCGATCAGCACCTCGGAGTTGACCGCCCCGATTGCCCCGGTCGTGTCTTCTGCGTATTCGATATCGGCGTGAACGATCCGGTTCTCGGGCGACATCGTGCCGCTGAACAAGATTCCGTCCCATCGCGGCGGACCCGGTCCGAGCCCGGTTGAGCCTGTCGGGATGTTCGGCACGTGCGGCGCATTGGGAACGCTGGTAAAGCGAATTCTCTGGTACTCGGTCCCCTCGGCGATCAGCGTTCCGTTGACGATCATCTGGACGTTTTGATCGAAATAGACGCTGGTGCCGGGCTCGATTGTCAGCGTCTTTGCCGCAGGCACGACGAAATTGCTGGTCAGGTGATAGGGGCCATTGGCTGCGGTCCAGACAATTTCGTTGGACGAAGTCGACTCGGTCAGCGAGAAGGAGAGGTCGAAGCTGATGTCGGGATTGGTGGAGCCACGCTGGTGGATTTCGGCCGCCAAAACGTTTGCGCCCTCTTTGAGCGTGCCCGCCGGCAAGGTCGCCAGATCGACCACGAATTGCACCGGATTGACCTCGCCGCTGCCGGAGATCGTGCTGCTGGCAACCCGCTGCCAATCGGCGCTGGCGATTAGATTGTTCCGACCGATCTCCTCGCCGTTAAGATAAACGGCCACTCCGTCATCGCGGACCACGTCGACCCGAAGACCGGTGAACGCCGCCGCATCGGTCACGTCGAACGTCTTGCGGAAATAGGTCGTGATGTGGTTACCTGAGTTACAGTTGGGCGCACTCGGACCACAATTGACAACCGTCTGTTCATCTCCGTCGCCGTATCCCAGTTGTGCCGCGTCCTCTGGCCAAGCTGAATCGTCGTAGTCGGGGTGGGCAAACCAGTTCACACCATCGGCTTTCATGAGCCCGTTGCTGCCGTCGTCGAGGTACTTCCAGTCTTCGCCGAACGAGAACACATTGATCGCGCCGTCGGAACCCGACGCGTCGCCGTCGTCGTACCAGACGTCGATCACCTCGCGAGCGATTTCGCTATCGTCGCCATCGAGCGCCTGAACAATAAGCCGGTTCACTCCCGGATTAAGCGGCAGCGTGTCGAGCGACCAGGCGGCATTTTGGGCATCCCAGTCGGCGTCGACGCCGTTGACCGTCACACTGCGTGTGGCCACGGCGTGCGACTGACCACTTAACAGGACCTCGGTTGCGTCGGTCGTGTGGGCGAATTCACCGAGCGTCGAAAGGTCACTGTCAACCGTCAATTCGGTCGGAATCAGCGTCGCCACGTGCTGCACACGTTCGGCCACAAAATCCTTCATCTCCTGTAGCTCAGCGTTTGCCCAACCACCCAAGGCATTGTCCAATAGCGTCGCGATCTGAGCCGGCGCGAAGGTAGTGCTAATCAGATTCGCCAGATGTCCGTAATACCCGGCCGCATAGTCGTCGTGATCAAGCAACCGCGAGAGGCCGGCGACCTGTTCGAAGCCAAAGATCCCGTCATTCGGATCGCCCGCCACGGCACCTTGTCCCAACACCGCGCTGAGATCTTGTGGAATAAGTAGGAACCGGCCATCGTCGCGACGATAGAACGCAAAGTTGTTTCCCTGACCGCTATTCAATCCGGGACCTGCATTGCCCAGCAGTGTTTCTACGGCCAAGTGCCTGAGCCACTGGTCCACGTCCGCGATCTGGTCCAACTGCGCCGCGAAGGTCGCCACCGGCTCGTTGTTAAGCACGTCGATCAGTGCGATCAGATCGCTCCAATTGTTCTCAGCTACGTGAGAGATTTTTTCGTAGAACGGCTGATACGAACTGGCATTATCGTCGAAGTATGCCAGGTTCGCCTGCTGCGGAGGATCCGAACCGATGCGGACCGCCCGGTAAAGATTGCCCTCTCCGTCGTTGGGGTAATGTGCCCGCCCGAAATGCTCGTCAAGTGCCTCGACCTGTGCGTAGGCCCCCAAGGTCCGTGCTGGATCGCCCGCGCTCAGGTCCGCTCCGTTGACGTGCACCTGGACCGCCGCCACGTCAGGCGCAAGAAGTCCGGCTGCTTGAAACAACAAGCCGCCGGCCAACTGAGCATGCGGATACTTCGTGTTGAGATCGACCGCTCGCACTCCCCGCCATGGCTGATCGTCGGGCAGCGTGACTCGATAGCTATTGGGTGTGTCGTCGCGATTCTCGTCTCCGGCGACCCGCACGCCGACGTTATATCGGACATCGACCCCCAGACCGTCGACATAGACGAGCGTGCCGTTCATCTGGGCGTTGCTGGCGCTGTCGCTTAGATCGGCCCCGAGTTGTTCCAGATCCAGGCGTTCGGCCTCGGTCATGACCAGATGCACTTGCGGCGCAGTGCCGGGCGTCCATGGCGAGATCCCGGCGAACAAATCGTCGACCTGGTAGAGTAAATTCGTATCGTGTTGGTCGCCCGGTTGGTTGGCAGCTGGCCACGCACGGTCGTTTGTGCCGGCATCGGAGGCGTCGATGAAGAACTCGACGACCCCGCCGTCAACTGCCTGAGCCGGAATCACCGCACCAAAGACCCCGTCGTCGGCTGCTCCATCACCGTGCGTTCCGTCATCGAACATATCGAGCGGAGTCCAGGAAAGATCGCCGCCGTCAATTCGATATTGCACGGTCGCAGTCGCTGTGGCCGGAGATTCGTCAACCAGTCGCGCTGTGACCGTAACCGACTCGGTGGTCGTGGGCACCGGTGGCCAGTGGTTCACGTCCAGCACGATCGGTGGCAGGTCGGCCGTGGCTGTCGAGTTAGTCGCTTTGGGCGTTCCCAGTTCCGTAGTGCTCGAGGCCCAATTCTGTCCGCTCTCGTTCGACATCGCGGCCTGACGAAGTTCGACCGATTTGCCACCGCCGGCGTGATCAGCCGCCCAAATCCAACCTTCGTGCCCGTTGTCCGTCGGACCCGGCATGCGCAGGGCCCAGTCGCCGCTATTGGCGTAGTGCACCGCATCGATTTCGGCGTCGGTGTCGTCCAGCAGCAGAATGTCTTCACCGGCGTCGCTGAGCTGTCCCGTCCAGGGACCAACGGTCCCCGTTACGGTTGGATAAAGCGTCGCAAACTTGCCGGTGTCTGCCGCGATGACCAGATATTCGCCCATCGCGAGACTGACGCTGGGCAGCGAGAAATCGACCCCGCCGGCCAACCGCCAACCGGTCAGATCCACCGAGGGAGTGCTGGGGTTATAGAGCTCAATGAATTCTTCCGCCGGATCACCGCTCGCCGACTGGTACATGATCTCGTTGATCACGAGCGGGCCGGAGGTAAGCACCATTCGCGGCTCAAGCGACTCCAGCGCACAGACATAGCCCGAAGCGCCCGTCGCAAATTGCGCGGAGAGGGCGCTTCGTCTTGACTTGTCGTTCGCTGGGCTCCGCGACGTAGGCGCACCCACAGACCGCGGCGCCTTTGCTCCGTTCCAAGAGCGTGGCACCAATTCACCTCCTCTTCTTTCCGGCTCGCCATAAATTGGCGCACATCTAGACCAGTTTAATCGATTGAGACGTTTTGGGGAATCGTTCGGTAAGAAGATCGGACCCCGCAGTACCGCCCAATGGTGGCAGAAACTTGGCGTTTTCCTCGGTGCCGGCGCTATTGCGCCCTGCCAAAGCAAGGGGGACCGTCAATATGCGTCACAAAGGAACGTCGCAGCAAGGAACGCGGGAAAACAAAGTCGCCTTTCGCTCCGCGAAAGTAGCGCTACTTTCGCGGAGCGAAAGGCGACTATACCGAAGTTACTACTGCAGGCGATCCTTGTCGACTGACAACGACGCGGGGGGCTCCGACTTGGGCACTGTTGTCTTAGGCGCTGTCGTTGGCGGCGACTTTGACTGCTACGCTGGGGCGGGCTCTTCATCCATCAGTTCGCGCCACGGCTTCTTGGCCTGATAGCTCTTTAGCTCTTGCTGAAGCTGTTTGCGGTTCTCTTCGCCGCCGACCTCAACGGCCTTGTTCGACCATTTGACTGCCTCGTCGAAATTGCCTGTCTCAGCGTAGGCCGCGGCCAAGGTGCTGAGGATATGTCCTTCCTTGTACTTAGTTATCTTACACGCCGTCGTCGCCAACTCGACCGATTTCTTGCCGTTACGCAGCTTCTCGTCAGGTGAAGTCGCTAGGACCCACGCCAGATTATTGAGCAAGCCGCTGTGCTCGGGTTTTTGCTTCAGCGCCTTCTCATAATCGGCGATTGCTTTGCCTTGTCGGCCACTGTTGAGGTAAGCATCGCCTCGGCCTCGATATGCCAGCCAGTTGTCCGCCTCAAGGCCAATCACCTTGTCGAACATCTTGATCGCCTGACTCTGCCGCTTGGCGGCCGAATACAACATCGCCAGTTGCAACAACACTTCGACATTCTTGGGAAGCAGTTTACGAACTTTTTCCAAGTCAGACGCCGCCCCGGAAAATTGCCCATCGGCCGAACGAATGCTGGCCCGCATCAGCAGTGCTTCGGGAAGATTCGGCCGCAGAGTGAGGGTCTGCTCAACGTCGAGCATCGCCAGCTTGGTTTCATTCGTCTGCAGATAGAGACGCGCTCGCAGCAACAGTGCGTCCAATGCTCCGCCGTTGAGAGAAATGGCTTCGTCGAGATCGTCGATCGCCGTTTTGGTCTCTCCGCGTAGTGCTCGACAGCGTGCCCGATGAACATAGGCCAGATGTCCCTTGGGCGCCAGTTTAATCGCCTTGTCGAAACTCTTTTCGGCCTCGTCCATCTTCTTCTGCATGAACAAGACCGCGCCACGCGCTTCGTGGGAACTCGCATCGTCTGGTTTGATCTCAACGACCCTGTTCAGATCGGCTAGCGCCTCGTCAAACTTTTTCTGGGTCACATAAAACAATCCCCGACTGCGGAGCGCCTTGACATGCTTGCCGTCAAGTTTGATGGCTCGGTTGTAGTCGGCCAGCCGCTTCTCGGTCTCCTTGCTGAGGTTGCCCCGCTCCACGAGTGCGTCAGCCAGCACCGTCTCGTTGTCAGGATCAAGTTCAATGGCCTTGTCCAACGCCTTGATCCCGCGCGGGCGATCACCACCCGGTAGGGCATTGAGGCGACCGACCAGATACTGAGCGCGCGGATGCTTGTCGTCGAACTTCAATGCCCGTTCCAGATCACTCAGCGCAAACCGCCGATATTGGGGCCACTTCTGGTCAGGCTTGGCAGGCTCAAAAATCATTCGACTGACAATTGCGGCCCGCTCGGTCAACGTGGCGGCCAGCAGCGTTTGGGCCGTTGACTTGTCGTCCTTGTTCAGGCCCGCATCGAGCGAGGCCTGCGCGAGCCGAATCACCTCGCCTAGATCCGAAATGTTCTGAGCCGAGAGTTTCGCCACCAGGGCCGTGTCTAGATCAGCCTGTCCGTCGTTCTCTGCTCGGGCCGTTGTGACCAGCAGGAAAAATCCGGCCACTAGGGCCACTCTTGTCGTCGCCATCAAACGTGTCATGGGAATCACCGCGTTGGTATCTCAGGGTAAGCCAGTCGGCCGAAGGATCCATTTGCCCCCCTATTATTACGCTATTCGCACAAGAATGCCACCTCGATTCCACGCGCCGGACGGTCTTTTATCTATCTCTGCAGTGCGGCTTGGTCACTTCACCTCGGCGATCACACGATGAACGCCAAGGCACTCGATCCCACCAATGGTGCTGGCAGATCCGTCAAGCGCAAGGACCCGCCTCTGCGATGTGATCTCTCCAGGGATCTTAGTGATTGACACCCACGATCGTTCTTGCGAATCAATACAAACTGGCCAAAAACACCTCGAACAGTGCTTGCCCCCGATATGCCGGGCGGGGATAATCGAATAGTTCGTGGGGTTTCTCGCACAACGCACCAGGCGAATCGATGGCTGTCACCACTCCCGAAGAGTTTCTCGCACTACTCGGCAAGAGCAACGCGCTCGAGCCCGAGCAGTTCGCCGCCAGGCGAAAGGCCGTTCGAGGCGTGGCGGCTCCCAAGCAGATCGCCCGCGAACTGGTCCGGCGGGGCGATCTCACGCTGTGGCAGGCAAACCAGTTGCTGGCCGGTCGGCATACGTTGCGTCTGGGAAAATACCGTCTGCTCGACCATGTGGGGACGGGCGAAGTCGACCGAATGTTCCTGGCCGAACATACCCAGATGAATCGCCAAGTGACCTTACAGGTCCTCAAGCAACGTCACACCGGGGATGACGATGCCATCGAACGATTCTTGGCCGACGCCAGCACGGTCGCGTCGCTTGACCATCGCAATCTGGTCCATGTCTACGACGTCGAAAGCGAAGCCGATCACTGTTACTTGGTCATGGAACACGTCGACGGACACGACCTGCAGCATGCCGTCGAGTCGAAAGGTCCGCTCCCCTATGAGCAGGTCGCTGATTATTTGAAGCAGGCCGCGGCCGGGCTTGCGCATCTCCACAGCCACGATCTGGTCCACGGCGACATCAAACCCGGCAACTTGATCGCGGACCGACAAAGAACACTCAAGATCATTGGCTTCGGTGCGATTCGTCACGCCGGAACGGGCGAGCGACGGACCGAGGATCTCCTCTATGCCTCGAGCGAGCAGGCGCTCGGCAGCAAGGTCGATCACCGTACCGATCTGTTTTCGCTCGGTTGCTGCGGTTTCTTTATGCTGACTGGCCATCCGCCGTTTCCGGGCAGCACTTACGCCGAGCGGATCGAGGCGAATCCCAAACTCGCGCCGCCCGACGTGCTCGCCGACCGGCCCGAAGTGCCAGAGAGCCTAGTCAATATCTGCCGCAAGATGCTCTCCAATCGTCCAGAGGATCGCCATGAGTCGGCCGACGAAGTGGTCAAACTACTGGAGCAGTGGCAGGAAAAAAACACCCCGGAGATGCTAGAGCGATCGGCGGCCGATGAGCGATCGGCAGCGTCCGGCGACCCATCGGGCAGTTCCTCAGACCGTGATCGACCGTCGAAGTCGTCCTCCGACGATTCCTCGATGGCTGTGATTCTGCTCGATGAACCGGCACCGGTCAAGAAAACGCCCGCCCCGGTCGCGGTGCCTAACACGGTTGCAGCTAACACAGTCGCGGCACCTCAGGCGGTGGCAACTGCCGTGGCGGTGACCTCTGCGGCAAGCTCTCCAAGAATCGCGCCGAGCGGCAAGCACCATCGGAGGCCGAAGAAAAGTGCGGCACCGATGATCGCGGTCGCAGTCGCGGCCGTGCTCTGCCTCGTGATCGTTGGTGTGTTGCTGTCCGGACTGGGGTCTGGCGAGCCCGAACAACCGGCAAGAATCAAGACGAAAAAAACGGCGACGACGCTAGTGAAGTCAATCGGCAAGACCGACCCAACGGTCGCGCCGACAAAAAAAACCGCCTCCCAGAAAATCATCGAGAGCCCTCGAAAGACGCTCGCGGGCACTGAGCAAGAACCACCCAAGAAGATCGTAGCGCCGCTGGTTGACACCCCGCAGAAGTCGGTGCCACCAGAACGGGCGGTCGTTTCACCCAAGTCGCCGGAAAAACAGCCCGCTCCGGTCGACCCGCTGCGTCTGGTACCGGTGATAAACTTGTCGGTGTTAAAAAAAGGAACCGCTCCCGAACGGACGATCGCTCTGGGAACGGTCGCGATTCATCCAGACGTCCGGCCGAGGGTCGAATTGCTCGGTGGCGATTTGCCCTTTAAGGGCGGTCTTGCATTTTACCTCGAAGAAGCGGGTAGTGGTAAAGAGCAGTCGAACTGGGACATATCGATAAGCCGCTCTCGACAGGGAGACACCGCGACGACGATCGCTAGCGTGATTCTGACGGGCGGTAAGCTCTCGTTTGAATGGTCGCCCGATGCGGCGGAACAGTACGGGGTGAACTATCTCAGGAACTGTCTGCTGCAGGTCTCCGCCGGCGCACAGGCCGACACGATTCGTTTGCGGCGCCCGCACGTGATCGCACCGACCGCGATCAGCCTGATGAAGTCGGGCAATAGATTTGAAGTCAAGGATACCTGGGTCCCCAGCGCGAAGGCCCTCAAGATTCGGGTTCACTTGAGCGACGATGCACCGGCGCACGTCGTCACGCCGAAGACCCCCTTCGCGGCCGAAAAAGGTTCCGCATCGTTTGCTTTTGGCGATGTGTTATTTCTCGAAGCCCGCGGATCGAAATCTCGCCGGCCGGGGGTTGTGATCACCTCACGAATGAAGATCGACAAGGACAAGGAGTTGAAACCAACCCGGATCGACCTAAAAGAGGTCGAGAGGTACTCGCAAAAGTCGACGAAAGTTCAAGCGCATTTCACGACGGAGAAATTTAATCTACAGGAGACGATCAACCTCGAAAAAGACAAGGATAAACTCGCCGAGTTGGGCGAGAAGATGAAAACCATCAATCGGTTTTTGGCTCAGGCGAAAACCTTCCTCGATCGTACGGCTCTCATCAAGTCGAACTACGACGAGCTCAACGGCGTCGCCCTGGTCCACTTTCGCATCTCGTACAAGGTTGGCGACCGCGATGTAACGCTCGTCACGACGGAGCCTACCGAGGATGAATCGCCAGCAAAAGTACCGGCCGATGGGGCGAAAAAGTCGGCCACGAACGCCCCGCAGGCGAAGGCCAAGCCCCCCAGCAATCCATTCGCCGGATTCGCGGAGGTCACTCGGGATGATCTGCAGCGAGTCACGAATCTGGACATTACCAACGCGCAACTCACCGCTGCTCAGGCGAAAAAAATCTTGGCGGTCAAGGCACTCGAGACGCTCCGGCTGCCTAAGGGATTCGACCCGAAGGTTTTCGGTGAATATCTTGCGCTAAAGAAACTACCAAAACTCAAGAATCTCGTACTGAATGGTGCCACAGTCACCGACGCGCACTTGGCGAATCTCGCCCGCATTGCCACGCTGGAGTTTCTCGATCTTACCGATACTCAGATCACGGACGCGGGACTGAAGCATCTGGCAGGCATGAAGGGCATACAGTTCCTGACGCTGACCGGCACTGCCGTGAGCGAGGCGGGGGTCGAGGAGCTCAGGCGCCAGCTTCCGGGCCGTACGATTACGAAGTGAGTCGGATGAATGCAGTGCGCACCTTCGAGGATTTTCTGTTGTGATGGACAGCGGCGCCGATTCGTTGCAGCTTCGCTGCGGAGATTGTCAGGAGACGCAACTCTGCGGCCCGGCAAATATCGATGCGCACCTTCGCCGTGCTGGGATGTTGCGATCCGAGCAGACTCCTGAGATCGAAATCTTGCACGAGTTGCTGCGTGCTGCGGCCGGAGCGATCGTCTGTTCGTCATGCGGCAGCACCGGATTGCTGGTCGAACAGCCAGCCGAAGATGACGACGAAGCATGGGGCGGATCGCGCAAATGCGAGGGCTGTCGAAAGCCGATTCCCGCCGAGCGTGTCGCCGCGCTGCCGCAAGTGCGATACTGTGCCGAATGTCAGTCAGCTTCCGAACGCGGCGAGTCGCTCGACGACGTCGAATACTGTCCCCGCTGTGGCGCCGTGATGGAAGTCCGCCAAACCCGCGGGGCGGGAATTACTCGCTACGTGATGGCGTGTACAGAATGCGGGCGATAGTTGGACAGCGCCACTTAGGGCCGAGCTAGCAGGGTGAAGTCATTGGAACCTATGAACTTGCTTGCGTCGTGTGCGGTCTCGAAAAACCCCGACGAAAAGAAAGAACCGCGGATGGACACGGATCACTCGTGTGAGTCTTGGGAAATGGAAAAGCAATACCTGCAATTCACGCACTCCATATCGATCTCGAAACGACTCGAAAAATCACCTCCTGAAGATCGCCCGGCGAGAAGCATCCGCGTCTATCCGTGTCCATCCGCGGTTCCTTCGTTTCCCAGACGTTGAGCGCGGTCTCCAGGAACGGAATTTTTCAGATCGCGAGATCTTGAATACGTAGCATTCCCAATCGAGATCGAATTGCCTAACAACTTTGCCATAAGTGGCTTCATTTCCAAAACTAAATAACGCTAGCACGAGGCGAAGTGGCGCTGTCCAAGTAGGAATCGAAGGTCAATTTCGAAAGAACGCTTCGATCGCGTCGTCTTCCGTTGTGTGGATCTCGAACAAGGTGCCGTCGAGGCGCGTCACCTTGAACAGTTCGCGAAGATCAGCCTTCATGCAGATCTTCATCTTACCGCCTTGGCTCTCGAGCCGGCGCACAACCCGGATCAGTCCGCCGATCGCTTCGGACGAATAATTGGACACCGCGGTCAGCGTCAAGACGAGCTTCTGCGGCTTCTCGGATTCGACAAATTCGAGCAACTCGTCGGAAAAAACGTTGATGAAACTGCGGCCGACGATTTCGGGCGTCACCGGCTGGACAACCGACACCGGGCCGACCTGTTTGACATGCAGGACTTGGTGCTGTGACATCGTCTGGGTTGTGCTCGAAAGAAGAGGAATCCGCCTTGCAACAGGCAACCTATCACACGCCCACGATAGGGGCAACGCACTGCGGCAGAGCGCGTTAAAGTGTGCTGGTTATACCGGTCGATATGAATATAGGAGTTGTAGGGCTGTGGTCGCCCTGCGCGCCATTGCGAGAAATTGCCGTGAATCGAGGGGGAAACCGACTGATGCTGCGACGGGTCCGATTCCGATATACCGCGGTGCTAGTGCTGCTAGCGCTGGGGTTGAGCCCGATTTGGGCCCAACAGCCCGACGAGCCGGCGCTGCCGGAGGTCGTCGTCGAGCCAGAGCCCGAGGAGGAACCGCAACTCGATCCGGTCGATGCGCTGCCCGAGGATCTTGAGCCGCTACCGGTTTTCAGAGCCGAAGGGCTCAACTCGACGTTGCGCCGCAATCTGGCGCCGTTTGACGATCCGGTCCATATCACCATTCGTGATCGCCAGCAGATCGAGCGGCGGGCGCCACTTTCGATCGCCCAAGCGCTCGAACACGAAGTCGGTGTGTTGATCCAGTCGACCGGAGCCGGTCAGGCCTCGCCGTTTATTCGCGGACTGACTGGCCCTCAGACGCTGATCCTGGTCGACGGCATCCGGATGAACAACTCGACGTTTCGTTTCGGTCCCAATCAATATTTCGGCACGATCGATCCCGGTATGGTCGAGCGGATCGAGGTGATCCGCGGCCCACAGTCGATGCTCTACGGTTCGGACGCGATCGGCGGTGTGATCAATGTCGTGACCCGTTCGGCCAAAGACATTGCCTATTGCGATTACTCGACCGGTTCGTTCGTGCAGCGGGTCAGCACGGCCGACTCGGGATCGTACAGTCGGTTGAATCTCGAAGCGGCCGTTTCCGGCATGGGCCTGTTCGGGGGTGCGAGCTATTTAAACATTCGTGACGTTGATCGTGGCGGGGGACTGGGGCGTCAGCCCTTTACCAACTACAGCCAATACGCTGGTGACGTGAAGATCGACTATCTGATCGACGAAAGTCAGTTGCTCACGATCGCCCTGCAACATTTCGAGCAGCAGGACGTGCCGCGAAGCGACAAGTTTCCCGGCGAGGCGAGACTCTTCGACCCTCAGCAACGTGACCTGGGATATATTCGCTGGCAAGGCGTCGGGTTGTGGGATTTCTTCGACGCCACGATGCTGACCTTTTCGTTTAGCCGCCAAAAGGAAGGCCAGAGCCGCCGGAAGCCACCGACCGCCACGATCGAGGATCAGAGCGAATTCAACGTCGAAACCACCGGCGTGACGCTGCTGGCGACCAAAGATCTCAACTGGGCCGGACGTCTGCAAATCGGCACCGATATGTATCACGACGAAGTCGACGCGGTGAAGAATCGCGTGGATCTTGTCGGTGGCGGTGTCACGCCGTTGGTGCCGCAGTTTCCGCCGGACAGCTATTACTCACGGTTCGGTACGTTTCTGCAATGGGAAGTCGACGTGACAGAGCGACTCGCGGCGGTCACCGGGGTGCGCTACACCAACATCCACACCGGCGCGACTGTGGCGTTGTTTGATCCCGCCTCGCCCAATTTCCCCAACGACCCGCCGGTCGATACGCCCATCAACCTGCACTTCCAAGATTGGACCAGCAGCGTCGGGTTGGTCTACAAGTTCTCGCCCTGCGTTCATTTCGTTGGCTCAATCGCCCAGGGATTTCGCGCGCCGGGTCTCGACGAGTTGACCAGTGTATCCGACAACGTGAACGAAGGTGTCGACATTCCCTCCGTCGGCCTCACGCCTGAAACGAGCGTCAGTTACGAAGTCGGCGTCAAGGTCAAAAGCGATCGGTTACAGGGTCAGGTCTATGTCTATTGGACCGACATGCGGGGGTTGATCGATCGGGTGCTGGTCGGCACCGATGATATGGGCACGATCGACCCGAGCGATGATGTCGATTTTTTCCAGCGACGAAACGTCGGCGACGCATTGGTCCAAGGTGTTGAGTTCGCCTCTGAATATGATCTGGGTTGCGACTGGAGCGTGTACGGAAACTTCTGGTACACCTTGGGCGTGAACACGACCAACGACGAGCCGATGAGTCGCATTCCGCCGACGCAGGGCACCCTTGGCCTGCGTTACCAGAACGAGTGCGGCTACGTCGATCTATTCGCCTGGATCGTTGATCGCCAGCACCGCCTTAGCCCTCGAGACGTCCGTGACTCGCGGATCCCGACGGGCGGTACACCTGGTTACACCACGATCAACCTTCGTGCGGGACGTCGGTTGGGTTGCAATCAGCGCGTGTCGGTTGGCCTGGAAAATATCTTTGATCAGCTCTACCGCGTTCACGGATCGGGTGTCGATGGTCCGGGAATCACGGCCCGGTTTGGCTACGAATATGTGCGATAGATGCCGGAATTGCTGGCGTTAAAGGCTCCCTGCTGGGATCAGGCGGCGCGGCTCTCGAACACCGGTCCGCTAGAGGGGTGGCAGGAGGACTGCAAAGTCTGGGGTCTGGTCCATTTTTCGGCGAGCAAGACTCTGCCACTTGCGAAAAGCGTTGGCCGAAAACATGGACCTGACCCCTTCCTCGCGACTGAGAGGG
>Ga0114996_10002786_pt1 | contig 22266 bp, 18 predicted proteins | sample ArcticOcean_MG_C_4_FD_87039 | JGI IMG/M metagenome (GOLD analysis project Ga0114996, IMG submission 87039) | Marine microbial communities from western Arctic Ocean - ArcticOcean_MG_CB4_134 | ecosystem: Environmental > Aquatic > Marine > Oceanic | place: Arctic Ocean: Canada Basin | collected... | reverse complement strand
CGGGGTCTTGTTCCTCATCGAACGACTCGCGTCCCGGCCCTGGCAGAACCAAAGGGCCGTTCAGGTGGAAGCGAGGCACCTCGACCCTGAACTCCGTTCCATCCGGCCGGGCGAAGGTGTAGTAACCCTCCATGTAGCCCACCGGGGACCGCAGCACACAGTAGCTGCGGTACTCGTGAGACCCACCCGGCGCTAAGTGAGGCTGCTCGCCGACCACTCCCTCGCCATCGACGAGTGAATCTCCCGTGGCGGAGTCATGAATGAGCCAGTGTCGGAACAGAAGCTGTGCCGCCCGATCGCCCTCGTTGGCCATGTTCACCTCGTACGAGAACACGAAGCTCCCGTCCGCCGGATCTGAATCCGCCAGGGAGAATTGGGGCTGCACCCGCACCCTGATGCCTGATGTGGCCTTCTCGTAGGACATGGCTGTACCGATTGGGAAAGGTCGTTTCGCTCACTGTGGTACACACGCCGTTCCCGAAAGTCACACAAAAGGCGCGCCCGGTCAGCAAACAGCCCTCCGGGGACTCGGGGACTAACTGGCGTCGAAGACCACCGTGTGCGTGTTGCCGGCGCTGAAGATGATCGCGCCGCCGAGCACTTCCGCGATTGCATTGCTCAGGACGGCGTCCGTGGCGGTGACAGCGGCGCCGACCATGCGGGTCACGGTCGGATCACTGGGCAGGCCCAATGGGAGCGTGAGGTTCTCGAAGTCCAACTCGTAACCATCCCCTTGGAAGGAGAAGCCCTCGGGGAGAAAGGCTACCAACCCCGCCGGGATGTTTCCAGAGGCCTCCTCCGAGGGCCACGCGTTTTGGTCTGCGTTGAAGTCGAGGGTAGCCTGGCGAATCACGTTCAGGTCACCGAATACCGAGGTCGCGCGCGCTCGGAAGGTCACGTTGCGCATGTTCGGGATCGCCAGCCCCGCCAAGATGCCGACGATCGAGACCACAACCAGGAGCTCGATGAGAGAGAACCCGCCGCGTCTGGTGTCCATTGATGCCGCCGACCTCCCGATCCTTTGCACGCGTCTCACCCTCCGATTCGCTCTGACAAGCCACCTGCGTTCGCAATGCCCCATTCTCGCGGGGTCTGCACGGCGGAGTTGAACACCAATGCCTCCTCACCCACCTCAGCGCTGAGCACGTAGCTAGAGCCGACGAGCGTATCGGTCAGGCTCGCCTCGTTCGCTCCTGCCTCCATGAGTGACTGTGGCAACCTTTCGTTGTCGAGGTTGAAGGCCTCGATCTTGTTAATCGCGAGCCACATCGCGCCTGAGAGCTTCTCAACCCGCTGCTCAGTCGCCGGCGGGGCGATCGGGTTGAGTACAACCCATTCGGGTGACCAGATGAGCAGGTACGCCGCGAATACGGCCAGATTCACGCCCACGGGCAGGAGCCACTTCGGCTGCTTCTTGGGCGCGGTCTTGCTCTTGGCAGCCCTTTCACGCTCGGCGGCGTGCTTCAGCACCGCCGCGACGACATCGGCGGTTTCCTGGCCGGGGTCGACACCTTTGGCGTGAAATGGCTTTACTTCGTCGTTCTCACTCATGCTGTCATGAGTTGGGCGACCCGGGTGAGCGCCGACCGGGTGTGCCGGGCTTGTGGGTAACTAGGTGGGCATTCGGACCGGGATGGTAATCCGGTGGTCCCAGGGAAGATAGGGATCACGGGGCCGGCGGTCGACGGCACCGTCGGCCCGCTATAGGTTCGAACGATGAGTGCCGGCCCCCTCTCACGGTCCGCCGAGGATTACCTCAAGGCGATCTACGGACTCTCTGAGGCCGGTGACGCCGCTTCGACGAGCGCCGTCGCCGAGACCCTAGATATCCAGCCGGCCTCTGTGACCGGTATGGTCAAGCGCCTCGCGGAGTCGGGCCTGCTGGAATACGTCCCGTATCGGGGCGTGCGACTCACCAAGCGAGGGACCTTGGAGGCCTTGAAGGTGCTGCGACGGCACCGGATTCTCGAGACCTATCTGTGCGAGCGACTGGGCTACTCTTGGGACGACGTCCACGGAGAGGCGGAGCGGCTTGAGCACGCGGCGTCCGACGACCTTATCGAGAAGATGGCGGCGGCGCTCGAGTTTCCACTGCACGACCCCCACGGCACGCCCATTCCGACGCGGTTCGGTGACATCGAGAGCACGGACGCGGCCACGCTGGCCGACACCCAGCCGGGCGACCGAGTCCGCATCCGCGCGGTCAAGGACGAGCACTCCGCCAACCTGCGCTCCATGGCGGCCGAAGGGCTCGTGCCGGGCGCCCGAGTGCTTGTGACGGCGACGCAGAGCGTGGAAGGGGCGTTGGAGATCAGCTTGGGCTCAGGCGAGGACGAGTCGCGCGCCATCCAAGAAGATTTGGCCCGACAAATCTACGTGGTGCCGGACGAGGAGTAGTCCGGCCGACCAACGCAATCTCGTCAGCCTCGACCGCAGAGGAGTCCCGCCGCAGTATCGGCCGAACTGAGAATCGTGAAACGGCGTGTCACTGCCGCCCCGAAGACACCGGAGCCATCTCCAACAAGGCTGGACACGCGCACGGTGCCGGAGGGATTGAAACTCCCTCCTCTCACCCAGTTGACGTAGTTCTGCCCCACGGCCGTGATGGCCAGGTCGGCGCTGGCGCCCGCCGGGAGACCGTCCTGCAGCCTCACGGCCAGATCTTGCGCCAGATCGAGGCGGTCGAACACCCCGAACTCGCGCGGAAAAACAACCGTCGTATCCGTCTCCGAGATCGAAAGGCCGAGCAGAAAAAGCGAGTCCGGAGCCTCGATGCCCTCACTCACGAGCGCCGCGGGAAGTCCCGTGATAAGTGCCTCGCTCAGGTAAGCCGAAGCGTTGTTCGAGCGAGACCACCGCAGCGGCAACCGCGTATTAGGGATTACCCGGCAATCGCCTCCGATACCGTCCACGCGAAAGTCCCCCGGGATGCGCGTCGAACCGCTCAGCATGCGGCCGTCGGCCAGAGTCACCTCCACCACTAGGGTATCCCCGCCCTCGAAACTCACAGCGAGGAAGAAGTCGGCCACGAAGCATGTTCCACTGGAGTCTTCCGGCCGTACACCGACGCATCCATCGATCACGCTCGGCCCCAACACCGACCTAACGCCGTCCCCATCGGTCACCGTCACCACCGCATCGTCGAAGGTCTGCGAGCTCGGCTGAGACCCGGGGGCTGTCCCGTGAATGAAGGCCCTCAGTCTGTTTAGGGCGGGATCGTCTGCGACAGTGACGTAGACCTCGGCGACGACCACTTCGGCGAAGTCGACGATCTCGACGTCCGTTAGGTCGCAAGCAACCGTGGCCAGTAACAGCGTTAGGCCAGAAAGCCTCGCAGCGTTTCGGCGCATCAGAACGTCACCTCCAGTCCGATGGTCGGTAGCAACGGAAACATCGAGACCCCCGTCCGCACGGGCGGCGGCGCCTCGTATTCGTAGAAGTAAAAGAGCGGATTTCGGCGATTGTAAATATTCAAGAGGTTGATGTAGGGCGTGATCGTCCCCCACGACTTAACCGATGTGCGCCTAAGACTCACGTCCAATCGGTGATAGACCGGGTAACGCGCTCCGTTACGGTCGCCCAGCACGACGCCGTAGGAGCCTTGGGAATCTTCTTCGTCGCCGTCCCACTCCAGCCTTCCGTTCCCCACGAAGCGCTGTGAGAAGTTGGCATAAGACCCGACCGCGCGGGTGTAGGGAATCCCTGTTCCGACATTCCATCGAAGTCCCGCGTCCCATCCCCAGATGAAGGGATACTGGAGCACCACGTCGAGGTCGATCGTGCGATCGAAAATGGGGGAGTAAGTGACTTCGGGATTGCCGGGCGAGAGCGGATCCGGGAAGGTGCGCTCTGCTTTGAGGAGGGAGAGGGCGGCCCAACCCGTCACGCTCCCAGTTTCCCTCCTCAGCAGGAAATCGGCCCCATACGAGAGACCGGTCCCGGTCAGAAGGTCGTCGATGTCCGTGTTCGTGTCGTCAGAGGTATTGAGGCTCACAACGCCGTCGAAAGTCCGCGCATAAGCCTCGACCGACCAGAACCAGTCAAGGTCACGATATCCCTCGACCCCCACCTGAAGTTGGTTGGAGACAACGTGTGGGGCACGGTCGCCCGCGAGCACCCAGACATCGAGGCCGAGGGGCAGCTCCTCGTCCCGCACCGAGTGCATGAACTGTGTGTATCGGCCCGCCGCCAGTTTGAACGCGACATCACCATCGGAGAAGAACCGCTTCACTGCCAGTCGCGGCGAGACCTCGCCGATCCAAGCGCCGGGATCGGGACTCCACCCGTCGAGGCGGACGCCGGCCTCGATGAGCCACTCTCTTGAGCGCGTCCACCGAGTCTGCAGGTAACTCCCCAAGAGCCATCCCGTCCCCTCCCCATCGCCAAACACGGTCCCGCCCGTCGCGAACCGGTTTCTGTACGAGAGCCGCTCGATGCTCGTGCCGAGTTGAACCGCGAGACGTGGGAGCGGCCGCGTGTCGAGATCCATTCGTATCTGGCTTTGTTGGATCCTGCTCGTGAACTCGGTGTCGTCGAAATCCGGGAAGGCTAGGGCCGTCCCGTATCGGCTGACATTGGCCCTCAGGTCCAGTGAGCCACCGCCCGGGCGCGGGCGCGTCCAGCGCAGCCCGAGCAGGTCGTTGCCCCAATCCCAGTCGAGACGCAGTGGGAAGTCCGGGTCATCGACACTCGACAAAGCGAGGACGTCACGACCCGAATATGCGGTCAGCGCGAACCGATCTCCCGAGGGGCTCCACGCCTCCACGAGTGCCTGAACGTCGGTCAGGTGGTAGGGAAAGTCGAAGACCGGCTTCGCCAGGATATCGAAGTACGACCGTCGTGCGGAAACCCGGTAGCGGACACTCGATTGCCCCAGGGCTCTCGCTAACTGAGCCGGAAGAAGTCCACCGGCTGCCACGCGAGTGGAAAGAAGAGACACGCCGGCGTCGACGCCGAACGGGCCATCGCCAGCGTCAGACTCGATCTCCAGCACGGACGACACCCGGCCACCGTGCTCAGCCGCAAAACCTCCCGACTGGAGCTCAACGCGGTCCAGCATGTCGACGTTGAACACTGAGAAGAGACCGCCCAAGTGAAATGGGCTAAAGATCGGGACGCCGTCGAGGAGGATGAGATTCTGGTCCTGCGAGCCGCCCCGCACGTGGAACGCGGCCGAAAAGTCCGAAGTGGAGACCACGCCCGGGAGCACTTCCACAGCGCGGATCGGATCCGCTTCGGCTAAGCCCGGCACAGCCCGCAACTCCGCGACGCTGAGCTCACGCACAGTCGCTCCCACCAGCTCCTCGAAGCGTATCCGCTCTCGGGTCGCTGCGGCCTGAACGGAAATGCCCTGGAGCTCGATCGCTCGTCGGACCAGCGTCAGCTCCAGGTCGAGCGTCCCGCCCAGCTGAAGAACGATCTCCTGACTATACGGCTCGTAGCCCAGGCCGGCTGTGAGCAGGGTGTACGCACCTGCAGGCATGGAGGCAATGCGAAAAGATCCCAGAGCGTCGGTGTCGGTGCCCGCGAACACAGCGGAGTCGCGCAGGACAGTGACGAGCACCCCCCTAACGGCGGCGCCCTCGTCGTCCCTTATGCGTCCCTGGACCGTAGCATCCTGCGCGAGCGCGGGGGTACCGATGGCGGCAAGGGCGCACGCCAGCAGAAAGCTCGCCCCTCGGCGCCCAGCCCTGATCTGATTCAAAGAAAAAGTGACCTCGATCTGCGACGTCTACGATCCCGGACGCTCACTGTACATCGTGACCGAGGGAAACGTTCAGCGAGTCCGGCTAATCGAACCAGCGAGTCAGTCTGTCTAGGGCGCCGAGCATGTGGGGCTGCAGGTCCAGCACCGGGCGCATTGGGTCCTCTCCGAGGCGCGTCATGCGACGGGGCAGGCTCGCGATGGTGTGGCGGTCGATGCGGAGGCGCTTCGTGACCTCCTTCCAGAGAAGAGGAGCCGACACCGAGGCGGCCGGTAGCGGGCGAACCGTGAACGGAGCGGCCAGCAGGCGGCCGTGCCCATTTTGTAGGAAGTCGATGTAGACCTTACCGTCTCGCCGATCCGCGCTCCGCTGTAGCGTCGCGATCTCGGGCAGCTCCGCGACGGCCACACGGCCGAGGAGCTGGCCCAGCGTCCTCGACTGCTCGTAGGTGAGCTGTCGTCCCAAGGGCACGAGCACATGGATTCCGGAGGAGCCGCTGGTCTTGGCGAATGAGGGCAGCCCGATCTCTTCACAGACCTCGTGGAGGCGGCGCGCGATCTCGACCACATCCGTGAACGGCGCCTCCTTGGGGTCCAGGTCCAGGATGCACCAGTCCGGGTGGGCGAGCGTCTCGATGCGACTCGACCAAATGTGTAGCGGGATCGTGCCCAGGTTGATCACGTAGAGGAGCGACTCGACGTCCTCGGCCACGAAATAGGAGAGCTCTCGTTCCGACCCTTCGCTCCAGACCGTGACGCGTCGGAACCAGTCGGGCGCGTAGGGAGGTGCATCCTTTTGAAAGAACGACTTCCCGTTGATGCCGTCCGGGTACCTGGTCATCACGAGCGGCCGGTCCTGCAGATAAGGCAGGATCCACTCCGCGACCTGCCGGTGGTACTCGATGAGGTCGCCCTTCGTGTAGCCCTCCTCGGGCCAGAAGACCTTGTCGAGGTTGGTGAACGGCACCGCCTTTTCCTCGACGACCTCCACAGGCTCGGGCTCATCAGCCTCCCCCCCGAGCGCGGTCTCACGGACGCATTCCTCGGGCGGCTTGTCTGTGCGGAAGCGAGAGAACGAGGGCTGGCGCGCCAGCCCGTGGTCAGTGAACTCTTTGTACTTCACCTCGGCGACAAGCTCGCGCCGAGTCCAGTGATGCCCCCTTCGCTTCGGCGCGGCGCCCGCCGTGCAGGGACACCCGTCGATCTCGATGTCTTGTAGGCGGGAAAGGATGTCGTCTAGCTCCGCGTCCCTGAAGCCACCACCGACACTCCCCATGTAGACCAGATCCTCCCCTTCGTATTGCGCGATGTGCAGAGAACCGAAGCCCCCTCGCGACCCTTTCGGCTCCGTCCAGCCCACCACCACGAAGTCGTCGACCTGAACGGTGCGCACCTTGATCCAGTTCTTCGAGCGGCCGCCCCGGTACGGCGCGTCGGCCTTCTTTCCAACGATGCCCTCGAGCCGCATGCGCTCCACGTGTTCGTACATCGCCTCGCCCTTCTCCTCGAGATGATCCGTGTAGCGGATGGGGCCGGCCGACGGGAGCACCTCCCGCAGGATCTCTTTCCGTTCCAGGAGTGGCTTGCTACGGAGGTCGAAGCCCTCGAGAGCCAGGATGTCGAACGCGTGATAGATGGCCGGCAACGAGACGCTGCTCCGCAGCGCGTCGTCCTTGTTGAGGATGCGGCCGCGCCGCTGCAGCCGAGAAAAAGAGGGCAGCCCCTCGGCGTCGTTAACGACGACCTCACCATCCAGGATCAGGCCCTCGTACGGCAGACCGCGTACCGCCCGCGCGATCTCCGGGAAGGTGGCGGTGAGGTCGTGCCCGGCGCGCGAGCGCAGGTAGGGCTCGCCCGCAGAGCGCTCGGCCACAAGGCGATAGCCATCGAGCTTGAGCTCGAAGATCCAGCCCTCGCGGCTGAACGGCTTCTCGAGGGAGGACGCGAGCATGAGGCTGACGTCGCCGGCATGGACCGAGCCAACCTTGGCACCCCGCTCGGAGAGCCGATCTGCGAGTCCTTCCGCGTGCGCGTCGGCGTGCGGGAACTCGTCGACCGTAAGGCCCGAGTAGATCGAGTCGTCGGGGTAATCCTCGGTCGACGCCTCTGGGTCCATATACGCGTCGCGCTCTTTGATGAAGAGCCATGAGTTCTCGGCCTGCTTGGTCTTCACGAGCGTCCAGTTGCCATGCAGCTTGTGGCCCCGGAGCTCGAAGAGAAGCTTGCCCTTCTCGAGCCCCTCGTGCGGATCTTCGATGGGAATCCAAACGCCGCGATCCCAAACGATCATGGCGCCTGCTCCGTACTCGCCCTCGGGAATGACACCCTCGAACTCCGCATACTCGAGAGGGTGATCCTCAGTCTGCATGGCGAGGCGCTTGTCTGCCTGATTCGGGGAAGGTCCCTTGGGGACCGCCCACGACAGGAGCACGCCGTCGAGTTCCAGGCGAAGGTCCCAGTGAAGGCTACGAGCCGCGTGCTTTTGGACGACGAAGATGCTGCCGCCGGCCACGACACGACCGCCGAAGGGCTCCGGCGTTCGCGACGCCTGTCGCTTCTGCCGATAAGTGGCAAGCCGCTCGTCGCGGATGGGACTCATGGGGCGCTTGGGGCGTGAGAACGATTCATAGCGGACACGCACGATGCAGGTACGGTAGCAGCCGCGGGACGAGGCGCTACCTTCGCCTCAGCGTTTCCGATCCATTCAACTTGCCTCGACATGACCCCCCTCAGCCCAGCCGGCGCCCCTGGATCCCTACGGGCTCGCACGTACCATGTCATTTTCGACAGCGATAAGGGATGGGCTCGGGTGTTCGACGTCGGCCTGATTCTCGCGATCTTGGCAAGCGTCATCGCGGTCATACTCGACTCGGTCTCGGGCTTCGCGGACCGCCACGGGACCCTACTGACGTGGATCGAGTGGCAGTTCACGATCATCTTCACGATCGAGTACGCGCTGCGCGTATGGTCTGTGCGGCCCGGCCGAGCCTACGCGCTCAGCTTCTTCGGCTTGATCGACCTGCTCGCCGTGATTCCCACCTATCTGAGCTTGCTCCTGCCGGGCGGCCAATACCTGGCCGTCATTCGCGTGCTCAGGGTCATCCGAGTGTTCCGGGTCCTGAAGCTCGCCCGATACGTCGGGGAGGCCAGCGTGCTAGGGGCCGCATTGAGGGCCGCGCGCTATAAGATCGCCGTCTTCGTCGTCGGCGTGATCACGGTGGTAATCGTCGTCGGCTCCATGATGTATCTGGTCGAAGGTGGAGAGTCCGGCTTCACGAGCATTCCTCGGGGAGTCTACTGGGCCATCGTGACGCTGACCACGGTAGGCTACGGCGATATCGCGCCGGTCACGCCCATGGGTCAGGCGCTCGCCTCGTTCGTCATGATCCTGGGTTACGGCGTCATCGCAGTGCCGACCGGCATCGTGACCGCGGAGCTGACGCACCAGGCGTACCGGAATCCCCCGGGAGGTCGTGAGTGCCCCGGATGCGCCCGGACCGAGCCCGACCCGACCGCGGGATTCTGCCGGTGGTGCGGCACGTCTCTTAGCTGAGGCGCCGGTCCGCCCCGCTGAGGCGGCTCGCTTGGTAGCCGCAGGCCATCGTTGCGCCCTCGCGTCGTTGGAACATACGTTTCCAGGACTATGGCAGCGCGCGCAATCGGAACCTCGAGCATCGCCTTCGGGCTGGTCTCTCTCCCCGTGAAGATCTACTCGACGGGCGAGTCCTCTCGTAAGGTCTCCTTCAACATGATTTGGAAGGAGCGGGGCGTCCGCGTCCGGCAGCAGTACATCGATCCGGCGGACGGAGCCGTGGTCCCTAAGGAAGAGATCGTGAAGGGGTACGAGTTCGCAAAAGACCAGTACGTCCTCTTCACCCCCGAGGAGCTCGAGGTCGTCGAGGCGCCCAAGTCCGACGAGATCGAGATCGTGAGCTTCGTCCCCGCGGACAGCGTGGGACGACTCTATTTCAACAAGGCCTACTACCTCGGGCCCGACAAAGGCGGCTCGAGGGCGTACCGGCTGCTGGCCGCGGCACTGCGCCAAACCGAGCGCGTCGCCATCGCCAAGCACGCCACGCGCGGCAAGCAGTACATCGTCATGATCCGGCCGCACGACGAGGGGCTCCTCTTGGAGCAGCTCTACTACTCGGACGAGATCCGGTCCTTCGAGGAGGTGCCACTGGAGGAGGGCGAGGTCAACAACGCCGAGCTCGCCTTGGCCATCCAGTTGGTCGACCAGGCTACGTCCGAGGCCTTCGATCCCACGCAGTTCAAAGATGAAGTTCGTGACAGGACGCTCGAGCTCATCGAGCAGAAGATCCAGGGTCAGGAGATCACGGCCGCGCCAGTCGAGGAGTCGAAGACCAAGATCATCGACTTGATGGCCGCACTGAAAGCCTCGATCGAGGCCGACGAGGACGAACGGAAGCCCGCAACCCGAGCGGGGAAGAAGGAGCAGGGTGCCGAACAGCCTGCGGCGAAGAAGCGGTCCACGCGCAAGAAAGTCGCGTCGGGCTGAGTCCCCCTCCGCCGACGCGGGGATGAAGGGCTTCTCGACCCGGGAGGTCGCGGAGGTCCTGGGCCTGCCCGCCTCCAAAATCCTCTCGTGGGCCCGCAGCGGACTCCTCACGCCCGAGCGCGGCCCAAAAGGCTCCTACCTGTTCTCCTTCCAAGACATCGTGCTGCTGCGGGCGGCGAAAGAGCTGCTGGACTCGGAAGTACCGGCGCGCCGCGTCCGTGCGGCGCTTGAGGCGCTGCGCGAGCAGCTTCCGGTGGGTCGCCCTCTGAGCGCCGTACACATCTCCTCCATCGGCGACCGCGTGCTCGTCAGAGACGACGGCGCGGTGTGGGAGCCGGGCTCGGGGCAGCTGACCATCGACTTCGCGGTGGCTGAGATCGCCGAAACAGCCGAGCCTGTGGCACGGCGCGTCATGGCCGAGCAGGCGGGCGGCCCCGACATGTCAGCGGACGACTGGTACGACACGGCACTGGACCTGGAGGCGGTGGCGCCGGACCGCGCGATTGATGCCTACCGGGAAGCACTCGCTCAGGAGTCCGATCACGCCGACGCACACGTGAATCTCGGAAGGCTCCTGCACGAGCAGGGCGACCTCCCCGCAGCGGAGCGACACTACCGGGAGGCGTCAGCCGCCGATCCTGAGGGGGGGCGAGCGCGATACAACCTCGGAGTTGCGCTCGAGGACCAGGGCCGGATAGAAGAGGCGATCCATGCGTACCGGGACGCTCTCAGCGTCGACGATGGGCTGGCGACGGCGCAATTCAACCTGTCGCGACTCCACGAGGCGAGAGGTGACGCTGAGGAGGCACTCAGCCACCTCGCGGCGTACAAGCGGTCGTTGGAGCTCGGCGGGTGAGTTACTCCGCCTGTGCGCGCCTCGCCGCCCTGACCTTCTCGGCCGGCCCCAGGTAACCGAGGCTCTTAAGCTGGGCGCCTAAGGCGCCCATGTGGTACCCCTCGTGCCAGGCGAAGAAGACGACCTGGTCTCGCAACGACCTCTCGTCGTGGACGCCGTTGGCGGGCTGAGCGAACTCGACGTCGGTCTTGGCCGCCATCACAGCCGCAAAGTCTTCGGCGACCCGAGCCCAACTTTCGCGCAGCTCGGCGACGCTCGGATAATCGCTCCCATCGGTGGCCTCCGCATTCGCGAACTTCTCGGCCCACGGGTTGTCGCGCTCAGTCCCGAGCAGCCCCATCACGTGGTAGCGGTAGTGGAGCAGGTGCCCGACCATCCACGTGATCGACGGGCCCTCGTCTCCCCGTGCCCGCTTACGCGCGTCGACGTCCGGAAGGCCTTCGAGCACCATCGGGAGGAGATAGTCCGTCATCCCGAACGTGCCCATTAGGGTGTCTGCGGTGCCGCTTATGTCAGGCACCGTCGGCCAGGCCCTCGACTCCCCCTCGGCCGATCAGCTTCTTCACCTGCGGTGCCAGTGCGAGGGCTACCAGCGCCACGACGCCTGTCGTCACCGCGACTGACCTGAAGAGCGCATCCGGCTCCATCGACTCGAGCCGCCCGCCCACGAGACCCGCGAAGAGGTTGCCTAGTGCCGCGCCGACGAACCAGATCCCCATCATCTGACCAACGCGGTTCTTCGGGGACAGCTTGGTAATAGCCGAGAGCCCGATCGGGGAAATACACAGCTCTCCGACCGTGAAGAGGAAGTAGGTCACGACGAGCCACGCGGGAGACACGAGGTTGTCCGGCGTCGCGTTCGCGGCGCCCCACGCCAATACGAAGAAGCCGATGGAGAGCCCCGTGAGTCCGAGGCCCGCCTTCATCGGGATGGAGGGATCGGAGTTGCGCTTCTCGAGCCAAACCCAGAGGGACCCGAAGGCCGGAGCCATCAGGATGATCCAGATCGGGTTCACGGACTGCAGCCACGAGGCCGGCCGCTCGCTACCAAGGAAGACTCGGTCCGTGAGATCTCTCGCGAAGATGTTCATGGAGGTGCCGGCCTGCTCGAAGCCGGACCAGAAGATCGCGATCAGGAGGAAGAGCCAGAAAATGACCCCCATCCGCTTGCTCTCCTCGATGGTGTGTCCGCCCAGGGTCCACAGGTAGACGAAGTACAGCGCGACGATGATCAGGACGCCGTATCCCATGACGGTCGCGATCTGGGTGAGCGAAAAGGGCAGAACGCCGATCGATACCAGGTATCCGAAGCCGACGACCCCGGCGACGACGGAGAAGAACGAACCGAAGAACTTGCGCGACTTGGCCGCAAGGACCTCCGCTGAGTCCTCGGTCCGGAGGAGGCCGATGTCTCCCAGATACTTCTCACCGGCCCGGAACTGCAGCAATCCCAGAACCATGCCCACTCCGGCAGCCCCGAAGCCCCAGTGCCAATTGTTGCTCTCCCCGAGCCACCCTGTAACGAGCGGACCCAGGAAGGCACCGAGGTTGATGCCCATGTAGAAGATCGAGAAGCCGGCGTCGCGTCGGGCGCCGCCCTCTGGGTAGAGCTCTCCAACCACCGTGCTGATGTTCGGCTTGAGCAGCCCTGTACCGCAGACGATGAAGGCCATCCCGAGGAAGAACGTGTTCGTATTCGGGATGGCCATCGTGAAATGACCCAGGGCGATAATCCAACCCCCTACCCACACTGCCTTGCGCTGACCCCAGAGGTTGTCGGCTACCCAGCCACCCGGCAGCGTCAGGATATAGACGAGGCTCGTGTAGAGGCCGTAGATGGCGCCCGCCGTGGCAACGTCGAGGCCGAGCCCGGGATTGGCTCCGAGCGTCGCCTCTGTCATGTAGAGAACGAGGAGCGCGCGCATGCCGTAGTAGGAGAAGCGCTCCCACATCTCGGTGGAGAACAGGGTCGCGAGGCCGCGAGGATGACCGAAGAACGTCGCTTCGGTCGACGGGCTGGTCTGCGCAGTCGTCGTCACGGTCTGATCGAGCCTCCTGTTTCCGGGCGCCTCAGGCCGAGGCGGGCCCTTCGGATCCGTATGTCGGGAATCGGCGCCGCCCGCGCAAGTCGGTCAGCGCCCAGCAGCTTGCTCCATGGTTCTACTGGCCGCTCGTCTCCCACGCGTAGTCGAGCTGCTCGAGCCTCTCTTGAGAGCCAGTGAACAGTCCCTCGGGATAAGTCCGGTACTGCGCCATCTCGCGATAGATCTGGTCGGCCTGGTAGAGGTTCACGCCCATGCCCGCCAGATACTGAAGACGAAGGTTGCGATCCCGGTTCACCTGCGCGTCCGCGAGCCAAGGATCGATCTCGGGCTTCTTCGCGGCGAACGTCGCCAGCAGCTGAGCGGCCGAGAAGAAACCGACTTCGGTGAGCGACTGCGCTACGGGGGCGAATGGCTGCGAGTTGAGCTTCTCGTCGATTGCGTCGAGATCGATCGGTGCCGGATCCACCTGGCCGACCAGAACGACGTCGTAGCCCTGGCCGTAGGCGAGGTTGGCGAAGACCATCCCCTCGGGGAAGACCTCAAGGAACGTGGCGACCTCGCTCTTCACGGCGCCGGTGGTGCTCTCGTAGAGCTGCACGAAGACGGTGACCACGCCACCGGGGTTCAGGTGCGCTTTAGCCTCCCGCCAGAACTCGACCGTGTAGAGCGTCGCCGCCCCCTTCACCCACGGGTCGAAGGGGTCTGAAGTGATAGCGTCGAACATCCTGTCGGTGGTCAACAGATAGTGACGGGCGTCGTCAATGACGACCTGGGTCTTGGGGTTGTCGACGACCTCGAAGTTGTAGGCGCCGAACTCCCGCGAGACCACTTCGGGAACCAGCGGCTCGATCTCCACGATGGTCAGTGAGTCGACAGTGGGATCGATGCTCACAGCTCCGGCAGTGACGCCGGCCCCGCACCCAATGACCATGACCGAGCGCGCCTGCGTGGGAAGCAAGGTCGTCAAGTGACCGAGCATCCGCTGGAGCCGCATGTCCTGAGGTTCACTGGATGCCTGCACCTTACCCGCGTTGTGATAGTTACGGTCTCCGTTGCCGAGCTCCGAAACGGCCATCGACGAATTCATGCCCTCGCCCACGAAGACCCAATCGATGTAGGCGGAGCCGAGGTACGTGGGCGCGTAGCGCCCGTAACCGACGAGGAGCGGAGGCACGGTCGGAATCGTCCCACCGAGCACGACGGCAGCCACCAAGATGACCGCCCCTCGCAGGAGGCCGCGTGAAGCGAGCCGCACCCGGCCGCGCTCTTGGTCCCAGGTCACAGCGAGCATCAAGCAGGCCGACAGCGCCGCGAGGGCGACCATCACTCGCTGCGTCGACTGCGTTCCGACCCAGCCGATGAGGACGATCGAAGACAGAAGCGCCCCGAAGATGGCTCCGACGGTATTGGCCGCATAAACACGCCCGACCAGGCGACCGGGGTCTTGCCCCTTTTCGGCAACCGCGGCCAATGCGAGCGGGAAGCTCGCGCCCCACAGCGCGGCCGCCGGCAGCGCCGTCAGCACGGCACGGACGAAGTCGAATTGGAAGTTGTAGAAGGGCTCGGCAATGGAGGGGTTCACGGGCCAGTTCGGGAGAGCCGTCAACAGCAAATACGCGGCCCAAGCGAGACCTGCCACGACCAAGAATTGTGCCCATCCGAGCGCGCGACGGGGATCGCGGACATGGCGCGCCATCACCGACCCCACAGCACTCCCCATCCCGATCCCGAAGAGGAACGAGGCGAGGATCAGCGAGAACGTATACGTCGTTCCCCCGAAGTTGAGCGACATGAGGCGCGTCCATACGACCTCGGCCCCGAGCGCCGTCGCTCCTGACAGGCCGATCGCCACAAGAACTAGGACAGAGCCAGGAGCCATTTTCACCGGCTCACCCGATTCGGTCTCATCTGTTCTCTTGTAGGGGGCCACGCGGGCAAGGGCGAGGCCCGCCAGCGCGACGAGGACGTTGAGCGACACCGCGGCATAGGTCGCGAAGGCGACATCGTGCAGCCGCAGGAGATAGAAGCCCGCGAGAAGGCAGCCGGCCACGGCGCCGAACGTGTTGCCCCCGTAAAAGAATCCGAGCCACGAGACCCCGGCCGGCGTCGTCTCCACCCAGCGGGCGATCGCGGGCAGAGTCGCCCCCATCATGATCGTCGGCGGCAGGAGAAAGAGCGCACAGAAAATGGCGCGCACCATGATGCCGAACATCCCGGGGCCACCGATGGACGTGTAGAGGCCACCGACATGCGGCAGCAGCCAGAGCACGAGCAGCCCGAAGACGCCAATGCCGGCCTCGAGTGCCGCGTACACGGCCAGAGGATGTCGGCTGGAGGACACGACGCGCGACAGCCCGATGCTGCCTATGCACATCCCGCCCATGAACGTGGCGAGAAGGACCCCGAGTGAAATCGCCGACGAGCCGACGATCAGGGACAGCAGCTGGAACCAGACGATCTCGTATATGAGGGCCGCACAGCCACTGGCTACGAAGAGGAGGACGAGCCACGGTAAGTGGCGGTCGGCTGGGGAGGTCGACACCGGGGTCGCCATCGCTTCGGACATGGTCGCCTTTTCTTGAGCAGGAAAGCACCCGTCACTGGGCGCCCTTGGTTGCCGTAAGGGAGAGCGGGTGGACATCCCGCCCCGAGTTGCCTTCAATTGAGCGCGCACCCGCACGCTACGCGAGAGGTCAGATGAGTGGCATGGTCGAGTATCTGATGGCGAACCCGATCTTCCTCGCCCCCATCCTACTGATGGTGGCCATGATGGTGTTCGCCCTCCTCAAGAAGCTCCTGAAGATGGCAGCGATCGTCGCGATCGCCGGAGCCATCTACCTCCTGATGGTGGAGTACTTCGGCGGCGGGCTGTCTTAACGCCCGTTCAGCGCGTCCTAGGACCCGCGGCGCTCGTCAAACGTTGTCAGACCTCACGCGACGGGCCCTCAACGCGCCCTAGAAGGGCAGCACACGTGTGATGTTGAAGCCGAGGCGCAACGCGTCGGCTTCGAAACGGTTAGGCGCTCCACCGAGGAACTGGGTGGGGTTGATACGGGGCTGGTTGGTCAGGAGGAGCTTGAAGAAATGGCCCCGTGTTTCGAGCTCGAAGCCAAAGGTGCCCGCATCGCTGGCCACATCGACTCGTTCTTCCGACACGAGCCATTCTCCGAAGACGCTTACCCAGCTGTTCAGGTAGACCTGCCCAACAAATCCCAGCGCGAAGCCTGCGTCGGTGTCAAAGTCCAGGATGCGCGGGTTGTGGATGTAGGCCGGGACGAGTCCCACGGCGAAGCGCCCGCCCAACATCGCGTTCAAAATGAGTTGGCCGTAAAACTGGAGCTCGTTCTCCTCACCCCCGTTGGATGGCACTTCGAACACCTCCGTGTTCCATGCGACGCCCGACTTCACGGCAACCTCGACTGGAAGACCGGCCAGTCTTCCCTCGAAGAGGCCCACCGTAGCGTTCAGCTCGATGTTGTCCTGGAGGTTAGTGCGCAACACGCCCAGGCTAACCCAGTCCGTGACCGCATAGGACAACCCGAGCCGGATGACCGCCGGCCCGTCCAGCCCCCACAACGCCTCGCTCCCGCGCGAGATCGGCACGTCAAAGCGATGGGAGATCTCGAAGAGCCACGCGCCGCCCGGTAGGGTCTCAGCGGTCGGAAGGTTGGCCACGTGGACTGAGTGAAACACCTCTTGGGCCCTGACCTGGGCCGGCGCGGCGAGTTGGAGCGCCACACCGGCCAGGGCAAGTAGACGATTCATGGACTACTGGACCCTTACGTTGCCCGTCATCCCGCCGTGAATGGAGCATAGGTATGAATAGTCCCCGGCCGCCGTCGGCATGGTTGACGGATGCGCACCAGTCGCCTGATTGGGGATGTCCGTGATTGAGGCATCAGCGAACGTGACATTGCGCGTCGCGGCGCCGGCAACCCACGTCCACGTCACTGTGGCGCCCGGAGAAACCTGGATGAAGTCGGGCGTGAACTCGTTGTTGCTGACCGTCACGTTAGTGGTCACGACCGGCGTAGCGCCGCCACCACCACCACCGCCGCCGCCACCGCCCGGCGCGACAGGGTCGTCGCCGCCGCACGCGGTGAAGGCGGCCAACACGATTCCGACCATCAAGGGGGCCCCGCGTCTGACATTGGAAGGATTCATCTCTTCCTCCCGCTAGGTGGGTTGCTGGATGTTCGGTAAACATCTCAAGCTTGAGCGAATAATACGACACACAACCCCAACCAGCCACCTATTGGCTGTTGTTCCCGAGGAGTCGGCGGACCTGGCCGGGTCAGGACCCATCCTCGCCCAGGACGTAACACCACGCCCCGCCCTCCAGCACCGTCTCGCCGCCCTCACGCTCCACCTTCACCCGCAGCTGACACACCGGTTTTGATACGTGGACGCTCAGCACCTCCGCAGAGCCGGTGATTGTGTCACCTATGAATACAGGGGCGGTGAACTTCCAGTCCTGACTGAGGAAGACGCTGCCCGGGCCCGGTAGGTCCTGTGCGACCAGCGCATGCAGGATTCCGGTCGTGAGCCCTCCCTGGGCCACCGGGCGACCGAAGCTGGTGCGAGCTGCGAAGTCCTTATCGAAGTGCAGCGGATTGTAGTCGCCAGACATCTCGGCATACGATCGCACTTTGGCCTCGGTCACCGTCATGGCGCGAGACGCCGTCTGTCCTACATGAACGTCGAGCTTCATTTCCGCCCCTCCTCCGTCTTCTTGCCGTGCGCAATGAATTCTCGGCATCTTCGCTGTCCCAATCCCTCGGCACCAGCGCCCGCGGCGCGCCGATATCGGTAACCGACATGGAACGCTTGAAGTCCTATAATCCCGCGAACGGTGACGTGGTCGGCGAAGTGCCTGTCACCCCCGTCGACGACATCCCGGGGATCGTTGTTCGCGCGCGAGCCGCGCAGCCCGCTTGGGAAGCCCTAGGCCTCGAGCTCCGTGCGGAGCTTCTCAAGAAGACGCTCCCGATCTTCGCGGAGCGCGTACAGCAGCACGGCGAGCTCATCACCGCCGAGATGGGCAAGCCCATCAAGGAGGGCATAGGGGAGGCCAAGTCGCTCGGCTACGGCCTCGACAAGGAGCTCGATGAGATCGTCGAGGCACTTACGGCAGAGGTTATAGAAGACGGCAGGGCCCGGTCCACGATCTATCACGACCCGCTCGGGGTGGTCGGAGCGATCACCCCATGGAACTTCCCGATGTCGATGCCGAGCTGGATGCTGATCCCTTCTCTCGCCGCCGGCAACACAGTTGTCTTCAAGCCTTCGGAAGAGACCCCGCTCTGCGGTCAGGCTTATGCGGACGCTCTGAACGAGGTCCTTCCGGAGGATGTGCTGATCGTCGCGCACGGCGCCGACGCGCAGGGGAAGGCCATCGTGACGTCCGACGTGGACATGATCGCCTTCACCGGCTCGCGCGAGGCCGGCAAACACATCATGAGGGAAGCCAGTTCGTCCCTTAAGCGCCTCGTGCTGGAACTCGGCGGCAAGGACCCGATGATCGTGCTGGAGGACGCCGACCTGGAGCAGGCGGCCAAGTTCGCCGCGATGAATTCGTTCCGGAACGCCGGCCAAGTGTGCGTGTCCACCGAGCGCATCTTCGTTCTCGAGGCCGTGGCCGACGACTTCGAAAGGGCCCTCGCGGGAATCGCCGCGGCGATGAAGATCGGCGACGGCGCGGAAGGCCCGGATGTGGGACCGATGGTCAACCCGCGGCAGCGAGATCATGTCCTAGCGCAGGTCGACGCGGCTGTCGCGTCCGGGGCGACAGTCGTCGCGGGCGGAAGCGGCCATCACGACAACTTCGTGACACCGACCGTCCTGGTGGGTGTGACCGACGATATGGACATCGCCGCCTCCGAGACCTTCGGACCGGTGGCGTGCGTCACCCGGGTGGCTTCGGTGGACGAGGCTGTCGCGCGCGCGAACCATACCCGCTTCGGCCTGGGCGCTGTCGTCTTCGGAGGAGACGATGAGAAGACTGATGCGGTCGCGCGTAGGCTCACGGCCGGGATGATCGGTGTGAACCGACCGATGGTGGGCGCGACGGGGACACCATGGGTTGGGGCTCGCGAGAGCGGCTTCGGGTTCCACAAGTCCAAGGACGGGCACAGGCAGTTCACCCAGACCCGCGTGGTGACCCGCTCGACCTAAGGTGGCGCCGAGCCGAGCCTGACCTAGAAGCCCGGCCGCCCCGCGACCAACGGCGCCAGAAAGTCGAGGATCCTGCGGCGCACCTCCTCGGTCGTCTCGGGCGACATGATGGCTCCGGCGACCACGTGCTGCTCCGGGTCGCTGGAGCCACGCACGACGTACATCGCCGGAGGATCCTCGCCGAGCCGCGCCATGACCCGTTCGGTCTCAGCGGGGTCGACGACTTGGTCGCCCAGCGAGTACACGACGAGCGTTGGAACGGCCAACGCGCCCGACTCGAGCGACCGGACATGGTCGACCAGCGACATCATCGGCAGGAGCGACCCAGTAGGGTAGCACGTGGTCCAGTGTCTCTCCTGCTCGGCGTTGCGTGGCTCGAAGCAGCGTTCTCGCCCGACGATCATTCGGGCCAGGGCGCCGCCCCAGGGCCACAGCAGGATCGGGGCAGCGGGGTCCCGCACTCCCAGATTCGGCGACACCAGGACGAGCGAGGCGAGGCGGCCCTGGGCCTCTTCCTGGACCCCGGCCCAGAGGGCAAGAGTGCCCCCCGTGGACGTTCCTATAAGGACGACTCGCTCACCGACGAAGCCGCCGATCGCTATCGCCTCGGCTGCATCGTCGAGCCACGCCTCAACTGTCACCTCACCCATCGCCGCGCCGTCTCGGCCGTGCCCGGAGAGTCGCGCGAAGTACACATTGGCTCCTAGGTCACGTGCCAGCTCTGTGACGAGCGGCTCGACCTCGTGGCGGTCCGCAGAGAAGCCGTGGAGGTACACCAGCGACAACGGAGTCACAGACGGAGCCTCGGGTTCCAGCCACACGATCGACCTGGCGTCACCCGGACGCAGATTCGGAACGCTCTCCTCAGCGCGTGCCAGGTATGCATCGAGATCCACGGGCAGCGTCGGCTCGGCCCACCGGTCCTCGAAGTCGACCCGCGGTCCCAGCGCGACGACCATCCCGCCGGCCGCCGCCGCGGCCAGCGCCATCCTGACCCGTCTTCTAGCTCGCAGTGACATAGCGCCGCCCAACTTCCGAGGAACGGTCAGGCCCGGGCGTCTGTAACATCATCCTTAGGGGATGGTCGCCGAATCTCACCGGGGCGATGTGCCCTCCATCAGCAACCGAGAGTAGTCAGCGGTCGCAGTACCGAACAAGGATCTCACTGGCGGGCTTCTGGCATGCCAGCCAGGTTGTTTGCCCCAGCCCCACACTTTTTCAGCAGATGGAGCATGATGATGCGACGACTCTTCCCGTTTCGGCCAGGCGCCCTCGCCCTGGTCATCACCGTCGCCTTCCCCTTGGCGGTGCATGCGCAGCAGGGGGCTGAGGACGGGGAGTGGAAGGTCTACGGCGGTGATCCGGGGCACACCCGGTACTCGGCCCTGGACCAGATAGATGCCTCGAACGCCGCCGACCTCGAGATCGCATGGCGCTGGACCGGCCGCAACTTCGGGGTGAATCCGTTCGCGACGAACCAGACCACGCCCCTGATGATCGACGGGTTGCTCTATGCCACGGTCGGCGTGAGGCGAGCCGTCGTCGCCCTCGACCCGGCCACGGGCGAAACCGTCTGGACGTGGACGATGGACGAAGGAGAGCGCCTGTCGAGCGCGCCTCGAGCGAACTCGGGCCGCGGTGTCTCCTACTGGACCGACGGAAACGGCGACGACCGTATCTACGTCATCACCCCCGGTTACCACCTCGCGGCACTCGATGCGAAGACGGGATATCCGATCGAAGAATTCGCCGGTAACGGCGTCCTGGACCTGAACTCGCAGCACCGCACGCGGAATGGCATCCCGCTGGTCGGAACGATCGGCGCGAGCTCGCCAGCAGCCGTCGTCGGGAACGTCCTGGTGGTGGGCTCCGCTCACCACGTGGGGATGCGGCCGCCGTCGATGGTGAATACACCCGGTGACGTGCGCGGCTTCGACGCCCGCACGGGTGAACTCCTGTGGACCTTCCACACGATTCCCGAGCGGGGAGAGCCGGGCGCCGACACGTGGCTCGAGGACTCGTGGGCCTACACCGGCAACGCGGCCGTCTGGGCGCAGATCTCATGGGACGCGGAGACCGGAATCGTCTACCTGCCTACGGAGGCGCCCACGGGTGACTACTACGGCGGCCACCGCCCGGGCAACAACCTCTACTCGACCAGCCTCGTTGCTCTCGACGCGAGCAATGGCGAGATGGTCTGGTACTTCCAGACGATCCATCATGACATCTGGGACTGGGACAACCCAACGGCGCCGATCCTGGCGGACCTCACGATCGACGGACGTGAGCGCCAGATCGTCGCGCAGCTCACCAAGCAGGGCTTCACCTTCGTCTTCGATCGCCTGACTGGCGAGCCGATCTGGCCCATCGAGGAACGACCGGTCCCGCAGACGGACGCTCCAGGTGAGTGGACGTCACCCACGCAGCCCATCCCCACGAAGCCGGCGCCCTTCGAGCTGCAGGGCTTCACCGAGGACTACCTCCTCGCCTTCACCCCAGAGATCCGCCAGCAGGCGCTCGATATCGCCGGTGCGTACCGCTGGGGTCCGGTCTACACGCCGCCTTCGGTGAGGGTGGAGGGCGGCAATCAGGGTACGCTGGCGTTGCCAGCCTCGACGGGTGGCGTGAACTGGGAGGGAGGCACGCTCGATCCCGAGACCGGCTACTTGTACATCCCGTCGGTCACGGCACCCTCGTTCCTCTCGTTGGTCGAGGGTGGCGACCAGTCGGACATGAACTACATCGCCGGCGGCGGGCGTGGAAACGTCGCCCCGGGCGTCCCAATCGTCAGGCCGCCGTGGGGGCGCATCACGGCCATCGACCTCACGACGGGTGATCACGCCTGGATGGTTCCCAACGGGAATACGCCAGACTATGTCGCCGAGCGGCTCGGTATCGATCCGTCCTTGATCCCGAACACGGGCAGAGCCGCCCGGGCCAACATCATGGTGACGAAGACCTTGCTGCT
>Ga0114996_10002783_pt1 | contig 22272 bp, 23 predicted proteins | sample ArcticOcean_MG_C_4_FD_87039 | JGI IMG/M metagenome (GOLD analysis project Ga0114996, IMG submission 87039) | Marine microbial communities from western Arctic Ocean - ArcticOcean_MG_CB4_134 | ecosystem: Environmental > Aquatic > Marine > Oceanic | place: Arctic Ocean: Canada Basin | collected... | reverse complement strand
CCATTCATTCGATCTGGCCATTTGATCTAATTTGAGAATACGTCTATAGCTGGATAGGATTAGGCAAATAGTATGTTCAGCAACTTCATCTATGAATGTATCTGGTATATTTGTTATAGGTATGCCATTTTTTGTTGCAGTACTAACATCCACTGTATCTGTACCAACGCTACCCAAAGCTATAATTTTACAATTTTTAAGTGAGTTAACTATTTTTGTGGTGAACTTACCATTACCAAAGATTGCATCAGCATCTTTCGCGATCGATATAAATTCATCTTCTGAGTTATCAGGGGCGATTACAATCTCATGATTGAATTTTGAAATTGACTCCAATTCAATTTTAAAATTGTCAGCTATTGCATTACTTTTTTCCGCAGAAGATCTAGGGGTTACGATTTTAAATTTTTTCAATGAATTCTCCAGCAATTTGATTGTATTTCTAAAGATATTAGCATACTTTGCTTGAGATATTGTTTTGATTATTGTGGATTTTGATAATATAAATACAATGTTGTTGTTTTGAAATTTAGAATATATTAGTTAAAGGAAAGGTTGTTTTTTTATTTATCATGAAGTTGTCATCTTTTGTTATATTGGCAGGTGGATCAGGGACTAGGATGCATAGCGAGGTTCCAAAGGCTTTAATTCCATTTTTAGGAAAAGAAATGATTATGCATATTTATGAAATGGCTAGATTACTTGATCCCATGGAAATTGTTCTTGTAGTTCCAAAAGATTATAAAGAGTTTAAATTGTTATTGGGCAATAAAGTGATATATTGTATCCAAGAAATTCCGCTAGGTACAGGCCATGCTCTCCAGCAAGCAATGAAACTTCTTAACTCACCTGAAGATGTTATCGTGGTTAATGGAGACATGCCTAATATTAGTGATTGTTTTGTTCGGTTATTACATTTGGAACATACTGAAAAATCAAATATTATGACTTTTGCAACTTCATTTGTTCAAAATCCATTTGGATATGGTAGGGTTTTAAGAGATTCAAATGATGAAATTCAAAAAATTGTTGAAGAATCTGACTTAGATCAAAAATCCCAGCAAATCAATGAAATTAATGCTGGGTTGTATGTTTTTAATTTTAATTGGTTGCAAAAATATATATCAAAATTGAAGAAGTCAGAGTTTGGAGAATTTTACTTGACCGACTTGATTGAACTGGCAATTGAAAACGATTTTCAAATTGGCACTATTGAAGGGGACGAAAAAATTACTTTCGGTGTAAACACTTTAGATGATCTAAAAAACTTAGAAGATTTAATATTTAATGATCAGGTTCAAAATAATTAAATTTTTGATATGCGATTTGTGGTGTTTTTAAATTTGTGTAGAAATTCTTTGATCAAAATGGTATATAATTATATATAGTCATTCGTTATCAAAGGAATTACATGGAAATTGATAGTACGATTGCCTGGTCAGTGTTAATTTTATCATTGATTGGGCATGTATTACTTCTCTTAATTGGAAATAGCTTGATTTTTGCTGATCCAGATCGATTGGATCAAACAGCCTCTAAAAATTCTGTTCGTTTGTCTGGCGGTCGTCCTAAACATGATTCTGCGTTTTTATTTTTCAGGGTTTTATTTTTATTCATTGCTGCATTTATTTTGTTTAAAAGCTTAGGGATTTCTGTTTTTGAAAATGATTATTTAGGGATTTTAATTTTTGCAGCTTATATTTGGTTGTCAAATTTTCTTGTGGAGATTATTTTAATGTTTAATGCTAATGTTATTTCCCGAATTAGCTCTGGCATTCCAAAATTTATCTATAATTTTTTCGATTTTTTAGTTAATTTGAATCGTTATGTTTTGAATTTTTTTTTCAGGAGTAAATATTTAATAAATCATGACAATTCTGATAATAATTTAAGTGAAGTAAGCGTTGCTGTTGATAGTGAAGATACCAAGATAGCTGAATATGAAATTGAAATGATTAGAGGCGTTGTTAGGTTAGATCGAATAATGGCTAGAGAGATTATGGTGCCACGAGTAGATATGGAGGCACTATTAATTGATACTCCATTAAAAGAGATTGCAAAAAAAATGGTCGAATCTGGTCATAGTAGAATTCCTGTTTTTGACCCAGATTTGGATCATGTCAAAGGTGTTGTTTATGCTAGAGACGTGTTGTTACAATTTAACAATGGAGATCAGATAGAAAAGAAAATTAGTAGTCAAAATATTCGTCCAGCTCTTTTTATTCCTGAAACCAAATCATTATCGGAGCTTCTGTCTGAGTTTAAAGACCTAAGGGTACATATTGCTATAGTTGTTGATGAATACGGAGGAGTTTCTGGATTACTAACAATCGATGACCTTCTCGAAGAAATTGTTGGTGATATACAAGATGAATTTGATTTAGACAGTCCTGAGTTTGAAGTTATTAGCAATAAAGAATTTTTTATAAATGCTCAAATGACTATAGAAAAATTAGCAGAGATTTCTGGGGTATTAATAAAAGGTGATGGTTTTGATACTGTCGCTGGGTTTGTATATTCAAAATTAGGCAGGATACCAAGTGTCAATGATTTTGTTGAATTAAATGGAGTTAGCATTGAGGTTGTTGAAACTGTTGGAAGAAGAATCAAAAGATTGAAGATCACTGGGGATTTTTCTCAAACACCCACTAAAAAGCGAAGTGGTTAACTATATTTTTGGAAATTTAGAGTAATTAATGGCAAACCTTCATGGCCGAGAGAAAGCTAAGCATGTAGTTAGTTTGTTTAGACGTATTGCACAGAATTATGATTTGTTGAACACTTTAATGTCAGTCGGCAGACATAGTAAGTGGAGAAAACAAGCTCTCAAAATGTTCGATTTATCAAAAAATGGATTTGCTGTAGACATTGCAACAGGAACTGGTGATTTTGCTATAGAGATATCTAAGTTAAATAATATCGAAAAAGTGTTTGGTGTGGATTTTGTTAAAGAAATGGTTGTGTTAGCGCAACAAAAATCTTCAAATTTAATTACAAATAATAAATTTTGTTACGTAGAAGCTGATGCATTATTTTTGCCTTTTAGAAATGGTGCTTTTCAATATGCCACAATAGGATTTGGAATAAGAAATTTTTACGAGTTATCTAAGGGATTAAGTGAAGTTCGAAGAGTTTTAACAGAAACTGGTGAATTGATAATTTTAGAAATAGTTAAGCATGAGAAAAGCATTTATTCGGAGATGTTTTTTAGAAGTTTTGATTTGGTTGCGCCCATTTTAGGATATATTTTTGCTAGAGATAGAGATGCATATAAATACTTAACTAAATCAGCAGAAATATTTTTTACTGGAAATGATCTTTGTGACTTTTTGGATAATCAAGGGTTTAAGGTAATTTCAAAAAAGGCTATTGCTTTTGGAAATGTTTCGATTTTGTTGTGTAGGAAGAAATGATTTTTTAAGATCTGAGTTGAGGAAAAAGAACTACTTCTCTAATAGATCTCTGGTTTGTTAATAACATTACTAGTCGGTCAATGCCTAAACCTAACCCACCTGTTGGGGGCATTCCGTATTCTATAGATTGCAAGAAATCTTCATCTAATCTATCAGTCTCCTCATCATTGAAATTAATTCTAATAGACTCTTGTTCTTCAAATCTTTCTCTTTGCTCTATTGGGTCATTGAGTTCAGAGAAAGCGTTACATATTTCCATTCCAGCTACAAATCCCTCAAATCTTTCAACTATTTTAGGATTGTCTTGTTTTTTCTTCGCTAGAGGTGACATTTCGATTGGATAATCTACTAGAAAGGATGGTTGTATTAGTTTTGGTTCTACGGAATCAGATAATAGCTTGTCAATTAAACCACCAAATGTTGTTTGGTTACCTACTTCAAGATTTTTGGATAACATTTCTTCTTTTAAAGAATCAATTTTGGAATGATTTAAAATATCAATTCCAGTTTGTTTGAATATTTCTTCAGGTAAATTAAGCCTTTTCCAGGGCGGAGTAAAATCAATTTTATGTTCTCCAAAATCTATTTGGTATGATCCAAGAATTTCCATTGCTATCGTTGAAATTAAATTTTCAACCAGATTCATTATTTCTATATAATCGGTAAAGGCAGAATAACTTTCCATCATTGTGAATTCAGGATTATGGTAGTAGTCTATTCCTTCGTTTCTAAATACCCTTCCAATTTCAAAAACTTTGTCTAATCCACCAACAATTAGTTTTTTCAAATATAATTCAGTAGCAATTCTTAAATATAAATCTCTATTTAATGAATTATGGTGAGTTACGAAAGGTTTAGCCATAGCCCCTGCGGCAACTGGAACTAAAACAGGGGTTTCTACTTCTAAAAATCCATTAGATTCCATATAACGTCTTATTGCTGTGACAGTTTTGCTTCTTGTGATTGCTATTTTTCTGGAATTTTCATTAGAAATAAGATCCAGGTATCGTTGTCTATATCTTGTTTCCGTATCAGTTAGTCCATGCCATTTTTCTGGGAGAGAGTGAATTGATTTAGAAAGGAGGGTGATTTCAAAGCATTCACACGTAATTTCTCCTGTACGTGTTTTAAACATTTTGCCAGAAATTCCAATCCAATCACCAATGTCTAATGTTTCTAAAAAGTTGTATTTTTCATTCAACACATTTTTTCGCAACAGAGTCTGGAGTTTTCCAAAACCATCTTGGATGTCAATGAATGAAGCATTTCCCATTTTTCTAATTGCCATAATTCGGCCTGCAGTAGAAATTTTGTTGGTACGATTGTGTTCTTCAGTGGGATTTTCTTTCTCTATTTTTTTGAATAAATCAATACATTCTAGTGTGTTGTGGGTTCTATTATATCTTGCAGGGTAAGGATTGATCCCTTGTTGTTTAAGTAAATTTAATTTTTCTAATCGAGGGTTATTGTTCATGACTGTTTAATCTTTACTATGTTGAATTTTGATTTTCCTGAAGGTGTTTCAACCGTAATTTCATCTCCAACCATTTTACCTAAAGCCGCTTTCCCAACTGGAGATTCTACAGATATCAATCCTTGGATAGGGTTGGCTTCAGCACTACTTACCAATTTATATGCTTTTGGAGAGGTTTTATTTGATTGAGGTTTTAAAGTAATTGTTGATCCGAATTCTACATTTTTTCTGGCTGTCTTTTTTAATTTGTTAGTAGGCATTGGCAAAAGAGTTGAAAGGATTTGTTTTATTTCATAAATTCTTTCTTCAATGAATAATTGCTCATTTTTTGCAGATTCGTATTCAGTGTTTTCTAAGATCCCTCCAGTTTTACTAGCGTTACTTATTGCTTCGGTAATCATTTTCCGTATGTTATTTTCTAACATAAATAATTCATCTTTTAATTTTTTTCGACCTTCTTCGGTCATATATTTGTTTGAATTATTTAACAAAAAAATTCTCCACAAGATCAATTAAAAGAATTAAAAACATTTTAAAGCTTTGAAATTATATATATAAGTTTTCAGATTGCCAAATTTTATAGCTTATTTTTACAGTTGTAAATTATGTTTATAGTAACTTTTTTATAAATGTGTTGATTTAATCTGTTTTTGTAATATTTTTAGAATTAGTTTAATTGTTTTTTGAAATTTGAACAAAAATCCCCTTCAACTTTATGATTTGACGTGCTACATTCACAGTCTATTGTGATTTGAAATTGCAATTTTAGTGATTTGGAAAAATTATGAGTGTGAGATTAACAGGAGGAGAAAAGAAGGGATTTCGCCTTAGTATAGATAAAAAATCTTCTATGAGGCCTACAGCAGAGAAGGTTAGATCTGCTGTTTTTTCAGTGTTAGGCTCTGATGTAGTTGGAGCTAAAGTTCTTGATTTGTATGCTGGAACAGGTGCATTTGGCTTTGAATCTCTTAGCAGAGGTGCGAAGCTGGTTGATTTTGTTGAATTGGATGGGCATAAGTGTTTTCAAATACGAAATTCTGTTAATCAGCTTGGCTTTAAGGAAGTATCCAAGGTATATCGAGGGCAAGCAGAAAAAAGAATTAAAAATTTCGGTGAGTATCAATTAATTTTTGCTGATCCTCCTTATGATCATAATCCATGGGATAAGTTAATGTCAGTTATAGGATCAACCTGTATAGTAAAAAAAGGCGGAATAATGGTTGCAGAGCATTCTAAGATGACTATTATGCTAGATCAATATGGGATTTTGAGTAAAAAAATTAGTAAAAAATATGGAGACACGATGATTTCTATATACGAAACAGGTTTGTAATTATGTTAAAAGGTATTTATCCAGGTAGTTTTGATCCAGTTCATAACGGACATTTGGATATAGCTTTAAGAGCATCAAAGTTGTTCGACAAGCTCATTATTGGAATTTACGATAAGCCTAATAAAAGCAATAGATTTACTGCTACAGAGAGGACTGAAATGTTTCGAGATGCAACTGATTTTGCAGATAATATTGAAGTTGTTCAGTTTTCTGGATTGGTACCTTCTTTTGCTAAAGAAATTGGTGCGGAAGTTATTGTTAGAGGTTTAAGAGCTGGATTTGACTTTGAGACAGAGTTTGAAATGGCTCTAATGTGGAGAAATCTTGACCCAGAGATAGATGTTATTTGTCTAATGAGCTCTCTAAGCTATCAATTTATTTATTCAAGTAGAATTAAGGAAGTTGCGGAATTGGGAGGCGATATTTCTAATTTGGTTCCCCAAAACGTTTTAAAATCTTTGAGTTAAAGTGATAAGTAAAATAAATCAACTAAAAATGGAGATGAATTTATGAATTCTGTAGAAATAATTGAACAATTGAAGGCTATACTTATGGGTGCAACTCGTGTCCCAGGACTTAAGAATCGAGGGATGGTTGATTTAGACTTTTTGATGAATTTAATTGATGAATTACAAAACCATTTGCCAATTGAAATCCAAGAATCTAATGAAATTCTGAAACAAAAAGAAAGTATTGTAAAAAGCGCCATGATGGAAGCTTCTCGAATTAAAGATAAAGCTCAAAAAGAGGTTGATGAGATGATGTTAAAAGCTAATGAGGAGTATAAATTAAAAATTTCTTATTCAGAAGTGATTGTGGAAGCTACGAAAAGAGCAAAAGAATTGATAGAAAAGACACAAAATGAATGCAATCAATTAAAATTTGATGCCGAGAATGATTCTAAAAGAATTACTGAAGATGTCCGGAAAAAGGAAAATCAAATTTTGAAGTCAGCAGAGAAATCATCTATAGAAAAGAAGGATGGGGCTGATCAGTATGCTAGAGAAGTGTTATTTAATTTAGAAGAAAAACTATCATTTCAATTGAATCAAATTCGTTTAGGTATAGATTCATTATCAGAAGTTAAAGAGATTAAAATTTCTTAGCAGAAATTTTCAATAACTTTTTTCTAAAATCGTGTATATCTAATAAGATATGTTGATTTGTGTTTATAATAAATCAATCCTTATGATATTAATTGTGGAGATATTTAGTTTTGAAATCATCAGGTTTGTTTTTACTTTCATTGATTGCCGTTTTGTTGGCTTTTTGTACTGTAGAAAGCCCTTCGATAAGTGTTAGTGAGATTCCGGTAAATATATTGAACGGCAAAATTGATTCTGACATTTCTATTACTCAACATCATAAAGTGATATTTAAGGTTACTTCTGATAGAGTTGGGGTTTTACATATACACGGATATGATATAAAAATTGATGTATTGGAAGACAAAACTTCTTTTGTGGAATTTGTTGCTAAAGTGACCGGTTCATTTAAATTAGCTTTCCATGAAGCTGTTGATAGCGATCATAAAAAACATGGACACGAAGAAGTGATTGTTGGGACCATGCAAATTTTACCCAAGTAATACATTTTTATGAATAAGTTCGGGGTATCAATATTAATTTCTCTACTAGCAAGAGTTTTACTATTTGAAAATTCTTATGCACATGGTTTTGGAGAGAGGTATGATTTACCACTTCCATTGTATATGTTTATTTTAGGTGGAGCAGTAACTGTAGCAGTATCTTTTTTGTTGATTTCATTCTTTATGAAATTTGAATATTCAATAGGTAGAAGCTTTACAATTTCGTTTTTTGATTTATCTAAGTTAGAACGATTAAAATTTTACAGAGTCTTGATTTTTTTATTAAAAACTGTAAGTATTTTGACGTTTTTATTAGTAATTTTTACTGGATTTTTGGGTGTTCAAAAGCCATTAGAAAATTTCTCAGTTGTTTTCGTTTGGATAATTTGGTGGGTGGGAATTGGTTGTTTAGTAGCTTTTATCTTTAATATTTGGAATATTTTGAACCCTTGGGCTATAGTTTTTGATTGGGTTTTGAGGCCTATTTTAAAATTTTTCAATATTAGTTTCACTGGGATTTATTCATATAATTTTCGTCGTTATGATGTTTTGCCTGCTTTAGTAATGTTTATATTATTTTGCTGGATTGAGAATGTATATCCGAATACTTCTTCTCCAGTTTTTGTTGCATCTTTGATTTTGGGATATTCTTTTGTGACTTTCTTGGGAATGATTTTTTATGGTAAAGAAAATTGGTTGAATTATGGAGAAACATTTACAGTGTTATTTGGATATTACTCAAAATTTTCAGCTATTGATATCGATGAAAATCACGAAGGAAAAAGAAAAGTAATTTTACGACCTTATGGATTTGGTTTGATTGAATTGAAATCAAGTTCTTTTTATTCAACATTGCTAGTTATGTTTGTGTTGTCTATGGTTACTTTTGACGGTTTGTCAGAAACTCCACTTTGGATTGGGGTATTAAATTTGTTCTACTCTTCCTTTGCACCTATATTTGGCGGGTATACAGTCTTAACTTTAACTACAATAGGAATGTTTTTAGTTCCTATATTCTTCATATTGCTATATTTCATAACATGTTATTTTATGATTAAGCTTTCTAAGGCAAACAGAGATAGATCTAGCAATTGGTATGGGAAAGACTTTCTAGAAATTGGCAAAATTTTTGTGTTTACTCTCGTACCTATAGCACTTGCTTATAACATAGCTCATTATTTTTCATTTTTGTTAATTCAAGGGCAGTTGATTATTCCATTAATTTCTGATCCTTTTGGATTTGGATGGGATATTTTTTCAACTGCGAATTATAAAGTTAATATTGCCATAATAAATGCAAAATTTGCTTGGTTCCTTTCTTTGTTTTCAATAGTAATTGGCCACATATTATCTATATTTATTGCCCATAAAATTGCATTTAATCAGGTCAAAAACATTCATGTAGTAATGAAAAGTCAGTATCCAATGTTAGCGTTGATGGTAATTTATACAGCTACGAGCTTGTGGATTATTTCTCAGCCTATAGTTGAAATCTCATAGGATTTAAGGAATTATTACCTGTATGATTTAGAATAAATTTACAATGATTGATATATATCAATCATTGTAATCAATAGTTGTGTATTCTATAATCATTACAATATTAGAGGATGGCTTTGGGGTACTTTTTACCTAGATTAATTTTATTTATATCTTTTATAGATTTATTTTTTCATTTCACAACAATTGCACGATTTGCAGAATTGTTGGAATCCTCTTCATATATGATAGGTGTGATTGTTGCAATTTATTCTGTTTCAAATTTTGCAGGAAATTTAATTTCTGGGATTATTTTAGATCGTTCGGGTAGAATTTTTCCGGTTAAATTAGGATTGTTTTTATCCAGCATTACTGTAGGAGCGTATTATTTTGTTAATTCATCAATTCAATTATTAATATTAAGATTTTGTCATGGAATTACATCTTCCGTTTTGGTTCCAGGGGCCTATTCAATTCTTGGAGATAGCTTAAAAAACAAGAATCATGGAGCGGTTATGGGGATCACAGGTGGTATTATTGCGTTCTCGGCTATTTTGGGTTCTCTATTTGCAGGATTGATATCTGAATTTATTAGCGTCAGATTTGTGTTTTTTGTTGACTCAGTTATGTTATTTCTAGGTTTTTGTTTTTTATTAAGCTACTCTTCGAAAACAGGCCAATTTGATTTTAGTAAAAATAAAGAGCGATTTCCTGCCAAATCAAATAATTCTTTATATGATGCTTTAAAAAAGAAATTAATAATTAGTTATACTTCAATATTTTTTATGTCTATTGGTGTTGGTTTGTTAGTTGGTAGGTTGCCGATACTATTTGAAGATAACGATATGTATAGAGGTATTAGTTTTACTATATATGCTATGGTAGCTTTATTTGTAATGATTTCGCCAATATCCAGAAAGTTTAATAAAGTAAATTTAATTGTTTTTGGTTTATTTTCATTATCTTTAAGTTTTTTAATTATTGGTTTTAATACGAATAATTTTACTTGGATTTATATTGCAATGGTAATGTTTGGCTTAGGGTATGGGTGTTTATTTCCTAGTGTTACTAGTATAGTTAGTGAAAATACAGATAAATTTATCAGAGGTAAAAGTTATGGGATATTATATGCTTGCTACTCTATTGGTGTTGTAGTCGGATCAAATTATTTTGGATTATTAGAATATTTATTTGGGAATAAATCTTTAATTATTGGTTTCGAATTTTATTTAGCTTTTGTAATCCTTTTTTTTGCCGGTTTATTAACTTACCGTTTCTCAAAATCAAATAATTATGTATAATTTAGTTCATAGAGGTAAATATGATTGATGGGTAATTTCAAAAGATCTATGGCTCCAAAATTTCAAGAGGTTGAAATAGTTGACCGTAAAGATATTACAGATGATTTAATGAAACTTTGGATTGAAAAGCCTGATGGTTTTCAATTCAGACCTGGTCAATATTGCACGATTGGGTTGAATGGAGTTGAAAGAGCATATTCTATTGTTTCGGCACCACACGAGGAAAAATTAGAGCTTTTTCTTGAGCTTGTTCATCCTCCAGATGGTGTTTTCACTCCAATTGTCTGGGATGCTTCCGTCGGTGATAAGGTTACTTGTAGATTTAAGTCTAAAGGTATTTTTCTTTTAAATGATAAAGTTTCGAATCATTTTTTAATTGCTACAGTTACTGGAATTGTTCCATATGTAAGCATGATAAGAGATTATTTACATAAGGGTGAAGATAAAAATTTCAAGTTTTTTGTAGCTCATGGTTCTAGTTATACTGATGAATTTGTTTATGATTATGAACTTCGTGGTTATGCAGAAAAATATCCTGAAATTATTCAATATTTCCCTACTATTAGTAGGCCAAATGAGTCGAAAAATCAGGGGTGGGAAGGCATGAAGGGGAGAGTGAATGATTTTACTGAAGCGATGATTAGTGATTTTAATTTCAAGAATGACGATACTGTGGTTTATGTGTGTGGTCATCCAGGAATGATTGAAGACGTTAAGGGGAAATTGAATCTGCAGAATTTCAAAGTCATTGAGGAGAGATTTTGGAAATAGGCACCTTTAATTTTTAATCTTATTAATTGCTTCTTTTTGTATACAGAATAATTGATTAATTGATTCTGAACTTTTGTCAAGTATGATATTTAATTCAGATTTTGAGAAAGTTGCTTTTTCTGCAGTGCCTTGAAGTTCAACTAGTTGAAAGTCATCAGTCATCACTATGTTAAAATCCACATCAGCATTAGAGTCTTCTTGATAATTGAGGTCTACAAGGATTTCATGATTTATTATCCCAACGCTAGTGGCAGCAATTGAGTGTTTTAATGGATTCTGTATCAAAGCTTTGGATTTTATTTGTTTGAAAATTGCTTCGTATAAAGCTATATATGCTCCAGTAATAGATGCAGTTCGAGTTCCTCCGTCAGCTTGCAGGACATCACAGTCTAAAATAATTGTTTTTTCTCCGATAATTGTCAAGTCAATAATTTGTCTTAATGATCTTCCTATTAGTCTTTGTATCTCACTAGTTCGTCCTTGAATTTTACCTAAACTGGATTCTCTTGGGGTTCTTGTTGAAGTAGACCTGGGTAACATAGAATATTCAGCTGTTAGCCATCCTTTGCCTGAATTTCTCAGAAATCTAGGTACTCCATTTTCAATTGTAGCAGTACATAGAACACGAGTTTCTCCAGTTTGAATTAGAGCAGATCCTTCTGCAAATTGTTGAACGCTAGGTTCTATTGTGGTTTTTCTAATCGTTGAATTATTTCTTCCTTCTGATCTAATCAAATCTTAATTCCTTTCGACTATTCCATTTAGAAATACAGTAAGTACTCCTTTGTTGGCGACGTTTCTAATTTCACGGATAACTTCACCCTCCTTATTAAGGATGAAGGTTGTTGGCAATTGTAAAACATTATACGCTCTTGTTACTTTACCTTCGTAATCTAATGCTAATACATATGAAATATTAGATTTTTCAGCAAAGTTTTTTGCTGAAGATATTGGGTCAGATACGGATATCCCAATTACAGTTACATTTTTGTTTTTGAATTCTTGGTAAACTTCTTCAAAGAATGGCATTTCCCATTTGCATGGGCCGCACCAAGATGCCCAAAAATTAAGTATTATGATGGAGTTTTCAAAATCACTGATTTTGAAAACTCCATCATTTAAAAGAGGTAAAGTGATATCATTAGCTTTACTACGTGAGCCGAGTAAGGTAGATTTTTTTAATATTTTAATTTTCCCACCATTGTTTTTTTGAGGTGTGATTATTTGGACTTGATCAGTGTTTTTTTCAATTTGTTGAGTTATTTTTTTTTCGAGGGTACTTGATTGATTAATTTCAGTCGAAGAAGCGCAAGCAACTAAATTCATTCCAAAAAATATTGAAATTAGAATAGAATTATAAATGTAATTTTTTTGATTCATTTGAACATATTCAAAATAGTTTATTTATATTTTGAAAAAACTTCTTTCAATCTTTCCAGAATTATCTCTATTTCATCATCATCTACATTGAATGGGTCTATACCTGTTTCCTCAGGTCCTGCTAAGGCTCTAATATAAATTCTGGGATGTTTCTCAAGTAAAATATCTTGTAACTCATCCCTATATGGACCTTTCCAGTCAGATTGAAATTTAATGATTGCCATAGGATTAAGATAGTCAAATTCGTCTTCTTCTACGCTAACTTTGATGCCTGGTACATCAGATAACAAATCTACTACCATTAGTGACATTTTGCGAAATCTGTCGAATTGAGTTTTTTCATCCTCTGATACAAATATTTCTAATGCAGTTGTTAAACCTATGATTTCTTCTTTTGCAACCTTCATACTTCTTCCAAGAAATGGGTTAGGAGCAGCATTTGCCACACAGAATTGAATCAAATCTTTTCTTCCAACTAATATTCCCGTTCCTTGTGGGCCACGCACACCTTTACCCCCGCTAATTACTACCATATCTGCGCCCAGATCACTAAATTTTTTCAAATTTGCTCTGGGAGGGACTGTTGTAGCTGCGTCAACAATTACAGGCAAATGATTTTCGTGTGCAATTTTTATTACTTGTTCAAATGTTAATGCAGCGCGAGAAATGTGAGCAGCAGATAAATATACTATAGCTACAGTTTGGTCGTTAATTGCTGATTCTAATTGCCAAGGCAGACATGTTCTTGCATGTCCTACTGAGATTAATTTTGCTCCTGCTACAGTATAGGCTTGATCATAAGAAAATCTATGTGCGTTTTGAATGATAATTTCATTTTTCATTCCCTCTGTGTCAGGAAGTTTTGACATTTTTTTGGGATCATCCCCAGCTATGCATGCTGCTGCTTGTAGGACTAATCCAGAAGCAGAGCCCCCGCAAACAAAACCGGCCTCTGAGTTAGTAATTTTGGCTAATATTTCTCCAGCTTTTTGATTCAGTTCAGATATATCAACCATTACTGTACTAGCTTCATTCATTGCTTCCATGATTTCTGGTCTAAGTTTTGATCCGCCCCATTTAGTTGTGGTGCCTGATGCATTAATAATTGGTTGAATTCCAATTTTTTCATATCCACTTGAAGTTTTCACCGTTTTAGGCATTACTTATATTTCCTTATTAAATAATTATTAGTAATTAGGTAGTGTTTTGATTATATCATTTGGTTTTATTTTTTTTGTCCTGTAATTTGAATTAAATTATTAGCATTGAGTCTCCGAAAGAATAAAATCTATAATTATTTTCAATTGCGCTATTGTAAGCGCAGAAAATATTTTCTTTTCCTGCTATAGCTGAAACCATCATTAATAATGTTGATTTGGGCAAATGGAAATTTGTAATTATTCCATCCACAATTTTGAATTCATATCCCGGCAAAATGAAATTGTTTGCGAATCCATTTCCAGGTTCTAATGATTGTCCAATTTTTTCAATTGAATTTTCTAGCAATCTTGTTGTCGTTGTTCCAACGGCTATAACTCGTTGTCCATTTTGCTTTGCAGTATTAATTTTATTCGCAGCTAATTGGTTGATTTGCCATTTTTCAGGATGCATTTTATGCTTAGAAGGATTTTTTGAGTATATAGGACGGAATGTTCCAATACCAATATGAAGAGTTACGAAAGCAAATTTTACCCCAATAGAACTTATTTGTTTTAAGATATCTTCAGTAAAATGTAATCCAGCAGTTGGGGCTGCGATACTTCCGTCGTGTTTTGCGTATATTGTTTGATATCTTTGTGGATTTTCCAATTGTGTTTTAATATATGGAGGGAGAGGGACTTCACCTATTTCATTAAGATTTACTTCGTCAAAGAATTGAATTATTCTAGACCCGTCTTCAAGTTTTTTTTTAATTTTCACATCTATTGAAATTTTATTAGATGTGAGTACAATTTTTATATCTGAGTCTTCAGGAATTTTTTTACTGTTTTTTATTAAACATTTCCAATTCTGAGAATCAATTTTTTCTGTCAGAAGAATTTCTATATTTCTTTTAATACTTGGTGAATAACCTTTCAGTTTTGCTTGTAAAACTTTACTGTCATTAAAAACTAGCAAATCATCTTTTTTTAGAAATTTTGCTATGTTGTTGAATTTTGAGTGTTGAATTTTTCCAGTAGTTTTATTTAGAAGCATTAATCTAGAGTGATCTCTTTTTAACAGAGGATTTTGAGCTATTAATTTTTGTGGTAAATCGTAATCAAAGTCTGAGGTTTGCATTTGTATCTTTTTATTTTATTAAATCAATATAGGTTAAATTTATGTTTTAACTTTCAAAATAAGAATTAATTAAATTTGGGTAACCGATTAGAAATTCTTCTATTGACAAAACTTTTTTCCCTTCTAGTTGTAGTTTTTTTAATTCAAGAAAATTGGTTGAAGTCACAACCCCAATTGATTTATTTGGTAGTTGATATATTGTTCCTGGAGTTGATTTTACATCGACATTTTTTTGATATTCATTGCCATTGTGAATGATTATTCTTTTACCTTGCCAGAATGTATAAGTTCCAGGCCAGGGAGTAAATGCTTTAATTTGTTTTTTTATATATCCAGACGTATTTGACCAGTTAATTAAACCGTCAGTTTTTTTAATTTTGATAGTTGCAGTTGCTTTTTCTTCATTTTGGGGTGTAGCTTGAATATTTCCACAAGCGAAATCAGGCAAAATTTTTGCTAGGAGTTTCCCTCCTAGCGTAAAGAGTATTTTTGTTAAATCGGATGTGTTGTGGCTAGGATGAATTAAGAATTTTTCTTGTGCAATGATTGGCCCAGTGTCCATTCCGGTGTCCAATTTCATCAAGGTTACTCCAGAATTGTAATCACCGTTGAGTATAGCAGATGGTATAGGAGAAGGACCTCTATATTTTGGCAGCATAGAAGGATGGATATTTATACACCCTAGAGGTGGGATTTCCAAAACTTTTTTCGGAAGAATTAATCCATATGATGCAATGATTATGCCATCGGGTTGTATGTTTGAAACTTTCTCAAAAACTTTTTCATTATTTTGTTTGCTGAATTGAAATACAGGTATATTTAGTTTTTTACAGTATTCTTTAATTGGATTTTCTAATACTATTTTATTTCTTTTGATCAATTTATCAGGTTCTGTAAATGTTGCTAGAACTGAGTGTTTAGAAATTAATAGTTCTTTCAATATGGGCAGAGTGTATTCAGGGCTACCCATGAAAATTAATTTTAAAGATTTAGGATTCATGTTCATATAATAAATAATAGTTGAATTACGCTAACTCCGCTACATCTAGAAATCTTTCCCGCAGAGTTTATTGGTATGAATATTCACTATCCTTTGCTTTGCAATTAATTGTTTTGACATATTATAGTGGTATGTATTGTAACTTGTGATTATTGTTGATATATATGGTATCAAGTATTTGTCAAACAAAAATATATTGGAGAATATTCATGCCTATTGTTGTGCACTCAGAAGTTCAAGAAACTCCATGGCGAGAAGGTTATCGATGGTGGAGCATTGCAAATTCTTCCAATTGTGATTCATCTTATATGTCAATTAGCTTAATTGAGGAAAATTCTGGGACTCCTTTACATAGTCATATTAGTGAAGAATTAATAACTGTTTTAGAAGGATGTGTTGAAGTTAATGTGAAAGGAGATAGTAGTTTAGTCTATAAAGATCAAACTGTTATTGTGCCTGCAGGCATCTCTCATAGCTTGAAGAATTTAAATTCTGAATCAGCTAAACTATTGACGTTTTTTCCAGTCTCAGATCCGTTTTCTGAGACGAAATATATTGATGGGAAAGAGCCAGATAATTTTTTATCTGAATTTTATCATTAGTTTTCTGCCAACTCTAATTATGTTGCCACTTTTTATTGTAGAAGGCTTGAAGCTAGAGTTTAAAATATTCCCATCCAATTTAACTGCTTTTTGAGAAATTAGCCGTTTTGCTTCACTAGCACTATTAGCCATTTTGATTTCCAGCAAGAACTTTTGCAAAGAGATTGACGAAATATTTGTTACATTGGATAAGTCACAGATTTTTATATCATCAGGTATAATTCTATCCTGCACTATATTTCGAAAATTTTTTTCAGCGAGCATTGCTTGATTTCCGTCATGTATTTCAGCGATGATTTTTTTTGCTAATAGTTTTTTGATTTCTATAGGATTGATTGTTTTAGATTTGATTGCTTGATTAATTTCTAACAGATCCTTTTGCGAGGTATCGGTTAATAATTCTAAATATAAGAGGATCATTGATTTTTGACCATCTATGTAGATTGAATCATTGTAAATTTCACGGGAAGTATTTTTTTCTTCTTTGGCAAAATCAGGGATACGCATAATTTTTTTAAACATTTCTGTAGGAGTTTCAGATAATGCAATATGATTATTTAGACTTTTACTCATTTTTTTCATTCCGTCAGTCCCAGGTAATATAGGAACTAATAAACATTGTTGTTGTTTATATCCCATCATTCCTTGAAGTTCTCTTCCAACCAAAAGGTTAAATTTTTGATCTGTGCCTCCGAATTCTATATCTGAATTAATTTCTACGGAGTCATAAGCTTGTAATAGAGGGTAAAGTAATTCTGTAATTGTTATAGGCTGGTTTTCACTAAAACGTTTTGAAAAATCATCGCGGGCCAGAAACTGCGCGACGGTAAACTTACTTGTCAATTTAATTACATCTGCTAATGTGAATTTACCAAACCAATCACTTTGTAATCTAACTTCTGTTTGCTCTTCATTAACTATTTTAAAAAATTGGGAAAGATATGTTTCGGCATTACTTTTAACTTGTTCTGCTGTCAGCATGGGCCTAGTAGCAGATCTGCCACTAGGGTCGCCAATTTGAGCAGTCCAATCTCCTACTATGACTATCACTTTATGTCCCATATTTTGTAGTTGTTTTAACTTTCTTAAACCTACAGCATGACCCAGATGTAAATCAGGAGTACTTGGATCAAAACCCATTTTAAGACGTAAAGGTGCCTGTTTTTTATCTTTCAGTAATTGTAGGAATTCGTTTTTCACTATTATTTCTGCTACTCCTCGTTCCAGAAAGTTTTTTGGAGTTATAATATTTTTTTGCTCTTTCATTTCAAAATTCATCCCGGTTGCCGAAGTATTTGTTTATTTAAAATTGTTTTTGTTTTTTCAATATCTAATTGGATTTGAGTTTTTAGAGTATCAATATTCTCAAATTTAATTTCATCTCTTAATTTTTCTATAAATTCTATAGTAATATTCTGTGAATAAATACTTTTTTCAAAATCCAATATATATGTTTCGATTGAATATTTTTGTTCTTTAAAAGTAGGAGCCATTCCAATTGAAGTACAAGAAAAATATTTTTTTTTGTTTATTGTTGAATGTGTTGCGTATATCCCATTACCAGGTTTGATAATGTTGTTTTGTATTTCAATGTTTGCTGTTGGATAGCCTAATTGTTTACCTCTTGAGAATCCTTTGATAACTTTTCCAGAAATTTCGAAATTTCGACCTAATGATTTTGAAACATTATGTACTTCTCCGTTTGAAATCATTTTTTTAATTATAGATGTACTCACGATTATATTATTTTGTTTATAAGGAAGTACGTTAGCGGTAAAAAAATTATATTTTGAACCAATGTTGACAATTTCTTTTTTTGTGCCTTGTCTATTTTTACCCATAGCAAAGTCATGCCCCAATACTAGGGTGTGAATATTTATTTTTCTTTTTAGAATTTCCATAAATTTTTCAGCAGTTAAATTAGCAATAGAGTTGTTGAATGTAATAGGTATTACGGAGTTCACATTAAAATCTTTTATTAACCCTATTTTCTTGTCTACATCATCAATATAATTTGGTAAATAATTTGAATTTAGTATAGTGCTTGGATGGTTTGTAAATGTTATTGCAGTAGAATGGTGAGTGGTTTTTGACGCAATATCATTTAATTCTTCGAATAAGAGTTGGTGGCCTTTATGAACCCCATCAAACACACCGATTGTAAGGATAGTTTCTTGATCATTGGAATATTTTGTTATTTGTTTTTCTAATTCTAGCGAAGAATACGTTGAAGTCATTTTATTGTGGTTTGTGGATTTTTAATTGTTAACAAAACATCAAACGGCTACTTTCTTATAGTTTAACAGAATTTTAAAATGACAGTGAGTTTTAATTAATTCTAAAAAATATGAAAGATAATTTAATTCGTTAACTATGCTTTGATTTCTTTAGATAACATTTGTGTTTTAGGTATATGGGATAATATTGATTTTTTTATTAACGAATGTATACTATCAAGCTAAAGGACTTTTGATATGTTAAATTCACATCAGATAGATTTTTATAATTTAAATGGATATTTGAGTATTGATAATGTTTATAGTGATTCTCAAATAAAGTCACTTTCTGATATTACAAATGAATTTGTTGAAAAATCGCGTTTAGTTACTGAAGAAAATGATATGTTTGCATTAGAATCTAATCATTCAGCAAATAATCCTAGATTAACTAGAATCAAGTCTCCTCACAAATTTCATAGTATATATGAGCAAGCAATGAAGGATGATAAAATGCTGGATATTCTTCAAGATCTTATTGGAAAAGATATTAGAATTCAAGGTACCAAGCTTAACATGAAAATGCCTGGAGGTGGCAGACAGGTAGAATGGCACGCTGATTGGGGACATTATCCTCACACTAATGACGATTTATTAGCAGTTGGTATTTCTTTAGATGATTCAACTAAAGAAAATGGCTGTTTAATAGTTATGCCTAGGTCGCACAAGTGGACTGCTACTAGCCACCACGAGGATGGTTTTTTTGTTGGGGCTGTTGATATAGATAGTATTGATATGCAAAAAGCTGTACATGTAACTTCAAAGGCAGGTGGAATTTCGATTCACCATGTAAGGACATTACATGGTTCTGCTCCCAATATGTCAGATAAACCCAGAAGACTTTTACTATTAGAATTTAGTGCAGCCGATGCGTTCCCATTAACTGGCTTGAGTATGTCTTGGGATGAATGGAATAAACAAATGGTTAGGGGCAAACCAACTATTCAGCCAAGATTAGAAAAGGTTCCGGTATTTTTCCCTCAACCTTTAAAGTCTGAACATGGAAGCATATTTGGAGTGCAGTCGAATTTGAAGAAATCACATTTTTCCAAATCTAAGTAGACATTTTTACTTGCTTAATTGTTATTGATTGTATGTTTCTTTCCGAGAATATTATAATGATTATAATTGAAATTTATATATTCTGAGAGGGTTAATTTTTCCGGAGTGATTGATGAGTAAAAAAATTGTTGTGAAAGCACCAGCAACTTCAGCAAATTTAGGTTCTGGATTTGACTGTTTAGCTATTGCGTTGGATATTTTCAATACTGTTTCAGTCGAAATTGGACCCAAATGTATTGAAGTCTTAGGTGAAGGTGCAGATAAATTGCCTGTTGATGAAAACAATTTGATTTATAAGATGATTAAATTAGTAATGGATAAGCAAGGATATACTGTTCCAGAATTAAAAATTGTATGCGAAAATCACATTCCCATTTCCAGGGGACTGGGAAGTAGTGCAGCCGCTATTATTACAGGTTTATTAATTGGCAATGAATTGAGTGGCAATCATCTTAGCGAAGAAGATTTATTCGCTTTAGGATCAAAAATAGAAGGTCATTCGGATAACATTGCAGCCACTCTATTTGGTGGTTGCCAGATTGTTGTTCAAGATAAAAAAATTATTTCTGATGTTTCGATTCCAAAAAATCTGAATGCTGTTTTATATATTCCAGAAGAGTCTATTTCAACAGATCAAGCTAGATCCGTGTTGCCTAGTTCAATTGCATATTCTGATGCGATATATAATCTTGGAAGAATTGCTTTATTAATAAATTCTTTAAATTCAGGAAATTTAAAGAATTTATTAATTGCAACTGAAGATAAACTTCATCAACCATATCGACAAACCATTTTCCCGTCTATGAGAGTGATTATGAATTCAGCTATTAATGCTGGAGCAAATGGTGCATTTTTGTCAGGGTCTGGTTCAGCTATTTTAGCAATTTCCAGCGGAAAAGAAATGACTATTGCTTATGAGATGATGGAAGCTGCTTCGAAAGCTGGTATTAAGGGCGATACATTGATAACTAAACCATGTTCGAATGGTGCCACAATTGATATATTATAATTTTTCACAGAGGTAATTTTTGTGTCTTTAATTGTTCAAAAATATGGTGGAAGTTCTTTGAAAACGTCCAATGATATCCAGAGGGTAGCTAATAAAATTTTAAAGAAGAAAAATGAAGGAAATGATTTAGTTGTTACAGTTTCTGCCATGGGTGACACTACAGATGATCTGTTAGATTTGGCTAATAATATTTCAGAACGTCCAAACCTTAGGGATTTGGACGTTCTGTTATCTACAGGAGAATTGGTGAGCTGTTCTTTGCTTTCAATTGCATTGAATAATATAGGTGTAGACGCCATCAGTTTAACCGGTTTTCAAGCTGGAGTTATGACAGATGATACTCATGGAAGAGCGCGAATAACCAATGTGGTTTCTGACAGGATTGAAAATGAGATTCGAAAAAATAGAGTGGTTGTAATTGCGGGATTTCAAGGGATTACGGAAAACTTTGATATAACGACTTTAGGAAGGCAGTCATCTGATATTACAGCTGTTGCTATGGCAGCTAGCCTTCGAGCATCAGCTTGTGAAATTTATTCGGATGTTGATGGGATTTATACAGCTGACCCAAGACTTGTTTCTACTGCTGTAAAATTGGATAATATAGGATATGATGAAATGCTTGAGTTAGCCAGTTATGGTGCAAAAATGGCTCCTAGATCTATAGAAATGGGCATGAATCATGGAGTTAGAATAGTTGTTGCATCTACATTTAACGAAAATAAAGGAACTTTGATAACAAAGGAATCTGAATTGGAAGATAATATAGGTGAAATTCAAAATAAAGTACGAGGGATTGCTTCTGATACTAATGTAGCCAAAGTTTCGGTTTTAGGTCTTGAACCAGGGTTTGCAACATCTGCTGAACTTTTTGAAAAACTTGCAAATGCTGATATCAGTGTTGATGTTATTGTTCAAAATATTGGGAGTGGGGGTAAGTCAGATATAACTTTTACTGTAAAAAGGACGGATCTATATAAATCTTTAGATATTGTAAATCAAGTTAAAGAAAGCATCGGTGCTGGTAAAGTTCTTAGCTCCAGCAATGTGGCAAAAGTCACCATAGTTGGAGCAGGAATGCAGGACGCACCTGGGTATGCTGCGAAAATGTTTAGAGCAATTTCTGACCAAGGAATTAATATAGAAACAATTACTACTTCAGAGATTAGAATCACTTGTATTATAGATGAATCTAGGTTAAAAGATGCGGTTCAATCCTTACATTCTGCATTTGAGCTGGAACAATAGTTTTCTTAGGATATTTGTATTAGTCCTGAACCTTTACCTAAAATCCAATAATATAT
>Ga0114996_10002776_pt1 | contig 22303 bp, 19 predicted proteins | sample ArcticOcean_MG_C_4_FD_87039 | JGI IMG/M metagenome (GOLD analysis project Ga0114996, IMG submission 87039) | Marine microbial communities from western Arctic Ocean - ArcticOcean_MG_CB4_134 | ecosystem: Environmental > Aquatic > Marine > Oceanic | place: Arctic Ocean: Canada Basin | collected... | reverse complement strand
GGGTGGTCCGCGCCGTCGAGGACATCGATGTCTACATCGAACAGCCGTGCCTGAGCTACGAGGAGTGCCTGGCGATCCGCCGCCGGACATCTCACCCGTTTGTGCTCGACGAATCGATCGATGGGCTGGACGTGTTGCTGCGAGGCCATGCCGAGGGGGCCATGGACGTGGTCAACATCAAGATCAGCAAGTTCGGCGGCCTGACACCAGCCAGGCAGGCTCGGGACCTGTGCGTGTCGCTGGGGATCGGGATGACGATCGAGGACAGTTGGGGCGGCGACATCACCACGGCCGCCATCGCCCACCTCGCTCACAGCACGCCGACTGAACTGCTGTTCACCTCGACCGATTTCAACAGTTATGTCACGGTGAGTACCGCCGAAGGGGCTCCGCAGCGGGCGGGCGGGCGACTGGCCGCTTCGACCCGGCCCGGCCTGGGCGTGGTGCCTCGTGAAGACGTACTCGGTGAGCCGGTACTGACGGTCGGATGACGAATTGTTGTCCCATCGTTTCTGGATTAGGATGAGAAATCCTGTTTGGCACAACCGGCAAGACATTGCCAACCTCCGCGTCCCCACGACATGGGCCTGGCACGATGAACGATCCCCGCTTGAGCGACTCGGAATTGATCGACGAAACACTGCGGCGAGCTTTCGAAGAATCGTGGATCCATGGGGCGCCGTTGCCGATTGCTGATTGCCTGCCCGATCCGGAAACGGACTCGTACCTCCCCACGCTCGAGGAACTGGTTCACATCCAGTTGGAATTCGCATGGAAGATATTCAAGGGCGGAAGTGGATCCCGGCCAACCTCGATCGAGCTGCTGCTGGAGGAATTCCCGTCGTTGCGTAACCGCGACGTGATGGTCCGGCTACTCGAACAGGAAACCAAATGCGGCAACCGAGCCGGTGACACTCTCGGCACCACCGGCACCGATGACACCACCGCCCCGGTTGCCGCCAAGCTCGCCGACCAGGCCACCATCCCACCCGGAACGATTCCTCGACGCACGGGGCTACGGTGGCACTTCGTGGAGGCGAGGGCGACGACACGCTGGGAGGCGGCGGGATGGACGCCATCGGCGGCGAGGGCGGTGGGGACAAGGACAGCGGAGACCAGTTGCCCGACGCCACAGCCGAGGAGATCAACGAGGCCTTCTCGCTCGACTTCGATGATCTGATCGGGCAGACCGACTGACACGCCGTTGGGCTGCCGATCCCCAGAAAGACCAGGGCACTTCGATTTTTTGCGATACCTGCACGCCAGGGCCGGGTTTAATGGAATCCAAGCGTCAACCTGTTTCTTGATGAGACACACATGAGACACCGGATTGCACTGTTGCTGTTGCCACTGGCCGCAACACTGGTCGCCCCAAAGGTCGATGCAGCCGAACGGATTGCCTGGTACAGCACGCTGAAACAAGGTCTCGCCGTCGCCAAGACGACCGGTCGACCGATCCTGTTGATCTCAGCCGCACCGCACTGCCACGGCATCTCGGGCATCTGGTGACCCGGCAAACAACGCATGGACGGGAGTTACCTGTCCCACGCCGGCGTGATCGCTGCCAGCCGCAGCTTTGTCTGTATTCGCCCCTTGACCTACGAGAGTGCCATCGAGGCACCCTACCTGCAAAGCCTGTTCCGAGGCCGAAGCGGAAACCTCGAAAACACCGTCTTCGCCATGCTCGGTCCGGATGCAAAAACCCAACTGTGCCGTACCGGTCGCAGCCCCGACTTTGCCTTCCGCTCGCCCGACGAGATGGCGGCTGCCATGAAGCAGATTCTCCAGAAATACCCGGACGCCAAGTCGATCTCGCAACCGCTTCCACTGCTACCCAACGTTCGCCTGGGACTCAATGTCAGCTCCTGCGACAACACCCCCCTGGCGATCATTTACTCGCCCGAGAAATCCACCCGGGTCCGGCTCGAGCAACAGCTCGCCAAGCTGGCATGGAGCAAGGATCACATCGGGCAGGTGCAATACTGCGTGGCGACCACGGCCGAGGAGCTCAAGCCACTGGGCCTCGAGAAGACGACCAAGCCGGGCGTCCTGGTTGTCCAGCCGGGCGCCTATGGCAACAACGGTCACCTGATTTCGGCCGTCGATGTGACGGCGGAGGCGAGCAAATTGGCCGACGCCGTCGATTTTGCCTTGCTGGTCTCCGAGTTCCAGCAAAAAACCATGCGATCTCACGTCTCACAAGGACAGCGATTGGGAGTAAACTGGAAGACAGCGATTCCGGTCACCGATTCCGGAGGCCGCGGCCGGGGCCGACGATAACATCCCGGAAATTGATGACACCCACCCGAACCCTATGACCCCGATCCCGGAATCTCTTATGACCGACGTCAATCGACGTGACCTGTTGTGCCAAGGCCTGGCCGGCCTGGCTGCCGTCGGCAGCAGCTCGCTGCTGCTCGCCGAAGAAGCTGCCCCAACCGACGCCACGCTCGACGTTCACAACTACGAGACCTTTCTGGACAAGAAGGGCATTCCGCAGATTGCTCCGACCGCCACCTGGGAACAGACCCACCCGGACATCCTCGGGCCATTCTACGTCCCGGGATCTCCCTTCCGAGGCAAGGTGACGGCACCGTTGGCCAAGGGAACCGCGCTGGTGGTTCGTGGCCGTCTCTGGGGATTCGACACCAAAAAACCTGTCAAGAACGCCGTGCTCGACGTCTGGCAGGCTGATCACCTCGGTCGCTATGACATGACCGATCCCAAGCAGCCGCCCGAGTGGCACGAGTTCCGCAACCGGATCCGGCTGGTGACCGACGAGACGGGCTACTATGAGTACGAGACAATCCGGCCGGCCGCCTATCGTGCCGGTCGTGGCGTCCGACCCGCTCACATCCACTACATGGTCCAGGCACCCGGCTATGGCAGGTTGATCACCCAGCTCTATTTCAAGGGCGATCCCAACATCGCTCGAGACCGCTCGGCCAGCCAGTCCAACCTGCTGGTCGCGCCCAAGAAGAAAAAAGTCACCGGTGGCACCTATCAACTGGCCACCTTCGACATCGTTCTGGCCAAATCGGCCCAGGCCAGTCGACGACGGAAATAAGCCAAAACGAACCAAGACTCTAAAACCAAGACTCTACAAGATCACTACCGACTCCCAGCGGGCCGGGAATCCCAAAAACGGAGACTAAGAGAATGACCTCGCTGAAACACTCACTGATCGCCGCAACCGCCGTATTCGGCCTGGGCGTCATGCTCGTCTTGCCAGCACCCGCAGACGAACAGCCCACCGATGCTCCGCCCAAGCGGGATCAACCGGGCACAGAACGCGACGACGCACGACGCGAACGGCCCGGTGCAAAACGCGAACGGCCCGGTGCAAAACGCGAACGGCCCGGCGCAAAACGCGAACGGCCCGGTACAAAACGCGACGCCGACCGACCCGGCGACCGCGAACGTCGTGGCCCGGCACAGGGTGGCGAACGTGGACCCAGACGTCCCGACGGTCCCCCTCAACGCGGCCAGCGTGGACCCGGAGCTGGCGGACCTGGCGGACCTGGCGGACATCCGCTGATCATGATCTTCGACCGCAACCGCGATGGCGCGTTGTCGGCCGACGAGATCCAGAACATCGCCGCAACCCTGAAACGAATGGATCGCAACAACGACGGCAAGATCACCGCAGATGAACTGCCTGGGCGTGGCGGGCCCGGTGGCCAGAGTGGCCAGAGTGGTCAGGGTGGCCGAAGTGGCCGGAGTGGCCAGGGTGGCCGCAGCGGGCAGCGCGGTGGTTCGGGTGGAGCGAGTGGCCGACCCGGACAATCCGGTGGCCGTGGCTCGGCCGGAGGCCGAGGTGGTTCGGGTGGACGCAGCCGATCTGGTGGACGTCCGGGCTCGAGTGAACCGGGTGACCGGGGCCAGGCCCAGGGCCGACCGGGTCAGCCCGGATCCGGCGGGAACGCCAAGAGTGCACCCGATCCCGATGCCCTGATCGCACGTCTCGACAAGAACAAGAACGGCAAGTTGGAAGCGGGCGAGTTGCCTGGTCGGATGAGCCGCATGCTCGAGACGGGTGACGCGAACAAGGATGGATCGCTCGACAAGAACGAACTCCGCAAGATGTTCGAAAGTTTCCGCAACCGGGGCGGCCGACCCGGCGCATCCGGTCGACCAGGCCCTGACAGCAAGGGCTCCGGCGACCGGCCGCAGCGACCGAATCGACCCGAGCGTGGCGGCAAGAAGAAGGTTGATGCCTGAGTTGTTGGGTGCGTGAGACGATCGGATGTCTCGCAGAAGACGGGGTCAGGTGCCGCCCGTGGTGGGGCCTGACCCCCTTCCGTTTAGAGCCGCACATCATGTGCGGCTGGCCGAGGATAAACGGGCGTTAGAACGGGTTTGGCTCCACCACGGGTGGCACCGGACCCCGGCGCGGCTGCCCGAGAACAGGCTTGCCCTGCCCGGGTCTCAGGACGACAATGGTTGAGTTCGTTGAGTTGGACAATTCCGGCCACACGAGGCTTCGCGTGATCCGTTCGGCCATTTCGCTTCTGCTGCTACTGGTCATCATGGCCGGCCCCGGCGCGTCCGAACTCGACGCGGCCCGGAAGGAAAAGGATCCCAAGGTCATTCGCGCCCTGAACAAGGCGCTGACCTATCTCAAGCGAGAACAAAGACGGCAGGGGTACTGGGAAGCTCGAGGCGGCCAGTACCGCGTGGCGATGACCGCACTGTGTGCCAACGCCCTGCTGGCCGAAGGATCGACCACGACCACAGGCAAGTACCGGGATGAAGTGGCCCAGGCCGTCGACTTCCTGGTCGGACAGTCTCGCTCGACCGGGCTGATCGGCTACAAGAGTGACTATCGCTACACCTACGGACACGGCTTCTCGATGCTGTTTCTTTCGCAGGTCTACGGCGAAGAAGAAGACAAGAAACGCCGCGACGATCTCAAGAAAGTGCTCATCAAAGCCGTCAATTTTTCCGCCAAGGCCCAGACCACTCGAGGCGGCTGGGGCTATGTCTCGGCCAAGGATGGCAACGACTTCGATGAAGGCTCGACCTGCATCACCCAGGTCCAGGGACTCCGAGCCTGCCGCAACGCCGGGATCCCCGTACCCAAGGAAATCATCGACAAGGCCCAGAAGTACATCCGCGATTGCATGACGCCCGATGGAGGCATCCGCTACCGATTCGGCCAAAGCGGTGGAGCTCGGCCGCCGATTACCGCCGCCGCCGTCGCCTGCATGTTCAACTCCGGTGAATACAAAAACGAACAGGTCAAGAAGATGATGGCCTACTGCGAAAAACACGTCTGGCCCGGTCGAGGTGTCGCCAGCCGGTTCGGACACTGGCACTACACTCACTACTACTACTCGCAGGTCATGTACCGCATGGGCGACGAGAAATGGGCCAAGTACTACTCGGAAATCAAGAAACAGCTGCTGAGAACTCAGTCGAGCTCCGGAGCATGGCTCGAAGGCTACATCGGACCCGTCTACACGACGTCGATCAATGCGACGATCCTGCAGCTGGAAAACGGCTACCTGCCAATCTATCAGAGGTGACGGCAGATCGGAGCTAGCTGCTTACCGGCTCGCTCCATGTTGTCTCATATCGACAAACGCCGATACAATTGACGCGTGCTCAATCTGTTCACCAGCCCTGGATCTCGTGATTGCCTTGGCGTTTCGCGTCGCGAGGCGGTTTCGGTCGGTTCGCTCGGCCTTGCCGGCCTGGGTATCGGTTCACTCGGACTGGCCGATCTGCTGAAACTCAAGGCTGCCGCACCCTCGGCCTTTCGCGACAAGTCGATCGTGCTGTTGTTTCTGACCGGAGGGCCGAGCCAGGTCGAGACATTCGATCCGAAGATGACGGCTCCGGCCGAGATCCGCAGCGTCACGGGCGAGTTGAAGACCAGCCTGCCCGGCGTCACCTTTGGCGCGACATTCCCCCGGTTGGCTCGGGCCGCCAACCGTATGGCCATCGTCCGCTCGTTCACTCATGGCAACGCCAATCACACTGGCGGCGCCCAGGACGTGATGCGGGGCGGTGCCGGAAACCAGGTCGGGATGGGCTCGATCGTCACCCGGTTGCGTGGCACCAACCACCCCCGGACCGGGATGCCCACCCAGGTGTATCTCAGCCACCGTGAACCCGATCCTCAGTTCAACAAGGAGCGACTGAGACTACTCGAGGCGGCGACGGCCGGAGAACTCGGTGCGGCATTTGCCCCCTTCGATCCACTCGGCGATGGACCGGTCAACCAGAATCTGACATTGAACCTGCCCCGTCATCGGCTGGCCGACCGTCGCACGCTGCGGCAGTCGCTGGATCGCCTGGCCCGTGCGGTCGACTCGAGCGGCATGATGGACGGTCTCGACCGATTCGAACAACAGGCCTTCGACCTGCTGCTGGGCCGGGGCCGACGAGCGTTTGATCTATCGCACGAAGACCCCAAGCTCGTGCGACAATACGACACCGGGCGGTTCAATACCGCCCTGAGAATTCCAACACGCCACTCGACGCTCGGACACCAACTGCTGCTCGCACGACGACTTTGCGAATCCGGTTGTGGTTTCATCACCGTGCACAATCCGGGTTGGGATATGCACGGTGGCAACACGCAATTCAACATCCCCTATGGCATGGAACGCCTCGGACGCCCCGTCGACCAGGCCGTCAGTGTCTTCCTCGAAGATCTTCACCAACGAGGCCTCGCGGACAAGGTCCTGCTGATCATCACCGGGGAATTCGGACGGACGCCCAAGGTGAAGCCAGACGGTGGCCGGGATCATTGGCCACGACTCAGCACGCTTGCCTTCGCTGGAGGCGGATTGCCGATGGGCCAGGTGATCGGCCATTCGACCCGCGATGTCGGCGAACCCGCCAGCAGGCCGGTCACACCCGAGAATCTCTTCGGCACCATCCTGGCAACTCTCTTCGATGTCGGAACGCTGAGATTATTGCCCGACGTGCCTCGCGACGTCGCCCGGTTGATCGAACGAGCCGAACCGATCCCCGAACTCGCCAACTAAACCAATTCACCAAACCATTTTAACGCCAGATCTAAGGACACGACGATGGGGATTTTGGATCGATTCAAGCTCGACGGTCGAGTCGCCCTGGTAACGGCCGGCTCGGGGCCTCAGTTTGGCAGCAGTCTGACCGAGGGGTTGGCCGAGGCCGGAGCCACTGTGATTTCGGCATCGCGGTCGCTGGAACGCAACCAGCAGTTCGCTGCCGGGCTGTGCGAACAGGGTCACGACGTTCACGCCGCTCGGGTCGATATCACCGATGTCGATTCGATCAACCAGCTCCGCGACCAGGTACTCGCCGAACACGGACGAATCGACGTGCTGGTCAACAGTGCATTGGCCCGCGACGGGCATGTTGGAGGATTCGAAGAGCAGACTCCCGAGATGATCTCACGCTCGGCGGCCGGCGACTTCACCGGCCTGTTCGCCATCTGCCAGGCCTTCCTGCCAACGATGGCCGATCAGGGGCGTGGGTCGATCATCAACATTTCGAGCATCTACGGCGTCATCGGCAACGACCCCAGCCTGTATCTTGGCACCGACATGAAACAGCCGGCCACCTACACCTTTGTGAAGGCCGGCATGATCAACTTCACCCGTTACCTGGCCAACTATTACGGCAAGCAGGGCATCCGGGCCAATTGCATCAGTCCGGGCGGCTATTTCAACAATCAACCGCAGGCGTTTCTCGACGAGTACACCAAGCGGGTTCCCGTTGGCCGCATGCTCGACAACGAGGACATCAAGGGTGCAGTCGTGTACCTGGCGTCCGACGCATCCGAGTACGTCAACGGCCACAACCTGCTGGTCGATGGTGGCTGGACAACCGTGTAGCTCGGCGGCTGAGCGTTGTGGATCTATTCGACGTAAAGAAACTCGTCGAGGTTGAACAACACGAGGCAGTAATCGGCCAACGTTTCGGCGAACGGCCCCTCGCCATTTTCCAGGAACGCTCGACCCAGTGACAACTCGTCGGGGCTGGGCTCTCGACCCAACGCCAACCGGTAGGCCTGCTGGACGACCGCCACCGGAGCCCGGCCGGAGTGACCTTCCAATCGCGACGCAAAGGCTCGAGCCTGGCTCGCCAGTTCCGGGCTGTTCAGCAAGGCCAAAGCCTGCCCGGCATGCGAACTTTCGTTTCGCCGTCCACAACTGACCATCGTGCCCGGTGCATCGAAACTCACCAGCAACGGAGGCCGGTTGTTCCGTTTGACGAACAGATAGACCGACCGCCGGTTGTGCTGAAACAGGTCGGGATCCGCCTTCCAACTGCCTTTGTACTGCAGTGCGGCGACTTCTGCCGGCAACGGCAGCCGAACGCCGGGGCCGCCGGAATGGAGATTCAACTGTCCGCTGACGGCCAACAAACTGTCGCGCAACGCTTCGGCCTCCAACCGACGACGCCTTGCCCGCCACAACATCTGGTTCTCGGGATCGACAACGACCGCCCGCGGATTCTCTGTCGCACTCGATTGACGATACGTCGCCGAGAGAACCATCAGTCGATGCAGCGGCTTGATGTGGCCATCGCCGGCAACCAGTTCAGCGGCAAGCCAATCGAGTAGTTCGGGATGCGTGGCGGCAGCACCCATCACTCCGAAGTCGTTCGGAGTGGCCACGATGCCCTGCCCGAAATGGTGCTGCCAGATCCGGTTGATGAAGACTCGAGCGGTCAACGGGTTCCTGCGTGAGACCAACCACCCGGCCAACTCGGCACGCCGCCCGGAACTCCGACGACCGTCGCTCTCGGACACCTCGTCAATCGACGGTCGAGTCCGCTGGCGAAATGCAGTGGGTCGAACCACTTTGCCCGGCTCGACCATCACCGCCGGAAAACTCGGAAAAACTTCCTCACCCGGTTCGTGAGGATCACCGCGAACCAGCCGATGCGTCACCGGGACCTCGAGGCCCCGGTCAACGATCGCCATCACCGAAGCCACTGCATCGGGTTCGGACGCTTGCACGGCCTGCAATCGAGCCTGCACCACGATGTACTCGCGGCGCTTGGCCGAGCTCAATGCCTTATGAATGTCCGGCTCGCCGACCATCAACAACCGTTCCGCAGCATTCGCCAATCGCGACTCGGCGGGTGTGCGCGTCGCCGGATCGATGGCCAATGCGGCCAGCGTGTCGTGGCTCAGCCGACTTCGGATTTGCTCGAGCAACCGTTTCCGGACCGGAGCTTCGATCGCTTCCAGCTGTTTACGGATCGTGTCTCGTTTCGACATCCACTCCTTGCGAATCGTCTCGCGCCGCGTTCGCTCTCTGGCCGATACCAACGGCAGGTCGACCGCCCGACTGGCGGCAAAAAAGGCCTGCAGCCGGTAGTAGTCGGCCTGGGGCAGGGGGTCGAACTTATGGTCGTGACACCGAGCACACCCGAACGTGACACCCAGGAACGCCGATCCGACCACGTCGACCATCTCGGTCAATCGCTCCTGGCGGTTCTTGGCCAGGTCCTGTGTCCCGGCGTTCATTCGCAGCGGACCCAGCCGATGCAAACCCAGGGCCGACAAAGCCCTCGGGTCGTCAGGGAACAATTCGTCGGCGGCGATCTGTTCGCCGATGAATCGAGCAAATGGCCGGTCGTGGTTCAGAGATTCGATCACCCAGTCACGGTAGCGCCAGGCATGAGGACGCGGGTCGTCGTATTCGAAACCGTCACTGTCAGCGTAGCGGACGACATCGAGCCAGTGCTGAGCCCATCTCTGGCCGTAGGCCGGTGAGGCCAACAGCCGATTCACCAGGCGTGTCCAGGCATCGGGACGCGTGTCGGAAAGGAACCGATCGATCTGAGTGGGCGTTGGGGGCAGTCCGAGCAGATCCAGATACAGGCGTCGGACCAGGGTGCGAGGTGCTGCTTGAGGTGATGGGGCGAGATCGAGATCTTCGAGTCTCTTGAGAATGAAGGCATCGACCGGGTTGGCCACCCAGTCGGTGTTACGAACGTCGGGCAATGCCGGTCGCCTGACCGGCGTGTATGCCCATGCCCGTTCTTCGTCCTGGCCAACAGTGTCACCGCTGGTAATTAACAGGAGCAGGATGGCGGGCAGCAGTCTTGGCATCCGTGGTATCCGTGGCAGAAAACGTTCCGGCTCGAGTCGTTCATCTTCTGAGCGTGATGCGGTGGTGGTCAAGTCGAGGAAAGGGTCCGGCCCCAATGCCGCCGCTACCGACCCGCCAATCACTCGGGTAGGCTATAGGCTCAATGAACGACTCTCGCCCAACACCTTGCTGTCCCGGCCCACGACTGGCCGTCGATCGTCGAGACTTTCTCCATCGCGGAGGACTCGGATTCGGATCCATCGCCCTGGCATCGCTGTTGGCTCGCGAGACCTGTGGCGATTCGTCCATTGGATCGCTGCCGGGCAACCCTCTGTCGGCCCGATCGGCTGATGTCGAGCCACCGGCGAAGTCGGTGATTTTTCTGTTCATGACTGGAGGCCCGAGCCAGGTCGAGACATTTGACCCGAAGCCCGAGTTGACTCGGTTGCACGGCCAGCCGGTCCCGGCCAGCCTGGGCAAGGTGCAGACCCAGCAAGTCGACGAAACCTCGTTGTTGCTGGGCGTCAAGCGGAAGTTCCGGCCGCACGGTGAAAGCGGCCTGGTGATGTCGGACCTGTTCCCGCACCTGTCCACGCGTGCCGACGATCTGTCGGTCGTCCGATCCCTGCACGCCGACAGCATTGTGCATTCTGCGGCTCTCTACCAGATGAACTCGGGTCGCACGCTGATGGGTCATCCCACGATTGGAGCGTGGTTGACTTACGGGTTGGGCAGCGAGAGCGACAATTTGCCATCGTATGTCGTGATGCTTGACCCCGACGGTGCCCTGGTCGGCGGACCACCATGCTGGGGTGCCGGCTACTTTCCGCCAATCTACCAGGGCCAACTGTTTCGCCCCGAGGCGCCCCCGATCCTCAATCTGCGACCTTCCGGAGGCCGCAGCATTGCTCGTCAACAACGCAATCTCGACCTGCTCAGACAACTCAACCAGATCACCCGCAGCCCGGTCGACCCGGTCCTGGAAGCGCGAGCAGCGACGTACGAGCTGGCCTTTCGCATGCAGAAGCACGCTCCCGAAGCCGTCGACATCACACGCGAAACAGCCGAAACTCAGTCCCTTTATGGAGTCAACCGGCCGCAGACCAACGAGTTCGGACGCCGCTGCCTGCTGGCTCGTCGGTTGGTCGAGCGAGGTGTCCGGTTCGTGCAGCTGTACTCTGGCGGCGGGCCCGGGAACATGACCTGGGACGGGCATGGCGACATCGAGGAGAACCACCTGAGGATGGCTGGCCAGGTCGACCAGCCGATCGCCGGGCTACTGACCGACCTGAAGCGACGCGGACTGCTCGAGACCACTCTTGTAATCTGGGGTGGCGAGTTCGGGCGGACCCCGATGTCCCAGGGGAAGACGGGTCGCGACCACAGCCCGTTCGGGTTCTCGATCTGGATGGCGGGTGCCGGCATCCAGGGCGGTCGCATGATCGGAGCAACGGACGAGATCGGGTTGCGAGCGGTCCAGAATCCGTATCACGTCCGAGACCTTCACGCCACGATTCTCGATCGAGTCGGTCTCGACCAGGACACCCTGACCTACCTGCACAGCGGCCGAGAAGAACGGCTGACGGACATCGGCGGACGAGTGATCCAGGAACTGCTGTAGTCGCCCTGCCGGTCCGGCCACCGCAACACATTTCGGAGAACGACGATGATTGGTTTCAGGCAGCTGCTCGCCGTGGCCGTCCTGCTGTTCGGTTCGGACACCATGACGGCCCAGGACACTTCTGCGGTCAAACCGCGAACCGAGTTGACGATTTCGGTCGACGCCGATGTCGTCTACGGCCACAAGTACGGGCTGGCCCTGACCTACGACGTGCTGCAGCCGGGTTCCGGTCGTAACCGCGCGGCTGTGTTGTTCATGGTCAGTGGTGGTTGGGTCTCACGATGGGGGCCACCGGAACAGGCCATCCAACGGTTCCGGCACCTGCTGGAAGCCGGCTACACCGTGTTCCTGGTCCGGCACGGAAGCAGCCCGAAGTTCACCGTACCCGAATGCGTTGAAGACGTCCGTCGAGCCGTGCGGCACATCCGATCCCACTCCAAGCGGTTCGACTTCGATTCGAATCGCCTGGGAGTCACCGGCGGCAGTGCCGGCGGACACCTGGCGTTGATACTGGGCACGACCGGACAGGACGCCAATCCCAAGGCCAAGGATCCGCTGCAAAGACACTCGAGCCGCGTCAATGCCGTCGTCGCATTCTTCCCCCCCACCGACCTCTCGAAGTACCTCGACCCGAAACTCGGCTTCCTCGATCGCTACCCCGCTTTGAAGTTCGATCCAAAACGTTCGCCGGACGTCTCGCCCCTGCTGCAGGTCACCAACGACGACGCGCCATCACTGATGATCCATGGCGACAAGGACACGCTCGTGCCGCTGTTCCACAGCCAGACGATTCACAAGGCATTAAGTGAAAAGGCCGTGCCGAGCGAGTTGATGGTGATCGAAGGGGCAGGACACGGTTTCAAGCCGGCCGACCAGAAACGGGCCGACGCGGCAACAGTTCGCTGGTTCAACCGGCACCTGCGATGAACACCTCACATTCACGGACCAGCCTCATGACTCGCACACTTCAATACATCGTCGCTGCGATCCTCATGGTCACGCAAAGCGGGACCCAATCTGCCGCAGCCCGGCCCAACGTTGTGGTCGTGCTGTGCGACGACCTCGGTTATGGCGACCTAGCCTGCTACGGCAGCCCGACCGTCCAGACGCCTCATATCGACCGCTTCGCCACCAGTGGCCTGAAACTGACCAGCTGCTACGCCGCTTCGGCCAACTGCAGCCCCGCCCGAGCCGGCCTGTTAACCGGCCGGACCCCCTATCGGGCCGGCATCCACAACTGGATCCCCTTGCTCTCGCCCATGCACCTGCGACGCGATGAAGTCACGCTCTCGAAACTTCTCAAACAATCCGGATACAACACCTGCCACGTTGGCAAATGGCATCTCAACGGCCGCTTCAACCTGCCCGAACAGCCTCAACCCTCGGACCACGGCTTCGATCACTGGTTCAGCACTCAGAACAACGCCCTGCCCAGCCATCGCGACCCCGACAACTTTGTCCGCAACGGCAAAGCCGTGGGACCGCTGGAAGGCTATTCCAGTCAACTGGTCGTCGACGAAGCTCTCGATTGGCTCGACCCATCCAACGACACGGCTCGCGACAAGGACAAGCCATTCTTCCTGTTCGTCTGTTTCCACGAACCTCACGAACCGATCGCGTCGGCCGAGATCTTCGAGCGTCTTTACCCGGATCTCAAGCACCGGGCCCAGGTCCGCCACCACGCCAACATCACCCAGATGGACCACGCCTTCGGCCGTCTGCTGGCCGGACTCGATCAGCACGACCTGTCCGACAGCACGCTGGTGCTGTTCACCAGTGACAACGGCCCGGCCATCACCCGCTATCACCCTCACGGATCCAGCGGCCCACTTCGAGAAAAGAAAGGGCATCTGTACGAGGGCGGCATCCGCGTGCCGGGAATCGTTCGTTGGCCCGGCCATGTGAAGCCGGGCACGACCAGCGACGTGCCCGTCAGTGGTCTCGACGTGTTGCCGAGTATCTGTGATGTGACGCAGACACCGCTTCCGGCCAACCACCACTTCGACGGCAGCAGTGTTGCGCCCCTGTTCGACGGCCAGCCGGTCGATCGACACCAGCCCTTGTACTGGCAGTTCCATGTCGCCAGCAGCCGGCCCAAGGTCGCGCTGCGCGACGGTGACTGGAAACTGCTCGCCTTCCTCGATGGACCTCGGATCAAGCAGTTCGGCGACATCCGGGACCAGGACCAGGTGGCGATCAAGACTCAGTCGATCGCGAAGTTCGAGTTGTACAACCTGGCCGAGGACATCGGCGAAACCCGCGACCGGGCGGCCGATCAACCCCAGCGGCTGGAACGAATGGCCGCGGTCATGCGGCGGATCTTCAAACAGGTGCAGCAGGACACTCCGACATGGCCCGCCTGGACCTGGCCCCGGCTCGAATCGAAACGGATCGCGTGGTCAGGGGCACTCAGAGGTTTTGGTTGGCGGAACAACGGGCAGGGCAGTCACCCCGAAATCGATGCACCCACGCACTGGAGCCCGGACGAAAACATAGCCTGGGCCACTCAGCTGCCGACTCGCAGCAACAGCCTGCCGGTGTTCACTCGCCGAGCCGTCTTCACCTGTGTCGAACCCTTCGGGCTGGCCAAGCTCGATCTCAAGGACGGCAAGGTGTTGTGGCAACGCACCAGTAGCTACACCGATATCACCTCGCCCGGCGACTGGACCGGGATCCAGCGCGAGGTCCAAGCACTGAAGCAGTTGGCCGACCAGGCCGCGGTGCTCAAGAAACAGCGTGTCACGCTCGAAGACAGCCTCGACACGGCCAAGGACAAGCAGGCCGTTGTGGCGAAGATCGAGACGATCGAAGCTGCCGAGGATGTGCTTTCCGAGAAGATCGACCAGATGCCTCGGGCGGCTCGCTACACGCTGCCCGTCACTCAGCGGCAGTACAACGGTTACACGACCGCCACGCCGATCACCGACGGTCGACTGGTCTGGGCCGTCTTCGGCAACCGCGTCGTCACCTGTTTCGACATCGACGGGAATCGGAAGTGGTCCCGCGTGCTGAAGGACAACCCACAGATGATGTGGGGCCATTCGGCCAGCCCGCTGCTGGTCGCCGGTCGACTGATCGTGCCGATCGAGGACATCGTGGCGTTGGACCCCGAGACAGGCAAGGAGTTGTGGCGCACCGGTTATGGCCAGACCTGGGGTTCGCCGGTTCGGGCCGAGATCGACGGGAAACCGCTGATCCTGATGGCGAATGGACGCATGGTCCGACCCAGTGACGGCAAGGTCGTCGGTCGTCTCTCGCCCCTGGAACGTGCCTCGCCGGTCGTCGTCGGCTCGACCGCCTTCTACATCGGACAGCGAGCCCAGGCGTTTCCACTGCCCGATCGGCTCGATCCAAACGCCACCAAACGAATCAGGCCCAAGGCCGCTTGGGAATCCAGTCCACCGGGCGGAGGCTTCAGTTCCTCACCGGTCGTCCACGACGGCCTGATTTATTGTGTCGCAACCCGAGGCATTCTCAGCGTGCTCGACGCCTCGACCGGCAAGACCGTCTACACGCGTCGTCTGAACCTGGGCAACGGGCCGGTGTGGCCCAGCCTGCTGCACGCCGGCGATCATGTCTACGCCAGCAACCGCGACGGGAACACGGTCGTGTTCAAAACGGGCCGCAGGTACCAGGAGGTCGCTCGCAATCACCTCGAGGAGTTCATCTCAACCCCGGTCGTCCACCAGGGCCGGATCTACATTCGCACCTACGGGCACCTGTATTCCATCGGAGAATAACCCATGACGTTTTATTCCGTGATTCCATGAACAGCTCGTTTGCTTGCCGATCTGCTTGTGACGGTCTTCCTGACCGGGTGACACTGGTTGCCAAGAGTAGCTGCGAGCTCCAGGCCTCCGTCGCCCGGGACGGGGTCACCGTCCCGCACGACGCACCCCTGCCGGCCGGCAAGTACACGGTGACACTGACGGGCAAGACGCCCTCGGGTGAGCTGTAAGGACTTCGATCCCAAGGGATAGATAGCGGCCGTGCAGAACTGCCGGCTCAGGCGATCACGCCGTCGATCGGTTCACCGTCCAGGGCCGCCCGGTGCTCGCGGCCGGTGCGGTCGAAGATCGCCATCCGCGGGTCGACTCCGACCAGCTTGTACATCGTCGCCACGTGGTCGGCGCTGCTGACCGGGTAGTCGACCGGCCAACCGGCCTGCTTATCACTGCGACCAAAAATCGTGGCGCGGCGGACTCCGGCTCCCGTGTAGACGATGAACCCGCACTGGGTCCAGTGGTCCCGCCCGGCATTCTTGTTCACCTTGGGCGTCCGACCCATCTCGCCCATCAGGACCACCAGCGTGTCGTCAAGCATCCCGCGGCTCGACAGGTCTTCGACCAACGCCGAATAGCACTGATCCAGGGTCGGCAGCAGGAAGTTCTTCAGCAGGCGGAAGTTGTTGCCATGAGTGTCCCACTGGCCGGCACCCTGCTTGCCGTTCAATTGAGACTCGAAAGTCAGCCCGACAAACCGTGTGCCCGATTCGACCAGCCGTCGAGCGGCCAACAGGCACGAACCGAACAGGTGCTCGCCATAACGGGTCCGGGTTGATTCGGACTCGCGAGCAATGTCGAAGGCGTCGCGGGTGCGGGTTGATGTGAGCAGTTCCAGGGCCTTTTGCTGGAAGATTCCGAGTGTCGCGGTGGCCGACGTGTCACCCGTGCGGCGACGGATGCTGTCGACAGCCGCCAACAGGTCGCGACGACGACCCAATCGAGCAGGACCCAGGCCGGGCTGGACGTCCAGGGCCGGCAGCTGCGGTACGGCGTAGGGAACCGGCGGATCGATGTGAGCGTTGCGACCTTCGATCGATTCGCGGAATGTCGCAGCGTAACTGGTGAACAACGGATCAAACCGCTGACCCAGAAATCCTCCATAAGGACCCGCACGGTGCTTGCCCTGGCTGTGACCCGGATAGGTCGGCATCCAGACGTAATTGGGGACGCCGGGTGAATTCAAGCCGGCCAGTTGCATCACCGATCCGATACTCGGATGGTCGGTCGGCTTGAATTGGTTGCCGTCGATGACCGGGCCGGAATAGCCGGTCAGCATGTTGTACGGGCTGTGGGTGTTGTAGAGATGCGAGTGAGTGCGAACGAGGCACGAATGGTGCATCGTCCTGGCCGTCAACGGCATCAACTCGCAGACATCCAGGCCCTCGACACTGCTCGATATCGGACGGAACTCGCCACGGATCTCGGCCGGAGCATCGGGCTTCATATCGAACATGTCGATGTGGCTCGGACCACCGAGCAGGTTGATCAGAATCACCGACTTGGCCGGAGCATCCGAGTCGACCGTTCGAGCCTGCTCGGCGGCCAGCAGAGTCGGCAGCGATAGGCCGCCGGCCAATCCCAGGCCGCCAACCTGCAACAGGTCGCGACGCGATAGGCCGTCGCACAGCCGACGATCAGAACCCTGAACCCGTAACATTCACTGTCACCTTCAACACTGTGGCAACACGCATTCTAGATCACCGATGCGTTGTCTGTCATCTGCTATCGGCGATTGGGGGGCTGTCGGATGCAGATTCTCGCTCCAACTCCTCGGCCGCATCACCGTCCTGCACCATCTTTTCCGCCCCCGGCGGCACCCAGTCACCCCAATGGTCCAGGTAATGCCCATACGCCGCACACTCGTCACGACGCTCTTCCAACCACTGTTTCGTCTCGGCCACCAACCGCTGCTCGTTCTCGATATCCAACCGACCGATCAGCACTCTCGATCTCAGGAACACGAAATACGTATCCAGCACATCACAGCGGCAATAGTCGTTGATCTCTTCGACTCGCCCCTCGTCGTAAAACCCCTGCACCATCGAGCCATCGACACCGGTCTTGCCCGGCTTGCCGATCAGGTGAGCCAGCAGGTTGAGTCCACCGTTGACTCGCGACGCACCGAAGTTCGACACCAGGTCCATCAGGTCAATGTGGGAATGGACGTTGTAGCGGTTCCGAGCCTGTTCGTAGGACCGGGCTTCGACATTGAACCATTCGGGCAACGTGATCCCGTAGCGGTAAGCCGCCATTTCCAGCACCGGCAGGTCGTAGCCTCGGCCATTGAACGTCACCAGGGTCGGTTGGCTGTAGTGTTTCCAACCCTTCCAGAACTGTTCGGTGATCCGGTGCGGCCTGTATTGGGGAGCATCGAGGACGGCGAGATCGATCAGTCGGAACCCGCTGTCGACCTTGGCGACAGCGACCGAAATCGGCAGCATCCAGGTCGGCGGCAACACCTCGTTGCCACGCTGCTCGAGACGTTCGGCTGCGAAACGCGCGATCGCTTCCGAAGCAGGCAATTCCGGTTCGCCGTATTTCGCTCGAGCAATCAGTTCGCCGTCGGCAACCGCCTCGACGTCGAACACCAGATAGCTGACCAAGTCCGCCACAACCCCGACCCCCATTTTGCGATCACAACCGCAACTGCCAATCGTCTCGCGGGTACGTTACCATGAACCGTCCGGGCCTCAACCCCGTCCCGCCGCTTCCGAGCCCTCTTCTCGAACGCCTTTAGCCAAACCATGTCCGACCCTGCCGCAGTCACCGAGCCGGCCAGTCGCGAGGCCATCGATCAGCTTTCGGCCGCCTACGGCCGGATGCGGACCGAGATCGGCAAGGCGATCGTCGGCCAGCACGAGATCGTCGACCAGCTGCTCGTCGCTCTCTTCTCGGGCGGTCACTGCCTGCTCGAAGGTGTCCCCGGCCTGGCCAAGACGATGCTGGTCAGCACGATCGCCGAAATCCTCGAACTCTCATTCCGACGCATCCAGTTCACTCCTGACCTGATGCCCTCGGATATCACCGGCACCGACGTGCTGCAGGACGACCCCGACACACACCAGCGGGCGTTTCATTTCCTGCAGGGGCCGCTGTTTGCCAACATCGTGTTGGCCGACGAGATCAACCGCACGCCACCAAAGACCCAGGCCGCACTCCTGGAAGCCATGCAGGAACGTCGAGTCACGGTCGGCACCAACACCTATCCGCTGCCGTCACCGTTCTTTGTGCTGGCCACGCAGAACCCGATCGAGCAGGAAGGCACGTACACTTTGCCCGAAGCACAACTCGATCGGTTCATGTTCCACGTCGTCGTCGACTACCCTAGCGCGGACGAGGAATTGTCGATCCTGAAACGGACGACCGGTGACGAGGTACCCAAGCTCGAAGCCACGCTGACCGGGAAGGAGATTCTTGAGCTGCAGGAGTTGGTCCGACAAGTGCCGGTGGCCGAACACGTCTTCGTCTACGCCCGCGATCTGGCTCGAGCCACTCGGCCCACCGAACCGGACGCGGCGAAGTTCGTGAAATCCTACATTGCCTGGGGTGCCGGGCCCCGGGCCGGACAGTATCTGGTGATCGGAGCCAAGGCTCGAGCCGTCCTTGAAGGGCGATTGCACGTCACCACCGACGACGTCCAGGCGGTCGCTCGTCCAGTACTCAGACATCGCCTGGTCACGACCTTCCAGGCCGACAGCGAGAGTATCACCGCCGATAACCTGGTCGAGATGCTGCTGGACACCGTGCCTGTCGAACTGGTCGAACGGGCCGTGTCGCGGGTGCCCTGAACCGGTGGTGAGCGAAACATGTCTCAAACATTTCACATCGCGGTCATCGAAGGAGACGGGATTGGTCCCGAGGTAACTCGGGAAGCGATCCGGTCGGTCGAAGCCGCCTGTGCACTCGACAATGCCTCGTTCCAGTGGACCTTATACCCCTGGGGCACCGAGTACTTCTTCGAACACGGCCGCATGGCCCCCGACGACTTCCTCGACACCCTCAGCAACCACGACGCCATCCTGCTCGGTGCCGTCGGTCACCCCGACGTCCAGGACCACCTCACCCTGAACGGTCTGCTGCTGCCAATCCGGCGTCGTTTCGACCAGTGTGTTTGCCTTCGACCTTCGTATTTGTACGAAGGTGTCGAGAGTCCACTGAGAGACAAGCCAGCGGGTTCGATCGACATGCAGATCTTTCGCGAGAACACCGAAGGCGAATACGCCAACGTCGGCGGTCGACTGTATGCCGATCGCCCGCACGACGTGGCCGTGCAGACGTCGGTCTTCACCCGACACGGCTGCCAGAGAATCATCCGGGCCGCCTTCGAAAAAGCGTCCGCTCGGCCGGCACGACACGTGGCATCGATCACCAAGAGCAACGCCCAGGGCTACGGCATGGTGCTGTGGGACGAGGTGTTCGACGAAGTGGCTGCCGAGTTCCCCGATATCGAAACCGAATCGCTGCTGATTGATCGGGCGGTGATGGAGTTTGTCCGCAGGCCCGAATCGTTCGATGTCGTCGTCGCCAGCAACCTCTTCGGCGACATTCTCACCGATCTCGCCGCCATTGTCGTCGGAAGCATGGGACTGGCTGCCAGCGCCAACATCGACCCCACGCGAACCTGTCCCAGCATGTTTGAACCCGTACACGGCTCGGCACCGGACATCGTTGGCCAAGGCATCGCCAACCCCCTGGCCGCCATTCTCTCGGCCGCCATGATGCTCGAACACCTGCAGTTGCCTCGGTCTGCCGCTGCGATCCAGGATGCGGTCAGAAACCAGTTGGCCGAACGAGGTCCCAGGACTCCCGACCTCCAGGGCGACTCGACCACCGAAGAGACTGGTGCTGCCATCGCAAGTCGCGTCGCCGACTCCGTGGCAGTCGCCGGAGACATCTTGTGACAAACCGGACACTCGAAGAAATCTACCTCGACAACAACGCCACCACCCGGCCGTTTCCTTCTGTGATCGAGACCGTGGCACGCCACCTGGGCGACAACTACGGTAACCCGGGCAGTCGGCACGCTGCCGGTCGCCGCGCTCGAGTTGTGCTGCAGGATGCTCGTGAATCCATCGCCGGGATCCTCGGAGCCGATCCGGATGAAGTGATCTTCACCAGCGGCGGAACCGAATCCACCAACCTGGCACTCTTCGGGTTTGCCACCGGTTGTGATGGAGTCATCGTGACAACCGCCGGAGAACATCCGGCGACGACCGAATCGATCGCGGAACTGGGTCGTCGCGGCTGGACGACTCGAACACTCGACGTCGATTCACGCGGACGGTTGATCCCCGAACAACTTGACCAATCCGCCACCTGGGACAACTGCCGCCTGGCAACCCTGATCCTGGCTCACAACGAAACCGGAGTCGTCCAGGAACTGGGCCGGGTGTCCGAGGAGTGTCGAGAACGAAGTATCCCGCTTCACATCGACGCGGTGCAGGCGGTCGGCAAGATCCCGGTCGATTTTCATGAACTCGGAGCCGCGTCACTGGCACTGGGAGCTCACAAGTTTCATGGTCCCCGGGGCATCGGAGCGCTGTTGCTGCGCGACGGTTGCCAGTTGGTTCGATTCGAGCACGGCGGGCACCAGGAAGCGGGTCGGAGGCCGGGGACCGAGGTGGTCGCCCTGGCCGCCGGGATGGCCTGCGCCCTGGAAATCTGGAACGACGACCAGGCCGCTCGCACCAGCCATGTCGCCATGCTCCGCGACCGACTTCAACAGGGGCTCGAACAACAGGCCGGCAACTGCACGGTCAACGGACACTTCGAACACCGCCTGACCAATACACTCAACATCGCATTCCCCGGACTCGACGGCGAAGCCATCCTCGTCGCCCTGGATCTCGAACAGATCGACTGCTCGCTGGGAAGTACCTGCAGCAGTGGATCGGCTGAACCGGCTCCAGCCCTGGTGGCGATGGGGTGCCCTGAAGACGTGTACCGTGCAAGTGTGCGGTTCAGCATGGCGGTCGAGAACACCGTCGAGGAGATTGACGAGGCGGTTCGGAGAATTGTGCAGGTGGTGCAGCGGCTCAGAGAATCGGCTTCGGTGGCCTGAACAAGAACCGGGCAACAACAGGACGGGGGCACAGAGCATGGTGGTCTCGGGACATGAAGCCGAACCGCTGCTGCTGGTTCCCGAGATCCGGTTGGCTCATACCGCAATCACCCAACTGGGGTCGCAAAGCGAGTCGCGACCTCCGTCGGTCTATGTCGCCGGGCCACCTGGGACCGGAAAATCGCACTTGGCCCGCCTGTTCCAGCAGGCCGACACCGGTCGCAACAAGCTGGTTCTCGCCAGTGAATTTGCCGCCGAGTTGGCAGAAGCATCGCAGGAACAGGATCTTGCCGGGTTCCAGGACCGGTTCCGACAACTCGACACCCTGGTGTGCGAAGACCTGCAGGGATTGGCAGGACGGCAGGAAAGTCAACGACAACTGCTTGCGGTGATCGACGAGATTCTTGGGCGAGGTGGTCGCGTGTTGATCACCGCGTCACGACTACCGGGCCGATTGGATCGGTTCGATCGGAAACTGGTCAGCCGATGCCGGGGTGGGGTGGTGGTCTCGGTCCGCAGACCCGGACCCGCCAGCCGGCTGCAGCTGATCGAACATTTCGCATCGCGAAACCAGGTGCCGATTCCCGCCGATGCCGCCGAAATACTCACGAGACAAATCACCAGCTCGCCACGCGATCTGCTCGCCGCACTCGGCCAACTGGAAACTCTTGCCCGAATCAGCGGCGGGGTCATCGATACGGCGATGGTCCAGTCGGCCATCACCGATGATGTGGCAGCCGAACCGCCAGGGTTGCCACATATCGCTCGCGTCGTGGCACGCCACTTCGGCGTC
>Ga0114996_10002775_pt1 | contig 22303 bp, 21 predicted proteins | sample ArcticOcean_MG_C_4_FD_87039 | JGI IMG/M metagenome (GOLD analysis project Ga0114996, IMG submission 87039) | Marine microbial communities from western Arctic Ocean - ArcticOcean_MG_CB4_134 | ecosystem: Environmental > Aquatic > Marine > Oceanic | place: Arctic Ocean: Canada Basin | collected... | reverse complement strand
CGTATGGCGGGATGCAGTCATCCCTGACGAAAAGGTGCTGGTGCCGGGTGTGCTGGACTCAACCTCCAACTTTGTGGAGCACCCCGAGTTGGTGGCCCAACGCATATGCTCCTTTGCCGACATCGTAGGCCGAGAACGGGTAATCGCGGGCACTGATTGCGGCTTCGGGACATTTGCCGGTTTCGGCAAAATGGACGGCAAGATTAGCTACGCAAAGCTTCAATCGATGGCTAAGGGCGCCGCTATCGCATCTGAGAGGCTCTGGTGAACTCCTCGGCACGAAGTGCAACCGCTCCACCAAGACTGAGCTAGAACTATCCTATCGACATCGTCATTAACCTCCTTGGGTTGGGCGAATCTCTGAACAAGCCCCGGAAGCAACATGCCCCCTTACGCGCAGACAGGGCGGCGTTACCGCCGCCCTGTCTGCGCGTCCTTGACCATCTCCATTCCTGGGGCGACAATCCGGTTGACCCTGGAGGAAAGCAATGGCGATAGCTAAAGTCAACGATGTCAATCTGCACTACGAACTGCGCGGAGACGGCACGGAACCGGTTGTCCTGATTCACGGCGCTCAAGGAGATTCGCGTCTCCTGGAACCCTTCGTTCCGTGGCTCTCTAGCCGCTGTAGGATGTTGCTGTTTGACCAGCGGGGCCTAGGGCGCAGCGATAAGCCGGACGTTCCCTATTCCATGGCGCTCATCGCTGACGACACTGCGCAGTTGATGTCAGAGGTTGGGTGGACCTCAGCACATATCATTGGAGTCTCGATGGGTGGAATGATTGCTCAGGAGTTGGCATTGAACCACCCTGAACGCGTGCGGTCCCTTGTGTTGGGCTGCACTGCTGCCGGAGGTCGTGGCGATGTTGACAGCAACCCAGCCTACGCTAAGGGAGACCTTTCCTTAGGCGATCGCGCCAGGCTCTTCGCCGAAGCGATCTTTACACCCGGCCACCTGGAACGGCATCCTGAGACAATTCAGGCTCTCGCGGACTTGCGGCGCACGGCACCCCTTGACCCCGCGGGGTTTGCCCGTCGGTTGGAGGCACTACGGGCCCACGACACCTTTGACCGGCTAAGCCAGATACTCTGCCCTACCCTTGTCATCACCGGGGCCGATGACACTCTTATCCCTGCCGACAATTCCCGCCAGTTGGCCTCGGACATCCCAAACGCAGAACTCGTGGTGCTGGCTGACGCTGCCCACGCATTCTGGGCTGAGCAGCCAGAGCATGCCTTCGGGCATATCCTTGGCTTCCTTGCCCGTCAAAGCAGCTAGCTAGGCCCAATCTGGGCCGGGCTGGCCTCAGTCAACCACCCTCCAATGTTGTTGGTGCCCCGAACCCCGCCAGTTTGCTTCGTTTGAGCACTCCTCGCGACGACATTGGAAGGACCTCGCCTAGGTTCGCGCCTTGCTAAGGCTACCCTCCCCTGAACCAAATACCCTCATTCTCCGCACCATTGCTAGAGGGAATCAACGGCTTCTGAAAACCAGTGCGCCCTTGGCTGCATCTTAGAAGGCGAACACTCAACAGGAGCCAGAAACAATTGCCCAAGAGACAGCGAGGAACAGATAAGGATCGTCAGCGACAGCGGAGACGTAGCATTTGGTCGAGGCCGTGGGTGCTCTGGGGCGGCATTGGCATAGGCGTCGTAGCGCTGATAGCAGGAGTCATAACTCAATCGGTCATTACCTCCGGCAACATCACCGATTTCAGGCTAGTGGCCTACGGAGGCCAAGACAAGTTAGGCGGAGACGATATCCTGTTCACCCAGGTGTTTGATCAGGGCAAGCCAGTGGTGCTCAATTTCTGGGCCGGGTTGTGCCCCCCCTGCCGCGAGGAGATGCCCGGCTTCCAACGGGTCTCGGAAGAGTTCGCGGGCGAGTTCGTGCTCGTTGGGGTAGATATTGGGCCCTTTGTGGGGCTAGGAAGCAGAGCTGACGCGAGAAACTTGATCGATACGCTGAGAATCACCTATCCGACAGCCTATGCTCCTAATGGTGGCGTCGTGCAGGACTACCTGGTGCAAAGCATGCCAACCACAATCTTTATGACACCAGACCAAAAAATATTCGAGCGGCATTCAGGGTTTCTGCCTGAATCACAGATGCGGGCCAAGATTCAAAGACTCATAGCTGCGTCTTCAGAGCCTAGCTAGAAAGGATTTCCTATGAAGCGAGACCGCAACATTGAACATGTCCCTACGGACAATCGCATTGGGAAAGCAGCAGACCAAAGAAGCTGGACAGGTGCCGTGGGGTGGGCTGCTTTGTTCGTGGCAGCGGGGGTCATCCTGAGCGCGGCGGTCAATCCTCTATTTGGACGGTCAGTCCACTGGGACTGGATGGCGGGCCTTGCGCCGGCCCTACTGTTGGGGCTTGCTTTATCTCTGCGACGAAGATGGATCTAAGAGAACGCCCCTGAAGCGGCGCAGCTTTGTCAGGAGCATTACAATGCAAACGATGGTAGACCAACGACGCCTCATACTTCCTATCGGGCTTTCCCTGGGGTTCCTGCTGGCCGCCTTTCTTGGCGCCCTAATAACAGGCGCCGAAGTGGGGGCAGTAACGGCGGGCGTTGAAAACCTTTCAGCAACATCAAGTAACTTCCTGGGAGACGCAAGCACCATACTCCCCTTGGGCTTTGCCTTTGGAGCGGGCATGGTGGCATCGGTCAACCCATGCGGCTTCGCCATGTTGCCCGCCTATCTTGGCCTCTACCTAGGCGGCGAAGACGAACATGGCGTCCAACCGTCCACTCCTGCTCGAATAAAGAGGGGCCTGCTCATTGGCGGGGTTGTTACGGCCGGGTTCGTCGTTCTGTTTGGCATAGCCGGGATTGTCATCGGCGCTGGCGCTCAGTCGGTGGCTCGGTACTTTCCTTGGATAGGCCTGTCTATTGGGGTGGTCCTGGCATTCGGGGGAGGCTGGGTGCTCAGTGGACGTTCCATGTATAGCGGCATGGTGGAACGATTGTCAGCCCACAGTGGGGACCCACGCCAGCAAGGCGTCCGTGGCTACTTCGCATTCGGTCTTGGCTACGGCGTGGCTTCGCTTTCCTGCACGCTGCCCATCTTCCTGGCAGTCATCGGCAGCAGCTTCACCACAGCTACGTTCCTGCAATCGGCCGGGCAATTCTTGATGTACGCCTTGGGTATGGGCTTGGTAATCATGATCCTAACCCTTGGCGTGGCCATCTTTCGGGGTGCCTTAGTGGGCAAGGTCCGAAGAATTTTTCCCTACATCCAGCCCATTAGTGCCGTGTTCCTGATCGTCGCGGGCGCCTACATCGTGTACTACTGGCTAACATTGGGAGGGCTGATAGACTCGATCGTTTAATCCTCCCCCACCCGAGTCCCTCGTAAGTGGGGAGGATTAAGGTGGGGGCTCCCCCATCCCATCTCTTCCCCTCACTCGCCAGGAAACAGCCCCGCTGGAAAACGCCACAGGGCATTCCTCAAGGCCTAGCTTGTGGCCACTACAAGTTCTCTTATCACCGTTGGCCCTCCTTCCAGCGTTCTGCTCACAGGGCAGCGCCCTGCGATGGTGAGCAACCTCTCCCTTTGCTCTTCATCAAGATCTCCTCTAGCCGTGATGTTCAGGCGTATCAAGGACACCTGAGCGCCTTCGTCTGGAGCATGACCCTCCAAATCGCCTGCCCTCACACGCTCCTGGGTAGCCTCAATCTCGACCTCGGCTAGTGGCCAGTCCTTGCGGTTCGCATACAGCTTCATCGTCATGCTGGTGCAAGCAGCCAACGCGCTCAGCAAAAGTTCATGGGGACTGGGGCCCAGTCCGTCTCCCACATCGGGCGGTTCATCTGAAACCAAAGTGTGACCAGATCCCGTCATGACAAGCTGGCGAACGTTTCGCATGCTTTCTAACTTGACTGAATTCACGTTCCTCCTACCAAACTCGAATCTCTTTGTTGAGGCTCCACTATACATTCGATGATCCAACTCAAACGATAATTCGTTTCCGGTAGCAAGCTCCCAGAGTTGCACGGTTAACCTTGAGAAGGTAGCCTGAACGGAGTCCGTCCAGGGAGGGGAACCATGGACGTTGAACCAATAGATGTCGTAGTTTGGTATGACTACATATGACCCTGGTGCTACATCGGCCTGGAGCGGGTCGAACGTTTGCGCCAAGAGTACCCTATCAACCTCGACCTCAAGTCCTTCTTTCTGCGGCCGGACACGCCTCCAGAGGGCAGACCGAGGGCTGAAAACGAGCAAGAACCAACGTTGCCTGAGCCTCTCCGCACCCGCGCCTTGGAAGCGGGCTTGGACGCCATGCGAAGACCTCCCTTTGTCGCTGCATCCCGCAAGGCACATGAGGCCACTGAGTACGCAAAGGAGCAGGGCAAAGGGGTAGAATTTCACCGCGCCGTGTATGAGGCATACTGGGAACAGGGCCTGAACATAGGGGATTCCCAGGTCCTTGAGGGCCTTGCTAATGACACAGGTCTAGAATGGATTCCACTGAAGAGCCTCCTTGATGAGGGTTTCTACGGGAATAGCGTAGAGGAGCAGAATCACGAGATTACCAACTTCGGTGTTCACGGAGTTCCCTGCTTCCTCATCGACCGATTCTTGTTCACTGGGGCCCAACCTTATGAGTTCTTCAAACAGGTCGCAGACCGGGTTTTGGCAGAGCGGGCCCTCTAGCCTTTGCACTTAGGCCTATGTTTTACCTATACTTGTTGATGGCTTTGGCCGGAACGGCCTAGCAATGCGCGCCCGGAGGAGCCTTGGCCGTTCGTCCCATTCGAACCTTGCCGGATCCAGTGATGCGAGCCAAGACGGTTCGCATCAAGGACATCCCCGCCGCTATGGGGCGATTGATCGAAGATATGGTGGATTCGATGCGCGCTGCTCACGGGGTTGGCCTAGCGGCCAACCAGATTGGCATGAGGCAAAGGGTAGCCGTGATTGAGATTCCGGATGAGGAGGTCCGCATATTCCTCAACCCGGAAATCGTGAAGCGGGAAGGGGAAAGAAAAGTTGAAGAGGGTTGCCTGAGCGTGCCGGGTTATCGCGGCACCATAACGCGATCGGAGAAAGTGACGATAAAGGCCATTGACCTCAAAGGGAGGCCCTTTCGTTTGAAAGCCGAGGGGCTTTTGGCCCAGGCGCTGGAGCACGAGACTGACCACTTGAACGGCATCGTGTACATTGACCATCTGGAGAGCCCGGACGATCTGTACAAGATAGACGAGGACGAAGAAGAAGTGGACGGCGATCCGGAAGGCGATGACGCGGCCGAGGAATCCGGACTCGAAGAAGCCCATACTTCTCACTAGGGATGCCACCTCCTTTGGTGGCCGATAGCATCCGATAATATATCGAGGAGAATCCGTGAGACTCTTCCGAAGTTGGCATTGGCTCGTCGTCATTGTGGTGTTCACCGCAGTGGCCGCAACGCTGTTGGTGCAAGACATAAAGATAAATAATTTCGTCCGCGATGGCTTCGAGTTGGGTCTGGACTTGGAAGGAGGCAGCCACCTCGTGTTCCAGTCTGAGCGGGAAAACCCCACAGACACACAGATGGAAGGCGTCATAAGCGTTATCCGGAAGCGCGTAGACTCCTTCGGAGTAACGGAGCCCCTCATTCAACGAATGGGCGCAGACCGGGTGCTGGTGCAACTTCCCGGTGTGACAGACGTTGACGAGGCAGAGGCCCTTATCGGCAAGACCGCCCAGCTAGAGTTCAAGCAACGAGATTGTGACGACATAAACTGCGATACTTTCACTGACAGCGAAATAGGCCTGACAGGTGAGAATCTGACCGACGCCTTCGTCTCCACCGACCCGACAGCTGGCTATCCAATCATCAACCTTCGTTTTGACAGCCAGGGCGCCACCATCTTTGGAGAGGTAACAGGCGGCATTGCCGGAACCAACAACAGGTTGGCCATCTTCCTTGACGATGAGGAGTTGATAGCTCCCACCGCCCAAAGGGCCATCTTGACAGGCCAAGCGGTCATCTTCCGCAACAACCCGCCATTCTCGATCGAGCAGGCGGAACTCATCACTTTGCAATTGGAAGCAGGTCGCCTACCGGTTCCCTTAATCGCCATCGAGAGGCGCACGGTGGACGCCACCCTTGGGGCGGACGCTCTGGAGAAAAGCCGGATAGCCGGAATAGCCGGCGGGCTGCTTGTGGCTCTGTTCATGGTGCTGTACTACAGGGTGCCAGGACTCTTGGCGGCCATTGCCTTAGGGCTCTATGTCGCCCTTGTGCTAGCCCTATTCAAATTGATCCCAGTCACGCTTACGCTTGCTGGCATCGCCGCCTTCGTGCTGTCCATTGGTATGGCAGTTGATGCCAACATCTTGATCTTTGAACGCATGCGGGAAGAGTTGCGTACGGGGCGCTCCATGCGCGCCGCAGTCGACGTGGGCTTCAATCGCGCTTGGCCTGCGATCAGAGACAGCAACCTTTCCACCTTCATTATTGTCGGTGTGTTGTGGTGGTTTGGCGAAAGACTAGGCGCATCGTTGGTCCAAGGCTTCGCCGTAACCTTGTTTATCGGTGTTGCCGCCAGCATGTTCTCGGCCATTTTCGTCACACGAACCTTTTTGCGTTTGGCGGCTTCTACGCCACTAGCGAAGCGCTTGGTACTGTTCATTCCGGCGACAGCCAAGGCTCGCACACAGAATCGATTGTCTTAAAGCCTACTATGAGGAAAACCAAGGGAGTGAAAGCCCTGTCAATCTGAGTACCGCTCAGAAAGACATGGGACTCAAGTTCTCAAGGGAAGGGAGTCTTACGTGCTGGACTTCGTCGGCAAGCGGTTCTATTACTTCGGGTTCTCCGCCATCATCATACTGATTGGCATCGCCGCGCTGGCGATTCCACCCACATTGAAGGGCAGTATCGAATTCACTGGCGGGTCGTCTCTTGATATCGTCTTTTCCGAGCCGGTGTTACTGGACAACGTGCGGACTGCCATGGCAGAACTTGGCCACTCAGACGCGGTAATTCAACGGTCCGGCCTCTCTACAGGCGCCGACCGTATAAGCGACAGCTACTTCATCCGCACGAAGACTCTAGACGGCCCCGTTCTAGACGGTAATGGCAACGTTGTCGTTCCTGGTGAAAAGGACGTCATTCAGCAGGGGTTATCTGATCGGCTCGTGCCAATCCAGGCTCTGGACTTCTTCTCCGTATCCCCGATTATAGCAAGCGAGACAGTGCGCAACGCTGGCATCGCCGTGGTCGTAGCCATTCTATTGGTCCTGCTGTTCATCACCTGGGCCTTCAGACGCATACCGTCTTCCTTCCGCTATGGCGTTGCAGCGGTAATAGCATTGCTCCACGACGTTATCATCGTCGTTGGTATCTACGCCCTTCTCAGCAAGTTCATAACGTTGGAAATCAACACCATGTTCATTGTCGGAGTGCTGACCATCATCGGTTACAGCGTCAATGACACGATCGTCGTCTTCGACCGCATCCGGGAGAACGCTGTCCGCGGTGTGGGCCGCAGCTTTGAAAACACGGTGAACATCAGCATTCTCGAGACTATGGGGCGCTCCCTGAACACCAGCCTGACGCTGCTTGTGGTGCTGGCAGCCCTGGTCCTCTTCGGCGGGAGCACCATCCGTCCGCTGGTGATAGTCTTGCTCGTCGGTCTGGTAGCAGGAACCTACAGCTCCATCGCCATTGCCAGTCAGTTCTTGGTGATATGGGAAAAGGGAGAACTTGGGCGCATCCTGCGCCGGCTCCCGCTCATTCCGCGAAGAGCTTAACCTAGCAAGCGGGGGCATTGCATGACCGACCTCGGGTTCATCTCATCGGACTCCCACATGAGCGAGCCGCTGGACCTGTGGGTGGAGCGAATGGACTCCAAGTACCGGTCCAGAGCCCCTCACGCCGTCCCCGAACACAAGGGCAAGCCTGGAGCGTGGTGGACCTATGAAGGCTATCCACCACATAACCTCGCCGTAGGGGTTGCTGCCGGAGAGTCCCGAGCCAGAGGGGAGCAGACGGAGTTCCTCAAGGGCGGCACCTACGCAGACGCCCGGCCCGGTGGCTGGGACCCAGCCCTACGCCTCAAGGACATGGAAGTGGACGGCGTCGTGGGGGAGGTCTTGTACACCACCCTTGGTTTCCGTCTCTTCTGGCTCCTAGACCCCGACCTTCAACGCGAATGCTTCCGCGTTTACAACGATTGGCTAGCGGAGTTCTGCAGCTACTCCCCCGACCGGTTCAAGGGCTTGGCCCTCATTTCCCTCTACGACCCGCAGTTGGGGGCAAAGGAACTTGAGCGTTGTGCCAAAATGGGCCTCAGCGGAGCCATGATCTGGGTCACGCCCCCTGAAGACCGGCCTTATAGCCTCGATGTATACGATGTTTTCTGGGCCCAGGCCCAAGAGACAAACATGCCCCTGAGCCTGCACCCGCCCACAGGTATGCTTCGACCCAAGCTGGAGTTCGAACCGGAGAAGCGGGCGCTGCGGCACACCTTCGCGGCCCAGGAAGTCCAGTTGGCCCTCAGCACTATCATCATCTCAGGCGTGCTGGAGCGTTTCCCTCAGCTGAAGATGGTGTCTGCTGAGTACGATATCGGTTGGGTACCCTACTGGCTCCAGCAGATCGACCGCTCTGCGTCAGGCCCCAGGAGCTATAACAGCGGGTTCCCAACGGCACTAACGATGAAGCCCAGCGACTACTTCCACCGCCAATGCTACGCCACCTACATCGACGATCCTGCGGGCATTCCGTACCGACGCGATGTCGGCCTGGACAGCGTGATGTGGTCCTCAGACTATCCCCACGCTGCCTCCATCTGGCCCAAGTCCAAGGAGTACATCGCCAGGGACTTCGCTGACAGCCCTGAGGAAGAGAAGTGGCAGATCGTTAGGGGCAACGTCTCGAAGCTCTACGGGTTCGATCTCTAAGGCCGAGAGCCTTACCGGCCAGGCCGGAGGTCTTCCACCTTGGCGCCATGACGAACGTGTGGGCAGCCCTCATGCCGCCGCCGGTGTTTGAATACGTCGAGAAGATGATCAGGGAATCGGTCAGTTCCGCTGACTGGGCCGAGCTGTCGAAGCAAGTGCCCCAACTGGCCTAGGAGGCCTCGGACGAGAAATGTTAATTAGAACGAAAGGCCTCGGCGGGGAACCGCCGAGGCCTTTCGTTTTAGCTACCCTCAACTAGAGGCGTATCCTCCCGGTTGGCCCACTCTCCCATCGACCCGTCATCAAGGCGAACGTCGGGATAACCGAGAAGCTTTAGGGTCAGCGCGGCGTGCGCGCCGCGAACGGCTGCCTGGCAGTATGCGTACGTCCGCTGGTCAGGGCTTAGGCCGACCTCGCTAACGAGGCCCTGTATTTCCTGCAGGGATTTGAAGGTGTGTTCATCAGGGTCCACGACCTCGGACCATTCCAGATTCGTGGCGCCCGGCACGTGACCGCCGCGAGCGTTGCCGCCAGGCCTGCCGACAAACTCGTCGCTGGTGCGAGCGTCCCAAATGCCGACACCAGGCTGCCCAATGGCTGAAACAAGCTCCTCCACGGTGGCCAGCACCGTCGGGTCTGGCCTGGGCGTAAAGGTGACGTTACTCGGCGCTGCAGCGGCGGTTAACTCTATCGGGCGTCCCTCTTTGACCCACTTCCGCCACCCTCCGTTCAGCACCTTCACATTGGAATGTCCGTAATAAGTGAGCACCCACCACAGCCGCGCTGGCCCTTGGATACGGTTGTGGTCATACCCCACCACGATTGAATCATCCCCAATGCCAAGCGACTCAAACAACGACTTCGCCTCTTCAGGCGTAACCACCAGCCTAGAATTCTCCACCCCCTTGATGTACGGATGCGGGATTCTGACGGCCCCCGGAATATGGGCGCGGTCGAATTCGCCGTCCCATCCCATGTCCACAGTGCGCACCTTTGGGTTCTGCAGGTTTTCGGCAAGCCAGTCCGTCTCGGCTATCAAATCCGGAGCGGCTGGGAACAGAACTGCCATCTCATCCTCCTCAGTTAACTAACCGCCAGTATAACAATGAAGTCGTAGCCACGGCCCTGGGGCAGCCATTAACTATGCCGACCCGCACACACTCGAATTGACACGCAAAAATGGCCAAGTGTACCATCGGCTAGCTTCACACAACGCTTAAACACTATGGGAACGACGGAGGTCGCCATGACGACGCTCAAGGCCTGGGATGCTGATGGACACGTAGAGGAGTGGGAACGCACCTTCTCGGACGACTATCTGGAACCAAAGTTCAGGGACCGGCGTCCAAAGATCGTCCATCCGGAGGGTTCGTCGTCTTTCCTCTGGCAGGTGGCCGGTAGAGAGGACCTCTACAAGGTAGGAGGGTCTCCTACCGCTATGAACGGCGTCCCCTCCCGAGAGCAGGTCAACCTTATTGAATGGCGCGGCTCAGTTGAAAGCTCTGAGGTTCACACGCCTGAGGATCGGTTCAAGGTATTGGACGCAGAGGACACAGAATTGCAGATCAACTATCCCACAATGTTCCTTGGTCACCCCGTTTCTTATGATTTGGAATACAACTGGGGCATCACTAGGTCTTACAACAACTGGATCGCTGACATCAGCAGCCAGGCGCCGGAGCGCCTCAAGTGGGTAACAGTCATTGACCCCAGGGATGTTAAGGAGTCTGTGAGGGAGATTGAGCGCACCAAGGACATGGGCTCCGTCGGTATAATGGTCCACGGTGTCTACGGCAACAAGACGATCGATGATGAGGAATTCGAGCCGATCTGGGCCGCAGCTAGGGACACAGGCCTGCCGCTAGCCGTGCATCCTGGCATGGTCGCTTTCGACCTCCAGGAGACTCACCGCCCCTTTGCTGACATCCAGTTCAAGTACTCGGTGCTCATGGGCTTCAACCGCATCATGGTCTCTGGCATCTTGGACCGGTTCCCCACCGTCAAGGTCGGCTTCTTGGAGACTGGGTGCGGCTGGGCCGAATTCTGCCTCTACGCTGCCAATGAATACATCGAGACCGTTTACCAGCGGCGCAACGCAGGTCTGCCCCGCGAGCCATTCACCGGAAGAAGCGTCGACCTCGCAGTCTCAGACCTGCGGCCTGAGGAATACATGAAGCGAGGCCAGGTGTTTATCGGATTCGAGGTCGAAGAGGACGTCATCTCCTATCTAGTGGATAAGTACGGCCCTGACTGCTGGCTCTACGCCAGCGACATCCCTCACGGCCACCGCGTTATCAACGCGCCTCACCACTTCGCAGAGCGCACCGACCTTAGCGATGTAGCGAAGCGGAAGCTGCTCAAGGACAACACCGCCGCCTTCTATGGCCTCGACCTCAACGGAAGCAGCAGCAACTAAGACATCCCAGGCAGCAATACCCTAGGCAAGTTCAGGAAGGGGCGTTCGGTCGAACGCCCCTTCCTGCTTTTTTAGTTTCCTCGCCGCCATTGAAAAACAGTAACAATGTCGTCCTTGAGCCCTTCGGCATGCTCAGGACAGGCTCCGCGAAGGACCTTGTTGGCCTTGTCGCCGGCGCCAGTCAACTCTCCCCTCTGCGGCGCCCTGTGTGGACCCGTCGTTGCGAGGACCGGTACTCCGGGAAGTGGCAATCCGGCGGGGGAGGAGTTCTCCCCACCCCAGATGCTTCGTCGGCGGAGCGGAACGCGGCAGACGGGTTCAACCGACTCCTCAGCATGACAATACCCCCTCGTCGTTGACTCCCAACGGGCCAGTGTGCTAAACATAGCTCCGACTATGAGCAAGGAACCCCAAATATTTGAGGCCTGGGATGCGGACGGCCACGTTGAAGAGTGGTCGGAAACCTTCTCAGACCAATACCTCGACCCCCCTTTTAGGGACCGTCGACCTGAGGTGGTTGACCCCAACGGCGACGGACGCTACCTCTGGAAGATTGCTGATCGCCCTAGCCTCTTCAAGGTTGGCGGCTCCCCCACCAGCATGAACGGGGTGGCATCGCCAGAGCAGGCCCTCCTTTCTGAGTGGCGGGGCTCGCTGCCCAGCGCTGAATTCCACTCGGCGGCAGACCGCCTAGCTCTGATGGACCAGGAAACCACGCTCCTCCAGGTCAACTACCCGACCATGCTCCTAGGATGGCCCATCTCGTACAACCAGCCGCTCAACGCCGCCATTACCCGGGCCTACAACAACTGGGTCGCAGACGTGAGCAATCAGGCCCCCGAGCGCATGAAATGGGTCTCAGTAATCGACCCCGGTGACCCGAAAGGGGCCGCCCTAGAAATCATCCGGACCAAGGAGATGGGATCGGTCGGCGTTATGGTATTCGGCGTTTACGGAAACAAAAGCATCGACGACCCTAGCTTCGAGCCGATCTGGGCTACCGCCGCCGAGACAGGCATGCCCGTAGCGGTTCACCCCGGTATTCCCTCTCTTGAGATAAACGAATCCCACCCCAACTTCGGCCAACACCAGTTCAAGTTCTCGGTGCTCATGGGCTTCAAGCGAATCATGTTGTCCGGCATTCTCGACCGCTATCCCGACCTTAAGGTTGGGTTCCTAGAGACGGGCTGCGCTTGGGTAGATTTCATGGTCGAACTGACCCAGGAAAGCCTGGACATGTCCAACCAACGAGAGGAGGTAGGGCTCAAGCACCGGCCCTTCTCTGCGTCCTTTATCAACGCCAAGCCTGAGCTTGCCGTGGCCGACTACATTCGGCGAGGCCAGGTCTTCTTCGGCTTCGAGGTGGACGAGGAAATCCTTTCCTACATGGTGGACAAGTACGGACCTGACTGCTGGCTTTACGCCAGCGACATCCCTCATGCACACCGTCGTCTCAACTCGCCAGTCAGGCTCCAGGAGCGCGCCGACCTCAGCGATGAAGCGAAGCGCAAGCTCCTGGTCGACAACACCGCCAGCTTCTACGGCCTTCCTATGCCCTCCTAGGGCAACTATGCCAGCAGCGGCAGGGCGATGCCGACATCGTCTTAACGTGCCAGAGTCAGCCTTAAGTAGCAGGGGGAGTCCAGAGGGGGCTCCGCCCCCTCCGCCGGGGATCTGGGGGCTTCCTCCAGAATCTACCCCCTTCCCGGAAAGGAAGGGGCAGGGGAGTAAGCAGGCGGCGCGTGACGCCTAACAAGAATAAGCTAGTCAGATGCCTAACAGAAACGCCGCCAACCAATAACGAGAGGAGAGAGTCAGTGAGATTGAAAGACCACGTAATTATCGTAACCGGGGCGGCCCAGGGTTTGGGCCGAGCCTATGCCCGCCGAATCGCCCAGGAGGGCGCCAAGCTCGTCATATGCGACCTACAGGACTGCTCCGAGACAGAGGCACTACTCAAACAAGAAGGCGCTGAAGTTCTGGCCCTCAAGGTGGACGTGAGCGACGAGGACCAAACCAAGGACATGGCCAAGCAGGCCTTCGATCGCTTCGGCCGCATCGACGGCCTCGTGAACAACGCTGGCATGATCCAGAACCTGGGACCAGCAAACCTCTTGGACGTAGACCTCAAAATCTGGGACAGAGTCATGGCCGTGAACATCAAGGGCCCGTTCCTGTGCACCAGAGCCGTCTTTCCCTACATGCGCGACCAGGGAAGGGGCAAGATCGTCAACTGCGGCTCCGGCATCTGGCTCCACATGGCCCGGACGGTCACGGGGAGCAACCCGCAGTACGTCGTTTCAAAGGCTGCTGTGACCGGCTTGACGCGCTCGTTAGCTCGAGAGGTCGGAGCGCACAACATCAACATCAACACCCTAGCGCCAGGTTTCACCGAGGCGTACCTCAACGAAGAGGACCAGCCTGCCGTCGATGCAGACCGTGCCTTCGGCCGGAAAGGACGCCCTCAGGACATCACCGGCACTCTGGTCTTCCTCCTCTCCGATGACAGTGACTTCGTTACTGGTCAGATGGTCCTAGTGAATGGCGGCATGGAGACGGTCTAGCAGCGTTGGAAAGGACTTCCAGGCATAGATCAAAGAACCCCGGCCGTTGGCCGGAAAAGGTCCTTCGCTTCGCTCAAGGACGACAAAGAGTGGAGTTCCAGCATCGTCCGGTCCGTGTTTGCGTGGGCCAGCGGGGTGCAGGGGCGAAGCCCCGCCGGGGGTGACAGGGGGAGTCCCCCTGTCCGAAAAGCCTATCGTGGGCGGGCTGGGTGGGACACCAGCGCAGGTCAAATTGAACAGGAAACAAGCGTAGGAGATCTCAACTAAGGAGCAACGCGTGGCAGACGAAAAGTACGGTGACCTCACAGCCATCCTAGGCCTCCAGGGCAAAAAAGCCCTCATCAATGGTGGCGGCCAGGGCATAGGGCGCAGTTCCGCCCTCCTGCTGGCGACAGCCGGCGCCGATGTCGCGATTGTGGACAACGTTCCCGAGTTGGGCCAAGCAGTCGTGGAGGAAATCAAAGGACTGGGCCGCAAGTCAGCCCTTTTGGATATAAATCTGCTGGACGATTCCCAAATGTCGAGGCTGGTGCCCGCCGTCGTCAAGGAACTGGGCGGGCTCGATGTGGTCATAAACGTCGTGGGACGACCGCTCTGGCGCGCCACGCACGAAATGACCCTGGACGAATGGGACGGCCAATTCCGGCTCAACCTTGATTACATCTTCCGGTCGTCTCAGGAAGCTTTCCAATACTGGAGAGACCGCGGACATGGCGGCTCCATCGTCAGCATTTCATCAGGTAGCGGCACCGAGGCTTCGCCCGGCCACGCGGCATATGGGGCAGCCAAGGCAGCTCTCATCCAACTCACCCAGACGCTAGGGGTAGAGTGGGCAACACAAGGTGTGCGGGTCAACGCCATTGCTCCTGGTTCCATCAGGACGCCGCGCAGCGTGTCCCGCACACCGGCCGAGATGGAAGCCAAGATCATCGAAAAGGTCCCAATGGGCCGCCGTGGTGAATCAGACGACATTGGCAAGGTAGTGCTCTTTTTGGCCTCGGAGATGAGTTCCTATGTCACTGGGCAGACCATCATCGTCGATGGTGGCTCTATGATCGAGAACTGGTTCCCTGTGCGTTACTCGTCCTAGCTGGCCCATAGCAACGTGAGTTAAGGAGGAGACATGGCTAAGCTCGTCATGGCGGTGGGCGTCCCCCACGGCCCAATGATTCCCTGGCAGATCGCCAACGAACCGGGCAAACACGCCGCCGAAGGCCTCATGAAAGACGTGCGTGAGCAGCTGGAAGCTGCCGAGCCAGACGTCATCATTGAGACCACGTCTGACCATTTCAACAACTTCTCCTTCCAGCACCTTTCCCAATTTTGTCTGGGGATCGTCGATCAAGCGGAGGGGCCGGTGGAGACCTACTGCCCCATGCCCCCTCAGGTTATGAAGGGGCACCCTGAGATGGGCAAGGCATTGCTCACCTACGGCCTTCGCTCAGGCTTCGACCTTGGTGTGGCTCAAGAGCTCCGACTGGACCATTCCGTGCTAGTCCCACTGCACGTTCTGACGCCGAATATGGAAATTCCAGTGGTGCCGCTGTACACCAACGGCCTTGTCCCTCCCCTACCCCAGACCCGCCGCTGCTTTAACCTCGGCCGGATGATCCGGCGCTTCGTTGAGGACTGGGACCGGGATCTGAGAGTGGCCGTTGTCGCCAGCGGCGTCTTTTCCCTAGAAATTGGCGGCCCGAAGTTTGGAACGGTTGACGAGGAATGGACATCAGCGGTTCGGTCGATGCTGGAAGGTGGCAAGCATGAGTCGTTAATCCGTAGGGCCACCGAGCCGCGCATGCTGGCCGCCGGCAACGTCAGCGGGGAACTCCTGAACTGGGTAACCATGGCGGGCACGGTGGGCGAGATCAAGCCCAAGTTCCTGGAAACGGAACGGGGCCGAGGCTACGCAGTCTGGAAGCTGGACTAGAGGCCAACGTTAGCGGGGATTCCCCCTCATCCTAGCCTTCTCCCACCAAGGGGAGAAGGGACCAAACAGCGAAACCGGAGGGAACGATGAGCGTCTACTCCATGAACAAGATCCTCTACTTAACGGAAAACGACGCCGCTTTTCGGCAGCGAATCCAGACCGAGGCAGAAGCCGTGGTTAAGGAATTCCCGCTTACAGATGAGGAATTTAGGGCATTCACTTCTGGAGATATTCTTGCGGTGTTCAACATGGGCGTGCATCCCTTCTTGCTAAGCAACTTCTCCCGCCACGGGCTATTCGGCGTCACGGACAAGAACTACTTCCCCCGCATCAGAGGCGAAGAGAAGGTTTCCTAGCGTTACGGCCTATGCCTCCAGCCACGTCGCAAGCGACCGGCATTCTCACACTGTGGTTCTTCGTCGCCAGCCTCCTCAGAACGAAAAGGGGAAATGTCATTCTTCGCTCCGCTCAGGATGACAGCGCAAAACGTCAAGTAGCCAACGCCTCACGGCAATAGGTTCTGCCGCTCCTGTAGGAACGGATGGCCACATTGGGAACCCGTCCGTCTTTGCCGATGGACGCCGCCCCGTTTAGTATGTGAGCACCTCAACCGGATGTTGCCGATCACATGCTGCGATTGCTGAACATCACCAACTTCGCCACCATCAGCCACCTCGAGTTAGAGCTAGGCCCGGGTCTCACCGCGCTCACAGGAGAAACAGGCGCGGGCAAGTCCATAATCGTGGACGCGCTTGGCATCCTCTTGGGCGGAAAGGCGGACGCCATGGTCATCCGCTCCGGCGCTACTCAGGCCCGGGTTGAAGGCATCGTAACCCTGGCGGATTCCTTGCGTGCCCGGATGGCCGCCGAGATACCGGAGCTTGGCCTTGACCCTTCCGACGATGAGATGGTCGTCGCCCGGGAGATCAACATCGAGGGCAAGAACGTGTGCAGGATCGGCGGCCGCATTGTGCCCCTAAAGAGTCTCGAAGCTTTGGGCCAACACCTGGTGGACATCCACGGTCAGAGCCAGCATCTATCGCTGTATCGCGTTCGTGAGCATGTCGACATCCTTGACCGATACGCCGGGCTAGGAGAATTACGATCGCAGGTGGCCAAGTCCGTCGGCCGGCTTCGCAGCGTCCGCAAGCAGATCGCTGACATCCTGCAAAGCGAGCGGGATCGGGCCCAGCGCATCGACCTTCTCCAATACCAAGTCCAAGAAATCGAGGCGGCAGCTCTGGTCCCAAGCGAAGACGACCAACTGGCAACCGAACAAACATTGGTCGCCAACGCTGAGCGCCTGCTGACCCTGGCTAGTGACGTTTACGAAGCCCTCCATGAACGAGACGGGGCCGCCCTGGACCTCTTGAGCGCAGCCGCTAGAGACATTGCCCAGCTTGAGAAACTAGACCCGACACTAGCCGCAGTCAGAGAAACGGCGGAAGGCCTGCAGTTCCAAGTGGAAGACCTCGCCCAGACCATTCGTTCATACCGTGACACTATCAACCACAGCCCAGAACGCCTCCAGCAGATCGAAGAGCGGCTGGAACATATAGACCGTCTGAAGCGCAAGTACGGCGTCTCTGTTGCAGAAATCATGGAGTACGCCCTCAGGGCGTCTGAAGAGTTGGACCAGCTAGCCCACGGCGAAGAGCGAGCGCTGGAATTAAAAGAGAAGGAGGAAAGCCTTCTCAAAGAAGCTGGCGAATTGGCCGGGGCCCTATCCACGTCGCGTCAGGATGCCGCTCTCCGCATGTCGGAAGAAATCGAGCGCGAGCTTGCCGAACTGGCGATGCAGCGCACCCGCTTCGGCGTCGACATCCAGCAGCGCCCGGCGGAAGATGGCCTATCCACCCGCTCCGGCGCGGCCCCAGTGGCCTTCGACGCTACGGGAGTGGACCGGATTGAGTTCCTCATGTCTCCGAATCCAGGCGAGCCGCTACGGCCACTAGCTCGCATTGCCTCCGGGGGCGAGGCGGCCCGGCTCATGTTGGCCATTAAGTCCATCGTATTCGCTGCAGACGAGGTGCCTACGTTAGTCTTCGACGAGGTAGACGCAGGCATCGGGGGGCGGATCGGCAGTGTGGTTGGTCAAAAGCTAGAGGGCATCGCCAAGCAGCACCAAGTTCTGTGTGTTACTCATTTGCCACAGATCGCTTGCTTTGCTGACCAACACATAAGGGTCGTTAAAGGCATTGAGGACGACCGCACACTGACTTCCTTGGAGCCGCTAGAGGGTACAGCCCGCATCACAGAGATTAGCCAGATGCTGGGCTCGGAAACCCAGGCCTCGCTACGCAGCGCCGAGGAGATGCTTCAGCAAGCTTCCGAATGGAAGAACTCAACCGAGAAGCGATTGCTCTAGGAACGCCCCCGCAGCGCTGGCGGCGCTACTGCGCCTTCCGCGCCCCAAGCAAGAGATCAATGAACTCTCGCTCTGCCCTGGTTTCATGTTTATCCTTTCGCTGGACGAGGTAGAGAGGTCGAACGCATTTCCAGCCTTCCACCGGCAGCCGCACCAGCATGCCAGCCCGTTCTTCGGCGGTTATGCCATAGTGGGAGATCAAGCCAAGGCCAAGGCCAGCAGCCACCGCACCCTTCACAGCTTCGTTTCCGCCTAACTCCATGTTCACGGTCAGGTGAACACCGAGAGCAGCCAACGCTTCTTCAGCGATGCGGCGCGTCGCCGAGCCCCGCTCCCGAACGACGAAGCCCTCTGCGGCTACGTCCTCGAGTGAGATGCTCTGCTTTGCGGCGATGGCGCTATCCGCCGCCGCCACAATCACGATCTCGTCGTCGGCAAAGGGCTCTAGTTTCGTCTCTGGCGACGGCAGTGCGTCGCCAACCACTCCCAGATCCACTTCGCGCCTTAGCACCTGTTGCATGACCGTTGCCGTGTTGGATATGCGCAGGCTGAACTGCAGGCCGGGATATTGGGCCTTGAATGCTCCGATCACCCGCGGGAGCAGGTATTCCCCAGGCGTAGAACTCGCCCCAATGGTCATGACTCCCCGGCGCAGTCCCAAAGTATCGTCGACAGCAGTTTCTAGCTCCCTGGATAGCGAAAGGATGCGATGGGCGTAGTCGTAGACGAGCTCGCCAAGGTCGGTGAGGCGGATTCCATGGCGCTGCCGGTAGCAGAGCTGCGCTCCTAGGGCCGCCTCTAGCTCACGCACTTGGATCGACGTAGCTGGCTGCGAAATGCCCAGCGCCTGTGCCCCACGAGAGAAACTTCCCTCCCGGGCGACGGCGTAGAATACATGCAGTTGGTGATGGTTGATCGAGACCATGGGCAGCCCTCGCTCATAAGCATTGCTTACACAAGCCAACCCGAGTATATACCCAGCCCTTGGTCACCCCAAGTGCCCGGCATTAAAGCGATTGACAGGGCGACGGCCGCTAGTCTTGACGGCCACTCAGAAAAGGAACAAGGATGCCGTCTCTGAAGAATATCGTGGTGAAGCCTAACGCCCTGGTGCTGGAGGACCAGCGCCTGCCCGGTCAGGACAAGAGAAGGGCGGTGGTCAAGGTGGAGGGCCTGGTATGCAACACGATTTGCGTTCAACGGATTCTAGCATCGCTGAGCACCCAAACAACCGTCACTGAGGTTTCGCACAACGCGACCGATGACACTTTCTTGGTTGAATACGAAGGCCCTCAGGCAGAGGGAGGAACTCTAGCTGCAGCGGCAATGGCCCCGGTCGTCGCTCCGTGGCTACGCGGGGCTCTGGAAATGGGTTGGAAACGCCTGTCTAGACGACGCCGCTAGCCCAGCCGGCCCTTGGTAACCTCCCGCAGGTTCGCGGTGGTGGTCTCCATGACTTCCGCCACTTCAATGCCCCTTAGCTCCGCCAACCTTTCTGCCACTTCCGCGACATGGCGGGGTTCCGTCCAGTTGTGGCGATGCTTCTTGAAGGGCTGAGGAAAAGAGTCGCTCTCCAAAACTATGGAACCCAGAGGGATCTTTCGGGCGACCTCCTGCAATTCCGGCAGCCGCAGCAAGGGACGGGCCAAGGATATGCACAGTCCCATCTCAATCGCCGCCACAGCGGTTGCCTGGTCACCCTGGAAGTAGTGAAAGATGCCGCCCACTTCCCAAACCCGCTCTTCCATGAGTACCTTCAGAACGTCCTCATGGGCCTCCCGGGAGTGGAAGACTACCGGCAGTCCAATATCGCGGGCCAGGCGAATCTGCTGACGGAAGGCTGCGTCCTGGAGATTTCTATCAGGCGAAGTCTCCAGATAATCCAGCCCAGTCTCGCTGACGACAACCACCTTGGGACTGGACAGAGCCAATTCCCGAAACCTCGCATAGGCCTCGTCATCGAAGGCGGATTCAAGGTCCGTGGGGTGCGCCCCCACACCTGCGTAAAGGGAGGGATGACGTTCCGCCAAAGCAACGCACCGCCGGGAAGACTCCAGAGTTGTGCCTGCGACTATCATCGCAGCCACTCCGGCCTCCTCTGCTCGGCCTATGATTTCCGGCAGGTCCTCGTCGGGGAATTGGTCCAGGTGGCAATGGGAATCAGCAAGCATGGCGATCCTAGGTATGGCTGGGCCGAAGCTACTACGCTATCATAGTATAAAGGTCGCTGCGCCAGCGCCTTCGGCCTGGCTCAAGCCAGCCGCGATCATTCGGAGAGGTCTATGCCGTCCAAAGCGCTCGGGCTTGTAGCTACGGCCATCGTCATATTCCTTCTGGCCTGTCAGTCTTCGCCAACTGCGACCCCCGACCCTACCGAAACGCCTACCCTCGCACCCACCGCTACGGTAGCTGCTCCCGAGCCAACAACCACGACCCGGCCCCAGACGGCAACACCGGCCCCTACGGCCACTCCTACCGGTATCCAGGGCGGCACGTTGACTATCGCACGGCGTGAGCCTGTAACGAGCCTCGATGTGCATCAAGAGTTCTCCTCAGCGCTTCACAGCATGGGGCCTGGCTTGGCCTACAGCAGGTTGCTTCGGTTCCAGGCCCCCCCGGAAATAGAACTCCCCAGCTTGGCCGTCGAGTGCGATCTCTGCGAGTCCTGGGAGCAGCCCAGCCCAGACACCTATGTGTTCAAGCTGCGAGAGGGCGTCAAATGGCACAACATCGCACCGGTAAACGGACGCGAACTTACGGCTGATGACGTAGTGTTCAGCCTTGAGCGCCAGCGCACTCAACGTTGGCCGAACGCTGGCCTTCTCAGAGCCGTCGATACGATAGAAGTCCTTGGTGACTACGAACTCCAGATCACGCTAGTTGCTCCTGACGCAGACTTCCTTACGAACCTCGCCAACGCTCGCTCCAAGGTGGTGGCGCCGGAGGTGGTGCGACAGTTCGGGGACCTGGTTGCTGCGCCCGTCATCGGAACTGGACCTTGGATTGTGGAGAGCCACACACCCCGCAAGACCATCCTGCTCCGCAATCCCGATTACTTCGAGCCAAACGTGCCCTACCTTGACAGCCTCGTCATTGAAACGACCGAGGACTATAGGACCCGAATGGCTGCCTTCAGGATCAAGGACAGTGACGTCGTAGATGTCCTGCCGGAAGAGATCGAAGACCTCACATCGGACCACCCGACAGTCACCACAGTGTCGGTGCCGCTGGCAGGCACCGGAATTGAGTTGGCAATCAACATTGCGGTAGCACCCTTCGACAACGAAGCCGTGCGCGAGGCGGCCTTCCTGGCCCTGGACCCCTGGAGCGCCAACGAAGAGGTGTGGGCTGGACAGGCTTTCATTAGTTTTGGCATGCCCATAGCAAGTGCCAGCTGGCTGCCTGATAGGCAAACGCTTGAGCCCTTCTTCGCCCAGACGACCAGAGCCCAGCGCCTGCTTCGCTCTACGCTGGGCGATAGCCAAGTGACCTTCGATCTCATCGTCGGAGACTTCGGAGATTCCTACATACAGTATGGCAACACCATCGCCAACCAGCTCAGTGCCGCTGGCTTCGATCCGCAGATTAGAGTGGTCGACCGAGGGACTTTCAGCAGCCTAGCCTGGTTCGGCGGTGAATACACGATGTTTCTTGGGCCTCACCCGCCCATGAACACACCCAACGACTACATACTTCCTGTGCTTCACAGCAATGGGCAGGCCAACACGCACCTGTACAGCAGTCCCGCATTGAACCGGCTTCTAGAGCTTCAGTCGGTGATCATATACCCTGATGATCGCGAAGCTGCAATAAAAGAAATCCAGGCGGAACTGCTGGAGGCCCGCGCCCGGTTTATGCCGGCCACGCTCAACGAAGTTTGGGGGCAATGGCCCTGGGTACAGGACTTCTACCCCAACCTCACCAACGGCGAATACTTCTTCTGGTCCCGCGTCTGGCTGCAAGACAAGCCGTAGCAAAAGGGCATGCGCCCACTTCTGGGCGCATGCCCTTTTGCTACCACCCAGAGTCGTGAGGAGAAGGCTCTACCCATCCTCGTCTTTCCGGCGAAGGCCGGAATCCAGAAACGCGGCATTAACACTAACGACGGCTGCCCTCTCTT
>Ga0114996_10002771_pt1 | contig 22335 bp, 18 predicted proteins | sample ArcticOcean_MG_C_4_FD_87039 | JGI IMG/M metagenome (GOLD analysis project Ga0114996, IMG submission 87039) | Marine microbial communities from western Arctic Ocean - ArcticOcean_MG_CB4_134 | ecosystem: Environmental > Aquatic > Marine > Oceanic | place: Arctic Ocean: Canada Basin | collected... | reverse complement strand
GTTCCGAAGTGCGTCTGTGGCCTCTCGGATGGCACGGCGGCCTTTGGCCAATACGGCGCCGGTCAGCGCGTAGGGAGACGTGCTGTCCACGAGCTCGAGCGTCGCGGACCAATCTGCGTCGTCGTACACGTAGATCGTGATAACGGGGCCGAAGATCTCATCGCACATCGACGTGTAGTGGGGAGTCTTTGCAACGATGACCGTGGGCTGAATGAACCAGCCTTCCGAGTCGTCGCACGTGCCGCCAACGATGACGTCGGCGTCGTCGGACGCCTGGGCGGCTTCGATGTAGCCCCGGATCTTGTCGAACGCCTTCTGGTCGATGACCGCGCTCACGAAGTTGGTGAAGTCGCGCGGATCGCCCATTGCCAGTGCCGCCGTCTCTTCAACTAGCGGAGCCTCGAGTTCCGCCCACATGCTAGCTGGGATGTATGCGCGAGACGCCGCGCTGCACTTTTGCCCTTGGTATTCGAATGCGCCGCGCACGATTGCCGTCTTTACCGCTGCCCAGTCAGCGCTCGCATGTGCGACGATGAAGTCCTTTCCGCCAGTCTCACCAACGATGCGCGGATAGCCTTTGTAGGCATCCATATTGTTGCCGATCGTCTTCCAGAAGGTGTTGAAGACGCGGGTCGAGCCGGTGAAGTGTACGCCGGCGAAGTCGGGACTGGCGAGCACTCTGCCCGTGATCTGCACCGGTTTGCCGGGTACGAAGTTGATCACACCTGAAGGTAATCCGGCCTCCTCGAACAGCCGCATGATGTAGTAGTTCGAGAGTGTCGCCGTATGGCCCGGCTTCCAGACGACCGTGTTGCCCATCATGACCGGGGTGCCGCAGAGGTTGGCCCCGATCGCGGTGAAGTTGAAGGGAGTCACAGCATAGACGAAGCCCTCGAGTCCTCGGTACTCGGAGCGGTTCCAAATCCCCTTGTCGGACGCCGGTTGCATCGAATAGATCTGCTGGGCGAAATGCACCCCGATGCGGAAGAAGTCGATGGTCTCGCATGCGGCATCGATCTCGGCCTGATAGGCGGTCTTGCTCTGGCCCAACATCGTTGCGGCGTTCAGCTTTTGGCGCCACGGTCCGGCGAGCAGTTCTGCAGCACGCAGGAAGATCGCGGCGCGGTCCTCCCACTGCGTTGTCGACCAGTCGGCGCGCGCATCCAGGGCAGCTTCGATCGCTCTCTCGATCTCCGCCGGCCCCGCCTCGTGTGCACGAGCGATGACGTGACCATGCGAGTGCGGCATCACCACGTCGAAGGTGTTTCCGGTGCGGATCTCTTCGCCCCCTATGATGAGGGGGACGTCGATCACTTGGCTCGCTTGCGACTCGAGCTCAGCCTTCAGTTCGGCGCGCTCGCTGGTGCCGGGTGCGTAAGAGAGAACAGGCTCGTTCAACGGCGGCGGGATGGCGGGGATACCGTTCATGGCTTTGCACGAGAGTTGGCGAGTGAACTGAAGGCCTAGATGAAAAAAGAGGCGGGGAAAACTGCATGTTCTCCCGCCCGCCAGACCTGCCCATCTGGGCCAGATCAGTCGAAGAACTTCACCTTGCTCATTCCCTCACGCAAGCGTTCCCATCCGTTCTGAGTCGCCGTCCCGGTGGGGGTGTAACTGCAGTAGTACTGCAGATAGTAGCTTTCGTCCGGGTTCGCGGTTGAGACCGCATTGAGCACGGCTCCGAACACCCGCACTCCCAGCCGTCGTAGTTGACCAACAGCCCGCTCGGCCGCCCGTTGTTCCTTCTCACCCGATCTCAATACGATGACGACGCCGTCCGTGTGAACGGACAGAATCGCGGAGTCGGTCACCGCCAGCACAGGGGGTGAGTCGATGATGACTTGATCGTAGCGGCCCTCGAATTCCTCAATCAGCCGAACCATTGTCTTGGAGTTTAGCAACTCTGACGGGTTCGGGGGGAATGGCCCCGACGGAAGGAAATCGAGGTTGGGCAGCACGTTCGGTCGCACCGTTTCTCTTGGTTCCGCATCCCCGATGAGCAGGTTGGTGAGACCGGGCTCTCTCAACAGGTCCAGGGCTCGATGCAGGGAGGGGCGCCGCAAGTCGGCGTCGATCAGCAAGACGCGTTGCCCTTGCTGCGCGAGCATGACAGCGAAGTTCACGGCGGTGGTCGACTTGCCCTCGGACGGGCCTGGACTCGAAAAGAGCACCGTACGAATCGGCTCCTCGTCCGAACTCATGAACATGAGGTTCATGCGTAGGTTGCGGTACGCCTCGGCGGCAGGATCGAGCGGGTCCATGGCGACCACGAGAGGTCGACCACGGCCAGCCATCGCCGCCGCGCCCTCAACATCGTCGTCGAGGCGACGAAGGCTCGGAATCACCCCGAGTACGGGGATGCCGAGAAGCGATTCGACGTCGGAGCTGGTCCGCACGGTACGGTCGAGGTATTCCAAGAAGAAAGCTGCACCGACGCCCAAGATGAGCCCGAGCAAGCCCCCCAGCACGACGGCGACTCGACCGGGACCCGGCATCGGCGATGCACCCGTCGCCGGGTCTAGAACATCGACGTAGGGCGCTGCGGCTCCACGCGTGATCCGCGCTTGGTATAGTTGAGACAAGATGAACTGACGAGACTGCAGGTCGATCTGAATCTGAGCCTCGAGCGTGGCCATCTCGCTTTCGAGCTCTGGGAACTGGGCCATCTGCTCTCGTACTTCTTCGTCCTGATCTGCGAGTATGTTCAGGCGGTCCTGCACGACACCTAGACTCGCCTCGGTAGCTTCCTTCAAGTTGCTGGCAAGGGTGTCGATCTCCGCGCGCATCGCACGCAGCCGCGGGTGGCCGTCGTTGAGCCGCCGTTCCTGAACCATCGTGCGCTCTTGAACCTGTCTCCGCTGGATGTCATTGATGATGATGGTGACCTGGCGGCTCGTGCCCGGATTCAGTTCTGCCAATACTGCGGAAAGATCTGCGCCCGCCACCCCTGAACCTTCGATCGTGTTGTTGAGCGTCATCAGCACGAGCCGCTGCTGATCTACGCCTTCTTGTTCGTTCGAAATCCGCTCCGACTAGGCGGCCAGGCTCCGCTCTTGAAGCGAAAGTGTGGTGAACTCACGGGAGGTCTTGAAGTTCTTCAGGGCGTCACGCGAGTCACCGAGCGTGCCGCTGGAATTATCCAACTGTGATTGGATGAACTCCTCGTTCGATCGCGCCGACTCGCGGACCTTCTCGGCTCCGTGGTCGCGCAGCGCGAGCCCGGCCGAGTTCAGGATGTGCACGAGCAGGACGGGGTCATAGTGGACCATGCTGACGTCCACGATGTTGGTCTGGACACGCGGTACGGAGAGAAAAGATATCTCACTAGCTGCCTGACGCTTAGACAAGGTCGTCAGCTCGAATGCGCGCGGCTCCTCGCCCACGATCCCCACCACGAAGAAGCGGAACTGTTCCGAAACCAGGAGTGTGCCGGCCGGGGCTTCGCCAAGAAGGGCACCGTCGGAAGCTCGGATGAACCGCGCGTGCGTTCCGTCCGCGTTGTAGACGAGGCGGAAGTTCTGGTAGTCCAGGACGTCCTGAGCAACCCATACATCCCGGATGATCGTCGAGCGAAGCTGGTCTCCGGGTACGCGCGCGAGCCTCATTCCGGTCGAGTCGACAACGTCTTCTCGGATCGATGCGGAGCCGAGAACCTGAATCTCTGATTGTATCGGGTCGACGAACAGGTTGACCGAATTCATGCGGGGAATGTTGACCAGCCCCGCCTGCCGCTGCGCCAGATCGTTGACCTGCAACGCCATAGAGGCGGAATAACTGATCTGCGCCTGCGAGATGGTCCAGATGGATGAGGCGGTCGTTACCGTGAAGATCACCAGCACGAGCCAGAGGCGTCGCGCGATGACCGTCCAATAGTCGGAGATATGAGGCGAAGCCCCAAGTTCCTCCGGAACTGGATCACCATAAGGTTGTTGACCAGGATCGATACTCATGCGCCTTTGGGGGGGGGGTGATCTAGTCGTGCCCAGGTTACTGGAAGGCTTGTTCCGGCACTAGTGATGAGATGTTTACAGTAAACATGTGTTTCCCACGCCCCGCAAGCTCAGTAATGCAAGGCGAGAAATCAATGATTGCGTGTCGCAGGCACTCGGCTCGCCGCAGCGACCGGTAGTGTGCAGAAGATTCGAATCACCGGTACCTTTCTTCCGGTTTTGGGCTACTTTTTCCGCGTTCCGGGCCGGTGCCCGGTTGTGGTCGACAGCCTTCTAAAGAGTGAACATGAATTCAGACGAGTTGCGGCGGTCGGTCATGGCAGCCCTTTCCCGCATCAAGCACCCGGGAAGTGGGCGCGACCTCATCGCCGGGGGACACGTGCAGAAACTCGAAGTGAGCGACGACGGTGTCGTGCACTATCAGTTTCTTCTGCAGCCGGAGGACTCGGGCGATCTGGTCAAGGAGGCCCGCGCTGCGAGCGAAGGCGTCGAGGGCGTTACCGACGTCAAAGTGAATGCGCAGCTCCCCCAGATGGGTGCGCCCGGTGGCGAAGAGAAGCAGGGTGGTCTGAAGCCCGGATCGGTCCCGGCCCCGACGCCCAAGCCCGGCATACTGACGGACGTGAAGCAGATCATCGCCGTCAGCTCAGGGAAGGGGGGGGTGGGCAAGTCGATGGTTGCGGCCAACCTCGCAGCGGCGTTTGCGAGTGCCGGCCGTGCAGTCGGGCTCTTGGATGCGGACATCTACGGCCCGAATATCCCCCTGATGTTTGGGGTGGACCGGCGTCCGTCCGTGAGCGGTGAGAAGGGCCAGGAACTCATTGAGCCGCTCAAAGCCCACGGTGTGAAGCTCATGAGTCTCGGCTTCTTGCTCGACAAGGAGCAGCCGGCGATCATGCGCGGGCCCCTCATCTCAGGAATCCTCAAGCAGTTTTTGGAGCAGGTCGATTGGGGCGCGCTGGATCTATTGGTCATCGACATGCCTCCAGGAACCGGGGATGCTCAACTGTCCTTGGTGCAGACGATCGACTTGGATGGCGCCGTGATGGTCACGACGCCTCAGGAGGTCGCCACCGGCGACGTGCGGCGGGGCGTGAAGATGTTCGAGCGGGTGAATACTCGTGTGCTGGGCGTTGTTGAGAACATGAGTGGCCTCGCTTGCCCGCACTGCGAGGAGATCATTGACGTCTTCGGCTCAGGCGGCGGAGAGACGCTTGCGACGGAGATGGGGTTGTCGTTCCTCGGGCGAGTGCCACTCGATCCGGCCGTGCGCATGGCCGGGGACGATGGAGTGCCCACGGTGCTTTCAGCGCCGGAATCTGGGGCGGGGGCAGCGCTCATCGCGGTGAGGGACGCGGTGGAAGAACGGCTGTCGGGCGCTACCGACGTTTAGGGAGCTCGCAAATGGTCCTTCCGGGCTTGCTACCCCTATTCGCCCAGCCACTTCCGGTCAGCCGCTGACAGCGAGTTGCCGCCGGTCATTTTCTCGAAGACCTTCACGGCGACCCAACCCACCAAGAGCACCGGCGCGACCTTGAAGAGCAAGAAGAAGGCGAGGCCGAACGTGAGCGAGAACAACGTGCCGACGACCGATAGTACGACTCCCGCTACGAGCAGCGTCGCAAGGCCGACTGCGAAGAAGGTCAGTAGTGTGCCGATCATGATACTCTCCTAACGAGCCCCGGTGTCACTCAGCGAATCCACACGACTTTGACGCTGCCGAATGCGGCGTCGAGGTCGATCGTAAGTTTTCGGTCTGCCTCTTCCCAGTCGGGCGAGTAGTAGGCGTCTCCCCGCTTGATCAAGCCCTCGGAATCCAAAGATACTCTGAGCGAGCACGATGCAGGTAGGTCTTTACCGTGCCGAGAGGGAGCTCCATAATTTCGGCGATCTCGTCGTACGCGTACCCCTAGATATGCCGTAACTGAATTACGGTCCGGTACTGCTCTCGCAGCTCTCCGATTGCCTCTTCAATTTGCCCACCGAGCTCGCGGTTTTCTACGAATTCCCGAGGAGTCTCATCCTTCGATTCGATCACCAATTGCGACTGTGAGACTTCGTCCGCGCTCGTAGCGTGCGGCGAACCGTGGATCGAGATCGTATCGAGTTTGCGCTTGCGCAGATAATCGATGGTGTGGTTGTTCGCTATCTTGAAGATCCAGTTGCTGAACTTGTAGCTGGTCTTGTTACGTACCGATGGCGTTGAACGCACGGATGAATGCTTCCTGTGCGAGGTCCTCCGCCAGCGTTCGGTCTCTCACCATTCGGTAGATGAGCGAGAATACCGGGCGCTCGTATCGGGAGAGCAACTCCCGGAACGCGGGCTCACGACCGCCGGCCGCGAGCGTTGCCAGCTCGCGATCATCGATCTGTGTAAAGTCGAGGGAGCCCAGAGATCCGTGTCCTGCCGTGGGTGAATGGCAACGCGCTGGCGGCTCCGGCCGTTGAGGCCTCCTACCGCTTCCCGTAAGTTTCGCCGTCCTTCGACTTCGACTCGTGTCGAAATCGGACCTCCGAATCTAAGCCGCCGCGTCCCCCGCTGTCATGCCATCCGTTCCGCCAGCCGCCCCCAAGCGAGGGATCGAGCGACACAGTCAGGTCCAGACGCTGTTCTCCGAGATCGCCCCTCGTTACGACCTGCTGAATCACGTCTTGAGTCTCAATATCGACCGTTCTTGGCGAAGCAAGGCTCTGGATCGGCTCGGTTGGGAGCAGACGCCGGGCGGGATTTACCTCGACGCTTGTTCGGGCACTTTCGACCTCGCGCTCGAGCTCGCTCGTCGCCCCGGATTCGAGGGTCGCGTCGCCGCGTCGGACTTCGCACAGCCGATGTTGGTGCAAGGCGCCACCAAGATCCAAGGCGCGGCGATCGATGCCGTTTGCGGTGATTCGCTCCGACTCCCGTTTGCGGATGACACCTTCGAGGGCGCCACAGTCGGCTTTGGCGTGCGCAACCTCTCCGACCTTCGCGCCGGCCTCACCGATCTGCGGCGAGTCCTGAAGCCGGGCCGACGACTGGTGGTTCTAGAGTTCACGGTGCCGCCCAATCCGCTCATGCGAGCCGGCTACCTGTTCTATTTTCACCAAATCCTTCCCATCGTGGGGCGAATCGTCTCGGGTCACCCCTGGGCGTATACATACCTGCCAGAATCCGTGAAGGAATTCCCGGGGCCGACCGAGTTGGGGACCCTCTTCGAAGAGGTGGGTTTCACCGAAGTGGGGTGGTCTCTGCTGACCGGGGGCATCGCAGCGCTTCACTGGGGCATAGCTTAGCAGCTCATCGCTTCTGCGGGTGGTGACCGTGGGTGCTTCCCCTAGTCGTTTCCGACCTCGAGTACCGTTACGGGCCCGAGTGCCTCGAGCGCTTCTTGCCCGATTCGATCCGGGTCACCGACGATGAGGATCATCATCTCGGCGGGCCTGAGGTGCTGTTCGAAGGCAGCATGAATTCCGTCGGCGGTCACGCGTTGAACGCCATTCAGGTAGCGCTCAAGCCAATCCTGCGGCAGGTCCTGCGCCACGTAGAACATCGTGCGGGACACGATGCGTCCGGGAGTCTCGAAGTTGAATACGAAGCCGTTCACGACGCGTTCGATCGCGGTCTGGATCTCTCCTGGCTCCGGCGGCGCCGCGCGTAGTTCTTCCATCGTCTGGAGGATCAAGTCGATCGCGGGAATCGTGTTCTCGGGGCTCGTACGCGTGATCGCCCCGAGCAGTCCATCGTAGCGCCTCGGTGTTGTCCAGAGAGAGGAAGCGGAATAGGCGAAGCCCTCTTCGGTGCGGACGCGCGCAAGCAGACGGCTGGAGAAGCCGCCTCCGCCGAGAATCGAGTTGCCCAGGGTTGCGGCGTAATAGGAGGGCTCGTCTGAGAGCCTCACATCCGTGGGATGCGCCATGACGATTACGCTCTGTTCGAGCTTCTTCTCGATCAGATAGACGCCCGGCTCGTCGCGTAATTCGGGGATCGGGGACGGTGGCAGTGCTTCTTCGCAGGCAGGGATGCTTTGCACGAACGCCTCGAGCAGCGGGCGGAAGTCACGCCAGACGAGGTCGCCAGTAACACCCAGCACCAGGTTTTCCCTACATATGACGCGACGGTGCAAATCGCCGAGCGTCTGCGAGGAGAGCCGTTGAGGCGACAGATCGGCGGCCTCCATCTCCCACCCGATCGGGTGGTCGCCATATACCAAGCGATTGAATTGCGAGAATGCCAATCCGCCGGGGTTGTCGCTGCGCCGGCGGATGCTCTCTCGCTGCCGGCCCCTCCAGATCTCGACTTGAGTCGAGTCGAAGTCCGGCTCCGTCAGCATCGTTCCCCAAAGCTCCACGGCCACGGGTAGGTGCTCGACCAGTGTGTTCATGGTAGAGGAAATGACCTCGCCACTGCCACCGAACGAAGTCTCAATCGCGTGGTAGGCGAGTGCGTTGTCGACCGAGTCAGGCGACAGCGTCCGGGTTCCGCCGTAGCGGAGTTGTGATGGCAAAGCAGTGCCTGCTGCGTAGTAGTCGCGCCCGAATAGCCCGTATCCGCCCTTGAAGCGAGCATAGACTGAGACCATGGGCAGAGCGTGGTCCTCCAACAGGAGTACGGGGACCCCGCCTACGTCGTACTCATCGGGAATCGGCGGACGAAACTCGATCGCTGGGTACGTCAGGCGATCGAGAGCCGGTCTGCCAACGGGCAGTTGAGCGTGCATCGCCGGTGCATGCACGGCGAGCAGGACCGCCGCGAGCCAAACCCCCCGAGAACTGGCGTTCACCGTCCCTCCTTCTTCACGAGGGTTGCCACGGTGCGGTTCTGCTCTGTGAGGTAGAGTCGCGCCATGCGCTGAACATCGTCGGCGGTGACGGCCCGGAGCTGTTCGGAGACACGGAATGTCTGCGTCCAGTCATCGAAGAGCGATACCGATTCTACCAATTGGAATGCGAGGCCGAGGTGCGATCGGATACGTCGAATCGATCCGGCCTCGATCTGGTTTCTCACGCGTTCGAGTTCGTTCTGTTCTGGCCCGTCGCTCGCGAGTCGTTCGATTTCTTCATAGATCGCACGCTCCAGTTCTTCGGTGCTGTGAGGTGCGAGCGGACTGGCATCGATCTGCAACAGTTGGGGATACCGGCTTCCGGGCCCGAGCGAGGAGAAGACGCCGCCCGAGATTCGGTCTTCGAGGACCAAACGGCGATACAGCCTAGAAGTACGCCCGCCGGTGAGAAGCGAAGTGAGAATCGCGAGCGCAGGCGCATCGTCGTGGACCGCTGCGGGCACATGCCAGCCGATGCGAAGTGCGGGCTCAGCGTCCCACTCTACCACCACCCGGCGTTCACCGAGTTGCTTCGGCTCGACCGCTGTGACCGGAGCCGGCGTCTCCCCTCTCGGAATAGAACCGAGGTAGCCACGGGCCCAGCGCTCGACCTGATCCGGGTCGACGTCGCCCACGATAGCGACCACGGCATTGTTCGGCCCATAGAACCGCCGGTAATACGTCTCGACATCGGCTCGGCTCAACACCTCCAAGTCCGCCATGTACCCGACGACCGGAACGCCGTACGGGTGCATCGTGAACGCCGCCGCGAGGTGTGCTTCGTACAGCACTCCCCCCGGACTGGTCTCGACGCGCATCCGGCGTTCTTCAGTGACCACGTCCCGCTCCGAGTAGTACTCGCGGAAGACCGGGTTCAAGAGCCGGTCAGCCTCCAGCGCGAACCACAGCTCCGTACGATTCGAGGGCAGCTCCACGAAGTAGGTCGTGGATGCGGTCGTGGTGGTGGCATTGAGACCTTGGGCGCCCGCGCGCGTGAGGATTCGGTCGAACTCGCTCGCCTCCACGAAGACACGGGCGCTGTCCTCCAGCTCACCAATCACGTCGTCGAGGCGCCGGACGGTGGCCGAGTCACCTGACGCGCGAGCGCGTAGCAGCGTGTCGTGAGCCGCGTCCATGCCCGGGAACAGAGCGAGTTCGGCCTCGATGTTTCTCGTTCCGACAGTCGTCGTGCCCTTGAAGAGCATGTGCTCGAGCAGGTGAGCGATGCCGGTCGTGCCCAGCCGTTCGTTGACGCCTCCCACCCCGTATTGGACCACGAAGGACACAGTCGGAGCCCCCGACCGCGGCAGAATCAAGAGTCGTATTCCGTTGTCGAGCGTGAGCGCCTGTACTGGAAGTCGCTCGCCGAGAGACAATTGAGCGGTCGCGGAGGTGGTCACGAGTAGCGAGAGCAGGCACGCGAGGACCGTGCGGGGCAGGAGCGATCGGCTCGGGCGCGGAGTTCGGTGTACTCGTCCCCGGGTGGCAAGGGCTGACAGTCGCTCCCTCACGGTGCCGGCACCGGCTGGCATGTGGGGCAGTAGAACGCGGAACGGTTCGCGAACACGATCCGGCAGATGAGCGATTGGCACTTCAGGCACGGGTCGCCGTCTCGGCCATACACATAGAGCTGACGCGCGTATTCTCCACGCCCTCCCTCCGCGTTGCGATAGTCACGTATCGTCGTTCCTCCTGCTCGGATCGCGTTTCTCAGCACGCGCCGGACCGAGCGATGTAGCGCGACGGCCTCAGGGCGTCTTATTTGTCTCGCCTCGCGCTGAGGATGCACCCCAGCGAAGTAGAGCGCCTCGTTCGCGTAGATGTTCCCGACGCCGGCGATCTTCTTCTGATCGAGCAGCCAGGATCGAGCCGGAGCGCGTGAGTGTTGGAGGACAGCAAAGAGGTCCTGGGCCCGGTACTCGGAATCGAGCGGTTCGGGGCCCATGCGTGCGGACCGAGCCCTCCACTCGTCGTCGGTGAACGCCTCGACGGTGCCGAAGCGACGTGTGTCGTCAAAGACCAGGAGTGCACCGCTCTCGAAGCGGAATCTCACCGCGGGATGACCGGGTCTAGCGTCGCCCCTCGGAAGTGCCGCGAAGGGGAGCAGGCGGCCGCTCATGCCGAGATTCACAGCGATGACGCGGTCACCTTCGAGTCGTATCAAGACGTTCTTTCCCCGTCTGCCGATGGCGTCGATGCGGCATCCCTTCACGCCTCGAACGAACTCAGCCTTGGGCTGCCTGAGAATGTCGCCGTGTATGACCTCTACCCGACGAATGTGTTCACCGATTATCGCCGTTCGTAGGCCGCGAACAATCGTCTCGGCCTCGGGAAGCTCAGGCAAGGGAAGAGCCCATCATGTCCCCTCTTTCCGTAGGCGTTCCCTCCAACCGATGTCTGTACGGCTGAAGGCGCCCTCGAAGGTGATGCGTTCGGTCGCAGACCGGCTAGCGTCTGCGGCTGCGGCGAGGGTCGGTGCAACTGCGGTGACGGCGAGTACTCGGCCACCGGACGTCACCAGCCCTTCTCCGTCCTTTCTCGTGCCTGCATGAAAGACGATGCAATCGTCCGATTCGAGGTCGTCGGGGATCGAAATCGCCCGCCCTGTCTGGTATGCGCCGGGGTATCCACCGGATGCGACTACGGTCGAGACCGCCGCGCCGGACCGAGGCTCGCAGACGCCTGGCGTCAGCGTGCCCCCTTCCGCCACGGTTCGCAGTAGGTCGAGCAGCGATTCACGCATCATCGGTAGAACCACTTGGGTTTCGGGGTCACCGAACCGGCAGTTGAATTCGACGACGCTCAGGCCGGCGGCCGTCTTCATGAGTCCAGCGTAGAGAAGTCCGCGGAAGGGATTGCCGCTTTCCGCCATCGCTCGCAGTGTCGGCTCAATGATCTGTTGGCGCGCCTCCGCCATTACGGCTTCGCTCGCGATGGACACCGGGGCGTACGCGCCCATGCCCCCGGTATTCGGGCCCGTGTCCCCGTCGCCGACTCGTTTGTGGTCCTGCGACGGCTGCAAAACGACCGCGTTGGTCCCGTCCGTAATCGCGAAGACCGAGATCTCTTCGCCTTCCATGAACTCTTCGACGACCACTTCCCGCCCGGCCTCACCGAAGCTGAGATCGCCGAGCATCGAGCGCAGCGCGTCGAACGCCTCTTGCTCGGTCATACACACGACGGCTCCCTTGCCCGCCGCCAAGCCGGACGCTTTAACCACGATCGGAGCTCCGCGTTCCCTCACCCACTGCTCGGCGCCCTCCAGGTCCGTGAACGTCCGGTAGTCCGCGGTCGGCACACCCGCGTCCCGCATGAGGCCTTTCGAAAACACTTTGCTGGATTCTATGCGTGCGGCGTCCTTGTTGGGGCCGAAGATCGAAAGTCCCTTCTTCTCGAAGCGGTCCACGATCCCCGCCGCCAGTGGTCCTTCCGGTCCCACGACCGTGAGGTCGATGCGGTGGGAGGCCGCCCACCCGGAGAGCGCCACGATGTCGCCTGCCGCGATCGGGACCTCCGTGCAGAGCGACGCCATCCCGCCGTTTGGCTCTGTAGCAAAGAATTCCGCGTCGGGGGCGTCCCGGCGAAGCTTCCAAAGAAGGGCGTGTTCACGCCCACCGTTTCCGACGATCAGGATTCGCATGTGGCGGAGTCTACGCAGGGAGTCCAGAAAAAAAAGGGGTGACCGAGCGGTAGCCCGGTCACCCCTGATACGAACCCTGCGGTGCTACTTCTTGAAGCCGCTCATGAAGTCAGTGCCCATGCGCTTGGCCGCGTCCGCAATGTTGTCGACGAGGTCCTTCGCGTCGTCTGCGTATGACGAAGCCGCTGCCTTGAGGTCTTCCTTATACGCCGGATCAGGCTCGCCGCGGCGAGCGTACTCACCGCGCACGATACGGTCGTAGTCGCCGGTCTCGATCCAAGCTCGCAGTTCGCTCACCCGGATTGTGTAGAACGGGTGCGTCTGAGCCAGCAGGTTGAGCACCTTGAAGACCTGATCGACCACGTCGCCACCCTCACGATACTCTTCGGCCTGAATGATGTATTCCTGCAGGCTCGACTCGTCGGCTTCCCCGCCACCTGCCATCTTGAGCATGGTGCTGAGCACGACCTCGGGGTCCTGGACTGTGAGCAGTCCCGCTCGGTCGGAAGAGAGCTCCGACTTGCGCTGCCATTCGAGCAGCCCGACGAGAATGGCTCGTGCCGCTAGACCGACGATCGGGAAGCCCATCGTCGCCAGGTTGAGCAGGATCACGGTCATCGACTTGTAGAGAACGTGATCGCTCATGATGTGACCGATCTCGTGACCGATCACGTAGGCGAGTTGGTCGTCGTCGAGTAGCCGTACCGTCCCAGAGTTCAGGATGATGAAGGGCTGCTCCATTCCCCATGCACCCGCGTTCACAATCGGCGTCTGTGAGATGAAGAGCGGATACTCCTCATCCACGTCGAGCGTCTTGAGAGCCTCCTGATAGATCGCATAGACCTTCGGGAACTGGTTCTTGCTGACCTTCACCGAGCTCGCCTGGAACGCTAGGCGGAACGCTCGTTCGGTCATGAAGCCGAAGATCTTTCTGAGGACGTCGTCGAATACTGGGATCCGCCGAAGCGCCTGCAGTGCGGCCTTGTCGGCTGGGTGCTCCCACGAGTGTGGCGCGATATCGGTCAGGATGCGGCTCGCTTTCGCGCCATCTCCACCCGCTTGGCCCGCATCGCCGCCCGCCTGGGCTCCATCGTCTCCCGCCTGGGCCGCGGTGTCGTCCTGATCGTCCGCCATGTCTACATCCTCTTTGCGTTAGTCGCCCCTCGCGCGTTCGGCGAGAGGGTTGTCGACGCTCGCAGCACCTTACGGGGGCCCTGGAGCATCGGTTTCACTGGCTTGGGAGGGGATCGGAAAGTGGACGGGTCGCCCACCTAGGACCCGTTCTAGATCCTCCAGTAGATCGGCTTCGTCCTCGACTCCGAGCGACAAGCGGACGAGTCCCTCCGTGATACCCATGGCTTCGCGCCGGTCTTGGGGGACCGAAGCGTGGGTCATGAGTGCCGGTACGCTGATGAGAGACTCGACCCCTCCAAGGCTTTCCGCAAGCGCAAACACACGTAGCTGCTCAGTCAGCGCTTTCGCCCGTTCGAGCGTGCCGACGTCGACCGAGACCATGCCGGTGAAGCCGATCATCTGGCGGGCTGCGAGTTCGTGCTGCGGGTGGGATGGCAGTCCGGGATAGAGGACGCGGTCTACGGCCGGGTGATCCTCGAGAAACCGAGCCACCGAGAGCCCGTTCGCGTTGTGCTGGCGCATACGCAGATGCAGCGTCTTGATACCACGCAGAGTGAGCCAGCAATCCATGGGGCCGGGCACTGCTCCCGAGGATTTCCGGATGAACATCAGCTGCTCAGCTAGCTCTTCGTCTCTGACCGCGACCAAACCACCGATCACGTCCGAGTGGCCGTTGATGTATTTCGTCGAAGAGTGCGCGACGAAGTCGGCGCCGAATTCGAGCGGTCGCTGGTTGTACGGAGAAGCGAAGGTGTTGTCGACCGATAGCAACGCTCCAGCATCGTGTGTGAGGTCGGCGGCTTCCCTGAGGTCACACAGGCGTAGCAACGGATTCGTCGGCGTCTCCAAGTGCACGAGCTTGGTGTTCGGCCTCAGCGCCTCCGCGATTGCACCGGGGTCACGTGTATCGACGAAGCTGAATTCGATACCGAAGCGGCTGAGCACGTGATTGAACATGCGAGTGGTGCCGCCGTAGGTGTTTTCCTCGCTCACGACATGATCACCGGCCGAAAGCCGTTTCACGATGGCCTCGATGGCGGCGAGTCCCGAGGAAAACGCGATGCCGCGCGAGCCGCTCTCCAGAGCCGCGATGCTCGCCTCGAGCGCTTCCCTCGTCGGATTGGCGGTCCGACCGTAGTCGTAGCTCCCCCCCAAGGGTTCGCCGACCGCAGGCTGCACATAGGTAGACGTTTGGAAGATCGGGGTCATGATCGCCCCCGTCGTCGGTTCGGGACTCACGCCCGCATGCACCGCGAGCGTGCCGAACCGCAGGCCTGCCAGAGATCCTTCGCTCATAGAGCCCTTCCTTCCTGATCTAGAGGGGACTGCATCGACCTACGGGGACCGATGGGGACTAATGGGGAGCAACGCCCATTGTGGATTCAGTCGCCCAATGTAGACTAGCCGTGTTCGCAGAGGGTAGCCCTTTCGATGCATCAATGTTCAGCCAGAGGCCGCTGTGCCGATAAAACTTCCGCAGGATCTGATGGTGAGCGTCTCCGGCGTGCGCAGGCGAGTTGGCGCGCCGCTCACTCCGGAGTTGATGGCTGGTCTGGCCGCCGCCTTCGGAGCTTTCGTGCGCCGGGAGAGCGGGGACGGGCCGGTGTACATCGGCAGGGACTCGCGCACCTCAGGACCGATGTTCGCGCGCGCCGTCATCTCGGGGCTGCAATCGGTGGGCGTCCCGGTCATCGACCTGGGCGTCGTCCCGACCCCCACGCTCTTGTTGGCCGTCAGAGGAAGCGACGCGATCGGTGGCATTGGCGTTACAGCGAGCCACAACCCGGCTGAGTGGAATGCTCTGAAGCTGGTGGCCGGAGAGGGTGTCTTTCTGGATGCGGAGCTCTCAGCCCGGTTCCGCGAGTCGCTCAGTCAAGAGGATCCGGAGAGGGTTGCTTGGAACGCGATTCCCTCTGTGACCGAAGACGGCGAAGCGTGGTCCCGTCATCTCGAGGCGATCTTGGCGCTGCCGCACATCGACCTGGCCGCTCTGCGTGCCCGCCAGATCAAGGTCGCCGTGGATTGTGTTCACGGCGCCGGTGGCCCCGTCATGACCGAGTTGCTCGAAGCGCTCGGCTGCTCCGTCTCGGGTATCGGAATGAGTCCGGACGGGCACTTTCCCCGTGACCCCGAGCCTACTGCGGCGAACCTATCCGACCTTGGGGCGTTGGTGCGCGATTCGGGCGCCGAGATCGGGCTCGCGGTGGATCCGGACGTAGACCGACTGGCGCTGGTAGACGAGACGGGACGCCCGATGGGTGAGGACCTCACTCTGGCGCTTGCCGCAGCGACTGTTCTCAGACGAACTCCCGGCCCGGTCGTCACCAACCTGTCGACCAGCCAGGTGGTAGCGGATGTGGCTCGGGCGTACGACGTTCCGTTGGTGCGTGCACCGGTGGGAGAGGTCAACGTCGCGCGCGGCATGCAGGCGGAGAACGCAGTCGTCGGCGGCGAAGGGAATGGCGGAGTGATCTTGCCTGCACTGCACCACACTCGCGACGCGCCTCTCGCGGCAGCCCTCATCTTGCAACACATCGTGGACGAAGGGGTTACTGCTTCGGCAGCTGCGGCGCGGTGGCCGACGTATTCGATCGTGAAAGTGAAGGTTTCTTTCCCTCGAGAAGCTCTCGATGCGGCGTTCACTGCACTGGAGCAGGATCTTGGTGCCGAGGCAGTTGATCGCACGGACGGCCTACGGCTTGCATGGCCGACAAGGGGTGCCTGGTTGCACGTGAGGCCGTCGGGCACCGAGCCGGTTGTGCGCCTCATTGCCGAGGCGCGTGAAGAGGAAGGAGCGCATGCCTTGATCGACAGGGCTGCGAAGTTGTTGGACGGGATCGCTTGAGGGCGGTCCGTGCAATCACCTGTAGGGGAGTGACCGCATGTGCGGAATCGTCGGGTACGTAGGCCCTAAACAGGCCGCCCCGATCCTGATTCAGGGCCTGAGGCGACTCGAATACCGCGGATACGACTCGGCTGGGGTTGCACTCTTGAATGGTGGCGGCGTCCAGGTCGTGAAGCGTTCTGGCAAGCTGTCAGTGCTCGCAGCGGCGGTCGACGAGGCGACTCCGCGCGGGACCTGCGGCATCGCGCACACACGGTGGGCCACCCATGGTCCTCCGAACCAACCCAACGCCCACCCGCACACGTCCTCGGACGGCGAAATCGCTCTGGTTCACAACGGGATCATCGAGAATGCCGACAGTCTGCGGGCGCTGCTTCTGGAGGAGGGGTTCTCCTTTCAGTCGGATACCGACACCGAAGTGGTTGTGCATTTGATCGATCATCTTTGGACCGACGGCATGCCGATGGAGGATGCCGTCGCTGCCGCGTTGCGATTGATCGACGGTGCCTACGGTATCGCGGTCGTATCGAGTAGGGATCCCGACAAGATCGTCGTGGCGCGACATGGATCCCCCTTACTCGTTGGTGTGGGGAAGGATGGCGAAATGCTCGCGGGGTCTGACGCCGCCGCGGTGATCGCTTTGACCCGCGACGTCGTCTACCTAGATGATGGCGACTACGCTGTGATCGAGCCGGGTGGCTATCGCACCTACCAACTCGAAGGGACGGAGGTGAGCCGGTCGGTATACGAGGTGACCTGGGACATCGAAGCGATCGAGAAGGGCGGTTATGAGCATTTTATGCTCAAGGAGATCTTCGAGCAGCCGTCCTCCTTACGGGATGTCATGCGGGGTCGCCTGCTGGAGGACGATGGTGACATAAGACTCGGTGGCATCGAGAGCCACCAGTTCGACCTTGGTCGCATTCGCCGTATCGTGACGACCGCCTGCGGCACCAGTTGGCATGCCGGCCTCGTGGGCGAGTACATGCTCGAGGAACACGCGCGCATCCCCGTCGATGTAGAGTACGCCTCCGAATTTCGGTATCGGAATCCGGTTCTAGAGGAGGGGACGCTCGCGCTTGCCATCAGCCAGTCCGGGGAAACTGCCGATACCATGGCAGCCCTGCACGAGGCCAAGCAGCGAGGAGTGTCGACGATGGGGATCGTCAACACGGTGGGCTCGAGCATCGCGCGAAGCACCGATTTCGGACTCTATCTGCATGCCGGTCCCGAGATTGGCGTAGCATCGACCAAGGCATTCACGAGCCAGTTGGTCGCTCTCGCCATGTTTACGCTCTACATGGGACGCCGCCGCCACCTGTCGTTACCGCAGGGGCGCGAGTTCGTGAACGCGCTGCGCATGTTGCCCGAACAGGTCGAGCAGGTGCTGGAGCTGAACGACGAGATCAAGGTCTTGGCCGAAGCGTATGGCGACGCTCGCAACTTCCTCTATCTAGGACGCGGCTATCAGTTTCCGGTCGCGCTGGAAGGAGCCCTCAAGCTCAAGGAAGTGAGTTACATCCACGCCGAGGGGTATCCCGCAGCTGAGATGAAGCACGGACCGATCGCGCTGATCGATGATGACATGCCTGTCGTGGTGCTCGCGCCCCGGGACCCAGTGTACCAGAAGGTGGTGTCCAACATCGAAGAGGTGAAAGCGCGGCATGCTCGAATCATCGCCGTGGTGAGCGACGACGCTCCCGAGTTGGAGGGCAAGGTAGATCATGTCATCCGTGTGCCGCAGACGATCCCCGCGCTCTTGCCAGTACTCACGACGATTCCGCTCCAGTTGCTGGCCTATCATGCGGCGATCCTGCGCGGCACCGATGTCGATCAACCGAGGAATCTTGCCAAGTCCGTCACGGTCGAGTGAGGGTCCTCCTGCAGCGGGTTGCTCACGCTGAGGTTCGCATCGAGGGGCACGCCGTTGGCAAGATCGGGAGGGGACATTTGCTGCTGGTGGGTTTTCGTGATGGGGACGGCGAGAGCCAGATCGAATGGATGGCGGACAAGATCGTCGGGCTGCGCATCTTTCCGGACGAAGAGGGCAAAATGAATCGCTCGCTTGCGGACGTTTCGGGCGACTTGCTGGTGGTCAGCCAATTCACGTTGTATGGCGACGTGCGCAAAGGGCGTCGTCCGAGCTTCATCGGCGCAGCACCGCCCGAGATCGCGATCCCACTGTACGAACAGTTCATCGCCTGTCTGAGGACGCGTGCCAGCGGGAGGGTGGAGACCGGCGAGTTCGGTGCCGACATGGATGTCGAACTGGTGAATGACGGGCCGGTGACACTCATGCTTGAGCGGGAATGACTCCGCGTCTGATTCTGGCGTCGCTTTCTCCTCGACGCAGTGATGTTCTCGCTCAACTAGGCTTGCAGCATGCCGTGATGCCGGCTGACGTCGATGAGGCGTACCTGGACGGCGAGACTCCTGCCGAGCACGTAGAGCGCCTCGCGAGGAACAAGGCGAGCGTGATCTCGGCCCGTGAACCGGGCGCGTTGGTTGTTGGTGGCGACACGGTGGTTGTGGACGGAGCGCGTGTTCTCGGTAAACCGGAGGACGGGCCCGCGGCGGTCGACATGCTCGTGTCACTGGCTGGTCGTAGCCATACTGCCTTGAGTGGAGTCGCGCTCGCCGGACCTCACGGAGTCGTCAGTGGCGTCGCCGAGACGCTTGTCAGATTCAAGGCGTTTTCCGAGTACGAGGCCCGCACATACGTGGAGACGGGCGAGCCGCTCGACAAGGCGGGAGCCTATGGAATTCAGGGCATGGGAGCCGCATTGGTCGAGGCTATCGACGGGGACTATTATGCGGTTATGGGCTTCCCCATCGGCGCCTTTGTGAGCGTGCTTCTCGAAGCCGGATGGCGATACGAGTACGGGAGCCTCACGCTCGTTGCTGAGCATGAGCCTGTTGTGGAGCAAGCGCCGGGGCCTGTCGAGCCGAGTGATCGATGAGCGTCCCGTCCGTTCTGGCGATCGACCAGGGCACTACCGGTACGACCTGCCTCGTCATCGACCAAGATGGGGGAGTGCTCGGTCGGTCGTACTCCGAGTTCACGCAGTATTTTCCGAAACCAGGGTGGGTTGAGCACGACGCCACCGAGATCTGGGATGTGACGCGCAGGGTCGCTCGAGAGGCCTTGGAGGCTACATCGGGCCCCGACGTTCGTGCGATCGGCATCACCAACCAACGTGAGACCGTGGTGCTCTGGGATCGGCAGACGCTCGAACCTGTCCACCGGGCCATCGTCTGGCAGGACCGCCGCACCACCGATTTGTGCAAGGAGCTGAAGACGGCCGGACACGAAAGTGAGGTGCGGGCCAGAACCGGGCTCGTGCTCGATCCGTACTTCTCCGGAACGAAGATCGCATGGCTGCTGGAGCAGGATCCCGAGCTTCGTGCACGAGCGGAGGCAGGGGAACTCGCAGTCGGCACGATCGATAGCTGGCTTATCGCACGCCTCACGAACGGTGCGGTTCATGCCACGGACCCGACGAATGCGTCGCGCACGTTGCTGTACCACTTGACCGACACGGCGTGGGACTCCTCTCTGCTCGATCTCTTCGGTGTGCCGCGATCGCTGCTTCCTGAGGTGCGCCCGAGCGCGGGCGACTTCGGGGAGTCCATTGGGGAACACCTCGGGATCGAAGTGCCGATCGCGGGAGTGGCAGGGGACCAGCAGGCGGCGCTCTTCGGGCAAGGGTGCTGGCACGCCGGCCTCGCGAAGAACACGTATGGAACGGGCGCCTTCCTGCTACTCAATACGGGAGCGGAAGCCGTGCCGTCTACTCGAGGCCTCCTCACGACTGCGGCCTGCAACGCTGAGGGCGGACTCGCCTACGCGTTGGAGGGATCCGTCTTCATCGCCGGGGCGGCGGTACAGTGGCTGCGAGATGGGTTGGGGTTGCTCGATGCTGCGCCTGATTCTGAAGCGATGGCCCGGGCGCTAGAGGACAATGGCGGTGTCTACTTCGTGCCCGCGTTCGTCGGGCTTGGCGCACCGCATTGGGAACCCGAAGCGCGAGGGATGCTCGTCGGGCTGACGCGAGGCACGACGAAGGACCATCTCGTCCGGGCGGCACTCGAGGCGATGGCGTACGGGACCGCAGAGGTGCTGGCAGCGATGGAAGCGGACTCCGGGGTTGAGACGACGGAGCTCCGTGTGGATGGGGGTGCCGCCCTGAACGGCTGGCTGATGCAGCTACAAGCCGACGTGCTCGACATTCCCGTGCGCCGTCCGGCGCTTGTCGAGACTACGGCCCTAGGCGCTGCAGGCTTGGCGGGCATCGCTACCGGAGTCTGGCAGAGCGCTGACGACTTTCTGGGGGTGCAGCAGGAAGGCGTGATTCGCTACGAGCCGGATATGAGCGGTGATACGCGCGGCCGGTTGACCAGTGAATGGGATCGTGCGGTTCGAGCCGCGGTCCGATGGGCGCAGGACGGGTGACGGTGCACCGGGACCTCTCCGTAGGGGATTTCCCGGACTGGTCGCCACACTCTTACCTCGACTAGATTCCCCGCGGATGAGAAGGATCCCGTCAAGGATGACAATATGAACAAGAATGGCCGTTTCATGGTGGGCCTAGTGGGGGTCGCGGCGGTGGTGACCTACCTGATTTGGACAGGGGTGAGTGAGACCATGGTCTATTACCTCACGCCCGTTGAACTCATGGCGCGCGCTGAGGCCGATTCCACCTTCCACGACGTCGGGGTGAAGGTCAGCGGCCAGGTGATCAAGGGCTCCTACATGCGGGTAGAGGGCGAACTCCTGCACACCTTCCATGTCATGGACATGGTGGATGAGTCTGTGAGCTTCGTCGTCGAATGGCGAGACGCGCTGCCGGATACGTTCACCGATGAGGTCGAAGTCGTGCTCGAGGGCCGTCTTCGAGCGGATGGTGTCTTTGCGGCGACGACGATGCTGACGAAATGCGGCAGTCGATATGAAGCTGAAGCACCGGAGGCGCCTGCCGGGTGACCATCCTCGGCGAGTTTGCGCTCTGGATCGCGCTCCCCGTAGCGGTCTGGGGCATGGTCCTCGGCTTCATGGGAGGGCGAACCCAGCGAGGGGACCTCGTTCTGAGCGCCGAGCGCGGGATCTATGCGGTCTTCTTCCTTCTGATCTTGGCCTCCCTGGGGGTCGGCGCGGCTTTCGTCAGCGACAACTTCGAGTACTGGTATGTCTACGCGTACTCGAACCGTGAACTCGAGTTGTTCTACAAGGTCACGGGCCTCTGGGCGGGCCAGCGCGGGTCGTTGCTCTTTTGGGCCTTACTGCTCGGCTTTTTCTCGAGCATCTGTGTGTTCCAGAACCGTAACAAGAACCGCGAGTTCATGCCCTACGTCGCGGGGGTGCTACAGGGCATTCTGTTGTTTTTCATCATCGTGCTGCTCTTCGCGGATGTGAACCCGTTCGAGCGGCTCGCGTTCACGCCGGCGAACGGTACGGGGCTGAATCCGCAGCTCCAGAACTACTGGATGACGATCCACCCGCCCACGCTCTATCTGGGCTTCACTGCCTTCACGATCCCATTTGCGTTCGCGGTGGCTGCGCTACTCAACGGCAGGCTCGACGCACGCTGGATCCACCTGACACGTCGCTGGATCCTGACCTCGTGGCTCTTCCTTTCCATCGGCATCATCTTCGGGATGCGGTGGGCATATGAAGAGCTCGGCTGGGGCGGATATTGGTTCTGGGACCCTGTTGAGAACGCTTCGCTGCTCCCGTGGCTGACGGCGACAGCGTTCCTCCATTCGGTCCAGGTTCAGGAAAGCCGAGCCATGTTGAAGGTGTGGAACATGTCGCTCGTGCTGGTGACGTTTCTGCTCACGATCTTTGCGACATTCCTTACCCGGTCGGGACTCATCGAGTCCGTCCACTCTTTCGCTCAAGAACTGAAGATTGCCTACATCTTTCTCGGTTTCATGGGGTCGATCTTGGCCGGATGTGTCGTGCTGATC
>Ga0114996_10002769_pt1 | contig 22345 bp, 24 predicted proteins | sample ArcticOcean_MG_C_4_FD_87039 | JGI IMG/M metagenome (GOLD analysis project Ga0114996, IMG submission 87039) | Marine microbial communities from western Arctic Ocean - ArcticOcean_MG_CB4_134 | ecosystem: Environmental > Aquatic > Marine > Oceanic | place: Arctic Ocean: Canada Basin | collected... | reverse complement strand
TTAAAAATGAAAAAGAGTAATTTTAAAATCGTTGAACTTAAATCAAAAAAAAATAAAAATACAATTAAGAGAACAGTCTTAATCAAAGATTTTATTATTTATGAAATAATTGGAATTCATAAAAATGAAAAAATAAATAAACAAAAAATAATTTTTAATATAGTTATTAATGTTAATCAAAATATATATCCAGATGAAAATGATTTATCAAGTATTGTAGATTATGAAAAAATTACAAATAAATTAAAAAAATTAGCAAAAAATAAAAAATATAACTTTTTGGAAAGTTTAGCTGAAGATTCTTTTGGTGAAATATTTGCAGATAAAAGGATTAATTCTATAAAAATAAAAATTGAAAAACCTGATGCCATAGCAAATGCTCAATCAGTTGGTGTAGAGGTTTTTAAAAACAGAAACGATTATGAAGGATCTTGATTTTGGAAAAGATTTAATAAAGAAAAAAATTCCCTTAGTTTCTAATAGTCCAGGAGTATATAGAATGCTTGGTAAAAAAAACCAAGTTCTCTATGTTGGTAAAGCAAAAAATTTACCTAATCGTCTTAGAGATTACGCTAATGGAAAAAACCTTCCTATAAGAACAAACAGGATGTTAGCTCTAACTAGTAATTTAGAAATAATCACAACTAGTAGTGAAGCAGAAGCATTACTTTTAGAAGCTAATTTAATTAAAAAATTTAAACCTAAATTTAATATTTTGCTGAAAGATGACAAATCTTTTCCATATATTTTTATTGAAAAAGATTGTGATTGGCCACAATTATCAAAACATAGAGGAGCAAAAAATAAAAAAGGCTATTACTTTGGCCCATTTGCTTCGGTTGGTTCTGCTAATTGGACAATAAAAATTCTTCAGAAAGTTTTTTTATTAAGAGTGTGCAATGATTCAGTTTTTAAAAATAGAGATAGAGCCTGTATACTTTTTCAAATCAAAAGATGTGCAGCACCCTGTGTAGATTCAATAAGCAAGGAAGAGTATGCTAAACTTGTCAGTGATGCTGTGGATTTTCTTTCTGGAAAATCAAAAACTATTCAAAAAAAATTATCATACGAAATGGAAAAAAGCAGCAAAACAATGGATTACGAAAAAGCAGCAATCATTAGAGATAGAATTAAAGCACTAACACAAATTCAATCTTCACAAAGTATAAGTTCTTCTAATTTAAATAATGCAGATGTCATATCTATATCTCAAGAGGCTTCAAAAAGTTGTATTCAGGTATTTTTTTATAGATCTAAACAAAATTGGGGTAATCAATCTTTTTTTCCTAAACATGATGAAGATCATACTACTGCGGAAGTATTAACATCTTTTATTACACAGTTTTATGAAAATAAAAATGCTCCAGCTGAAATTTTAGTAAATAAAAAAATTAACGATCTAAACTTAATTAAAAAAGCCTTAGAAAAAAAAGAAAAAAAACTAATATCAATTAAAATAGCCACCAAAGGAAATGCCCTAAAGATATCTAAAATGGCTGAAAAAAATGCAAAAGAAGCTTTAACAAGAAGAATTTTTGAATCTGAAACAAATACTAAACTATTAGATCAAGTTGCTAAAAAATTTAAATTAAATATTTCTCCAAGAATAATTGAAGTTTATGATAATAGTCATATTCAAGGTGCTCATGCAGTAGGTGCTTTAATTTCTTTTGGAACTGAAGGATTTGTTAAAAAAAGATATAGAAAATTTAATATTAAAAATACAAATCTTAATAGTGGTGATGACTACGGTATGTTAAAAGAAGTTTTAGAAAGAAGATTTGCGAAAATAATTCAAAATAAAAAACAAACAGATGTTATAATGCCAGACCTAGTAATTGTTGATGGTGGAAAAGGTCAATATTCAATAAGTAGAAAAATTCTAGATGATTATGGCTTGCATGATATACCGATTATAGCAATTGCAAAGGGGGCAAATAGGAACCAAGGTGATGAAACTTTTATCCACAAAACTAATAGTATTAAACTAGACAAAAGAGAGCCTTTGTTATTTTTTCTTCAACGATTAAGAGATGAAGCTCATAGATTTGCTATAAGCAACCACAGAATAAAAAGGAAAAAAAGTTTGTCAAAGTCGTTATTAGATGAAATAAATGGTATTGGTAGAACAAGAAAAAGAGCTTTATTAAATTATTTTGGGTCTGCTAGGGCAATCGAGTCCGCTAGCTTTGAAGATTTAAAAAATGTAGATGGAATTGAAACTTCTGTGGCAAAAAAAATACATGATTTTTTTCACAACTAAAAATAAAATATGAAATTACAAATACCTAATGCCCTAACAATTGGAAGAATAATTTTAGTTCCAATATTTGTTATTACATTTTATATCCCTGGTTTTTTGGGAGATTTAATACCTTTTTTTATATTTATTCTTGCGAGCTTTACAGATTTTTTAGATGGACTACTTGCAAGATTATATAAGGAAGAATCTAAACTTGGGGAACTTTTAGACCCCGTAGCAGATAAAATAATGGTAGCGACAGCTCTTGTATTGCTTGTAATGAATGGAACTATCCAGCATTACGAAGTTATTGCTGCAATCATTATTCTTACAAGAGAAATTCTAATTTCTGGTTTAAGAGAATTTTTAGCAGTATCTAAAGTTTCTATGCCTGTAACAGGTCTAGCCAAACTTAAAACATTTATTCAAATGTTTGCTATAGCTATTCTGCTAACTGGGGAAAGTGGAAATAGAATAGTAAACTTTCAAGACTACAATGCTCATTCAATTGGAATTATTATGTTATGGCTATCTGCTTTTCTCACTCTTTATACTGGATATGACTATGTTAAAAAAGGCATAGACCATATTGCCGACTAATTTACTATTTTTTTCTCACTAAAGATTGATAACTTTCTGATAGATCTTTAATAACATTACAAACTATAAATTTATATTTATCTATCTGAGAGACAGGAGTTACTTCGGCTGCAGTACCTGTTAAAAAACAACCTACAAACTCTGATAATTCTTCAGGTTTAATTTTTCTTTCAACAACTTTAATATTTTTTGATTTTGCAATTTCAATTATGCTTCTTCTAGTAATTCCATCTAAAAAAGAATCTGGAATTGGCGTATGCAATTCTCCCTCACTGTTTTTAAAAAATACGTTAGCTCCTGTTGCTTCAGCAACATTATCTTGAAAATCAAGCATTAAAGAGTCTGTGAATCCTTCTTTCTCCGCTTCATGTTTTGAAAGCGTGCATATCATATATAATCCTGAAGCTTTGGTGTCCCAAGGAATAGTATTTGGAGCGGGCCGTCTCCACTTAGAAATATTTAATTTAATACCTTTTAATTTAAGTTCTGGATCAAAGTATGAACCCCATTCCCATGTAGCTATAGCCACATTTATTTTTGTTTTTTGTGCTGAGATTGCCATCATCTCACTTCCTCTCCACACAACTGGTCTAACATATCCATTTTTAACTTTTTGAATTTTAATTATATCTCTAGAAGACTGATTTATTGATTCTTGACTATATGGAATTTTAATTCCCATTCTTAACGCTGAGTGAAATAATCTTTTAGTATGTTCTTCAAGTTTAAATATTTCACCTTCATAAACTCTTTCGCCCTCAAAAACACAGCTAGCATAATGCAGTCCATGATTCAAAACATGTATTTTTGCATCAGACCAATTTATTGGTTTTCCATTAAACCAAATTTTTCCCGATCTTTTATCAAAGGGTATGGGTTCCATAAAAAATTTACTAATCTTAATTGATTTATTTAGTTCAAAAAAGTATCTATCTTATATAGATATGTCAATATAGCTGACCAAAAAATAATTATGAAAGACTTATTATATTTAAAAGACGATCAGATTAAGGATTTTATTGAGCAAATTTTTTACGCGTATAGAGAAACTTACTCGGACCCAAAAAAAATTTTAAAAAAATATTCTTTTGGGAGCGCCCATCATAGAGCAATTCATTTGATTGAAAAATATGAAGGCATAACCATTTCTGGACTTTTAAATAAACTAAAAATTACTAAGCAAAGTTTAAATAGAGTCTTAAGAGATCTAATAAAAAATAATGCTGTTGTTGTTAAAAAAAGTGAAATAGATTCAAGACAAAGACAAATTTTTCTAAGAGAAAAAGGAAAGAAACTTTTTGATGAGATTTTTTTTGAACAAAAAAAAAGAATTTATAATGCTCTAAAAAAATCAGATTCGGATTCGGTTATTAAGTTTAAAAATGTTTTAGATAAAATTATAAATGAATAATAATAAATTTCATATACTGGTGGTTGATGATGATGACAGAATAAGAGACTTGGTAAAACAATACCTTCAAGAAAAAAAATTTTTGATAACAACGGCAAAAGATGCTTATGATGCTAAAACAAAAATAAAAATAATTAAATTTGATATTTTAATACTAGATGTCATGATGCCAGGTGAAAGTGGTTTGTCTTTGACTAAAGAATTAAAAAAAAACAACTCTATGCCTATAATACTTTTGACCGCAAAGGGAGAAAGCAAAGATAGAATACAGGGACTAGAGCTAGGCGCAGACGACTATCTTGCCAAACCTTTTGAGGCTAAAGAGCTTTTGTTGAGAATTAATAATATTTTAAATAAAATTCAAAAACCAATCTTAGAAAGTGAGATTTATATAGGAGAAGCTCTTGTTAATTTAAAAAAGTTGGTTATTAATATAAATAATAAAGTATTAAAAATTAACCCTCAAGAAAAAGAAGTCTTAGAAAGAATGCTTGAATACCCTGGAAAAGTTTTTTCTAGAAGTGATATTGGAAATATAATAGGAATTTCAAAAGAAAGAACTATTGATGTTTTGATTACTAGGTTAAGACAAAAAATTGAGTCTAATCCTAAAAACCCTAAATATCTCCAAACTATTAGAGGAGCTGGTTATGTTTTATGGATTAAGTAATTTTATAAAAAAAATTTTACCTAAAAGGCTTTTCTACAGATCTTTATTAATAGTAGCTACACCAATAATTTTGCTTCAAATTATAATTACTATAGTTTTTTTTGATAGTCTTTGGATAAAAGCTAATAAAGGAATGACACGTTCTTTGGTTAGCGAAATTCTTACTTTATATGATGTTTATAAAAACCCTGAGATGGGACAAAAGCAAACGATAATAGATCTCTATAATAAAAACTTTGATTTTATTATTTCATTAAAAACAAATGAGGTTTTTCCAGAAAAAAAAAGTGAAAGGTGGTACAGCCCTATAGACAGAAGTTTAAGAAGAGAACTTAAATCTGCTTTTGAAGAAAATTATTTTTTTGACACAACTACTTACAAAGAATTGATTGAAGTAAAAATAAAATATACAGATGGTTTTATACAAATATTTTTTCCTCGAAAAAGGATAGCTCCAACTTCTGCAAGAATATTCGCATTATGGATTACTCTGCCTGGAATACTTTTAATAATGATTTCAATAATTTTTTTAAAAAATCAAACTCGCCCGATTGTAAATTTAGCTAAAGCAGCAGAAAGTTTTGGTAAAGGGGAGTTTATAAAAAGATTTAGACCGTCTGGAGCAAAAGAGATAAGACAGGCTGCTTACGAATTTGATAAGATGAGGAAAAGGATTACCATTCACCTAAATCAAAGATCAGAAATGCTGTCAGGTATAAGTCATGATTTAAGAACTCCTTTAACAAGATTAAAATTACAATTGGCACTCTTAAAGCAACAAGACTTAGCTAAAAAAATGAGCGACGATATTGAAGAAATGGAAAAAATGCTCAATGAATATTTAGAGTTTTCTAGACATCAGAAAAATGAAGAAACAGAAATTGTTAATCTTGATGATTTGGTAAAAGATTTAGTAAAAAAATACGATAAAAAAGAAATTGATCTTTCCATTGAAGAAGGTTTGCAAATAAATATACGTCCAAATTCTATTAAAAGATGCATATCAAACTTGCTTGATAACGGTTTATCTTATGGAAAAAAAATAAAGATCAGCGCTCAAAAAACAGTAAGTAATATTTCTCTATTTGTTGATGACGATGGACCAGGGATTCCAGAAACTGAATATCAAAATGTTATGAAGCCATTTTATAGAATTGATAAGAGCAGAGGTCAGAATAAATCGGGCGTAGGATTAGGGCTGTCAATTGCAAATGATATAATTAGCTCACATGGAGGAAGTATTTCTCTAATGCAAGCACCTTTGGGAGGATTAAGAGTTAAGATTTCTTTCCCTTCATAGTTTTTTTTTATTCTTTTTTAAAGCAAGAAAATCTTTTTGTAGTTTTTGGATTGTCTTTTTTTGAACTTCAAATTCTTCTCTTGAAACTAGATTTAACTTATTTATAAAAACTTCAATTTTAAATTTCAACGCACTTTCTATCTCTTTTTTTAAATCTTTTGAATTAAGTAAACCTTTTTCAAATAATTCTGTTATATTTCTTAATAAGTTATTATATTTTTCCATATATTTTTTAGTTTGTTTAAGTTATTTTAATTTAATTACTAAATATATCTTTTTTTAAATGATTGTTCATAATTTTGATCCAGTACTGGTAGACTTTGGTTTTCTCCAAATAAGGTGGTATTCTCTAGCCTATATTTGTGGAATCGTTGCCGGATGGTTTTGTGCCATTAAAATAATTAAGCTAACAGCTAAAAATGAATATAGTTTTAACCAAATTAAGGCTACACAATTTGATAATTTAATAGTTTATATTGTTGTAGGAATAATTTTAGGTGGAAGACTCGGTTATGTCTTTTTCTATAACTCCAGTTATTTTATTCAGAACTTTTCTGAAATTTTTAAACTTTGGGAAGGGGGAATGTCTTTTCATGGAGGTTTACTAGGAGTTATATTGGGAACTTTTATATTTTCTAAAAGAGAAAATATTAATTTTTTTAAATGTGCAGATATTATATCTTGCGTGGCTCCTATTGGTATATTCTTTGGTAGGATAGCTAATTTTATAAATGGAGAGCTTTATGGAAAATTTTCAAATTTACCTTGGAGTGTAATATTTCCTAATGGAGAAAATATATCAAGACATCCTTCCCAAATTTATGAGGCTCTTCTAGAAGGTTTAGTACTATTTTTTCTAATTAATTATTTAGCTTTAAAGGGAAAACTTTTATTTAAGCCAGGTTATATTTCAAGCTTTTTTTTAATTTTGTATTCTGTTTTTAGATTATTTTCAGAGCTCTTTCGAGAACCAGATGCACATCTTGGTCACTTTTTTAATTATTTTTCTATGGGCAGCATGCTGAGTCTTGCAACATTATTGATGGGTATATTTATGATTTATGCCATTAAAAAAAATGAACAAAATAATTAATATTTTAAAACAAAAAAAACCTTTACCAATAGATGAGTTTATAAATTTAGCTCTATACAATAAAAAATTTGGTTACTACATGAAGAAAAATCCTTTTGGTGAAGATGGCGACTATATTACATCACCACTAGTTTCAAAACTTTTTGCAGAAATGATTACTATATGGTGTGTTTCTTTTTGGGAACAGTTAGATAAACCAAATAAAATTATAATTGCTGAACTAGGACCAGGAGATGGCTCGTTATGTAAAGATTTTTTGAGTACAGCAAAAAATTTTAAAGATTTTTATAATTGCTTAGAATTAAGACTGTTAGAAAAAAGTAATAAATTAAAAAGAATACAAAAAACAAAAATTAAAGATAAAAAAGCTAAGTGGATAAAAAAAATAGAAGAGATAAATAATGGACCAATAATTTTTATAGGAAATGAATTTTTTGATGCCTTGTCTATTAAACAATTTTATATAAAAAAAAAATTACTTTTTGAAAGATATGTTGGTTTTAATAAAAATAATAAAAAAATAGAATTTTTGTATAAAAAAGCCAATAAAAATTTAGTCAAAAAAATTAAAAAATTACAACTTATTTCAAACGGTAATATTATTGAATATCCAATTAATGCTATTAAATATCTAAATTTAATTACCAAAAAAATAAATAAATATAATGGTGGTCTTTTATGTTTTGATTATGGCTATACTAAACAAAAAAACCAGGATACTTTGCAATCTATAAGTAATCATAAATATATTAATATTCTTTCTGATCCAGGCAATTGTGATATTACATCCCATATAAATTACGAACTATTTTCTAAATTTTTAATAAAAAATAATTTACATGTTGAAGATATTATTTCTCAAAATGAATTTTTGCAGAAATTGGGCATAATTGATAGGGCAAACATTTTATCTAAAAAAGTAAATTTTAAAACCAAAATGGATATGTTTTATAGATTAAAAAAGTTATTAAATAGTAGTGAGATGGGTAATATATTTAAAGTTTTGTTTGCAAAAAAAAAAGGAATAAAATTCTCTTTAGGTTTTTAAATATGTATTATTCTTTAAAATTAAATAAATTTAAAAAATTAAAGCATTGTTTCTTCTCAAGAAAAAATGGAATTTCAAGTGGTTATTATGAAAGCTTAAATTGTGGCTTAGGATCGCAAGATGATAAAAAAAATGTTTTAAAAAATCTTGAAATAGTAAGCAAAAATATTTTTTGTAAAAAAGATTTATTAATAACCTTAAACCAAAAACATTCAAATCAAGTTGTTCACTTTAAAAACAATCAATCTATAAAAAATAAAATAGATGGAGATGCAATAGTTTGCGAAGTTAAAAATATTGGAATTGGTATACTAGCTGCAGACTGTGCTCCTATACTTTTTTATGACCCCAAAAAATCTATAATAGGCTGTGCTCATGCTGGCTGGAAAGGTGCTTTAAATGGAATAATTAAAAATACTATTAAAAAATTTAAAGAATTAAATTCAAATATTAATGATTTAATAGTTGTTGTTGGTCCATGCATTGGGAGGGGAAGTTATGAAGTTAAAAAAGACTTTGTAAAAAATTTTATTAAAAATAATGCAAATAATGAAATTTTTTTTAAAGAAATTAATGATGCAAAATATCTTTTTGACTTAAGAGGATTTATAAATAAAGAAATATCTGATTTAAATATCAAAAATATAGAAAATATAGATATGGATACATTCCAAGAAAAAGAATTTTTTTATAGCTATAGAAGATCCTATCTTAACAATGAAAATGATTATGGAAGGTGTATTTCTGTCATAATGATGACTTAATTATTAATTAAATGTTTAATTAATTTGAAATGTTAAATTAAAGTTGTATAAACAACATATCATATGAAAATTCTTGCCGGCACAAGTAATAACAAATTGTGTACAAACATAGCAAGGCAGCTCAAACTAAAATTGGTTAATACGAATATTAAGAGATTTGCAGATGGCGAAGTTTATGTCGAAATTAACGAAAATATTAGAGGCAATAGTATATTTGTAGTTCAATCAACTTCGAATCCAGCTAACGATAATTTGATGGAATTATTAATTTGTATTGATGCGTTAAGAAGATCCTCTGCAAAAAATATCACAGCTGTAATTCCCTATTTTGGATATGCAAGACAGGATAGAAAGGTAGTTCCAAGAACCGCAATATCAGCTAAACTTGTTTCCAACTTAATTACAAATGCTGGGGCAAATAGAATTTTAAGTGTTGATCTACATGCAGGTCAAATTCAAGGTTTTTTTGATATTCCAGTCGACAACTTGTTTGCTACACCTATTTTTGCAAAACACATTAAAAAGAAAATCAAATTAAATAATGTAATTTGTGTTGCTCCTGATGTGGGCGGCGTTGAAAGAACAAGAGCACTAAGCAGAAGAATTAATTCATCAATTGCTATAATAGACAAAAGAAGACCTTCTCCTGGTAAATCTGAGGTAATGAATATTGTTGGAAACGTTAAAAATAAAAACTGCGTAATTGTAGATGATATAATAGATTCTGGTGGAACCATTGTAAATGCAGTAGCTGCCTTAAAGAATAAAGGAGCTAAAGATGTATATGTTTATATTACACATGCTGTACTAAGTGGTGAAGCAGTTAAAAAGATAGAAAAATCCCAAATTAAAAAATTGATAACTACTGATACAATAGATAATTCAAAAAAAATTAAAAATAGCAAAAAAATAGAAATAATTTCACTTGCTCCAATAATATCTGAGGCTATGAAAAGAATTGCAAACTCTACGTCAGTTTCTAGTCTTTTTAAATAATTTTACTTGTTTTTTTTCTAAACTTAATATAAAAAACGATCTCATTTTATGAATATTTTAAAAGCCACAAAACGAAATACTGTTTCTTCAGGCCAAATAAATAAATTGCGAGCGGAGGGTTTTATTCCGGCAATTCTTTATGGTGGAAAAGAAAATAACTTAAAAATAAGCTTAAAAAAATTACAAATTCAAGAAATTATAAAAACCGAAACTTTTATGTCTAAGGTTTTTGATCTAGACATTGATGGAAATTCAGAAAAAGCTTTACCTAGAGAAATTGCTTACGATCCTGTTTCTGACGAACCTATACACATTGATTTTATAAGAATTATTAAAGGATCAAAAATAGTTTTAGAAATACCTGTGAGGTTTATTAATTCTGAAAAATCCTCAGGTTTAAAAAAAGGAGGAGTGTTAAATATAGTAAGAAGAAAAGTGGAACTTAAATGTCCTACTGAAAATATTCCTAATGAAATAATTGTCGACCTAGAAGATACAGAAATTAATACTAGTCTTAAAATATCATCAGTTAAACTGCCCGAGGGTGTTACTCCAACAATTACTGAGAGAGATTTTGTAATTGGCACTATTGTTGCCCCAACAGTTCTTGTTGAGCCTGAAAAAACTGAAGAAGCGGCACCAGATGGAGAAACTCCTGCGGAAGATGGGACGGATGGCGTAGAGGAAGGCGGCGCAGCTGCTGGAGCAGAAGACAAAACTGTAAAAACCTCTGATGATAAGACAAAAGAAAAATCAAATAAGCCTTCTGATGATAAAGGTAAGGCCGCAAATAAAGAACCAAAAAAAAAAAAATAGGATAAATATTAATAATGCTTCTTTTAGTTGGCTTGGGAAACCCTAGCCCGAACAGCGCAAATAACCGACATAATGTTGGGTTTACTGTAATTGATTTTATTAATTCTAAATTTAAATTATCAAAACAAAAACCTAAATTTAAAGGACTGTTAACAACAGGCAATATAGATAGCAAAAAAGTTTACGCAATAAAACCTCTTACATTTATGAATAGTTCAGGAATTTGTATTAAAGAACTTATTGAATATTTTAAAATAGATGCAAAAGATGTATTTGTATTTCATGATGATATGGATATTGATCTTGGAAAAGTTAAAGTAAAGTTTGGTGGTAGTAGTGCTGGACATAATGGAATAGAATCTATAGATAAAAATATAGGCAAGCAATACTCTCGAATAAGAATCGGGATAGGACGTCCAAAAAATAATTCAACTGGAACCGACTACGTACTGGATAATTTCTCAAGCGAAGAAAAACAAAGCGTTGAGGAAGTAGCAAAAAATATAATTGAATCTTTGTCTACTTTAATTAAAAAAGACTTAGATCTTTTTTCAAGTAAAATTAATAAAAAATAAAAATGAGCTTTAAGTGTGGTATCGTTGGTCTACCAAATGTAGGTAAATCTACTTTATTTAATGCCCTTACGGCATCAAAACAAGCGCAAGCTGAAAATTTTCCATTTTGTACGATTGATCCTAATATTGGAATTGTTTCTGTTCCAGAGGAAAGATTAGAAAAAATAACAGATATAACTAAATCAGCAAAAACTATTAATGCAGCAATCACTTTTGTTGATATAGCTGGGCTTGTAGAAGGGGCTTCAAAAGGTGAAGGATTAGGAAATAAATTTCTTTCCCACGTCAGAGAGGTTGATACAATTATTCACTTAACAAGATGTTTTGATTCTGAAAAAATACAAAATGTTAATGAAAGTGTTGACCCAACAAGAGATCTAGAAATCATTGAGACTGAAATACTTCTTTCTGATCTAGAGTTGCTTGAAAAAAGATTAGAAAAAAAAAAAAAAAAAAAGATGAATCAGGATGAAATTGATTTTTTAGAAGAATGTTTAAAGTTAATAAATAAAGGTGAAAAACCTGAAATTATAAAAAGTAAGTTTAGCAAAAATCTTATAAAAAGATCTGGACTTTTATCTTTAAAACCAAAAATAATTGTATGTAATGTTGATGAAAAAAGTCTACCTAATGGTAATAAATATTCAGATGAGTGTAAAAAAAAATTCTCAGATGAAAACGTAATTATTGTGTGTGCGGATATCGAGGATCAAATTATGGGTTTGCAAAAAAAAGATAGAGAAGATTTTATGACAGAATCTGGAATTAAAAATACTGGATTAAATAATCTAATTAAAACTGGTTATAATACTCTTGGTCTTAGTACTTTTTTTACATCTGGACCAGAAGAAAGCAGGGCTTGGACCATCGAAAACAACTATAATGCCGCCGAAGCTGCCGGTGTAATTCATAGTGATTTTAAAAAAAAATTTATTAAAGCAGAAACAGTTTCTCATGAAGATTTTATAAAATATAAAGGTTTTAATGAATGTAAGGTAGCTGGAAAGCTAAGGCTTGAAGGTAAAGATTATATAGTTAAGGACGGAGATGTAATGCTTTTTAGGACAGGTGCTTAATCTTATTTATTTAAATGTTTTAGGATCTTCTCCTTCATACTCACTTACAGCTTTTTCAATTTTATCAAAAGTTTCTTCATCTTCTTCAGGTTTTGAACCAAATCGAGACCAAACTTTTTGTTTACTCATATAAACTAGAGTGATTAGTATTATAAGATAAATAATAGTTTTAAATCCCATTCTGTGCCGCGACTCAAGATGCGGTTCGGACGCCCAAACAAGAAAGTTAGTTACATCTTTTGCCATTTGTATTTTTGATGACTCGGTGCCATCTGTATATTCAACAACACCATCTGAAAGAGGTTCTGACATTTTAATTTTTTTACCAGACATGTATTTGTTATAATAAACACCGTCATCAAGATCGAAATTTTCTGGCGCCTCTTCATATCCCAAAAGAAGAGAATAAATATAATCTGCCCCACCTACTCTAGCCTTAGCTAAAACTGACATATCTGGAGGGTATGCTCCTCCATTCGCAGCGGTTGAAGCTTCAACATTAGGGTAAGGTTTTGCAAATTTATCAGATAATCTAGCAGATCTCATAAACATTTCTCCATCACTATTGGGTCCATCTTGTATCTCAAATTGAGAGGCTATTGCCTTAGCTTCTTCTATAGAAAATTCTGGACCACCCTTTTCTGATAAATTTCTATAGCTTAGGTGTTGCGCTGAATGACAGCCTGCACAAACTTCTTGATAAACTTGGTAACCTCTTTGTAGAGAAGCCCGATCAAAAGTTCCAAAGAGACCATCGAAACTCCAATTTGTTTCGATAAAATTTATTTTTTTTTCTTCTGCAAAAACCACAAATGGCAAAGTAGAAAAAATAATAATAATAATAAATTTACTTAAACGAACCAACATTTTCACCTTCATATTTAGCAGCTGCCTTTTTAAATTTATCTAATATTCCCGGCTTATTTAATACTGGATCAGAAATGCTTTGTGGCAATGGATCTGTTTTTTCATATCTTCCTAGTGCAGGAAGTATTAATAAAAAATGAATAAAATAGTAAGCTGTTGCTAATCTAGATAAAATTAAATAAATGCCTTCTGGTGGCTTGGCGCCGAGGTATCCAAGTAAAATTACTACAAATACCAAAACCCAAAAAAAAATTTTATAAATAGGTCTAAAAATTGCTGATCTTACTTTAGAAGTATCAAGCCAAGGAAGTAACATAAGTATAAAAATTGCAGAAAACATAAAAATTACTCCACCCAACTTGCTTGGTATAGCGCGCAAAATTGCATAGAAGGGAAGAAGGTACCACTCTGGAACTATATGCGCGGGTGTTACTAGAGGATTTGCTTCGATGTAGTTATCGGGATGGCCTAAAACGTTTGGGGCAAAAAAAACAAACCATAAAAAAACTGATATAAATAAAAGTAGAGCAAGAAGATCTTTCATAACCATATATGGATGGAAAGGCATAGTCTCGCTCCCGTCTTTTTTAATTTCAATTCCAGTTGGATTATTATTTCCTGGAACGTGCAAGGCCCAAATATGAAGCACAACAAGTCCAAAAATTAAAAAAGACAGAAAATAGTGCAAGCTATAAAATCTATTTAGTGTCGGGTTATCAACTGAATAACCTCCCCACAACCATGTAGTAATACTTTCTCCTATAAAAGGTATAGCGCTAAATAAATTCGTAATAACAGTTGCTCCCCAAAAACTCATTTGACCCCAGGGTAAGACATAACCCATAAAAGCTGTAGCCATCATAAGAATATAAATCAAAAGACCGATAATCCAAATCACTTCACGAGGAGCTTTGTATGAACCGTAAAATAGTGCTCTAAAAATATGAATATAGACCGCTAAAAAAAACATCGATGCTCCATTTGCATGAACATATCTTATTAGCCATCCATAATTCACATCTCTCATTATATGTTCAATGCTTTGGAAAGCATGGTCTACATGCGCCACATAATGCATAGCAAGAACAAGACCAGTTACTATTTGTGTAATTAAACAAAATGTTAATATTCCTCCAAAAGTCCACCAATAATTTAAATTTTTTGGAGTTGGGTATGATTGTAAATGATGCGAAAGAGTTAAAAGTGGTAAACGACTATCAAACCACTGTCCTAGTTTTGATTTTGGAATATACTTTTCTTCACTCATGATATTTTAACCTATTTTAATTATGTTACTATCTATAAATTCGTACTTGGGTATTTCTAAATTTTTTGGAGCAGGTCCTTTTCTAACTCTTCCGGAAGTATCGTAATGGGAACCATGGCAAGGACAAAACCATGCTTTATAGTCACCTTTGTTTCCCAAAGGAACACAGCCAAGATGAGTGCAAACGCCAACCATTACTAACCATTCCGGATTTTTTACTCTATCTGAATCTTTTTCTGGATCTTTCAAATCTTTTAGATCAACTTTAGAAGCTTCATCAATTTCTTGCGCTGTCCTTCTTCTAATAAATATTGGTTTACCTCTCCATAATACTGTTATAGTTTTTCCAGGCTCTACGCTGCTAATATCAACTTCTGTTGTTGATAGTGCTCTTACAGAAGAGTCCGGATTCATTTGGTCCACTAAAGGCCAAACTGCCGCCCCTAAGCCTACCGCACCAATTGTATAGGTTGCGGTAAACAGAAAATCTCTTCTTTTTGGCTTAATTTCCTTGCTCATAAATTCTAGCTACTCATGTAGTATATATAATTAATTAATTATAATTAATATAAATTTGCTAGGGTCAGAATGACACACAAATTGATACACAACTAAAAAATGTTTAATATTGCACTATATCAACCTGATATACCACAAAACACAGCAGCTATAATTCGTTTATGCTCTTGTTTTGATGCTACTCTTGAAATAATTGAGCCGTGCGGTTTTCATATTGATGATAAAAGATTAAAAAGAGTTGCCATGGATTATTTGGATTTAAATAGAATAACAACTTACAGTTCTTATAACAATTTTCTAATAAATAAAAAAAATTCAAGAATTATATTAATGAGTACAAAAGCAAAAAAAAAATACAGTGCTTTTAAATTTAAACCAAAAGACACGCTACTTTTTGGAAGGGAGAGCGAAGGGGTGCCAAAAACAGTGCATAAAAACTCTTACCAAAGATTAAAAATACCTTTAAAAAAAGGCTCAAGATCATTAAATATTGGCATGGCTGTAGCTATAAGTTTATCAGAGGCTTTGAGACAAAATTCTAATTTATGAAAATACAAAAAAAACAAAAATTAGCAAAAGATTGGTTTATAAAACTTCAAAATTTAATCTGTAATAATATAGAAAAAATAGAAAAAAATTATGGATCAAATATAAAATTTAAAAAAAATAAATGGAAACATGGAGAATTTAGAATTATAAAAGGAAATGTTGTTGAAAAAGGAGGGGTTGCTTTTTCAAATGTAATAGGAAAATTTTCTAAAGAATTCGCAAAAAAGATACCAGGAACAAACACTGATACTCGTTTTTGGTCAGTGGGAGTTTCTGTGGTTCTTCATCCAAAAAATCCTAAAATTCCTGCAATGCATTTTAATACTAGATTTATTTGCACAAAGAAAATTTGGTTTGGCGGTGGTATAGATATAACACCCAATCTTGTCGATAATAAAGAAAAAAAATATTTTCATAGCCAGTTAAAAAAGGTGTGTGATTTTCATAACAAAAAATATTACCCAAGATATAAAAAATTATGTGATGAATATTTCTATTTACCACACAGAAGTGAGGCTCGTGGTATAGGAGGTATCTTTTTTGATTATAAAATGAATGATTGGAATAAAGATTTTTTATTTATTAAAGATGTAGGAACTGCCTTTATAAGTATTGTAAAAAAAATAATAGAAAAAAAAATGTTTAAAAAATGGACAAAAAAAGAAAAAGAAATTCAATTAATAAAAAGAGGTAGATATGTTGAGTTTAATTTGTTGTATGATCGTGGTACAAAATTTGGATTAAATAGCGGCGGCAACCCAGAGGCAATTTTAATGTCTATGCCTCCTAAGGCAAAATGGAAATAATATATGGAAAAAGAGCCAATAACACTTCAAGGGCTTGAAAAGCTAAAAAAAGAATTAGAACATCTAAAGAATGTTAGAAGACCAAAGATAGTAGAAGCAATTGCCGAAGCTAGAGCGCACGGAGATTTAAAGGAAAATGCGGAGTATCATGCCGCAAAAGAAGATCAGGCAAAAATTGAAAGTAAGATAATTGAAATAAACGACATGATTGCAAGAGCAAATGTTATTGATGTCACCACTCTTGAAAAAAAAGATAATGTAATATTTGGCTCAACTGTCTATTTATTAAATTTAGAAAATAATAAAAAAAATACTTATAAAATTGTAGGTAAAAATGAAGCCGATTTAACAAAAAATTATATTTATTTTAAATCTCCAATTGGTAAAGCTTTGATTGGAAAAAAGAAAAAAGATTTGATTACAGTAGTAACACCATCTGGAGAAAGAAATTTTGAAATTACTGAAGTAAAGTATATTTAATTTTTAATTATTTTTCCTAAAGATTTTTCTAATATTTTTTTATCTATTGTAAAATTATTTTCAACCCATTTCTCTTCTAATGATTTAAGCTTTTTACCTAATTCTTCGCCAGTTACATACCCATATCTCTTTAGATATTCTCCTGAAATTGGAAATTTTGGAACTTCACAGATATTTACATATTTTATCAACTCTTCAATATCTGTGCTTTTAACTTTTTTATTAATAAATATTGAAAATAATAACAACTCTTTAACATAATTCTTATTTGATAAATAAATTAATTTTTTAATATTTTCTTTTAAATAAAAATTTTTACTTTTTATAGTTTCGAAATTTATGGATATATTTTTAAATTTATTTTTAGTACTATTAGATGTGCTGTATTTATGACAAAAATACTCATAATCTTTTGTCCCATCTAATAATAATAATGACAAAATTAAATCAGTATCGTAATTTGCTCTCAGGTTAGTATCAATAGTATTAATTATTTTTAGCCTTTCATAATATTTAAATTGAGGAAATATATTTAAAAGTATTTCTCTTGAGTTGCTTTCTGTAAACAAGTTATAAAAATTTTTATTTTTTAAAATTTTTATAAGTTCAACAAATATTCTTTCGTTTGATATTTTGTTTAATCCGTTTATATTTTTTTTAATTGATCTAATAGTATTTTGATTGTGTTTTTCTTTACTATATTGATTATAAAACCTGAAGTACCTTAAAATGCGTAAATAATCTTCTTCAATTCTTTCATCTGGAACTCCTATGAATTTTATTTCTCCCTTTTTTAAATCTAATATTCCGTTTAAAGGATCATAAATTCTACCTTCTATATCTGCATAAATTGCATTTATTGTAAAATCTCTCCGCGATGCGTCCAATTCCCAATTCGTTGTGAATTCTACATTTGCATGTCTGCCATCAGTTAAGACATCTTTTCGCAAAGTAGTAATTTCAAATTTCTTTTCATTTAAAATTATTGTTAAGGTTCCATGTGTAATTCCAGTATCAATAATTTTTATCTCATCTTTATTGAGTTTCTTTTTAATCTCATCTGGAGTTAAAGATGTAGCTAAATCAATATCATCAATTGCTTCACCATTGATTGCTTTTCTTACGCAGCCCCCTACAAATTTTGTTTGGTTTTCTATTCCATTTTTATTTAAGTATGAAAAAATTATTTGTGCCTCACGTATGTTTTCTAGAATTTTAGTGCTCTTGTCTGAGCCAAATTTTTTATAAAAAAAATTGTCAGTTTTAGAAATAATATTTTTAATTTTCTTAAGCATTTTATGGCTGGGGCGCTAGGATTCGAACCTAGGATGGTGGTACCAAAAACCACTGCCTTACCGCTTGGCTACGCCCCAAATTTATAATTTTGAGATATATCATAAATAAATAAATTTATATAGTTTTTGATGCAACTGTCCAAAAATTTGGAAATTTTTGTTTTATCAAACGTTTTGCGTTATTTGTGGTTTTCATATTAGAAAATATTCCAAAGCAGGCAGATCCAGATCCTGTAACCCTTGAAAAATAGCAACCTTTTTGCTTTCCAATGACATTTATGACTTTCCCAACTATAGGATAAGTTTTAACTATGGTCTTCTCAAGATCATTTTTTTCATTTTTTAAGAGTTTAATTAATTTTTCTTTACTATTTGTATTAAAATTCATTTTAGGTTTTGACGAAGTAAAGCTTTTGTTTTTTTTATATATTTTTTTTGTTGAACAGATAAGGTTTGGATAAACTATTAATATACACAAATTAAGACTATACTTTAATCTTATTAGTTTTCTTTTGTTTCCTGTAAAAAGGGTATTTTTTCTTTTTAGCAAAGACTCTACGTCAAAACCAATTTTGTGAGCTATTTTATTAATTATTTTATTTCCTAACCTTAAATTCATTTTTAGATTTAAGAAGTTAAGTAAATTTGCGGCGTTTGCTGAGCCTCCACCTAAACCTGATCCATGTGGTACATTTTTTTTAATACTTATTTTAAAAAATTTTTTCTTTAATAAGTTATTTTTTCTCAATATCAATAATAAATTAGTTAATGTGTTTAATTTTTTATTTATGCCTTTTTTAAACTTTCCTGAAAATACAATTTCATCTTCTTTTTTTTTGCTTATATAAATTGAGATTAAATCGTATAAATCACAAGAAGTAATTAATGAAGCAACATTATGATATCCATTTTTAAGTTTTTTTATTACTCTTAACGATAAATTTATCTTACAGAAAGATTTTATTTGATGTTTTCTCACAAAAATAATTTACAGTTTTTTACTAATTCCAAATACTAATTTCTTATTAATACTTTCTTTTAGTTCTTCTTTTGTATTTTCTAAATTTAATACATGTTTCCAAAAATATCTTGCTTGTATAATGTGATTTGACATCCACAAAGCATCTGCATAGTGATCATTTACTACTGGATCTAATGGCATTAGTTCAACTGCCTTTTGTAAATATTTTTTTGCCTGATCATATTTTTCGCTTTTAAAATATGCCCACCCAAGAGAATCTATAATGTAGCCATCATTTTTTCTGAGTTCTGTCGCTTTTTTTAACATTGCTAGTGCTTGATTTATTTTGATTCCCTTTTCTATCCATGAATATGCTAAGTAATTTAATACATGTGCTTGGTCTGGTAATACCTTTAAAGATTCGAGCAGATCGATTTCTGCATTTTTCCAATTACCTATTCTTTCATAGCTTGTGCCTCTTTTGTATAAAATTTTTGCAAATATAATATTATCTTTTTCTATGTTTTTTAAAGCTAAGGAATAATATTTTATAGCTTCTTCAAAACTTTCATTATCTTTAAGAAAATTTGCCATTTCATAATAATGATTAAAGTTAGGTCTCGATATTGAATTAAAGCTTTTTTTTAAGTTTGAAATTGCTTTCTTTTTTCCGTCAGTATTTAATAAAATTATTGATGAATTAATAGAAGCATACCATGAATAAACTGGCCCAATGTCTTTTAATAAATTATATGTTTTTCTAGATAAGTTATATTTTTTTTGATTATAAAAATTTTCTGCAAGTAAAGTTTTGTTTGGAGTAAATTTATTATTCAAAAAAAGTGAAATTTTTAAATAAAAATTAGATACCTGATAATTTTCTTCAGTTGAATGTAAATTTGCTATTACATACAGAATTTCTGCAATAGCATCATTTTGATTCTTGCAATCAAATATATTTTGAATTTTTTCAGTTTTTTTATTGGCAATAAAATTTCTAGCTTGTTGAATTAGTAAATTAGAATTATAAATATTTTTTTCACTTTCTAGTAAGCGTTTGGCTGCCATTTCGTTTTTAATTGATATAAAATAGTTAACTAAAAAAAAGTTGTATCTTGAAAAGCTATATTGCTTATTGGTGATTAACTTCCTAAATGATGATTCGGTTGTAGGAGTTCCAAAATAACAATGTAAAAAACTACTTTGTATTTCTTTTAAATTTTTAAATCTATTTGGAATTTCGTTTAGAATTTCAAAACTTTTTTCTTTATTTTTTAAAGAAGCCTCCGACCAACTCATTAATACGCTTCCCAAAAAATCTTCAAAAAATAAATTATATTGGGAAAAATTATTCAATTTTGAAAAATACTCTTTTGAACTTAAATAATCATTATTTATTAAAGCTTCTATTCCTAGAAGAAAATTTGCTTCGAAAAATAATCTATCTTCATTTTTAAGTTTATTAGCAAAAGCAAATGCTAGATCAAATTTTTCAAGTAAAACTAAAGCACGAATAAAATTAACATTATAATTTGAATGTATGCTTGATAATGATTGTGCTCTATCTAAGTATTTAAAACCTGAGGTAGTATTATTTTCGTTTAAAGAAACGATACCTGAGAAATAGTTAAAAATATTTTGTCTTGAATGTTTTAGATTTTCATCCCTTGCATTAGTTGTGGAATTAAAAAAAAAAATTAGTAAGAAAAGAGGAATTAAGTAAATCTTTTTAATAAAATATTTCATATAGTATATTTATAAAATGAAAAGAAATTTAAATCAAAAGTTAATTAACCTTATTGAATATTATAATTTAATTAACTTTAATCTTTTTCTAAGTAAAAAACCTTTAAAAAGAAACACTAATAATATTAAAATTTCTTATAGTGGAACAAAGTCAGAAAAGCTAAAAAAATTAAATGATGATATTAAGCTTATAAAGAATTGTGAGTTAAAAAAAAGTGCTACAAATATAGTTTTTGGAGATGGTAATATAAATTCAAAAATAATGCTAATAGGAGAAGGTCCAGGGGCTAACGAGGATTCTGAAGGAAAACCATTTGTTGGTCGCGCAGGCAAATTATTAGATAAGATGTTAGAGGCAATTCAATTAAATAGAACTAAAGTTTATATTACTAATGTTGTTAATTATAGACCCCCAGAAAATAGAAAGCCTACTGATGAAGAAATTGAAAGATATCTTCCCTATCTAAAAAGTCATATTGAAATTATTAATCCAAAAATATTACTACTTCTTGGTAGTACTGCATTAAACACAATAATAGGGAATGAAAATGTTATTTCTAAAGCTAGAGGAAATTGGGTAAAAAAAGAAATAGGTTCAGCTAGTCCCTGGGTAATAGCTACTTTTCACCCCGCTTTTCTTATGCGACAACCCGATCAAAAAGAGTTTACCTGGATTGATTTAAAAATGGTTAGAGCAAAGTATAAGAAAATTGCCTAAAATTATTAAAGTAGCAGGCGTGGATGAAGTTGGCCGCGGATGCTTGGCTGGACCAGTGTTTGCAGCAGCTGTTATTTTAAATAAAAATATTATAACTAAAGATATTAAAGACTCTAAGAAAATTCCCTTTAAAAAAAGAATTTTAATCGCCAAATACATAAAAAAGAACTCTGTTTATGCGGTGGCATCAGCGAGTGTACAAGAAATAAATAAAATTAATATTTTAAATGCTTCTCTTTTATCTATGCAAAGAGCTTTAAAAAAACTTAAACAAAAACCTTCTATCGCCTATATAGACGGTTTGTATGCACCTAAAAATATAGATATTAAATGCAAAACTTTTATAAAAGGAGATGAAATGATAACTTGTATTTCTGCTGCTTCAATAGTTGCCAAAGTAGCAAGGGATCTTTTTATGATTGAACTTTCTAAAAAACATCCAAAATATTATTGGAATAAAAATTTTGGGTATGGAACCAAACTTCATTTAGAAGGATTAGGAAAATATGGGGTAACATTACACCATAGAAAAAAATTTAGACCAGT
>Ga0114996_10002766_pt1 | contig 22351 bp, 25 predicted proteins | sample ArcticOcean_MG_C_4_FD_87039 | JGI IMG/M metagenome (GOLD analysis project Ga0114996, IMG submission 87039) | Marine microbial communities from western Arctic Ocean - ArcticOcean_MG_CB4_134 | ecosystem: Environmental > Aquatic > Marine > Oceanic | place: Arctic Ocean: Canada Basin | collected... | reverse complement strand
TGAGACCGATCCGCACTCGAACTTCCGCCCGGGTCGCAGCATCGCGTCTTCCCCAAACATCCCACGCATGGTGACCTCACGCGCCAGGTCCGGATCGATGTCCCAGAGCGCGTTGACTGCTCTCATGCGGGGACTCCCCTTCGCGAACTCCGCTCCGAACGCGGCGCCGCCCCACAGGATCAGTCGACGCACGCGCTTCGGCGGCGCCGCCGCGAAGGCGATGGCCGTCACCGCCTGGCCGCTGATGCCCATCAGGTCGAATTGGTCCAGCTGCAAATGATCGACGACCGCGCTGAGGTCGGAAAGGTACGTCTCCAGACTCAAGGCGGAGGTGGTGCGCTGCGAGAGACCGAACCGCCTCATATCGAATCGGATGACCTCGCGGTCCCGGCTCAACATCTCGAACCAACCACGCATCTCCGGGATGGTCCAATCGAGCTGCTGGTGTGTATAGGGCTGGAGATAGACGAGCGGAGATCCCTCGCCCATCCGGGTATAGGCGATGTTGACGCCGTCCTGGGTGCGGGCGTATTGGATGGGCGGTGCGTCCATGCCCGGAAGTCTAGAGCACGCGTCGGCGCGATCCTCCGGCCATGAATGAACTTCCCAACGGGAACGTCAGCCTCCGCTTCTCCGAAGCCGAGGCAGACTGGACAGCGTTAGCGCTCGATCGGGCCGTCACCGTTCACGTAGGCGCCCATCGAGCCATCGAAGTTCGCAGCCCGTTCGTAGCCCAACAGCTTGAGAGCCAGGATGGCGTGCGCCGCACGCCCGCCTCCCTGTCAATACGCCACGACTTCGGCTTCCGGCGTGATCCCCGCCGCGTCGAGAATGGCCCGCATCTCATCGGCCGGTTTGAAGAGGCCCGTGCTCCCGTCCAGGAGTTCTGTCCATTCGAGGTGCACCGCACCCGGCAAATGGCCCGCGCGCTCGGGGGGATTGGCGCGGGATGCCGCACCGGTGTACTCGTCGACGGTGCGAACGTCCCAGAGGAGAACATCTCCCTGGACCGCGGCAGCGACCGCCTGGGGCAGGTTGCAGTGGAGGCCATCGTCTTGGCCGGACACCTTGTAGTCCGCAGCCGCGATCGTCGGGCGGTCGGTCGAAAGCGGATGGCTACGCGCCTGCCAATGGCCAATGCCGCCATTGAGAACGCGGACGTCGCCGTGTCCATATCGCGCGAATGCCCACCAGGCCCGGGCGGCCATGGGCCCCCGCGCGTCGTAGCAGATCACCGTGTCGTCGGGGCTGATGCCGAGGGCGCTGGCCGTCGCCGCGAACTCGTCGGCTGAGCAGATGTCGGGAACATCGCCGGCGGAGCGGAACGCGCGGTCGGGGAGCACCACAGCGCCCGGGATGTGACCAGCGGCGTAGTCGTCGGCGCTGCGTGAGTCGACGACCCTCAGTCCGGCGTCAGCGAGGTGCTCGGCGAGCCACTCGACGCTGACAAGAAGGTCAGGGTTGGGATAGTCGGACATCGTGGGCCCTCCGATGCGGGCGCGGAACTCGTCGCTGCGCTTTCCGCCAAGTCTAGCCCGTCGGGAAACCTACCGTTGCAGCGTTGCAGGTCGCCATGACGCGGACGGGACCGGTATGCACGAATCGTCCCAGGTCAGCGCCACTCGACGGCGTGCACTGACTGCACTGCACTGATCCCCTTCAACGAAACCTCGCGCCCCTCCCCGATCCCGAACTCCCCCGATGGCGCGGTCAGCTCTCGCAACAGCCCGGAGATCAGAATCTCACCACCATTGGCGACCCCACCCACCCGCGCCGCCAGGTTGACGTGCGTGCCGAAGAAATCGTCGGCCTCCCGGATCGCCTCGCCTGTGTGCAGGCCGATCCGCACGACGATGGGCTGCTCCGCTCTTGCGTTGTGCTCAGCAAATGCCTGCTGCATCGCGATCGCGCAGCGCACCCCGTCCGACGCCGATCGGAAGGCCAGCATGAAGCCATCCCCCATCGACTTCACCTCATAGCCGTCGTTGGCGCTCAGCGCCTCCCGCACGATGGCGTTGTGCGCGCGCAAAAGCTCCATCCACCTGGCGTCGCCCAGCTCCGATGTCCGCGCCGTGCTGTTCTCGATGTCGGAGAAAAGCAGCGTCACCGTGCCGTCCGGCGCGGTCTGCGTGGAGAGGTCGGGCCGTTCCGTTTCGATCGACGCGGCCACCAGATCGATCGACGCCGTCACATCGACATCGGCCAAGCCACGCAGCTCCATCTGGAGGGCGAAGGCCTGATCGCGATAGAAGGGCGCTTGCGCTCGATCGAGCAACGGGATGGCCCTCGTCGCGAGTTCTAGTGCAACCGCCTCGTTCCCCCGCCGCTGTTCGAGTCGTGCCAGCCCCAAAGCGGCGCGCCCTTCATCCATGCCGGCGCCCTGCTGGGAGAGCTCCATTGCGGCGCGGTAGCCGGCGGTGGCATCACGCCCCGACGCCTCGTCCAATTGCGCCCTGATCCTCTGGATACTCCCCGACCCATTCACCCCGAAACCGAAGGGCTCGGCCGCTTCGGGCATCAACCGATTAGCTTCGTCCAGCACGCCGAGCTCTTTGGCCTCGGGAGTGAGGAGCGCTTCGTCCAGAACCGCGACGAAAGAGGCGACCGGCCCCTCCTGGTCCCGCGAACTCTTGGCCGCCTCGTCGCGCGTCAGCGTCAGCGCCGCTCGTAGACGCGGCAGATCTCCTCGTAGACAGGCAACCTGAGCGTGATTTGCGTGGACCATGCTGGCCCACATCGGTACGCCCGCCGCCTGCTCGGGGGAAGGAAGGAGCGCTTCGGCTCCGTCGAGGTCGCCGATGGCGACAGCACGCGCGACCAGCAGCGAGTTGCGAACGAAGGTGTCATCGCCCGCACGCCGCTCCAGCAAGGCATCGAAGGCGTCGAGCTCGCCGGTCAGGAACAAGATCGATCCCAGATTCGAGGCCGCTTGCTCTTCGAAAAAGCGTTGGCCGTGGTCCCGGGCGAAGCTCAGCAATCCCTCGTTCGCTGCTCGCCCCGCGGCGAGATCACCTTGAAAAGCGACCGCCACGATGCCTCGATTCCAAAGAGCGTTCGCCGCATCGCCGAAGCGGCCAAGAGTGGCGTAGCCATCGGCGGCGTCCGCATATGCGGCAGCGGCTTCCGCGTATCGGCCCTCGATCCGGAGGTCCGTCGCCTGACGATCCTTCAGTGCGGCGCGGACGTCGGGCAGGTCATGCTCTTCGGCGAGCTCCGCGGCCCGCCGCCGCGACGCCGCCGCCTCGTCCCCCTTGAGGAAGGCGGCGCGGACGCCGATCATGTGCAGCCGCGCCTCCACGCCCGGCTCCATTCGATCGCCGGCGGCCAGAGCCCCCCGCAACAAGACCTCCGCCCGATCCGGCGGCATGAACATTCCCAACACCTCGATCGTGGCGGAACCCAAGCTCGAGAGTTCATCCTGGCCGCGGTAGAGGTCGATCGCGCGCATCAGCGAACGGTATCCAGCACGGTTGTCGCCCGCATTTCGCGCCGCGACGCCGTGCGAGACCAAGAGTGGAGCCTCCTCTTCCGGGCTTGCCCCGTCCGCCGTGCTCAGGACCGTCAAACAGTTGTCGTAGTGGGCGGCGGCCTCTGCGAATGCGCTCTGTGCCTCTGCCTGCTGGGCCGACAGTTTGCTGTAACGCACCGCCTTGCCCGCGTGCCGCTCGCTCAGCGTCGACGCTTCCACGAAGTGCTGCGCCAAGCGCGACGCCCGCTCCTCCGCCCGCGCTCCGAAGCGACGCTCCAAGGCCTCGCCGATCTGGCCGTGGACTCGCACCCGGCGTGTTGTGGACAGCTCCTTCAGCAACGTCTCCTGCATCAGGTGATGTGTGAAGCGGTACCGTCCCGGCTGGTCCATCTCCTCGATCACCCGGGCTTCCAAGCCCTCCTCGATCAGACGCAGCAGCGCATCGTCGTCGCCATCCGGATCGAGCGCCGCCAGGGTGTCGTACGGGAACTCGCGTCCAACCACGGACGCCGTCTGCAAAAGCGCGTTGGCCTCCTCCGAGAGCCGATCTAAGCGTCGGCCCAGCGCCTCTCGTACTCCGTCAGGGATCGCGATATCGGACAGCGACCGCGCCGATAAGGTTCCCTCCTCCGCCATCAGGTTGACCACCTCGGTGAGGAAGAACGGGTTGCCCTCCGTCTCCTCCACGATGCCGCTCAGCACCGAGCGCGAAAGCTCCACGTTGGCGGCGCTTGTGATATAGGCCCGCACTTCGTCCGCCGACAACCCTCGCAGCACGATCCGCTCAAAGCCTGATTCGCGGTTCAGCGTCGCCAAGGTCTCCGAAAGCGGGTGCGTGCGCACCAGATCCGTGTCGCGGAAGGTGCCCAGAATCAGGATCCGCATGCTGGCCAGTTCCCGGGCCAGATGTTGCAGAAGCATCAGACTGGGCTTGTCGGCCCAATGCAGATCGTCCAAAACGATCAGCATCGGATCGATGTACGCCGCGCCCCGGGCGAACGCGGCGTACGCGTCGAACAGCGCGAACTGCGCTGCATCCGGATCTGCGACCTCATCCGGTTCCTGGAAATTCGGCAGCATCTCCCGCAACTCCGGGAAGAGCCGCACCAATTCGTCGAAGTTGCCACCTAGGCCGCCCAACGGAGCCGCGTCCGTCCCGACGCCGATCGCGTTGCCCAGGGCCCGGCCCACCTGGATCCAGGGCCAAAAGGCGGGCGCACCCGACCCCTCGTGATTGCGACCCCAGTGCACCTGCGCGCCACGCATGCGGGCGTATGTCTCCAGCTCCAACGTCGTCCGCGTCTTGCCGATACCCGGCTCGCCCACCAGCATCACCAACTCGCCATGTCCGCCCAGCGCGTTGTCGAACGCCCGCCGCAGCCGCGTCATCTCTGATTCACGACCCACGAAGACGCCACGCGCCAGCCGCTCCAACGGGGTGTGATGGGCGGTCGCAGCACTGGGTGTGGCGACGTCCATCGTCTCGAGCGCCCCCTGGACATCGCCCGCGTTCTGCGGACGCTCCTCGGGAGCCTTCTCCAGCAGCGCCAGAATCAACGTCTCTAGTGCGGGGGGGGCAGTCTTCCCGATGCCAGCTCGGCGCCACCGGTGCCGTGTTGAGGTGTTGCGAGATCACGGCAACCGCGTCATCGCCGCCAAACGGCGGGTGTCCCGTCACCAGTTCGTACAGCACACAGCCCGGCGCGTAGAGATCGGAGCGCGGGGTCGCATCGTTCCCCAGCGCCTGTTCGGGCGGCATATAGGCGACAGTGCCCAGCATCGTCCCCTCGGTCGTCATCCGGGTTTCGGAGCTGGCGAAGGCCAGCCCGAAGTCGCCGAGCTTGGCCGTACCGTCCTGGCTGATCCAGATATTGCCAGGCTTCAGATCGCGATGAATGATCCCGTTCCCGTGGGCTCCAGCCAAGCCTTCCGCCGCCTCTGCCCCGAAGCGCAGCACCTCGGCCAAATCCAGGTGCCGCTCCGGAGCAGCGCTGAGGGTCGCTTCCAGGTCGCCGCCCTGCATATATTCCGAAACGATGTAGGGGCGCCGTCGTCCTCCCCCACATCGAAGATCGTGACGATGTGCGGGTGCCCGCCCAGGCGACCCAAGGCTTGCGCCTCACGCTGAATGCGCTCGTGGCCGAGCGAGTCCAACCCCTCGGTCTTGATCACCGCGAACGCCACGTCGCGGTCGAGGCGCGTGTCGTGGGCGAGGTAGACCTGTTTGCGCCCGCCTTCGCCCAGGAAGCCCGTGACCTGATAGCGCCCAGCGACGAAGGAATCGGGCAAGACCCGCTCGGGTATCTGATGAGTGCTGTCAGACCTGGAGTCCGGATCGAGGCCTGTGGTGCTCGAACCGGAGCCAGTCGAGCCAGCGACTCTCTCCGCCATGCCGAGCAGCGTCAGGGCGTCGGCGTTCTCGGGGTCAGCGAAGAGGACGCCGTCGACTGCCGCCCGTACCTGGAACCAATCGCCGAGATCTGCTGCGGCTTCGGCCTCGTCAAGAAGCCGATCGATGCGCCGTTGGATGCGTTCGCTGGGCATGATTCCGGGAGAATAGCTCAGGCAGTGCGACTCGCACGATGACGAGATCGGGTGGAGCTGGTTCGACCCCCTAGACTGCGCGACATGGACGCCCCACCCGTCCAAGACGCCCGCAGCGAAGACGGGGTAACCATCGCCGGGCCGGGAGCAGCAACCCTGACGGGGCTTCTCGGAGCTGGTGCGGCTGTCCATCGGTAGAGACGGCTGATGCGCCTCAGGATTGGAGGGGGAGATGACGGAACCCGGCTACGTGGAGGTGCGCGATGAGCCGCGTCACCATCACCGCTTCGAGAACGAGTTTGTGCGGGTCTATGAGGCGCTAATCGCGCCCGGCGAGACCACCCTCTATCACCGCCATCAGGAGGACACGTTCTACGCGGCGATCGCACCCGCCCGCGTGCGCTCACAGGTCTGGAACGACGCGGAGGTGCGTGAGGGAGAGGTCGCGGCCGGGCGGGCCTTCTGCAACCTGCATCGCGCAGAGCCATTGATTCATCAGGTCACGAACGTCGGCCCGACGGGGATGCGCATGCTGGGCGCGGAGGTGAAGGCATCGCCTCCCGACACGTCATCGGTCGTCCTAGAAGCACCGGGTCACGAACTGCTGTGGGAAGGCGATCGGCTGCGGATCTACGAGTTGGTCCTGGAACCGCAGGCATCGCTGGACGCCGTAGAGTACGGGTTCTGCGGCCTCACCGTCGTCCTGACTCCCAGCAGCCTCCAGATCCGAGACCAAGGCGGTGAGCGGATGGTGCTTCGCAATCCGGGCGACGTGGCCTGGCAAAGCGGTCCGCGAACGCAGTCCATCACGAACTTGGGTACGGTTCCTTACCGCGCCCTCATCGCGGAGTGGCGTTGACCAGCAGCGAAGCCACCCCACCCTAGGTAACGAACTTCCACGCTCAAAAGGATGGCCGCCTGCGCTCTGCAGGCACCGCGCATCCGAGCGTCTCGGCTGCACGCTGCGAACCACTCGATCAGGTCGTCTAGCGTGATCCAGCCCAGCCCCTGCAGCAACGCAAAACGCTGGGACAGGAGGGCTGTCCTGGCCGGACGCGGCTGCTACGCCTTCATTTCTGCGCGGGCGCGAGTTTCCGATAATTTCGGGGACGCGTGCAGGGCTTCGACGCCCTTCTCCAGGTTGAGGTCTGCGGCCGTCTTCGGCTCATGCTCAATGTCGCCCTCTTCGAAGGGGCGGCCCCAGCAGGCGAATTCCAGCGTGATCTCATCCGGATCCTGGAAATAGATGGAGCGCACGAAAGTATCCTCGGTCGGCTCGTCGGGCAGGTACTGATCGGAGGAACCGCGTGTCCCCTTCTCACCCGGCCGGTTCGAGTGGTTCACGACCTCCGTGACCTCGACGCCCATCTCCACAAGCTTGTCGCGATATTCCTCAATCTTGTCGCGCGGGACATGGGTCGACCACGGACAACTGGTGGCCCATCCTGCGTCTTCGTAGTCGCGAAGGGATTGCAGGCAGGGGTCTGAGTGGGGCAGAGATCGTAGTGTCGAGGCGCGTCCAGCCCGTATAGTGAGTCACGGAATATCTTCTAAGAGCTGCCATTTGTTCCTTCAACGAGCTGAGATGGTTGGGTCAGTGGGCTGGGGTGCGCCCTCGCCGTCGATCCGTAGAGGGGTATGCTGGGATGGGCCGCACTGCGACGAATCTGAATGTTTCTGGCAAGAACGACCTCCGTGATCGGGTGGACGACGTACTGGACCGCTGGGTGGATGAGTTCCCGGAGCGGGATACGCAAGCCATGGGAGTCCTCTTGCGGGTCGCTCGCGTCAATCGTGACATCACGCGATCCCTCTCGGCTTCGGTCTCAGCCGCCGTCCCGGCAGTGGATTCGGGATCGACCTTTGCCGTGCTCCTACTCCTGCGGATCTCAGGCTCTCCCTACGAGCAATCACCCAGCTGGTTGGCGGACATGATGCAGATCTATCCGAACCACCTGTCCAACCTCCTGGACCGGATGGCGGCCCATCGTCTGATCAGTCGGCAGCGAGATGAAACGGATCGGCGGCGGATCACGGTTCGCCTCTCCGCGGAGGGCATCGATGCGATCGATCGGGCGTTCGACGCGCACTATGCCGCGGAGCGACAGTTGACCGCGTCCCTCACCCCCGATGAGCTCGAACAGCTCGCAGCACTCCTGCGCAAGATGACGCTGGATTTCGAGGGTCCGATTGGCTCTGGACGTCGCGAGCCCCGTCCGACCCCCGCGGCGGCAGAATAGGCCCCCGGACAGGGCGCCGATCGCGTTTGGCCTGCGACTCGTTCCTCGTTGACCGGGCGGCGGGTCCTGCGCTACGTTCGCGCCAGAGAGTGAATCATCCACTTCGCAACCGTCATCCTGGGGACGCATGAAGAGCTTCAAGGCAATAATTCTGAGTTCGAGATCCGCGGCTACAACCACATTGCGCGGGTCTGTAGCGATATGCAACGCACTACGGAATTCTACGAGAACGTCCTGGGAATGAAGTTGGTGAAGACGCTGGAACCCGACGATGGCAGCCAGCACTTCTTTTCGACATGGGGAACGGCGTGGATGGGATCGCGTTCTTCTGGTGGCCGGACGCCCCCGCCGACGCGCCGGACATCGCTCGATCGGACTTCTTCACGAAGGACGGCAGCGACATCCACACGGCGACCGGGTCGATGAATCACATGGCCTTCGATGTACCGGTGGATGCGATCGACGCCTACCGCGAGAAGCTCGTTGAGATGGGCATCGAAGTGACGGACGTCTGGAACCACTCCGACCGACCGGGCGTGGACCAGTACATGCCCCCGGAGCCCAACGCCGACACCTTCGTGCGCTCTGTCTACTTCCCGGATCCGGACGGCATCGTGTTGGAGTTCGCGTGTTGGGGTCGCCCCCTGGAAGCCGGAGATGTCGCGCACAAGGGACACACCGCCGCGGAGCTGGACTCCGTCAAGCTGGCGCCGTCGCCCCTGATCTAGCCCACCCACCACACACTTCCAAGCCTTGGAAAGGCGATCCCGATGGCCCACGTCAACCCGATCTTCCACCTTCGCGGTATCAATCATCTCGCCCTCGTCGCCAAAGACATGGCGGTCACGGTCGACTTCTACACCCAGATCCTGGGGTTCCCACTGACGAAGACCATGGAGACACCGGACGGTGGGCAGCACTTCTTCTTCGACATGGGCAACGGCGTGGATGCGCTGGCATTCTTCTGGTGGGCCGACGCCCCCTCGACGCCCCCGGTATCGCGCGATCGGATCGCAACGACGGCGGGCGCGGCCGTTCGGCCATCGGTTCCATGAACCATCTCGCTTTCGATGTCTCGCCGGAGAAGATTGACGAGTATCGCGACCGCTTGCTGGCCAAGGGGATTGAGGTCACGGAGGTCGTGAATCACGCGGACTCGCTGGACGGCGGCCATCTTGCGGACTGGGAACCGGGCGATCCGGACGTGTTCGTCCGGTCGATTTACTTCAAGGACCCGAATGACATCCGGCTCGAGTTTGCGTCTTGGACACGCGAGTTCAACGACGACGATGTCCGGCACGCAGGCAAGACCGCGGCGGAACTGACCCCCGCCACACAATCAGCCTAGAACGCGCTTCAGCTTGCATCGCGCGATCGATTCGCTGTGTAAGCGTGCCCGGTCGAATCGAGAGCGGCGACCATCCTCCGAAGGCCGCGCAGTAGAACCCGATGGCCCAGAGCGCCGTTAGATAGGCAGGCTAAATGCCACGAACACGCCAGATCGCCAGGGATGAAGTCCCGGAGGACTTCCAGGAAATCTTTGAACGCCTCTTTCCGGGTGGGCGCGACCCGCGAGTTGAGCCCGGGACCTCCACTGGCACGCCCGGGGACTGGTGGACGACGATGGCATTGGTCCCCGAGGTCATGCGGGCCTACTGGACCTCGTACCAAGAAGCCGCGAAGACGGAGGCGATCGATCCGACTCTCCGCGAGATCGGGATCATGCGGTCGGGCTTCAATAGCCAGTCGCAGTTCGTGTTCTCGCAGCACTGCAAGGCCGCTCGCTCCGTCGGTGTCTCGCCGCCGAAAATCGAGGCGATTCCTTCGTCGGGCAGCTCCGACGAGTTCACTCCCTTGGAGCGAGCCGTCCTCGCCTATGCCGATGATCTCACTCTGCAGGATGGCCGGGTCCAGGATGGGACGTTCGCGGCACTGCAAGCGGAGCTCACCGATGAAGCGATTCTGCAGCTGACCTGGATCGTCCTGGGGTTCCAGTTCTACGCCCTGCTCTCGCGATCGCTACGTATGGAGTTCAACAATGTTCCGGAACGGGTACAAGAGATACCCATGTCCTCGGGATCAGGAAACTAGCCTCAGGTTCACGAAAGTCTGCTCATGCCCCGTTTACGACAGGTGCCCCGGCCCGAAGTCGATCCGGCGTTCGCCGATCTCTTCGAACAGTTCTTTCCCGGCGGTAAAGACCCGGTCACGGATCCGGGGACGGCCACCGGCACACCAGGGGACTGGTGGACGACGATGGCGTTGCTGCCAGATGTGTTGCGCGCGTACTGGGAGCCGTACCAGGAGAGCCTGCGGGGGGACGTCCTCGATCCGCGGCTTCGGGAACTCGGCGTCATGCGAGCTGGATTCAATAGCGGGTCGCAATTCGTCTTTTCCCAGCACTGCAAAGGGGCGCGAAGGGCGGGCGTCGACGATGCCCAGATCGAGGCGATCCCCGGTTGGGCCACCTCCACGCTGTTCTCCCCCGTCGAGCGGGCCGTGTTGGCCTATGCGGACGAGCTCACCGTGCATCGAGGGCGCGTGCAAGACGCGACCTTCGCTGCGTTGCAGGCCGAGCTCTCCGATGAGGCGATTCTCACGCTGACCTACGCGGTGGGTGAATTCCGCTTCTTCGCGATCCTCACACGGGCACTCCGGCTGGAGTACGACGATGTTCCGGAGCGGATCGTGGAAGTCCCCGCCCCCGCGGACACGTAGGGAAAAAGCCTGCGGGCGACGCACGTCCCGGGTTTCCGCGCCTGACCTCCGACGGCTCGCCGTCAGGCAGGGATTCAACACCGTCGTCGGTTCCGTCGGGCAAAGTCCCGTCGCGCCTCGCACCTGAGTTGCAGTTTTGGAGATTGGAGGGGCCATGCCCATCGTGCAAGTGAGCCGATCACAAGATCCGACGTCCGACATTTTCGAGGCCATGTATAGCCTCCGCGCAATCCGACGCTTCAAGCCCGATCCAGTCCCGGAGGATGTGCTTTGGCAAGTCCTTGAGGCCGCGACTCAAGCGGCGAGTGGCGGCAACCGCCAGCCGTGGGCATTCATCGTGATGACTGACGCTGATCAGCGACGCACCTTCGCCGAGGGTATTCGTGAACGCTTCGAAGCCAACGGTCACTTACCCGGCTGGCGTGAAGAACTCGCGGCGGGCCCAGAGCCCGCACGCAAGCGCCTCGTGACCTCCGCGCTGGCACTGTTCGAGCACTTCGACCAGGCCCCGTGCGTAGTCTTCCCCGCACTCCACTTCCCGTCCGGCGAGGCACTTGAAGGCATGGCCGCCGGCTCCGTCATCTTTCCGGCCGTGCAGAACCTTCTCCTCGCCGCGCGTGCGTTGGGTCTCGCCACCACCTTGACCACCGTCCACCGCGTCTGGGAGTCGGAGCTGCGGGAGATGCTCAGTCTTCCGGATGAAGTCACGCCGGTCGCGACCATCCCGCTTGGCTATCCCGATGCCTGGTTTGGTCCGCTGAATCGGCGTAGCGTCGCGGAGGTCAGCCACTGGGGCGGCTGGGGGATGCAGCCCACATCCTGAACGCATCAATCCACGCGCCCTTGGAGGACGATTTCCGCGGCAACCCACCAAGAGAGCTCGATCCCGATGAAGCAAGGCTTCGTCTTCCCGTTCGCGGACCAACCGCCCCAAGTCGTCGCCGAACTGGCGGCGGCGGCGGAGGCAGGCTTCGACGGCTTCTTCGTGTGGGAGCCGATCTGGGGCACCGACGCGTGGGTGTCCCTTGCGGCCGCAGCGACCCGCACGTCCACGATCCGCCTGGGAACCATGCTCAGTCCGCTGCCTCGCATGCGGCCCTGGGATCTCGCCAGCAAGGCCGCTTCGGTCGACAATCTCTCCGGCGGCCGCGTCATCCTCAGCGTGGGGCTTGGCGCTCCTGACACCGGTTACGACGAGTTCGGCGAAGTCAGCGACCGGCGCATCCGCGCGGAGCTGCTAGACGAAGGCCTCACCATTGTGCAGGGGCTCTGGGGTGGCCAGCCATTCGCGCACGAGGGGAAACACTACCAACTGAAGCCGTCTACCTTCGTCGCGCCACCTCCCCCCGTGCAACAGCCACGGATTCCAATTTGGTGTCCGGGCGTCTGGCCGCGGCCCCAATCGATGGACCGCGCGCTCGCTCTAGACGGGCTCCTTCCTCACGTCATGGACTCCGAGGGGAACCATCAGGAGGTGACCGTTGACCACATCCGCGAGATCCGGGAGCACGCCTTCCGCCGCCGGGCCGCGATGGGCATCAACGCGCCGTACGAAATCGTGATCGAGGGGAGGACGGACCCGGCAAGCGCCGCCGACCGGGACCGACTCGGCGACTGGCGTTCGATCGGCGTGACTTGGTGGAACGAAGCCCTGTGGGAAGTGCAGAGTGAGCCGGATAGCCTGGATGTCGTCCGCCCGCGAGTACGAGCCGGACCGACGGCACCCGCCGAACGCGGGCGACCCAAGCCACGTTCATAGGTCGGGCCGCGTTGGGTTGCGGATGAGGCGCGTCAGGAGCGTGCAGAACCGGCGACCGGGGGTCAGTCCCGCTCCATCTGAAACGGGCCGTCGGCGCTACGCCCACCGGCGCGATCCAGTTCAATCACCACGGCGGCGCCAGTGAGTTCGGGATCCTGCTGCCGCTCGAGCTCAGGGGAGTTCTCGAAGATCTCTTTCCTGGCGGCTTCGTCGGTCTCCACACGCGCCCTACCGGTGAATTGGTAGAAGTGGCGCTCAGCCATATCGGAATAGGCCGCAACCACGACCGGCTGCCCGGCGATCGATTGCAGCAGCGTGCTCGTGTCGGGCTTTCTCACCCAAATCGCCAGCGCATCGGCGCCCCGCGTTTGCATGCTCCCGCGCCAGCTCAAGGTTGGCAGGCCCTCTGGCGTCACTGCGCAGACGACCATGGGATGTCCGCCCATCAGCGAATTGTTGACGTCGGCCTGAACCGCTTCACTCAGTTCAATCATCGATTTCACCTCCGTGGGAGAGTGGCAGCTGAGACCCCGAAGAACAAGACGCCCCCAAAGGGGAGGGTCGCGCACGGACGCGGTGGACCCTCATCGCCTCCAAGGGGCGTGCCGGGTCATGCTCAGGCTTCATCGAACATCAGGACGGTACGCGCCACCTCACCCGCCTTCATCGCCCGGAAGGCGTCATTGATATCGGCCAGATCGCCGCGCCGACTGATCATCTCGTCCAGGAGCAGCCGTCCCTGGCGATAGAAGTCGAGATACCGAGGGATGTCGATACGGAATCGGTTCGAGCCCATCCGACTCGTCTGCAGCTTGCACTCCGGCCTCAGCGCCTCCCAGGGAAACTCGATCATGGCTCCCGTGGGCAACACGCCAACGATCGTCGCGGTGCCTCCAATCGCCAAACTTTCCACCGCCTGCCGGACCAGACTGGCGACGCCGACGGCTTCAAAGGCGTGGTCAACGCCTTCGCCTCCGGTGAGGCTGCGAATGAGCGCCACTGGATCGTCGTCTGACGAATTGATCGTGTCCGTCGCGCCCAGGGCAGTGGCCATTTCGAGCTTGGAATCGAAGCGGTCGATGCCGATGATGCGGCGCGCTCCGCCGATCCGGGCGCCCTGAATGACCGAGAGCCCGACACCCCCACAGCCAAAGACCGCCACGGTCTCGCCGGGGCGTAAGCCGGAAGTTCTCAGCGCCGCGCCGACACCGGTCAGGACGCCACAGCCCACGAGCGCCGCACGGTCCAATGGAATGTCGTCGTCGATGCGCACCAAGGAATTCTCATGCAACAACATCTGCTCCGCGTAGCTTCCGATATCGGCGAACTGGGTGAGCGGCTTCCCCTCTAGGGAAAGTCTCGGTGTCGCTCCGCGACCCCGGTTGACGATGCGACCGATGCAGCGGTTGGGATGACCGGTCAGACACTGTGGGCAGAGACCGCAGAAACCCGAAAGACAGGCGACGACATGGTCGCCAGGCCCCACCGACGTGACCTTATCGCCGACCGCCTCAACCACGCCCGCTCCTTCGTGCCCCAGCACAATGGGGTCACTGGTCGGCCACTTCATATCCCCGTCGACAAGGTGTAGATCGCTGTGACACACCCCCGTGGCGACCGTGCGGACGAGCACTTCGCGGGATCGTGGTGCATCCAGCTCAACGGATTCGATGGCCACCGGCTCGAACGCCTGACGAAATACCGCCGCTTGCATGGCCATGATCCGCCTCCTTGAGCTGGGTCCATTCGAAAGTCTCGTAGCAGTGGGCACCCTAGCGGAATCAACTCGGGCCGGTTCCGGCAGACCTGCGAGCAGCGGCGCGCAGGAAACACGATCCTCACTACTACGGTTCGGCCGGCAGGAGCCGCACATACATCAAGCAAGTAGGGGGCGGGAATGGAGCACAGGCCGCGTCACAGCTCGCCCATCCTCCTCACAGTCCTTGGCGGCGCCGTCCTCCTTGGGACGGTGCTTCGATCGGCGCGGCGTCGCCAGCAACGACCGCGCGGCGCAACGACGCGCCTGGAGTCAGGACCTATCGAGTCGGACGACCCCGTCTGCGGTGACCTCACGATCGCACCAAGACGTAGGACGGCTCTCACGGCGAAGAGACCCGCGAGGCGGGAGACTGCGTGCTGACCTTGTTGCGGCTGGTGGCGATCCAGCAGGCCCGTCCGAGTGGCCGGCTTCTTCCCGTCTTCGGAGTCTGCGTCCTTCTCGCCGCGGCGTTGCCTGCGGTCCCGCGGCTCTTCGAAAACGCGATGGGGGACCGGTCGCTGCAGCAAATCCTCCGCGCGGAGCCGGCCTCGACCTTCGAACTCCGCGTGCAGCAGATCCGGCGACCGGCCCAGCAGGGCCGCGCTGAAGTTCTCGAGCTTGCCATCGAGGACGCAGCGGGGCACCTGGGCCGCTTGGACGGTGATCGGTTCCGCATCACCACGACGTCTAGCGGCGATCTGCGGCCGACGGGACGGCCCGTGGCTGTCTCGCCGTCAATAGCTCGACCGAGCTCGGCTACCGCAAGGAGAGCACCCGTGTGATCGCAACCCGCTATCGCGATCTGCTCCGGGGCGCCTGGCTGGCGGTCTTCACCAGGGCAGAGGAGCGCGGAGAGATTGCGCCGGCGACGGCCGAGTCTTGCGCCGAGATCGTGCTCATGTGGATGTTGGGGATGGCCGTGGCGGCCCGCGGTGGCGCCGACAGGTCAGAGCGCACCGCCCAGTTCGCTGCGCTGCGCGCCGTCCTTGCGAGTTGGCGGGTCCAGACAGCTCCGTAACGCGGGCCGGGAAGTGGCGGGGATGCGCTGGCCCCGGCGCAAGAATCGAGCACTGATTCGAGCTGCGGCCCCAATCGGAGCTTCTAGCCGTCTTCCGGGGGGCGCATCAGGAAGTCGGGCACGCGGCAACCCACTGCGCAGCATCGGCCCGGCTGGCGATCGAGCGCACGGCCTTCATCGGTGGCCAGGATGTCCCGATCGATGAGCTGCTGCACGATCTCCTTCTTCTCATCGATCGGATAGTTGCGCCAGATCTCGCGCTTCATGGCCTCCGGCGAACCACCGCCGTGCAGCGAAATGACGGAGTACCACCCGCCTTGATTCGACGCGGTCAGGTCCTCCAAGAGTCGCGCGGTAGTCAGGCGTTGACGGGCTGGTATGTCGGGATGGCCCCGCAACACGTCAGCGAGCGAACCTGCGGTCGCCGGATTGTGGTCCTCATCTGGCCCCGGCAGCGCCACGATCAGTCCGCCCGAGACGGTGTGCGCCAGCCGGTGCATGTCATAGATCTGGGTCGCCATCAGGAGCTTGCCGATGTTCGCGAACACCGGCTCAGGAACGATGCTGCCAGCCTCATTCAGCACCCCGTAGGTGGAGGCAGCGATTCCGGTCGCAAAGAACCCTTCCACGATCTTGATCAGCTCGACCATGCTCTCGCGTAGATGCGTCTGCCGCTCAGGATCGAGACCGTTCGCGTCGATCATCAGGGCGCTGGCCCCGATCAGCAGATCTCCAAACCCGGCGCGGGCGGCGATGCAGGAATGCCGGTGATGGGTCGCGTAGTTGTACGTGATGTGCTCTGACATCGCCGTCTCGCCGTGGAGGAAGACGCGGTCGTGTGGCACAAAGACTTCATCGAAGATCACGACGCCGGTGGTTTGCGCGTACCGCTTCGACAGGATCGCCGCCGCCTCGCCTGGGCGCCCAGCCGGGCGGCAGACGATCGTCACGCCGGGTGCGTCGACGGGGACGGCACAACAGACCGCGAACGCCCCGTCCTCCGGCGCCATCGCCCGGCCCGGCATGACGAGGAAGCCGTGGACGTATGGCGCGCCGGTCACGATCGCCTTCGTACCGGAGATGACGATGCCGTCCGGGCGCTCCTCAACCACGCGCAGGTACGCGTCTTCGTGCCGCTGTTGATGCGGCCGCCCTGCGCGATCGCCCTTGGCATCCGTCATGGCGATGCCGTAGTTGAAGCCGTTCGCTTGAGTCTCAATCAGGAACGCGCGGAATCGCTCGAAATAGTGCGTGCCAAGCTCGGCATCACAGCGCTTCGTCGCTTGGTAGAGCGCATTGAAACCATCGTGGACCAGATACCGTTGGGCGCAGCCCGTTTCGCGGCAGATGATTCGGATCGCCTCTAACTTCGCCAGGAGATCGTTCGGCGTGCGGTCGATCTGCGTGAGCCGGTCCACTTCGGTGCCGGTCTCCTGCTCCACAGCTCGCATTAGTGGCGCGAGCTCCGGATCACCCGCCATCTCGTACGTGACCCCAATGGCGTTGATGCCCGGCCGCAGGCGCGGCTCATCCGCCACGCTTTCGATCCGCTCGCCATCCAGATAGACGGTTGGCGTGAACGGACGCAGGCTTTCACGGTATTCATCGATGGATCGGATCATCTTGGTCCCTCCGAATCGCAGATCGGTCTCAAGGCTCGGGCGATCGAGCACGAGGTCAGCCGCGGTGGCCGCATGTTCGCGGATGAGTCGATCGAGAGATTCAGCCCTGCCCAGGAGGGCCGCTGGAATCAAACTCCCGGGTCCGACGCCCGATCACGAATCACTGGGGATTCTATCGCAGTACTCACGAAGCCCCACGATCTGTGGATCCTGAGGGATGAGTGCCGCAACGACCGCCGGATCTCGATCCGCACGCTTCCGAGGAGACCGGCCAGGGCGTCGGCGGCGACCAGATGGACGGTCCGCGCTAAGGAGCGGCGCCTGTCGTGGCCGCGCACTGCCCCGCTCAACCGCGATTGGCTGACCATCTCGATCGTTCCGGAATGAAACGGTAGCCTACCGTCGGCTTTGAATGAGAACCCGCCGAAGGCGCGGATCGCGAAGAACGGGAGCCGGAAGTCCATGACAAGTCGTCGACGAACCGTCGGAGCGCTGATGGGTATTGTGGCGCTCGCCGCCGTGCTCACGTTTGCGCTTGGTGCAGATTCGGGAGCTGGGCAGCAGCTCAGCGCCGCGGGCGCGGACTCAGGCGAACTGAGCGTGGCACAAGTCGCCTCCTGCACCAGCCAGAACTTGCTCACAAACGGAGATGCGGAGGCCGGGCCGATCAATACCACGGGCAGCGCCAAAGAGCCGCCCAGTGGCTGGGAGACGACGGGCCAAATGCGCGCCTTAGCCTACGGCACCGCGACATGGCCATCCGCGGACGATCCCGGCCCGCCCAATCGGGGCGAGGCGCTCTTCATCGGTGGACCCTCCGACCCGATCTCGACCATCACCCAGCGAATTGATCTCGCTTCCCGCGCGGCGACCATCGATGCGGGCCTGCTGACCTACGCCCTCTGCGGCTGGCTCGGAGGCTTCGGCTCCCAGGGCGACGTGGCAACCTTGAGCGTCACCTTTGAGGGTCAGTCAGGGCTCGAACTCGAGGTGGATTCGATTGGTCCGGTCGAACGGGAGGACCGGGAAGACACGACGGCTCTGCTAGAGCGCTCCACCGAGGGAAGCGTGCCGGCAGGCACCCGCACCGCTGTCATCCTGCTGCTCGCCGATCGCTTGACTGGTGCCTCGAATGACGGGTACGCGGACAACCTGGTCTTCACGGTCGCAGGCGAACTGCCTTCGCTCCCCCCGGGAGGCCCAACCCGTGCCATCCCGCTCCTGAGCGGATTCGCGCTCCTCAGTTGGTCCGGTCCAGATACACCCGTGACCCAGGCCATCGCGTCGATCGCGGATTCCGTTGAGGGCATCTGGACCTGGGACATTCCAACGCGATCGTTTCGCTTCTACAGCCCCACGGCCCCGAGTTTCTTGAACTCACTGGAGACGCTTCGGTTCCTCGACGCCTTCTGGATCCTGCTAGACCGCTCGCTGACTTGGGAGATGCCCACCCAGTAAACATATCGACCCGGCCTCCCCACGGCTGCAGCCGTGGCATGCGCGATGAACTGATCGTGGCTGCCGGTGTTGGCGAACTCGGCGTGGAGGATGGCGGCCGAGTCAGCGCGAGCGGGCACGCTGCCCGCGCCGGACCTCCGTCCTCGGCTCGAACGTGCGCTTTGGGGCACTGCGGATACCACCAGGGGCGAGTCGGTCGCTCGGCACGACGACGGCCCCGATGAACCTCAGCGCCTTTGCCTCGGCCCTCTCGCGCACGCGGCTCTCATCGGGTCCTGCGACTGCGGGCCTGTTTGCGCTGAGTTCAGGTCAGAGGATTCGGCGAGTGGGCGTTGACTGGGCAGGGCCGACGGCCCCAGCGGGCCTACGGTCAGAGCGGGGCGAGGAGCTCGTCGAAGGCGTCCGCGTCTCGGATCGGAACGGCGGCAGCGGCCGCCAGATCGGATAGCAAGCGGCGCTCATCCGTTCCGAAGAGCGTGCTTCGGTAGATCTTGAGCAGCGCCAGGGAGCTGCCGACTGCCCCCCCGCACACCGGCGCGATCACCACCGCCTGTTCATGACACGACCGCCACGGGGTACGTGGCCGATCGATATGGGCAACCCGGCCCGTGCGCGCCGCCGATTCAACCGCCCAACGGTCAGGCGTCGGGATCAGGACCGAGACGCCATCGGCGCCGAAGAGGATCCGAAGCTGGCGCGCCAGCTCGGACGTCACCAACTCTCGCCCTCCGATTGGGAGGGATGAGATGAACTCGGTTGGGGTGATCGCGGCGTTCACCATCGTGCCATGGTACCGAACGACACAGGCGAGCGCCCGGGGGCATCGCGTCCTCCGCAGAGCGCTTCTCGCGGAGGACTCGCTTGTGCTCGGGCATTGCGCCGAATCGCACCAGCCAGCGGCTGGCTAGCCACCCTGCGCGCCACGCTAGAGAAGGTCGCCGAGATGGTGGTCTTCGATCGCCGCGGCATTGCGCCGTAGCGAGCGCGGTTCCTCGTTCGTTGCCCATCTCGAATCCACCGCTGCACAGCACCACCGGCGCAAGGAAGCGGTACATCAAGCCCAATCGATAGTCGGACCAGAGCTGCTCCTCATCGTAGCTCTCGACGCCGTTGGCCGCGAGCTCGGAGAGATAGAAGGCCAAGAGCTCGCTCTCGTGGGCGCGCCGTAGCTCTGGCTCGATGCTCTGGCCGAGGAACCATGCTAAGTCAACGCCCGGCGTCGTTCGCCAGAGGATCTGCCAGTCGATGAGTGCGAACGGCATGTTCGCATCGCCGAAGAACATGTTGTCGAGCCGGAGATCGCCGTGCACCAGCGTGTTGGAAGCTGGTGATTGTTGAAGGCGGTGCATGATCCCCGGGATGTCGCGCACGATCCCCGCCCCGACCTCGCGCACTTCCTCCGAGATCGACGCACCGACGTTCTCGAGGAAAGGCTCCCAGCTCGCTTGAAGGATGGGTTCCGTCGTCGCAATCTGGCTTTACGCGTCAAGGCTGGGGAGCCAAGCGAGGTCGGGGAGCTCGGCGCGACCCCACCACCACGCATTGATCCGGGCGCACGCGCTCAATGCAAGGCGGGCTTGATCGAGCGTGGCCCCGGCGACCTGATCCCCGCCGTTGGCGGAGGACAGATCTTCGAGCAGCAGGATGAACTCACCCACGCCTGAACCCCTGGCCGCGTAGAAACAGCGGGGCACGCGAACCGGACACGCGGACGCGAGCTCCTCGTAAAACCTGAGTTCCCGCTCATACAAGTCGAAGTCGGTCGCGATTGCCCGATTCTCGGCCGCCGCCGCGGCCATCTTGGCGATCAGCGTGGCAGGTGCCCCCGGTTCTGGGCTGTCATAGGTCAGGACGATCCGCGCCAACTGACCGAAGACGCCAGCACCTTCGCCCACAAGCTCTTGTTCGATATGGATGACGTGCGAAGCGCGGAGGAGACCCGATTCGCGGAGGACCTCGTCGAACCAACCCGCGGTCAACGACTCAAGCGTAAGCGGAAGGGTGGGCATCGTTGTCGCTCCGATCGTTTCGTCTGGGATGATAGGTCCTCCAGGCTGAAACGCCGCGCGGGACCTCCAAGGCGGTCCGCGATGGCTTGATAGTGCGGGTGCCGCTGCGGTGCATCCGAACGGAATCCCAAGCGATCCGTCGTCATTCGGCACCGCCCTCTGGAAGTGCGCTAGTCCGGACGACGAGATCTTCCGTTTCCTGCTCTAGTTCATCGAGGATCGCGGGCGTCGCCCATCCAAACAGGCCCGCGGCCGCGCGATAGGCGTGGAGGAAGGAATCGGCGCCGAACGCTCCTACCATCGCGATCCAGGACAGATCGTCACTTGTTGTCCGGATCTCCATCACTCCCTCTTCGGTCCTTCGCCGCATGTATCGGTGCTGAGATTCGTTCCCGTGGACGAACTGATGAGAGAGCTTGTACGCCCACCAAGCCTCTTCGCGTCCATCCGCCAGTGCGCGGTTCTTGATGTCGAACCTCGGACGGCGACGCACGTTGTGTCGAGCGCGGTATCCGTCGAGCTTCTCTTGATCTTTTTGCACCAGCGCCAGTGCCGGGTCCAGATCTGACTCGAGTCCGACGCTGGCAGCGTCGTGGAGGAGCTCCCCTTGACGCCGAAGAGAGTCCTCATACCAAGTGAGAATCAGGGCATCCGCGTCTTCACGCGTCTGCTCAAGTTGGCGGAGGTGGCAAGACTCCTCGAACAGCGGCCGGCCCAAGACCATCGCCTGATTTGGGTGTTTGGCCTCTAGCAGCACGATGATGCCATGGAACATCCCGGGACAGCGCGCGTATTTCGAGAGCATGTGCGCCCGGGGCGGGCTCACTTGTAGTTCGAGTCGCCCATCGCCGGTAAGCCGCTGGACCTCCCGCCCAATCTCGTGAAGAGGCGCGAGGACGTCTTCGATTTTCATTCCGTTCCGCATCTTGGGGATTCAGCCCAAGGCTCCTTTGCGCTCCAGGGTAGGCCCCCGGACTCCACAAGCCGCACTCTCCATCGTGCTTTTCGCCTCAGACGGACAGGCCCGATGGAGCTATGGGTCCTTGAGGATCCTGCCTCCCGGTCAGAGGCCGCTGAGCGAAACACGGCCCCGCGGTACGGGTACGATCCACACATCGTGGGGGGCGAAGAGGCGCTAGATCCGGGTCTCGGCGCAAACGAGTCGATGCTCGAACTCGGTCTCAGCTGCGTGCGGTGCCGAGCCAACAGCGTCCATATTTGGCGTCCGCGAGTAGAGGGCGAGGCGGCGCCCGCCTAAGCCGCCACGATGAAGAGGATGGCGCCTGGCCAGAGCGCGAAGTCGACCTGATCAAACCCGGCCAGGTGCGAGGAGTACGGGACCCAGCCCCAGTCGAACCACACCCAGACAACGAGGATCTGGTCCTCCAGCCCAACCACGACGAGTGTGCGTCGTCATGGGCGGTGGCGCCATCGTGTCCGTCGCCCACGAAGCAGGGCCTCTGCCACCGGCATGGAGTCCTCCATCCAGACGCGGAACTCCCCGCCGTCGTGCCCGTCCCCGATCACGTGGTCCGGCCGCCTTCGACGAGGTCTCGTCAGGAACCACGGCTCACGATGACGCCCACATCATCGTCATGGGCCCAGGCACCGTTGTGGCCCATGTAATAGAAGTTGTCCGCGTCGTCGTGGGCCGTGGCTCCGTCGTGCCCATCGCCGACGATATGCGCGTCATCGTGGCCGGTGGCGCCGTCATGCCCGTCGCCCACAATGTGGGCGTCATCGTGGAACACCGTC
>Ga0114996_10002764_pt1 | contig 22355 bp, 22 predicted proteins | sample ArcticOcean_MG_C_4_FD_87039 | JGI IMG/M metagenome (GOLD analysis project Ga0114996, IMG submission 87039) | Marine microbial communities from western Arctic Ocean - ArcticOcean_MG_CB4_134 | ecosystem: Environmental > Aquatic > Marine > Oceanic | place: Arctic Ocean: Canada Basin | collected... | reverse complement strand
TGATTGTTCATGGCATGCCCGACAGGATTCCGCTGGCTCCGTTGCGCTTAAGCTTTCTGCGTGGCGCGATTGGGCTGAAAAGATTGCAAGAGCGCATGCAATAAAAAAGCAGGCGCTGTGAAAAGGGCCTGCTTTTTTGTGTGTAGCGTTTTCTTAGAAGTTGAAATTAAATCCAATGCTGATGACCGGGTAAGCCTTCAGATCCTCAACTTCATTTAGTAATTCTTGGCGTTCTGCTTCTAGGTCTGCCAAAAAGCTGGCGTTTGAGCCGAGCAAACCGTTCGCGGAAATCGTGACGTTAGGATCGCCCTGCCAGAGCACTCCAAAGTCCAGGGACAACCCAAGCCGATCCATAAAATCAAACAAAGTGGAAAGCCGATGGTAGCGGCATGATCCGGCGTCCGGGTCGCCATATCTGCTCAAAAGTCGCAGATAAATCGGTTGTAACTATTGCTTGATGAAATCTTGCTTGATCTGTATGGAGCAATCCGGGCACGCGAATTCTTCGGGTAAGGCGTCGAACGCGGTGCCGGGTGGGTAGCCTTCGTGTTGATCGCCAACCGCTTCGTTAAAGGTATAGCCACATTCCGGACATTCGAATGTACTCACTCGGTTGTGCCCGCAGCGTATCGAGTCATGATGGCACTGCGCTGATCGGGGTCGATATTGACCTTGCTCAAATCTCCCTCGATATGTGGCAACGCAAGTAGTCGCTTGTCCATGACGCGATACCAAAGCCACGGAACGTAAGCGAGGAGATAGTCCCCAAAGTATCCGCTAGGCAGCGATGGCAGATGGTCGAAATGGCGCAGCGATTGATACCGTCGTAGGGGATGTGCATGATGATCCGAATGCCGTTGTAGATGAAACAGCACCAGGTTGCTGTAGATATGGTTGCTGTTCCAGGAGTGGTAGGGCTGACACCGTTCGTAACGTCCGTTTTCATCTTTAACGCGCAAAAGACCATAGTGTTCCACGTAATTAGCGCTAGTCAGCTGCCACCACGCAAAAACATTGTGAATGAGCAGAAATGGAATCATTTGAAGTCCGAAAGCGAGCGTAATACCCACTTGTAATGCCGCAGAAATTGACCAGGATTGCAAAATCTGATTGTCGAAGCTCCACACCGATTTTTCACGGCGGGTAAGCCGTTCGACCTCTATACCCCAGGCCCTATGAAACGCGCCCGGAATTTCACGGCACGCAAATTTGTAAATGCTCTCACCCATACGAGAGCTTGCCGGGTCGTTCGGCGTGGACACGTCGCGGTGATGGCCGCGATTGTGCTCAATCCAGAAGTGGCCATAAACAGGTACGGCGAGCACAATTTTGGCCAATGTTCGCTCGAATTTTGACTTTTTATGCCCAAGTTCGTGTCCAGTGTTGATGCTGAGACCGCTTGAAATCCCAGCAATGACTGCAACTACACCAAATCCCCAGAGACCTAAATCTTGCGTCCCCGCCCACCAAGCCGATGTCATTAGGGCGAGAAAGTGTATGGGTACGATGGCGAAGGTCAGAATCCGATAATAGAGATCCTGGTCGAGTTGCAGCGCGAAAACTTCCGGCGGATTATTTGTGTCCTCTCCAAATACCCAATCAAGGGTTGGTCCAAGGACATAAATGATGAAAAACGGCAATGCTAGCCAGGCCTCGTTTCCCGTTATCCAGTGCAATCCGATGCCGCTGATGCCTTGTAGCGGGTAAAGAACCGACAGCAGCCACAGCATGCGCTTACGGTCTACGTAAACGAGCGCTTCACCCGTCGGTGATGTGGCGGTATATCCTTTCAACTCGGCTGTCCATTCCCCGGATCAGACTAAATTATGGTCCAATTTTGGAACGTTGTATTGCACTTTCGGGCAGCGATTAGGGCAGGATGTTTCCTGCAGGCTGTCGAATTCCTATACAAACCATGTTGAATGTTCTGTCGAAGCGAACAAGAAGATTATTTGAATCAGCTAGATAGGCGTGTGGCATGCAATTTGCTTTGCTATAAGACTGGACCATAAGGATATAAATGACTCACATGGATGAAGAGCAGGCAGTAGTGGTGGATACCGGGTCAGAGGATGGCGAGTTCTCAGGATCGCGTGAAATGTCTGATCGACGCAACGTCTCGTGGCGTACCGTTTTATTCGGTTTTCTTCGTTCGCGTCGACGCAATAAACGCCGTGACGCCGAAGACGAGCCAATGCTTACCGATTGGCATCACCCGTGGTTATTTTTCCTAGCCACCGGAATCATGCTGATGAGCAGCCTGGATGCGTTTTTTACGCTGCAGCTGCTTGATAGGGGCGCGATCGAGATTAATCCGGTCATGGCGGCGGTGATCGGGCATAGCGCACTCGCATTCGCAGTCAGCAAAATGGTATTGACTGCATTTGGCATTTTCGCGCTGGTTTACCTCTCCCGATCGAAGTTTCTGAATCGCATTCGCACAGGCGCCATTCTGACGGTGTTTTTCAGTTTTTACTCCGCTCTTATCTGCTACGAATTTGTGAACCTAATCAATAGGCTGTAAGCATTGTTCGAATGTGAACCCGCGCATTCCCTAAGTAACAGCCATAGGCTAAACTAGCGCTCCTTTTCCAGGACAAGTCGTTAAATTCGCGCAATGCGATTTAGCAGCCGGCGCGATGAGCAAGTCTCTAAAAGACCGATACGCAACTTCAGCTTTATATGGCGGCAATGCGCTTGCCGTCGAAGCTCTGTATGAGCAATTTATTGCCAATTCGGATTCAGTTACAGAAGGGTGGCGACGGTATTTTCGGTCGCTTGGCGCAGATCAAACCGAAGTAATGCATGCGCCTATTCGCGAGCGACTGATTGAGACCGCACGCAAAACTCGCTCTAGTGGCGTTACGAGCGCGGCCACGGGGCCCGGAACGGTCGCGGCGAACGAAAAGCAAGCTGCCGTCTCACGGATGATTCAGGTGTATAGCTTACGTGGCCATCAGATTGCGGACCTTGACCCACTGGGTTTGATGGATCGGCACGTTCCTGGTGTCCTCAAACTGGACTACCTCGGTTTGACCGATGCCGATATGGACACGGAGTTCGTGACGGGAGGTGTGGCCGGCACCGGCGATCGCCGCATGCAGCTTCGCGACATTATCGATCTCCTCAAGAAAATTTATTGCGGCAAGGTGGGTAGCGAGTTTGCTCATGTGTCCCGCGCGCGCGAACGTTTGTGGTTACGCCAGCACTTTGAACGAGACATGGTTTCTGCCGGTCAGGATGAAAAAGAGCGTCTGTGGCTGCTCGAAAAATTGACGGCCGCGGAAGGCATCGAGCGTTACTTACACACGCGCTTTGTCGGGCAAAAAAGATTCTCGCTCGAAGGTGGTGAGAGTCTGATACCCATGCTGGATGATTTGATTCAGCAAGGTGGTAGCTCCGGCATCCGCGAGTTCGTGATTGGTATGGCGCATCGTGGAAGAATTAATGTGTTGGTCAACGTGCTGGGCAAGTCACCGGAAGAGCTGTTCGATGAATTCGAAGGCAAGGTTGGCTCGTCTGATATGAAAGGTTCCGGCGACGTTAAATATCACAAAGGGTATTCAGCGGACATGAAAACTCCGGGTGGCAACGTCCATATCGCGTTGGCATTCAATCCTTCTCATTTGGAAATCGTTAATCCTGTCGTCGAAGGTTCTGTTCGGGCGAGACAGCAACGTCGCGGAGATGCGGAGCGACAGGAAGTGCTCCCAGTGCTGATCCATGGTGATGCAGCATTTTCTGCACAAGGCGTGGTGACGGAAACGTTTCAGATGTCGCAAACTACTGGGTTTCGTACCGGCGGTACGATTCACATCGTCATCAATAATCAAATTGGCTTCACGACCAGCCGTCCATCAGATGCCCGATCGACGGCCTATTGCAGCGATGTAGCGAAGATGATCGAGGCGCCGGTATTTCATGTGAACGGTGACAGTCCTGAAGCCGCAATTAATGTGATGCGTTTGGCGTTGAAATACCGCCAAAAATTCCGCAAAGATGTCGTCATCGATCTGGTCTGCTACCGCCGGCATGGTCATAACGAAGCGGACGAGCCAAGTGCGACGCAGCCGGTGATGTATTCAGTTATTAGAAAACATAAGACGACTCGCGCGCTGTATGCACAGCAATTAGTGGGCGCTGACGTGATTGATGATGCGGCCGTAAGCCAGTTGCAGGAGGATTATCGAGATCGGCTGGATCGCGGCGAGCCGGTGCCTGACTCTGCGCTTGGCATGATTGGCAATGAATTCACTGTCGATTGGCATCCGTACTTGAACACCACTTGGGACGATGACGTCGACACGACGCTAAGCCCCTTAAAAGTTGCCGAGCTTGCGGGCAAACTTACAACATTGCCTCCCGGCTATGCATTGCATGGTCGTGTCCAACGAATCATTGATGACCGTAAGCGCATGGGCGCCGGCGAAATCGATATGGATTGGGGTTTTGCAGAATCGATGGCGTATGCGGGACTTCTTGACGACGGATACGAATGCCGTATTACCGGGCAAGACAGCGGGCGTGGAACTTTTTTCCATCGGCATGCTGTTCTCCACGAACAAAACAATCGACAGGAATATATTCCGCTTCAACACATCACCGATAAGCCTAGCGCGTTTAGAGTTCTTGATTCGTTGCTTTCGGAAGAGGCCGTCATGGCGTTTGAGTATGGTTATGCGACGACGGAGCCAGGCACTTTGGTCGTGTGGGAAGGTCAGTTTGGTGATTTCGCCAACGGTGCACAGGTCGTCATCGATCAATTCATTAGTTCTGGAGACGCAAAGTGGGGGCGCCAATGCGGCCTGACTTTGTTTTTACCGCACGGATATGAAGGGCAAGGGCCGGAACATTCTTCCGCGCGCTTGGAGCGGTTTCTGCAACTCTGCGCTGAACACAACATGCAGGTCTGCGTACCGTCAACGCCAGCACAAATGTTCCATATGATTCGCCGGCAGATGATCCGGCCTTATCGAAAACCGCTTATTGTGCTGACACCAAAGAGTTTGTTGCGACATAAAGCTTCGGTGTCGACGCTGAGTTCTCTTTCAACCGGGCAGTTTGAGGTCATCATCCCGGATACCTCCGCATTGCAGGCGGAAGACGTTACCCGTGTAATATTTTGCAGTGGCAAGGTCTACTACGATCTGATCGAGGCTCGTGAAGTTAACGATTTATCGAATGTCGCGGTCGTAAGAATCGAGCAGTTGTATCCGTTTGCCATTGAGCGGTACGCCAGCATTCTTGAGTCCTATCCCAACATTACGGATGTGGTTTGGTGTCAGGAAGAACCACAGAATCAAGGCGCCTGGTATCAAATCAGGCATCGGCTACAAGAACCCTTGAGTGATCAACAGGAACTTTTCTATGCCGGTCGGTCGAGCGCAGCAGCGCCAGCGTCCGGAATCTATAAACTTCACTTACAGCAGCAGCAGGCACTGGTTGAAGCGGCATTGGATGTCGAAGTTAAAGCTCGTGTCGCCAAAAAACAGGCTGCTAGAAAACGGAAATCTAAATGACCATCGAAATAAAAGTGCCGACATTACCTGAGTCCGTAGCAGATGCGACTCTGGTGGCGTGGCACAAGAAAGTTGGCGAGGCAGTCTCCCGCGACGAGAATCTGGTTGATCTTGAAACGGACAAAGTGGTTCTGGAAGTGCCGGCACCGACTTCGGGAACGATTATAGAAATTGTAGCCGCCAATGGTGCAACCGTCGTCGCAGGTGATGTGCTGGCGTTGCTCGAGGAGGGTGATGCGCCCGCCGCTACACAAGAGTCTGTAAAAAGGGTGGTCGAAGCGCCGGCCGCCGAGGCATCCGAATCGATTGTCGCGAAGTTAAGTCCATCCGTGCGGCGCTTGTTGGAAGAGCACGATCTTGATGCCACGATTGTGATTGGTTCCGGTAAAGACGGACGCATCACAAAATCGGACGTGATGGGGTACTTGAAAAACCACAGTGATGAAAACGTTACGCCCGGTGACCCAGCCCCAGAGCTCGAGATTGGTGCGGTTGCGGCCGGCCCGACACGTACAGAACAGCGTGTGCCAATGACTCGATTGCGAGCACGCATCGCCGAGCGCATGGTGGAGGCGCAGCAAACGGCTGCTATGTTGACGACGTTTAATGAGGTCGATCTAACAAAGGTCATCTCTTTGCGAAAGCGACACAAAGAAGCATTCGAGAAGGAGCACGGCGTCCGTCTTGGATATATGTCTTTTTTTGCCAAAGCGGCGGTTGAGAGTTTGAAAAAATTTCCAGCGGTCAACGCATCCGTCGAAGACAGTGACATTGTTTATCATGACTACGTCGATATCGGCATTGCGGTTTCGTCCGAGCGGGGCCTCATGGTGCCTGTGTTGCGCGATGTCGATCATTCGAGCTTTGCGAAGATTGAGGCCGACATCAATATGTATGCCGGCAAAGCCAGAGACGGCTCTATGAGCATGGAGGATTTAACGGGTGGTACGTTTACCATTACCAACGGGGGCATTTTTGGTTCGATGTTGTCGACCCCTATTCTGAATCCACCGCAAAGCGCGATTTTAGGCATGCATAACATTCAAGAGCGACCTGTTGCGATAGACGGGGAGGTCGTTATTCGACCTATGATGTATCTGGCGCTTACATATGATCATCGTATTATCGATGGTAAGGAAGCGGTTCAGTTCCTCATTAGTATCAAAAATTCATTGGAAGATCCCGGCAGACTTTTGTTGCAGGTTTAATAGGAAAGCTTAAGAAATAATGAGCAAATCATATGACGTAGTGGTTATTGGTGCCGGCCCTGCGGGCTACGTGGCCGCAATACGTGCCGCGCAACATGGACTCACTGTTGCCTGTATCGATGAGTGGAAGAACCTGGATGGCAAGAATGCCTTCGGTGGTACTTGTTTGAACGCCGGTTGCATACCGTCGAAAGCATTGCTGGAATCATCTGAGTTGTTTCATCGGGCTAACCATGAGTTCAGTAAGCATGGGATCTCAGCAAACGACGTCGCTATTGATGTCGGTAAAATGCAAAAGCGTAAAGCGACGATTGTTCGTCAACTGACGGGCGGCGTTGCGGGTCTATTAAAGGCATCGAAAATTAATGCGTTGGCCGGGCATGGAAAACTGCTCAGTGACCGTCGCGTGGAATACACCTCTACGGATGGCAACGTGGAAACGTTTTCCGCAAGCAACGTTATTCTGGCAACGGGTTCAACTCCGATTGAATTAAAGATAGCAGCGTTTGACGGAGAACGAATTGTCGATTCGTGGGGTGCGCTTGAGTTCGATTCGGCGCCAGCGACACTGGGCGTTGTTGGTGCAGGCGTGATCGGGCTCGAGCTCGGGAGTGTCTGGAGTAGGCTTGGATCTGACGTGGTTATTCTTGAAGCGATGCAGGATTTCCTGTCCATGGCGGACCAGCAGATCGCAAAAGAAGCGCACAGCCAATTCAAGAAACAGAAATTGGATATTCGTCTTGGAGCAGCGGTTACCTCAGCAACGGTCGAGGGCGACAAGGTAAATGTTGCCTATGAAGATCAGGAAGGGGAAAAATCACTTGAGGTTGATAAGTTAGTGGTTGCCGTTGGTCGACGTCCGTTCACTGACGGTCTTCTGGCAGATGACAGCGGCGTGCAGGTTGATGAGCGCGGTTTCATTGTCGTAGATGACGAATGTCGAACCGGTATCAGCGGTGTTTATGCGGTCGGTGATTGTGTGCGCGGTCCGATGCTCGCACACAAGGGCTCTGAGGAAGGCGTGATGGCGGCTGATTTGATCGCCGGTGAAATTGCGGAAGTAAATTACGACGTCATTCCGTCGGTTATTTACACAGCGCCAGAAATTGCCTGGGTTGGCAAGACAGAGGAAGAAGTAAAGGCTTCAGGACAGAGTTATAAAACAGGATCATTTCCATTCGCCGCAAGCGGTCGTGCGAAGGCGATGGAACAAACGAGCGGGATGGTCAAAATCATTTCTGCGCAGGACGATGATGAGATTCTCGGTGCTCACATAATCGGCCCGATGGCCGGTGAGTTAATTTCGGAAATTGTATTGGCGATGGAGTTTGAGGCGAGTACTGAAGACATTCAACGTACGATTCACGCGCATCCAAGCCTCGCCGAAGCCATTCACGAAGCTTCATTAGCAGTCGACAACCAAGCACTTAATTACCCGAACAAGTAACCGGATGTCGCGGCTACGGTGCCTCGCCAGTCTTAAGCCAGTGTGCGCACTCAGGTCCTAGTTTTTCGATCGCCATACGTTCGTATTTCTGATTGTCTGCATCAGTCATATCCCGACAACGGCCATTAACGCCTTTGTTGATGAACGCCTTTGCACCGCCTTCCCACAGTGCACCGCCGAGTGGGACGGAATTTTCCGGATTCGCTTTCATGTAATCGAAACTGCAATACTCTCATCCCATTTATTTTCGTCAATAGGGATATTCAGATACGTGTCAATCTCTCGGATTTGCCCGGGCATGTCGGCTTTTAGTGCAGAAAAATGCATTAGCTTCATATTGGGTAGGTCCCGAATTTTCCACCACGATGAAATATTCTCCCAAAAGCTCCACAGCGGATAGCCGTCTCGATCCAACCACTCATGAAAGTATTCATAGATATCGTGCTGCGGTGGCTGAAGTTTTTCGACATCCGGACTGCACGAATTATTTATCGCTGCATACCCTTCTTTGTTAAAGGTAGAGTGGTGATGGTAAAAGCTCCACAAAACGTCGCGACCGTCGCGGGCGATGTAAATATATTTTGCTTGTGGTGAATACACCAGGGCATCGACCGGAAGGTGGGTTTTGAGAAAGCGTCGGTGCGTTTGCGCTTCGATTGCGGGGAACTTGATTTCCCGGGGCGGGACTACCATGTCAATCCACAATGATAACTCGGCAACATTTATATCCGTTCTGCCGTTGAATATCAGCTGTGAAACCATTTGCTGCAGCCAGGTTGTGCCGGATTTGGCGTATGTGCCGATAATGATGTCGTCGTCGCGGAATGGAAAATCATTCCACAATGTCGAGTCACAATGATTGTGAAAGTACTCGCGTGTTTTTTCAGGCTACATAGGAAGTCTCTTTAGTTATTAAGGTTCTTTACTACTTGCAACTAAGCCATCCAGCAATTGCAGGAATTCAGCGGTATGGCTTTGGCCGCCCAATGATTGACGCCAGGTCTTGAATGTCGGAAGACAAACAACACCAGGCAATGTTCTGAGTCGACCATTCCACGGTTCCGCGTCTAGATATCCAATATTGTATTGATGGTAACGGCTCTCAGTTTCAATCATGTATAGATTGAAAAGTACGATGGCTCTGCGGGTTTCGGCCCCTGGCGTTAGCGGTGCTCCGCTCTGAATTTTATCCCAAACATCTGCGTGTTCGACAAGAACGGACATCATGGCAGTTTCGCCGTTCATCACGTTTTGAGTGGTGGTGGCTTTGAGTGCTCGGGTGTTTTGCTGAATCTGTAAGGTCAAAAATATCAGCGTCACTACAACGAGAATTACGCCTATTATTTCGGCAACATTAGGAATGTCAGCAAGCGCCATACAATTCCTCAATTCGTCTGCTGCTTAGTTTATTGATCATTCGAGCAAAATAGTATCGCGTGGATCATAACCGTTTGTCGGATGATCTGCAGCTGCGACGATGTGTGTTTCGATTGGAATCAAGTCCTGCGACGCACCGATGTGACATTGGGCACTTGCTCCACTCGACTGATCACGCGACTCAACGTCGGTAGGCTTGGCACCGAAATCGATAAGTGAATCTCGACCTGCATGGTGCGTTTGTTGTTCTTCGTTTGCACGCCTTCAACGCTTACGTTTTCGTCGGCCATGACAGTGCTGATATCTCGGAGCAAGCCTTGTTGGTCAAATGCCTGCACGGAGAGTTCTGCCGGATAACTAGCATCAACTGCACCACCCCAATCCACTTCGATCACGCGCTCTGCATGTCGTATTCGCAAGCTGAGGAAATTGCCGCAATCCTGGCGATGAATACTGACACCGCGGCCCAGCGTGATGTAGCCGGAGATGTGTTCCGGTGGCACCGGATGGCAGCAACGAGCAAAATTGTACAGAAAATCGCCAATCCCGCTGATTGCGATGGCTCCAGCAGCAGATTCTTTCTTTTTCTTAGCGCGGCGCTTACGAATGATCGTGTGTGAATCATCTTTGTGTAAGTTTTGAATCGCTGACGCGATCGCGGCCGAGGTGATATCGCCGGCGCCGAGCGCGACACACATCAATTCGGTATCTTTGAGCTTGAGTTGTTTAGCGATTGTATCGGTGGCGATATCGCGGACGTTCAAACGAGACAATTCGCGTTCGAGAATTTCGCGACCGTGGCGTTTGTTTTGATCGCGATCGCGTTGCCTGAACCAGTTTCGAACTTTGGTGCGACTTCGGGTCGCCGCGAGATAGCCGAGTTGCGGACTAAGCCAATCCCGACTCGGTTGTGGTTGTTTGCCGGTAATAATTTCGATCTTATCGCCGTTCTGCACCGTGTATGTGAGCGGGACAATGCGGCCATTAACTTTCGCGCCACGGCAGCGATGGCCAATTTGGGTGTGCACGTGATAGGCGAAATCAAGCGGGGTCGCTTGTGCCGGCATTTCGACGACATCGCCCTTGGGGCTTACCGCGTAAACGCGATCTTCAAATACGTCCCCCTTAATTTGATCGAGCAGATCACCATCCGAGCCCGTTGGCTCCAGTATTTGTCGCAGTAGTCGTATTTTCTTTTCGAAGATCGCTTTACTGGCACCGCCTTCCTTATAACGCCAGTGCGCCGCTACGCCCAGTTCAGCGTGTCGGTGCATCTCATGGGAACGAATTTGCACTTCAACCGTCTGGCCTTCAGGCCCGATCAGCGCGGTGTGCAACGATTGGTAATCGTTATCTTTTGGATTGGCAATGTAATCGTCGAATTCGCCCGGAAGGTACGACCAGATGTTGTGGACGATGCCAAGCGCGGCGTAGCACTCACCGACATTGCGAACTAGGACGCGAACAGCACGCACATCAAAGATCTGTTCCAGGCGTTTGTCTTTGCGCTGCATTTTTCGCCAAATGCTGTAAATATGTTTTGGCCGTCCCGAAATTTCAGCATGAATGCCGTTGTTCCAAAGCACTTCCTGAAGCGTGGCCGTAACGCTGGTGATGAATTCTTCTCGTTCAGTTCGTTTTTCGTTCAGTCCCCTGGCAATTTGTTGGTAGGTTTTCGGCTCTAAAAAACGAAACGCGAGATCTTCGAGTTCCCATTTGAGTTGCCAGATGCCTAGTCGGTTCGCCAGCGGTGCATAGATTTCCTGGGTCTCGATGGCCAGAGCGCGTTGTTCTTTACGCGGCGAAGTTTTGGCCTGCCGCAGCCGATGTAGTTGCTCCGCGATACGGGCGACGACGAGGCGCGCATCGGATACAACGGCGAGCAGCATCTTGCGAAGTGCTTCAGACTGCTGCGTTGCCAGCGCTTCGCCGGGTTCCCAGTCGGGAGGTAGCGTAAATTCACCAAGTTGCAGCAAGCCATTCACCAGGGTCGGGAGTTCAGGTGCGGGTAATTTATTGAGCGCGCGCGAATTGATGAGACCTGCACGCACGGCCGGATAGAGCTGGACGGCGGCGATCATGACCGGCGGTAAGCCTAGCGGTTGTAAGATCTCGGAGAGATTTTCACCCTCCAATCGCGAATCCGCAGCCGTTTGGTCGTCTGGAAGTTGTTGTAATAGCTCGCTACACCGCCGCATGAGGTCCAGCGCAATGCGCTCCTCATTATCTATTTCAGGGCTTGTGTCGGACATCTGGCAGGCTATAGGTGGTGTACGTCTACGGTTTAATCGTTATCATACGCCCCCGTGTTTGGGCAGGACATGGCAATCTGGTGTCATGTATCTCGCCGTCTGCGTCTGACGCGCATTCAGGCATTCATTAGCAGGAATGGTTAATCCATGGCAGGACATAGTAAATGGGCGAATATCCAGCACCGCAAAGGTGCTCAGGATAAGAAGCGCAGCAAGCTTTTTACCAAACTTATTCGTGAAATTACCGTTGCAGCACGTATGGGGGGTGGCGATATGGATGCCAATCCTCGTCTTCGGTTGGCTGTGGATAAAGCGAAAGCCAAGAGCATGCCGAAAGACAACATCGAGCGAGGGATCAAGAAGGGCAGCGGCGACATGGACGGCGTGGACTTCATGGAGCTTCGCTACGAGGGTTACGGACCTGGTGGCACCGCTGTGTTGGTTGATTGCATGACGGACAACAAGAATCGGACCGTTGCGGAAGTACGGCACGCCTTTACAAAATTTGGAGGCAATCTCGGTGCGGACGGCTCGGTCGGGTACCTCTTCGAAAAAGTTGGCTCATTAAGCTATCCCGCTGGAAGCGACGAAGATGCGGTCATGGAAGCGGCAATCGATGCAGGTGCTGATGACGTCGTTGTCGATGAAGATAAGTCGATCGAGGTACTGACGGACCCGGCAGAATTTGAATCGGTACGGGATGCAATGCGAGCATCGGGCCACGGACCGGAAAATGCAGAGTTGACGATGCGTGCATCCACGAGCACCGTGTTGGATCTGCAGCCGGCTAGCTCGATGATTAAGATGATCGAGGCTCTCGAGGATCTGGATGATGTCCAAAGTGTCTACAGCAATGCCGACATTCCGGACGATGTCCTGGTTGAACTCTAGCCTGGATTATGCATGAATTGGAACGCACTCTTGCTTGATCATTGTTGGTACACGAATAGTCCGGGCGGGGTGACGCTTGACTAACACAGTGCGCATTTTGGGTATCGACCCGGGTTCGCGGCTTACGGGTTTCGGCGTCGTGGATTGTATCGGCGATCGGGCAAATTATGTCGCCAGCGGATCGGTCAACAGCATCAAAGGGGAATTTCCGGAGCGCCTTAAGGTGATATTTCGCTCAGTGACCGAAATCGTTGCGAAGTATCAGCCGCACGTGGTCGCCGTCGAAAGTGTATTTATGCACAAGAACGCCGGTAGTGCCCTAAAGCTGGGGCATGCACGTTCTGCCGCGATTTGCGCTACTTTTGGGCATGATCTGCCGGTTTTTGAGTACGCGCCCAGAGCTATCAAACAAGCCGTGGTCGGGACTGGAGCGGCCACCAAGGAGCAGGTCCAACATATGATTAAGCAACTGTTGGCACTTGAGGGCGATCCGTCTCCCGATGCAGCCGATGCACTCGCCGCCGCAATGTGTCACGCGAATCAGCGCCTCATGCATCGGGTCGTTGAGAAAGCGGCCGTCGTCGCGGGATTAAAATGATCGGTTCTCTTCGTGGCCGTATCCTGGAAAAACAGGGATCGAGTGTCGTGATTGAGTGTGGTGGTGTTGGCTACGTCGTTGAGACACCGATGTCGACGTTCCTGGAATTGCCTGCGGCCGGGCAGGAAATATTTGTCAGGACGCACTTGCAGGTTCGCGACGATGCACATTTGCTCTATGGATTTTCGACCGAAGATGAGCGACACCTGTTTCGAATGCTCCTGAAAGTCAGCGGCGTAGGTGCAAAGATGGGCCTTGCCATATTGTCAGCCATGACCGTGTCCGATTTCGCTCGTTGTGTGCAGCTTGAAGATACAGCGATGCTCGTGCGCATTCCGGGTGTTGGCAAGAAAACGGCCGAGCGTCTCATCATAGAAATGCGCGATAAAATTGAGGCCGGTCCCGCTACAACGTCAACGGGTTTGCCACTGCATGTCGTGGGCGATGCCCGGAGTGAGGCCGTTGATGCGCTCGTCTCACTGGGTTACAAACCTGCAGAAGTGAAACGGCTGCTTGGACAAATTGACACTAAAGATCAGTCTGCCGAGGACATTATTCGGCGCGCGCTACGACGAGTAGCGACCTAGTGTTCCATCAATCCTACCTTATTGAGCACTGACGGTATGCGAGTAATTAACCGTGAGTAACATCGAACACGATCGACTGACCAGTGCTGCTCCGCGTGAGGAAGATCAGGCAATCGACCGAGCCATACGGCCGAAGCGCCTTGAAGATTACGTAGGTCAGCCAAGCGTCAAGCAACAGATGAATATTTTTATTACCGCGGCAAAAAATCGTGCCGAGGCGCTCGATCATGTTCTGATTTTTGGGCCACCTGGTCTCGGCAAGACAACGCTTGCACATATTGTTGCTAATGAGATGGGCGTTAACATGCGCCAAACGTCTGGGCCAGTATTGGAGAAACCGGGCGATGTCGCCGCCATCCTCACCAACCTTGAGCCAAATGACGTGTTGTTCGTTGACGAGATTCATCGCTTAAGTCCGGTGGTCGAAGAGGTGTTGTATCCGGCAATGGAAGACTTTCAACTCGACATTATGATCGGCGAAGGACCAGCCGCGCGCTCGATCAAGTTGGATTTGCCACCGTTTACGCTAATCGGGGCGACCACTCGCGCGGGTTTGTTGACGTCGCCGCTTCGAGATCGCTTCGGCATCGTGCAACGGCTCGAGTTCTATTCGGAAGATGAATTGCAGACGATTGTGAATCGTTCTGCTGGAATTTTAAATTTGCCGATCGAGGATAAGGGCGCCAGACAGATCGCGAGTCGCGCACGCGGCACGCCGAGAATTGTCAACCGTCTTCTCCGGCGTGTGCGGGACTATGCAGAAGTCGAGGCGGATGGCGTTGTCTCCGAGTCTGTTGCTATCAGTGCCATGGATATGCTCGCAGTTGATCCGAATGGTTTTGATGCGATGGATAGGCGTCTTTTACTGACTATTATTGAGAAATTTGATGGGGGGCCGGTGGGCATCGAATCTCTTTCAGCCGCGGTGGCTGAGGAGCGCGGCACCATTGAAGACGTCTTGGAGCCTTATCTGATTCAGCAGGGGTTTATGATGCGAACCGCGCGCGGACGTGTGGCCACTGGCAATGCCTATTTGCACTTTGGTCTTGCCCCACCATCGCGGGGCGAATTGCCCGATTTAGCGCTGTTGGATCAGCCCTGACGGGTTTGTGGTCGCCAATCTCGTGCAACAACCCTTTACTTGGCCGGTGCGTGTCTATTACGAGGACACTGATGCTCAGGGCCTGGTCTATTTCGCCAACTATTTTAAATTTATGGAGCACGCGAGGACGGAATGGTTACGATCTTTAGGGGTCGAACAAGATGTGCTGATGAATGACCTGCGGAGATACTTTGTCGTGATTGACACCAATGCCCAATTTTTAAAGCCTGCGAAATTTAACGATGAACTCATCGCGACCGCGCGTTTAGCTGACCATACCCGTGCGACGTTTTTGATCGAACAAAACATCTATAGAGATAGTCTAGAGGGAGAGCTGTTGTGCAAAGGCATGACCAAGGCAGCCTACGTGAATGCCGATACCCAAAAGGCCGTTCGTATACCTGAATTATTGTTTAAGAATACTGTTTAAGGACACCTGATCATGTCGACTGATATTTCTGTTCTCAGCCTCATATTTGATGCGAGCATCCCCGTGCAACTCGTGTTGCTGCTGTTGCTCGCAGCGTCGTTTGTATCGTGGAGCATTATTTTCACCAAACGTCGCCTGATTCGCCGCACTAAATCGGGGTCAGACGAGTTTGAATCTGCCTTTTGGTCTGGCGGCGATTTGAATACGCTTTATCGCAGCGCGTCCCGACAAAAGGGCGGCACCCAGGGCATGGCAAGCATCTTTGAGGCCGGCTTTCGAGAATTTAATCGACTCAATTCGCAAGCAGATGTCGCGGGCGACAAGATAGTCGATGAATGCCGTCGCGCCATGCGCGTGGCGCAAATGCGCGAAGTCGACAGGCTCGAGGAAAGTCTCGCGACATTGGCAACAATTGGTTCGACCAGCCCTTACGTCGGCCTGTTCGGCACCGTTTGGGGAATCATGAATGCCTTCATGAGCATCGGCAATATGCAAACCGTGACGCTTGCAACGGTAGCCGGGCCGATTGCAGAGGCGCTAATTGCTACCGCCATGGGCCTATTTGCCGCAATTCCTGCGGTAATTGCCTACAATCGTTATGCGGATAAAGTTGTCCGGCTGGAAATTCGATATGACGGATTTACCGAAGAGTTTTCCAGTATTTTGCAGCGACACTCACGTGTTAAGTCACTAGGAGATTGATATGGCATCTCCCATGCAAAAACGAAAACTAATGGCCGAGATAAACGTCGTGCCGTATATCGACGTCATGCTGGTTCTGTTGATCATCTTCATGGTGACCGCACCATTGCTTACGCAAGGAATTGAAGTGGAGTTACCCAAATCCGGCGCTGAGCCCATCGAGGCCAGCTCCGATTTACCTCCGTTTGTATTAAGCATCAACGCAGCCGGAGAGTTCTTTTTGAATGTCGGCGACAACGAGGATGAGGCGCTGGGCAGTCAAGAAATCGTTGCCCAAACTCGGCGAGTGATAAGTGCTAGTCCCGAGACGTCCGTGCTGGTTAAGGCAGACCGTTCTGTTGCCTATGGCATCGTGGTTGGCGGAATGGTCATGCTGCAACAGGGGGGCGCTGAAAACGTAGGCTTTGTGACCGACCCGCTCGATAGTTATCCAGTGCCGGAAGTGGAAACCGAATAGGTTTAGGTTTGGACGTGATTCGCGACCAATACAATGTCATACCCGTCACCATGGCCGTGTTCGTTCACGCGGCGGTGGTCGGTAGTCTGTTGTTCGCATTTGATTTCACTGATCGCTCTTTCCCTGTTGTCCCACTGGCAATCCAGGCAACCTTGGTATCAGAGGGGGACACACGTCCGCTGCCAGAGCCAGTAGAGCAGCCAGAGCCGACCCCAATTGAAACACCGCCGCCTGATACCAGTGCAGCAGATCGTGCGCGCGAGGAAGAGGCCAAGCGGCAGACGGATTTACAGGCCGAGCAGGACCGGATCCGTTTGCAACAGGAAAAAGACCAGCAGCGTCGGGATCAGGAAAAGCGCGAGCGTAAAGCACGCGCTGAGGCGGAAGCGGACAAACAAAGAGCGTTGGCAGAGAAGAGGCGCCTGGCGGATTTAGAGCGCCAGCGCCTTGATAATGAGCGCAAGCGACAGGAGGCGGAAGCGGCCGTGCGTCAACGTCAGCAGCAGGCAGAAATTGAAGCTGAGGAAAATCGACGCGTTGCAGAAGCGGCCAATGACATTCAACGGTGGCAATTCGCTATTCAGCAAAAGATTACGCAGAATTTCATTCTGCCAGCTTCAGCCCCGGCTTCGGGCCTTGAATGTGTGGTTCGGGTGCGCCAATTGCCCGGTGGCAGAGTAGTTGACGTGAATATCGGTCGTTGTAACGGTGACGATGCGGTCAGGCGGGCCATTGAGGCCGCTGTGCACAAAGCTTCGCCACTTCCATCACCCGATAATTCAAATATTTTTGAACGGGACTTGCAGATCGTGTTCAAACCGACACAATAAGCATACCTCTGGAAAGCTTGGACCAAAATCATGAAAGATTTGCTTGTCCGGTGGTTGATGATTCCCGTGTTGTTACTAACATTCGCGGGCGCAGCCTATGCGCAACTTGAAGTCATCATCACCGACTACGTGGGTAAACGGGCGCCTGTCGCCATTGTGCCGTTCGGTTGGGAAGGTGATACACCTTCTGCGCCGTTTGATATAGATAACGTCATTACCGAAGACCTGAAGCGTAGTGGGCGTTTTGCCCCGATCGCTGAGGGTGGCATGCTGCAGAAGCCGACCGAAAGGGTCAATCTCGATTTTGATGATTGGCGCATTTTGAAAGTTGATGCGGTAATCATCGGCAAAATTGTGCAGACGGGCGCTAACGTATATAGCGTTCAGTTCCAGGCATTTGACGTCAATAGTCAGGAACAATTGATTGGCTATCGCATGCCAGCCAGTCGCGGCACCATGCGCCGTGTGGCGCATCGCGCGGCCGATATGATTTACGAGAAGCTAACCGGCATACCGGGCGTATTTGGCACCAAAGTGGCTTATGTGACCGCACGCGGCACAGGCGACGATCGCTTGTACACACTGGTGGTCTCCGATACTGATGGTGAAAATCAATTTACGATAATGGAATCGACGGATCCCATCATGTCCCCTGCATGGTCGCCGGACAGCCGCGAGCTCGCTTACGTATCCTTCGAGGGCGACGCTGCAACTATTTATGTACAGACCTTGCGCAGCGGTAATCGAATCAAAGTATCCAGTCGGGCCGGCATCAATGGCGCACCGGCATTTTCTCCAGATGGTAGAAAGCTCGTCGTCACGCTTGGTGGGTTGGGCGGCAATCTCGACATCTATGTGTTGGATCTCGCGACCCGACAATTCAGCCGCCTGACGCGACACCGTGCAATCGATACAGAGGGTACTTGGGCGCCCGATGGGCGCAGCATTTATTTCACCTCTGATCGAAGCGGCGGCCCCCAGGTCTATCGAATTGAGGTAGGGGGCGGAACGGCAGAGCGCGTGACCTTTGAAGGTAGTTATAATGCCCGGCCAAGGCTCTCGCCAGATGGGAAGAGAGTCGCGTTGGTGCATCTTGACCGTGGTAACTACCGTATTGGCGTGTTGGACCTTGATGATAAAGATTTGTTGATCGTGTCGAACGGCACCCAGGACGAATCACCCAGTTTCGCGCCCAATAGCGATTCTATAATTTATGCGACCCGTGAAGGTCGAAATGGTGTTTTAGAGATGGTGTCGGCAGACGGCTTGTACCGACAACGGTTAGGATCTAGGGCTGGCGATATTCGCGAGCCGGTCTGGTCGCCATTTCCACGTTATTAGGACGAATTATTTTGTAATAGTTTACATTACATTAGTTTTGTAACTATTTGTTTAATGAATAATTTATTTCTCGATCAATTTCAACACAGGATATAGACATGAAATTTTCTCGGTTAATTGCACTTGGTTTGGTTGCACTTTTGGCGGCCGGTTGTGGTGGCAACACCATGCCTGATCCCGGTACAGACGACGGCACGATGATGGATGACGGCGATATGGCCGACACTGACGGTTTCGAAGACGGTGGACTGGGTGACGGTGAATTCTTCGATGAGTTTGATGACAGCGACGAGCTGACGATGGTCATCTATTTTGATTTTGATCAGTCGACACTGCGCGCTGATTATGCAGATCTTTTGCAACAACATGCGAGCAACCTTGCCAACGACAGTCGGTCACAGATTCGTTTGGAAGGGCACGCTGATGAGCGTGGATCCCGTGAATACAATATCGGATTGGGTGAACAACGTTCGCAGGCCGTACGCAGTTTGTTGTTGATTCAAGGCGCATCTGCCGGTCAAATCTCGACGGTAAGCTTTGGTGAAGAACGAGCCGCTGCATTTGGAAGTGATGAAGAATCGTATGAACTGAATCGACGTGTTGAGATCAAATACGTTAACTAAGTCTTGCGGAATCATCGTGACTAGATCGTTTTTGGGTATTCCTTGTCTTGTTGTGGCGCTGTCACTTTCCGGCTGCGAGTTATTGCAGCCGCAGGCGCCACTGCAGGACCCGCTCGAAATGCGCTTGGAAGAACTCGAGAGTCGTTTGGCGGCGCTCGAGCGCATACTGGCAAGCGGTAGCCTGATTGATCTCACCGTTCAACTGGATGAGTTGCAGCGGCAAACGGCGGGTTTACGCGGTCGCGCGGAATCGTTGGAGCACAACACCAATAGCACTCAGAATCGACAACGCGACCTTTATGTCGATCTTGATGACCGTATTCAGTATTTAGAACGCAATATGCAGCAGCCGAACCGTCAGCCAGCTCCGAATGGTGGTCCGCCGGCGGGGGCATTGCCAATCCCTGGCGGTAGTGATCGAGCCAACTATGAAGCCGCATTCGAGCTCTTGAAGGAGCAACGTTATGTGGACGCAGGTTCGGCGTTTCAACAGTTTCTGGCAGCGTTTCCGAACAGCCAGTTGGCCGACAATGCCCAGTATTGGTTGGCGGAGTCTTATTACGTTACGGGTCAATTCGACATTGCGTTGAGCGAATTTTTACTGGTAATCAATCGATATCCGCGCTCAAGGAAAATACCGGATGCCCTTTTGAAGGTTGGTTACAGCAATTACGAGTTGGATCGTTGGCCTGATGCTCGTCGCGCACTGCAAATGGTTCGCGATGATCATAGTGAATCCACTGCGGCTCGATTGGCGGTCCAACGCCTGCAGAGAATGACCGACGAAGGTCACTAAGGGCACCAATTTGGCTGTAATTGTTGTTATTTGTGCGGGGTTAGGTATTATCGCCGCGGCATTTTCTTCATCTCTTTATGAGACTCTAATTGGGGCGTTAGCTCAGCGGTAGAGCATTCGGCTTTTAACCGACCGGTCGTAGGTTCAATCCCTACACGCCCCACCAATACATCGCCGCCCCATCTTTGGGGCGGCGTTATTAAAATCAACGACTTAAGTTTCAGATTAAGTAGTCCTATTTGACCTCCGAGCCTCACCTAAGCCTCATTACGGTGTGATTAGCTTAGTTTCTACCAGTTAATGGATTGCTAATTTCATTCGCAATCTACAAAATAGATTATCTTCCGTTCTCTATCGCTAAGCATCGAAGTTGTGGTGAGTCCCCGTTGGTGCAACTCTACTGATTTCGTTCCAAAATAGTTCTCTCGAAATTTGATGGAATAGCTGGGAAGAGAAATAAGTTACTTCAATACTTGGTGAGTACGAGGAAATTACGTAGTTGTGTTCGCTTTACCCCCGGAAGCCGACGTTGGCGTAAACTGAGAGAAATAGTCGGATTGTGAGCCAAAGCGGACATTGCCTACGCATCGGTTAGTTAGTCATCCTCTTTACGTTCTTGTCGGAAATCACCGAGGCGGTAATAAGCACGAGGGAGAAATCGCCAATGCCGAAGCCAGCGTCACGCAAGCGCAAAGGAGCAAGAAAATAGATAGTTCAAAAAGGTCGTTCGTAAAAGGCGCCGTCGCCGCTTTGTGTGTACCCGGTGTCACGAATTCTGTGATGGGTCAAATCGCAAATGCGACCTCAAAAAGTCAAGATGTAGATCACAACAATTGGTGGCAAGGAGATATCAGCCATCTATTGCCGATGGTAAATCATGAGCGCTTGTTGCTCAAAGTTTCGTTTCAAACTCCATTGAACGAAATACCATACCTCGATCTTGGGGGGCGTGTTATTGCAGGCCGCCAATCAGATACGCACGGGAGGTTTTGGCAGTTCCATGCTGATGGTCTGGAGTCGGCGGTCGAGTATTCCCTTCAATTCGTAACATCTTCCCACAAGCCTTTGTGTGACCCCTGGCCGATACAGACGTTTCCGCACCCGGAGGATGAACCTGAGCACGTACGCTTATTGATGTACACATGCGCAGGAGGAGATGAAGCCAAAGTAACTCCGGATGGGCGACCCGAAGCCATTTCAAAAGTTGTTCGTCGTCAGCTTTTTGCTCGAGGGCTTTCGTTTGAACCGGATGCGGTCATCGGAATTGGAGATCAAGTCTATCTAGATATCAAGTCCGGAATCGCGGACCCGGTATACGGCGATGCTGTACGCGCATACTTTGACGAGCACGGTTGGTTTGACAATGACCTCCCTGTTCTAGGTAGCAAGAATGAGAGCTTGCTAGCTCACTACGTGGACAGACAAATTGGCCAGCTTTATGGCGTGATGTTTCGTTCTACACCTACCTATCTGACAATGGATGACCACGACTATTTCGAAAATGACGTGGCCAACAACAACATGGTTACGTTCCCGGTCGATAGTTTCCAGCTACGGCTAGCTCGTACCACTCAGCAGCTCTATTTCCCTGAATTCCTGCCCGATCAAAATAGACCGTTGGGACTTTCTGGGAGCTCGGCAGGAGACAGGGCTGAGGGATTATCGGAATCCTTCGGCACACTTCGCTATGGCAAGTTGCTGGAGCTACTGATGTATGACTGCAGGCGTTTTATGGATCTCAAGGGCGAATTATCGAGATTTGTTGCTGCGGATGCGGAGGACTGGCTCATCAGTCGCACGGGAGCCGACGATACATCTCACCTGATTCACGTTCCATCCACGCCAATGGGGTGGTCGGCGGGCAAGTGGGCAGAATGGTACCCCGATGTCCTGGATGGAAAGACACTAACGATCGAAAAGCATAAGCACCTCTGGCAGCCTGGTTGGTTCGCACAACATCAACGTATTTTGAAGTCTCTGTATGCGCAGACCGAACGCCCGCCCGTGATGATTTCTGGTGACCTACATGCAATTGCTTACTCGAAAATTATGAGCAGCGGAGATTTGAGCTTTGACGACAACCCTATCCACACAATCCTCGCAGGTCCCATCGGTACAGAGGACGAAGGGTATCCGTCGTTCTATCGCGGAGTAGGTGGCCAACCGCCGCAACTCTTGTCAGTTGAGGAGGTGGT
>Ga0114996_10002763_pt1 | contig 22357 bp, 25 predicted proteins | sample ArcticOcean_MG_C_4_FD_87039 | JGI IMG/M metagenome (GOLD analysis project Ga0114996, IMG submission 87039) | Marine microbial communities from western Arctic Ocean - ArcticOcean_MG_CB4_134 | ecosystem: Environmental > Aquatic > Marine > Oceanic | place: Arctic Ocean: Canada Basin | collected... | reverse complement strand
TGAACCGTCGGCCTGCGGTTTACGAAACCGCTGCTCTACCACTGAGCTACGGTGGCTTTAGGTGGTATTGAAGCCATCCCTGTTAACTATGCTGACCGCAATATAGACGTTTGACAGCAGATTTAACAGCAACCCATCTCAAATCTTTGCCCACCGTTTGCCGCCATACGCTCATCGGCCTCTTGTTGGAGCTCCGGCGCAACATACGTCTAAATCTTCATCATCGTGCTGATCTGGGCATGACCAAAGATTTCCATCGCGACACGGGGCGAGACGCCTTGAGCAGCCATGAGAGACACGGCTCCATGCCTCAAATCATGGTAGCGCATAGGTGGCAGTCCCGCCAGTCAAAGCAGCGCCTGGAAGCGGCGTGTAACGTTGCCGTATCGATGGCAGGAGTCAGGTGGAGTCGGGCAATTTCCCTGTAGCGGATCCGTGTGCGCGGGCGGAATTTAACGATCGGCGCTGTCTTTAAACCAGCTTCCCAGGAATTGGCCAATGGTACGTCGTTCGCCTACTAGGGCAGGCCATTAACAAGAGGGTGTTGTGCCCTAAGTAGTTTTTGTGTCGTGCCGGATGCGACTAGGTCTTGAATCGGCAACGTAATGTAGTCATCGCATAAGGACTTGGGGGGTATCAGCACCAGGGGTGTAGCCTCGGCCTTTAGTCTACAGATGCTAATACATATGCCTCCACCCTGATATGCTTCTTCCCGAACCGCATATGAACCAACTACCTCTACACGTTAGAGCCCTGCTCCTCTTCATGACCTTCCGGTTCATCATGGGTGTGGGGACCATAGTCGGCCTCAACCTGGTCCTCCCTGAAATCGTGGAGGAATTCGATACCACCCTGACCGTGGCAACCTGGCTGCAGTTGGCCTACTTCCTAGCGCTGGCGGGCGGGACATTCGCTATTGGGCAAACCACGACGTTGCTGGACAGACGTAAGCTCGTCGTCATCGGACTATTAGCGGATACAGCGGTGATGGTCTTTATCTTTTACACCCACAATATCTACCTCTTCATCGGCGCGCGATTCGTGGGGGCGTTGGTAGGCCTCTATCCCTGGCTCATTTTACAGGTCATGGGTATTGGAGGTTTTCCCGTCGAGCAAAGGGGGAAAGTGCTGGGCGCGGTGGCTTTCATGATGGGCATGGGCACGCTTCTCGCGGTGCCCGTCACCGGGTTTGTGTCAGTTCAATGGGGTTGGCGTTGGCTCTTCATGGGCTCTGGGGTGCTCTTTGGCACTCTGGCTGTGATCGCTTGGTTTGCCATCCCGCCCCAACCCCGTCCCAGTGACGCGCCTAAAGTGAGCTTCGCCCAGTTTGATTTTCCAGGAAGCGTGTTGATGATGGTGGCTGTGGCTGGCAGCCTGACGTGCTTACAGGCGTTGGTCCGCGGTTTAGAGCCCTTCGTAGCCATCACAACCGGCAGTGCGGGACTCCTTGCTCTGGGCGCCTTCGTGTGGGTTGAGCGCAAAACTGCCACGCCCGTAGTTCAATTTTCCATTTTTAGACTGCAGGGGATCCTCTCCGGCGCCATTCAAGCTGGCCTGATGGGTTGGTCATCCGGGTCTGTCCTACTCATCATCCCCATACTCTTTGTCGTGGGCTACGGCTGGAGTGTCGCCCATGCGGCTGCGGTACTCTTCTTCATGAATATCCTCCAGCCAGTGGCGGGCTTCGTATCTGGTTGGCTTTCAGACAAATACGGGAGCGCCCGCATCATCGCGGGCGCGGCGGTCATTGGCGTAACGGGCCAGATCGTTGCCGCATCCATGAATGCCAGCCCACCTCTCCAATTGGTAATCTTTGCGTTAGTGCTCATAGGCATGGGCCAGGCCTTCATGCAAACCGCCAACCAACGGCAGCTATTCACATCCTTTCCTCGGCACCTCCTCCACCTGGCACCATCCACAAGCTTGGTGTTGATGACCTTTGGAAGCACCTCAGGCCAAGCAATCGTTTCTGCGATATTGGATACGGGGCGAGACCCTGTACAAGGCCTCGCCGATCCAGGCTTAGTATCAGCTGTCCGGGTTTCGCTAGTCCTCGTCACCGTGGTCTTCGCTGTGGGAATTGTCGGCTCCTCATTCTTACCCAGGCTGTTGCCCAAAACCGCCACCGAACCTGATTTGGCTATACACGCGTCCAGTAGCGATGATCCTCCTTCTTAAATTGCGGAAGGGGAATACCTCACCACTGGTATCAGGGGTCATTTGGAAAAGAACAAGAAAAGAGAAGCTGACGAAGACTGCACGCAGCATGTCCCTATGACGGGGGACATGCTGCCATGCTTGTCGGTGGCACATTCGCAATCGGCGGCTTCTCGTCTGCCGTACAGGGAACCATTCGGATTATCTTCTAGCCCAGTCCCTGAATCTCGTGTCATACACTGAAACCCTCCGCACCCTCCACTGCGCTACGGCCATTCGTGTACCGACCGTTTGCTGCACTTAAAGGGTCCAAGTTTGCAATACAAGTTACATGGCTGAAGACTCAATGGGTAAGGCCGAGTAGCATGTACTGCACAGCGTCTTCCACCTATCTAGTGGGCCATTTTACTAACCTTCGCCAGGCTGGCGAATGGATCCCTCTATTCGTTCGAAGTCACCTTCCCAAGAGGCGAGCTTATTTACCTCGCCCGTCTCCTCGCGCGTCAGCTTCCACTCACCTGCTCGAACGTTATCTTGTACTTGTTGAGGCGAACTGACGCCGGTGAGCACGGATGAGACTTCTGGCCGGGAACTGATCCATGCCAGGGCAAGCTCGCCCAATGTATGACCATGGTCATGAGCCCAGCCTTTCAGCGCATCATGTATATCCTCGTGTTCGGATGTCCTGGTCCGGGCCACCATTGGGCTCCCTGCCGCCCCACGTGTGCCTGCAGGTGCATCCTGCCCCTTGGAGTATTTGTCTGTCAGGTAGCCCCCAGCCAGGGTTGCATTGGGCAGGAATCCTACGTTGTAGGCGTCGCACATTGGGAGCACCTCCAGTTCCACGTGTCGTCGAACCATATTGTAGTTATGCTGGTTCGAGACAAACGCGGGCAGGCCAGCTACATGTGCGGTATCAATTGCCTGGGCCAGCCTCCAGGAGGCGCTGTTCATCGCACCGATGTAGCGCACTTTTCCTTCCTGGATAAGCTTATCGAGCGCAGCGAGCAACTCTTCGAGTGCTATGTCCGGGCTGATGCCACCCTGGTAAAGGTCAATGTGGTCAGCTTTCAGCTTGCGGAGGCTCTCGTCGCACTGTTTGGTGATGTGCGCTGCCACGCTACCAGCTACGGCATGTCGGAGGTTGTACTTCGTAGCGATGAGCATCTCCCCGTGGCGACCCTCAAGCGCTTTGCCAAGGAAGATTTCGCTTTGACCCTGACCATACTTAAGGGAGGTGTCGACAAAGTTAATACCTAAGTCCAACGCTTCGTGTATGCACTTAATTGACATCTCTTCATCCAATCGCGGCGGCCCAAACGTGTTTCCACCCAGCCCCGTAACCGACACCTTCAGTTCTGAATCCCCCATAGCACGGTATTCCATGCTGATTAGTTCCTTTCTCTCTCCAAGTCTCCCACCTTCAATAGCATCCCTAGGCAGTACTATGCAAAAGTCCATCAGTACTGTGCACAACAGAGTCGCGCCCTATGCATTGGTGCATCTAAAGGGTCGAAGTTCAAACGACCCCGATACTCTGCATATCCCTCGAGTTCGTGGGGCGCGGCCGGACAGAATAAACGGACACTTATCAACTGCGATTGAAATCATAGGTCCGGATGGCGAGTGTGCCATGCCGTCGCCTGCTGAAAGGCATGGCACACTCGTAGTAGTCTCGCATCGTCCATTGGCCGGGCTGCCAGGTGGAATCCCAAAGGCAACCCTTCGGGCGTATAGCCGCACGGGATTGAAATCGCAGAGGCACCTGCCATACTGAAGGCCGTGGTCGCACCGCCACCACGTGTCGCGCTCCAAAGCCGATCAGCCGCCTCCGCCTTGCTCTGGATGATTTCCGGTCTGGGGATGACAGGGGCGGGACCCCGGTTAGTAGCTCCAACCACGATATCCACCTTGTCGAATAGGTCAATAACCGATTGCCCCACCAGCGCCTTCGCGCGTAGTGCCAGCGTGTGCAACCCTGCGGGCAGCGCCGCGCCCACCATCAGCCGGACTCGGGTGTTGTAGTCGAAGTCCTGATAGCGGCCACGAAGCGCCTTCCGGTGATAGCTAGCGGCCTCGGCGTCCACCACTGCGGTATGCACATGGCGTGTTTCCTTCAATATAGGAATACTCACATGCTCCACCCGGGCGCCCTGCTCCTTCAGCACCTGGACCGCCTGGTCCGCTGCTTCCTTGGCCGATCCTTCGATGGAATCGTCCATCATCTGCTCTAGCACTCCAACGCGCAGGCCCTGGATACTACCGTCCAATTCGCCAAGGAAGTCGGGCACGGGCCCTGGTGCCGTCGTGGGGTCCTTGTAGTCGTATCCGGCCATGGCTTGGAGCATGATGGCCACGTCTTCAGCGCTGCGCGCCATCGGGCCGGCAGTATCCATGGACCAGGCCAAGGAGAAAATCCCGTGCCTGCTGAGCAGCGACCAACTAGGACGCAGCCCTGTGAGGCCACAGAAGGAAGCAGGACCACGAATGGAACCTCCGGTGTCTCCGCCTAAAGAGCCACTACATAAGCCCGCTGCTACAGATGAGGCTGATCCAGCCGAAGAGCCTCCGGGCGTGCGATCCAATCCCCAAGGGTTGCGCGGGGTCTCGGTTAGGAACCGTTGGGTGGTCCCCATGTGGAACTCGTGCGTAGCCAATGTGCCAAGGAAGACCGCGCCTGCCTCTTTTAAGCGCGCCACGATTGTGGCATCGCCTGTCGCTAGATTGTCTCGGTAGACCCTTGAGCCTCCAGTGTTCGGCGCTTCCGCCAAATCCATCTGGTCCTTTACCGCTATGGGGATGCCATGTAGCGGCCCTCGATACCGCCCCGATGCAATCTCCTGCTCTGCTCGCTCAGCTGCCGCCAGCGCCTGATCCCGCAGTACAGTGTTGAAGGCGTGCAGCTTGCCATCCAGCTGGTCGATGCGGTCCAAATAGCGCTGTGTTAGCTCCAACGGACTGAGGGCCCCCTCCTGGATGAGACGGCCCTGCTCGGCAATAGTAAGGAATTCGACCTGTGGTTCAGCCACGGGCTTGACTCCGCTGAGGGGGCAGCGGCCATGGCTCGACTCCGCTGAGGTCAAGGTCTTCCAGTTGAGCCAACCCATCCACCAGCGCGTTAAGCCGTTGGACCACCTCAGTCAAGTCCGGCTCTGGGACGTCGTAACCCATCCGTTCTAGGATGGCGGACACTTGCGCTATCGTGAAATCGGCCATCACGCACTCCTCTCCGCGGTTTGCCGCGATGCTATGTTTCCTGTGCCTGGCCCGTCGTAATATAGCTTGTCGATGCCTGCCAACTTCTTCAACGGCTTCGCGTCGATAGCATCTCGCCCTGTTGGGTGAAGCCCGTACCTGTCTGGGCAAACCAGAGGAGTCGGCAATCCCGGTATCTGAGCGCATCGAATGTTTTGAGGCTGAACCGTGGTCCGGTCTACTACAGCGAGTTCGTTGGAGACGGAGTTACAAGGCCACTTCGCGCCGCTATGGGTTGCGGGAATGACCTTATCTATCCCTTCATGCCAGCTGTACCTTCGAACTTGGCAGTAATGGGATCTATGGGTATGTCGGCCCAGCTTTCAGCGTTCATAAACTGTTGCCAACGGTTGTACATGCCCCGCTGAGCGACTTCCGCATGCATTCGCGGCACGACGCTGCCAGGAAGGTCTTGGTGGGGTTGCTCGTGCCCAATGCCCATCGCGATGTTCTGCCGGTATTTGCGGGCTATGGTACTCCGGCCCGCTTCGGCGGCGTTCCGCCAGTTGTCCATGTCGTCCTGTTCGAACATACCGCTGGGTCCAAACATCTGCATAGAGGCGAGTTTGTAGAGATGTTTCAAGTCGTCAGGCGCCTCCATGTCCACCGATACGAAGGCCCAGATCTCCACTTGGTCCGGCCCGCGGGGGTGCCACATGCGGACGGTGCCGTTGTTGAGCCACGACATGTTAGGGAACACCGTATGGTGGATGGTCCGCGTCCGCCGCGCCCGCAGATGTCCTATGCGCTGCTCGATCTCCGGCAGGATGGACTTCTCGTAGTCGACGAGGGCGGGATGGCGTTGCTGCCCTTGCTGGTTCCACAAGTCCGCGGAGTGCTCGACAACGTTGACGTAGCAGCCGTGGCCGTTGCCCGCTGCCACCTGATTGCCGGGTTGCGCGTAAGGGTTGGGCCGCGGTCCGGCGTTGCCCTGGCTGAGCATCTTTTCCCGAACGATCATGGCAGAGCCGTGGCTGATGGCCCCGTGGTACATGTCTCCACTGAAGTTGTCTGCTGGGTTCTTCCAGTTCGTGCGAATGAGCCACTTGTCGGGACCAAATAGGTGTATTCCGCCCTCTCGCCTGTTGAACATAATGTCCATGTAGAAGCGCATGTCCCCCAAGTAGGACTCCAGACTGGGGGCTTGTTTGTCCCAGGTGGCGAAGACGAATCCGGCGTAGGTGTCCAGATGCGCCACCGGCACCAGGCCGAGGTTGTCCACATCCAACTCGCCGTAGTAGGCCTCCTGCAGACCGGGAACGGAAACGAGTTTTCCTTCATTAGAATAGGTCCAGCCGTGGTAGGAGCACATGAAGTTTTTAGCGTTGCCATCGTCGGCCCGCACAATGCGGTTGCCCCGGTGACGGCACATGTTCAAGAAAGCGTGTACTTCGCCCTTGGCGTCGCGGGTGAGGATGACTGGGTCCTCGCCCATATAGGTGAGAAAGAAGTCGTTGGGATTGGGGATGAGCGACTCATGGCCAACCCACAGCCATGCCCGGCCGAAAACCTTCTCCAACTCCTCCTGGTAGATCTGCTCGCCCACGAAAATATCCCGGTCCAGGGTGCCCTTGTCCATATCGATAATGTTGTATTTCTGTCGAACAACCATCTCGTACCCCCTGAGGTAAATTGCGAAATGCGATTCAATTATCACCGATTGCAGCACCCTACTCCGGTACAGATGCACCCGCAAGCATGCCCACCTTATGGTGGTTAGACACCTGCCTTCTCGGAAGACTGCGACCTGGCTTCAGAAAGTGGAAGCAAGCGACAAAATGGTTTGACTCTGGGATAGCGCCTGGGCGTCCAGGATGCTACAAGGTGACAGCCCTGTGCAGAAACATTAAGGTACTCTTCAATTTCTGCCCCGCGGTAGCCTCGAGGTAACTGCTCCAGTTGGTGAAAACTAACGTACCCCTAAGGCATCGGGCACGTGAGCCAGGCAAAGCAATAGAACGCGTCGCCATGAGATTTTCCACGCGGCAATAGCTTGGCCCGATGCACCCAAAGGGTCGAAATTCGAACGGCCGACAACCCTAATGGTCGATGGGATTACAGACATGCGCTAGACGGTCACACTTCCGTCCCTACTCCCCAATGGGTGGCTGGTGTTGCGTGGTAGAGTTGGTTCGACGCGTCGCAGGGAAAAAGGCCCACTAGCGGCGAGTGATGACCCCCATTCTTAGGAGGAACGCGGTGGATCGAGTGCTCTGGTCCGACATTACGGTCGCCAACCTGGCCTTTTCCGGCTCGTCACTGGCCATCGGGCTTAGTTCAGCCTTGGTAGCACGTCTCATCAGCCATGCCATAAAACATCGAATGCGTGCTCGGAAGCGTTCAAGCTTGCCCGCGCAATTAGTCGACGACGTGGACGGCGCCTTGGCGATTTGGCTGATCTTTACCGGTGTCTTTATTGGATTGATTCACTTGCCCCCGCTCGGAGTGTATTTAGACGTAGCCCGGCAGGTTTACACCATCGCCAGCATCGCGATAGTGATCTTCGCGAGCATCCGACTTCAAGGCCACATTCTCCGAGGGTATGGCAGACAGGTCGGGCGGAGAACAGGCCAGACCAAGGTCTGGAACTCGCTTATTCCCATGGTACGCCGGATCGTGTCCATCGTCTTGCTGGCAATCGGTACCCTCATCATCCTCGATCAGCTAGGGGTCTCTATTGCTCCAATGGTAGCCGGGTTGGGGATCACCGGGTTGGCCGTTGCCCTAGCCCTGCAGGGAACTCTCACCAACTTCTTTGCAGGGGTCAATGTATTGACCGACGGCTCTATTCGCGTCGGCGATTTCATTGAGCTAGAAGGTGGAACCCGGGGCGTAGTGGACCAAATCGGGTGGCGCACGACGCGCATTCGTATGCTGGCAGACAACATGGTCCTTATTCCCAACTCTCGTCTAGCAGACAACATCACAACCAACTACAACTACCCTGGCGACGAGATGTCCGTCTACGTCGAATTGGGCGTCGGATATAGTAGCGATCTCGATGAGGTAGAGAGGATCACTGTCGAGATCGCCAAGCAGGTCCTTAGCGAAACAGAGGGCTCGGTTATCACATATCAGCCCTCCATCTGGTACACGGACTTCGGCGAATCCAACATCAACTTCTGGGTGGTGATGCGTGCTCACAGTTACCTTGATTCATGGCTGGTGAAGCATAATTTCATCAAGGCGGTTCGCCGCCGCTATCGCGAAGAAAACATCGAGATCTCCTTCCCCGCAAGGACCGTCTATATGCGAGGAGAATAGGCGTCCCAGCCAGTTGGCGAGATTCTGCTTCGGCACTTTAAGGGTCGAAGTTCGAATGGACAGACAGCGCGTCTGGTGACTCATGATAGCCACGGGAGAGCGCGCTCTCCCGTGGCTAGAAAAAGTCAGCGCTAAGCGAGTGTCGCCTCGACACTGAGCTCCACGTTTCCCTTGAGGGCGCTAGAGATCGGGCACCCGTCCTTTGCTGCCTCAGCGGCCGCTGTGAACCCCTCGGCGTCGAGACCGGTCACTGTGCCCACCACTTTGAGTGCACTGGATGCAACTTTCCAGCCGCCCTCTATCTGATCGAAGGTGACCGTAGCGTCCACCTCAAGCTTGGTAGGGGGTGTTCCGCCCCGGCCGAGCCCCGCGGAAAGAGCCATCGAGAAACAGCTTGCATGTGCCGCCGCCACGAGCTCTTCAGGACTCGTGCTCCCGCCTGGCTCCTCGGTCCGCGCCTTCCAGGAGACTGGTAGGTCATTAAAAGTGTCGGAGCTGGTTGCGGTAACGGTCCCTTTGCCCGAGGGTAAATCGCCATTCCAAACAACATGAGCAGATCGGGTTGCTGACATAAAATCTCCTATAAGTAGGGTTGGTAATTGTTATCGTAGCGATGATACCGACCATGTTGCCCTTTATCCAGGGCAGCGGCTGCGTAACTGAAGTTGGATTAACACACTGGACATCGATAGTGGCCAGCCACACACTCCACCACTCAAATGCGTTAGGCCCGGATCGAAAACTCGGATGGCAACCCGCGCCGCCTGAGAAGTTCCCTGGCCTTGGACCAAGCGAACCAGGCCATACGTCCGGTGATTGCGCCCTCGGCCTCCGAGTGCAAGTCAAGCTCCGTAAAGAATTTCAGGAGAAAGAGGCCCGTTTCTCTTTCATCCGCAGGACCCTTTGGTCCGGTGAACAGCGGAGCAAACCCGCCCGAGTCGTTGAACATCTCTTGGCTAAGGCCGTCGTCGTAGTGTTGCCACCAAGCTACGGCGAGCAGCTTAGGCCCTGCAATATGGGTGCGGAGCCATTCCCACAGGTCCCGGAGCCGGACCATGCCATGCTCGTCGTCGGCACCAAATAGCACGAGACAATTTGCCCGTCCGAGGCGAGCGGCATACCCCTCTAAATCCTGGGGTCCAGCTACGGCTAATGGAGTTGCCTCTTCGTCAAGGCCGCGCCGGTAAAGGGTTGAGGCAAGCCTTCCAGCGAAGGCAGCTTCCCATCCACCCGGCTTGGCAGAACCATCGATGACGGCCACAAGTGGTCGTCCAAGTATGGAAGTTTGGCTCCACACGGCTTAGCTGGCCATTGCCACTAGAATCTGTTCAGCCTGTTCTGAACTGAGGAAAAAGTCGAGCTTCGAGACTTGATTGAGTTTAGTCAAGGTGATGATTATATGGTAGTGCCCGTCCTCGGTGCGTTCCAACTCCAATACCTTCGGTTCGTTAGTGATTGACAAGAGTTGTTCCATGGCACCTCTCCTTTAGATTCCTCACCGGGCAGTGGGAGTGGACGGATAGGGAGTCGCTTGTGCGTCTTCCCAACCACTACGGAGTACTCCGTAGTGAAGAACAGCGACCTGCACACCGCGAAGCTGCATTTGTCGCCTAATCTCGCTCTCCCAAACCATTCCACGCTTCTCCATCATGCGCCAAGACCCTCCGTTCCTGCTATCGCACCAGGCAAAGAGCTCCATACGGTCGCAGGTCAGGAATCCCTAATTCCCCCGTTCAGCCCGATTATGATCCGATTCAATGCAGAGCTTGATTCCGCCGATGATGACACCAAAAGGCACGCATTACCTATCTGGAGAAAATGTCCCGGCCCACAGCAGAAGACCGAGGAAAGCGAAAACAACTTCCGCAACGCTAATGCTGGTTGCCCGAAGAGCAGTACCTCTGCTGGAGGCCCAATATCCGTTCAGTGCGCTCTGGGCCCAAACAATGGCGGAAACTATAAGGGTGACCTTAATGATAGATAACCACACTAACATCGTAGCGCCAGTTACATTAACGGTAGCCATGTTCACTGCTTCACTAACCAGCACTAAGACCACCACCATACCGGGGCTCAACGTCGTCACCACACCCTTTTTCAAAGCCAGTCCTTTGATAAGCGCCATGTGCGCGTAGATACGGAACAAACCATAGACTGGCACGGCAAGGGACAAAGCGTGCCATAGAGGGTAGTGGACATCGTCGGTCTCGCTGGCCAGTTCTTTCCATGTCCGATAAAACCAGTAATACTGGTACAGACCTAAGGAGAGGATACTAAGCACAAACACTCGGAAAACGCTGATCTTAAGATGATCATCGGGCGCTGGCAACACGCTGCGCCGGACCTGATCCACAGGTATTTCCCTAAAGCTCTGAGCTCCGCAGGACATACAGAATTTGGCCTCGGCGGAATTCACCTCGTCGCATTGAACGCACTGTTTATCCACTATTTTGCTGCTTCCTATGCAGTTAAGTACAACCCCCCGACCCAGCGGATAACTACGATCTTGGTCTCGAGCATATCACGGCGCGAACCGCCGGAGCCGGACCGCCACCCCCATGGAAAGCCCCAAGGCGCCCATGACCACAGCCAGCGAGATCAACGAGACCGCTAGAATGGCAAGGGCTAGGTCGCCAGTCTCCTCCAGACTCTCCAAGTCGCTAACCAGCGCCAGGAACAGCAGGGGGACACCCACCATCGCCCCACCCGCAACGCCACCCGCCAGCACCCCTCGCATACCCGGGGCCGCGGCGCCCAGACCAACCCCAAGCAGAAACGGCAGCAAATAGGTGCATAGCAGCCACACTGGGCCCACCCAATTGCCGACCCAATCGTCCAAGACCGCCAGCGCAACGAAAGCACTCGCCGCCGCAAAAGCAAGCAACGCTATCTTTGGCACCAGACCCACTCTCCGACGCATCCTCACCTCCTCGCTGGGGTTGTCCATAGCTCCGGCGCCATGCTACCATCAACCTTGCTCTTCGCAGGGGCCCATCGCGCCTCACTCCCGTGTGATAACGGGACACCGCCTGCCAACTCAGGCCTTGAGGTACAAACGTGGCCCAGACCCAGACCACATCGCTGGACCGGATTCTCCAACACGCCCTGACCGGCGAGTCTCTGGACGCGTCCGACGGCTACGCTCTCATGCAGGCCCGAGGTGCCGATCTCACCGCCCTCATCGCAATAGCCTCGCAACTGAACTCCACCGCGCGGCCCCAAGGCATCGTCACCTACTCCCGCAAGGTCTTCATCCCACTCACCAACCTCTGCCGCGACCGTTGCGGCTATTGCACCTTCGTCAAGGGGCCGGAGCAACCCGGCGCCCACACCATGACCCCCGAAGAAGTGCTGGCCGTCGCCCGCGAAGGCGCACGGCTCGGCTGTAAGGAGGCGCTCGTAAGCTTGGGCGACCACCCAGAGTGGCGTCACCCGGAAATGCAGGAGACGCTGCGAGATCTGGGTTACGAATCCACTCCCGCCTACGTGGCCGCTATCAGCGAGCTAATCCTGAAGGAGACGGGGCTGCTCCCCCACACCAACTGCGGCGTGCTGGATAGCGATGAAATGGCGGCAATCGCAGAGCATAACGCCAGCATGGGCATCATGCTGGAAAACATCAGCCCTCGTCTGCTGGAACGCGGCGGACCCCACTTCGGCACCACCAGCAAAGCGCCTGAACAGCGCTTGAAGACATTGGCTACGGCCGGTGAGTTGGGCGTTGCCATGACCACCGGCATCCTCATCGGCATCGGCGAAACGCCCCAGGAGCGGGTAGACTCGCTCTTGGCTATCCGGGAACTCCATCAGCGTTACGGCCACATTCAGGAAATCATCGTCCAAAATTTCCGGGCCAAGGAGAGCACGAAGATGCGCGAGTCCGGAGAGCCATCTACCGTGGACATGCTGCGGACATTGGCGGTGGCCCGCCTACTCCTGGGAGCGAAAATGAACATCCAGGCGCCACCAAATCTGAACGCTGACGGCTTTCAGTCCTATCTCCTGGCCGGCATCAATGATTGGGGCGGCGTCTCTCCCCTGACCCAGGACTTCATCAATCCCGAAGCCTCCTGGCCGCAGATCCAAACGCTGAGCGAGCTCACGGCCGAGGTCGGCTTCACGCTTCGGGAGCGCCTTGCCCTCTATCCCGAATATGTGGTCTCACCCCACTGGCATCTTGCGCCCGCCGTTACCACCCGTGTATCGGAAATGGCTGGCGACGATGGATTGGTCAAAAGGGAATTAGAACAATGGTAAAACACGAGTCCCTGCCCCATCTGGAAAAGAGCCTAGAGTCGCTGCTCAACGCTGTGGAGCCGGATATCGCCCGTACCTTGGATAAAGCACTCTCAGGCGGTGAGGTAAGCGTCGACGAGGGTGCGCGGCTCTTCGAGGCCGACGGAGCGGCGCTCATGGCGCTCATGGCCACCGCCGACGACCTCCGCCAACGCGTTAACGGCAACGTGGTGACCTATGTGGTCAACCGCAACATCAACTTCACCAACGTTTGCATCAAGCGCTGCGGCTTCTGCGCCTTCAGCCGCGACCACCGAGAGGAGGAGGGCTACTTCCTGCCGCTGAACGAGATCGTCCGACGTGCCCGAGAGGCGTGGGAGCTGGGTGCCACCGAAGTGTGTGTCCAAGCCGGGATGCCCCCCAAGATGGACGGCAATCTCTACGCCGACCTCGCCCGAGCTCTTAAGGAGGAGCTACCGGAGATGCACATCCACGGCTTCTCACCAGAGGAGGTCCTCTACGGCTCCGTCCGCTCCCGGAACTCAATCGAAGACTACCTTCGCAGCCTGAAAGAGGCCGGCGTCGGCAGCCTGCCCGGCACCTCAGCGGAGATTCTCGACCAGGACATCCGTGATCGCATCTCCAAGGGCCGTATCACCGTCGACCAGTGGCGCGAGGTCATCACCACCGCGCACCGGCTGGGCATCCCCACCACCTCCACCATCATGTTCGGCCACGTAGAGACGGCGCTTGACCGGGCACGACACCTGGAGTTTCTCCGCGAGGTTCAGAAGGAGACCGGCGGTATCACCGAGTTCGTCCCCCTCTCCTTCGTTCATACCGAGGCCCCCATGTTCTTCCGCAAAAGCGTGGCCGGCGTTCACCCTGGCGCCACTGGGGCCGAGGTCATCCGCATGCACGCCATCGCCCGCATCATGCTCCACGGCCACATCCACAACATCCAATGCTCGTGGGTCAAGGAGGGCCCCAAGCTCGCCCAGGTACTGCTGGCATCTGGTTGCAACGACGTGGGCGGCACCCTCATCAACGAGAGCATCTCCACCTCGGCTGGCGCCAGCTACGGCCAGCTTGTGCCGCCCTCGGAGCTGCGACGGTGGGTGCGCGATCTGGGCCGGGTCCCCGCCGAGCGCAACACGCTCTACGGCATCCGACGGGTCTTCGAAGAGGAACCGGCTGAGCCCGAGCCCCTCGATCTAGCCGCCGAGCACCCCGAGCGCTTCGGCTCTTATCGCCAACTCGTCCAGCTAGAAGCCTACCGCTACGAGGGCGAGCGAGCGCCCAAGCTCACCGGGCCGACCATGCCCGAGGTATTGGCCCAGGCGCTTGATGGCTAACCCCGTCCTGGCCCTGACCGGCGGCGTGGGCGGCGCCAAGATGGCCCTGGGCCTCAGTCGCATCCTCCCATCAGACCAACTCACTATCGTGGTCAACACGGGCGACGACGAAACCTTCCACGGCCTGCACGTGAGCCCCGACCTGGACACGGTGATGTACACCCTGGCAGGGCTTGCCAACCCAGAGACCGGCTGGGGCCTGGAGGGCGAGACCTTCCGGACGCTGCAGGCCCTGGCGCGCTACAATGCTCCCGATACATGGTTTCGTCTCGGCGACGCCGATCTGGCCACGCATATTCGCCGCTCCGACCTGCTTCGGCAAGGCTGGACCCTGAGCCGAGTCACGACGGAACTGTGCCAGCGTCTGGGCGTTCGGCATTCCATCGTGCCCATGAGCAACGATGCAGTGCGAACCGTGGTACTCACCGCCGAGAGGGAACTGGCATTCCAGGACTACTTCGTGCGCCAACGCTGCGCGCCGCGCATCAACGACGTGCGCTTCAACGGCGCCGAGTCCGCAACCGTAGCACCCGCCTTCGCCACCGCCCTTGATACGGCACAGGCCATCCTCTTCTGTCCCTCCAACCCCCTGGTGAGCATCGGCCCCATCCTGGCCGTGCCCGGCGTGCGCTCGGCCATCGCATCGTTTCAAGGCCAGCGCATCGCCATCAGCCCCATCATAGGAGGCCAGGCAGTGAAGGGCCCCGCCGCAAAAATGATGGCCGATCTTGGCGAAGAGGTCTCCTGTGTGGGCGTTGCCCGGAGACTCCGCGGCCTTTCCGACGTCATGGTCATCGACGAGGTGGACCGCGAGCAGACTTCGGCTATCGAAGCCCTAGGCATGCGGACTTTCGTGACCAACACCGTCATGCGCACCGACGAAGACAAAGTGGCCCTTGCGAAGGAAGTCCTTGCACTTGCGGAGATATCCCGTGGCCAGGCTTGAAGTTATCGTTCCCATGAAGCCCTTGGCGTCGGCCAAATCGCGCCTTTCGCCTCAGGTGCCCAGCGCCCGACGGGAGGCGGCGGCACTCTTGATGCTCCACCGTGTACTGAATGCGGCCACAACTGCCGTCCAACCCCAGGCCTGCGTTGTGGTCGGCGGCGATGCCACAGTGCAGCAGATAGCCTCCCATCACGGCTGCCATTGGGTGGAGGAGCAAGGCCACGACCTCAATTCGTCGCTCCTGTTCGCCATGCAAACAGGATTCGAGAACGGGGCGCTGGCAACCCTCTTCCTGCCCGCAGACCTCCCCCAGTCCACGCCAGACGATGTGAGCGCGGTGGTTGCCGCCAGCAACGGTATGCGCCTTCCGGTAGGCGTCCGCGCGGCGGCGGACGGCGGCACCAACGCCCTACTGGTCCCTACCCAATTCCGACTGGAACCGCAGCTAGGTGAAAACAGTTTCAATCGTCACGCTGATGCAGCCCGCGCACTGGGTACGACCCTGGCCGAGGCAGACGCGCCGGGACTGGCTTTCGATGTGGATACCCCTGAGGACCTAGTGGCCGCCGAGCACCTCGTCGACGGTTTCACCGATAACCTCGACCAGCTGGCGGACTGGGTCCGCATCCATCTGTCCGACTACGCAGCATCTGGAGGCGATAGCAGTGGTTAAGATAGGCGTCCTTCTGGCGACCCGCGGGTTGGTGATGCGCGCCATGCGCGAAAGCAGACCCGCCGACGCCTCGCTGGTGCCGACGTTTGCCGAGCGCGCGGAGGCCGCTGGCCTCGATTCGATATGGGTGGGCGACAGCCTGCTCTCCAAGCCGCGTTTGGAACCCGTGGCCACCCTCGCGGCCATCGCTGGGCGCACCTCACGCATCCGCATCGGCACCGCAGTCCTGCTCCCCGCGTTACGTCATCCGCTAACCCTAGCCCACAGCCTGGCCACGGTCGATATCCTCTCCCAAGGCCGGCTGGTCATCGGCGCAGGAGTTGGCGGCGGCTTCACCCCAGCGCAACAGCAAGACTGGACTGCCACCGGAGTCTCGCCCCAAGCCCGCGCCGGACGGCTCACGGAGATGGTGCAGGTGATGAAGCGCCTCTGGAGCGAAGACCATGTGAGCTTTTTCGGCAAGCACTTCACCCTGGAGGACGTAACGCTAGACCCAAAGCCTATCCAACCGGGAGGGCCACCCATCCTCTTAGCGACGCACCTGGCCACGGGCTCGGAGGCCCAGTACCGGCGGGCAGCCCGTCACGCTAGCGGGATTATGGGCATCTCCGATTCACCGAACGACTACGTCCAGGTCTTACGCAGAGTAGGAGAACTGGCGACAGCTGAAGGGCGTGACTGGGAAGACATGGAACGGGCCTTTTACATGACGGTAAACATCAACTCCAACGCCGAGGCTGGAGCGGCTGAAGCCGACGATTTCCTGATGGCCTACTACGGAGTCCGTCACTGGACGGGACGCTGGGGGCCCTGGGGCGACACCCAGGCAGTGGCCGAGGCAATGGCGGCCTACGCTGAGGCGGGTGCGCGAGAGCTGGTGGTGCGCTTCGCATCGTGGGACCAGGCGAGCCAGCTGGACCAATTCGTCGGCAAGGTAGTCCCAGCGTTCCGCGAGCTGGTGGGAAGCGGAGCCTGACCCGGTCCCGCCTAGGCTCGTCCTTCGACAAGCTCCGGATGAGAAGCCTCCACCGGCCTGATGCGAATACGGGCAGCCACATCGATACCAATAGCAACCTTGGCGCCATCCAGCTCCAGGTCCACTACCCCTCGATACGATGCCATCTCCCCTACCCGTATCCGCTGCTTGGGCAAGATGCTGCTATTCACCATGAAGCGCAGCAGCGGAAAGTCCTCGTCGGGGATGCAGACCACTTCATAGTCCCTCCCATTCTCCGCCCGGTTGAGCCGCAGAATATCGACTGGCTCTGGACGCGGACCCACCTCGCCTTCACGGTCGATGGGCCGTCCGTAGGGACAGGTCTCAGGGTAGCCCAGCTTTTTCTCAATCTGCCGCAGCAACCCCGCTGAAATACTGTGCTCCAGCCTGTGCGCTTCAGTTTCCGCCTGTTCCAAAGGCACGCCAAGGACATCTACCAGTAACCGCTCGGACAACCGATGGCGCCGGACCACATCGTGGGCGAGCAGCTCTCCGGCGGGCGTCAATTCAACCTGTTTTCCTTTGTTAACCGCAAGCAGCCCCTCCTTGGACATCCGGTGAACCATGCCCGAAACGGAAGCCAAAGTGGTGCCAATCCCCTCCTCCACAGGCAGGTGCCGGAGGTACTCGGCCAACTGACTCACATGCGGAGCAATGCCATCCTCTTGAAGAATGCGTAGCGAGAGGAGGTAATTCTCAGACGCTTCGGACCTCCGAGTTGTGCCCGGAGGACGCCGGCCGGCGCTTCTGGACGCGGGCCTAGACTGCTTGGTCACCATAGTTTGCTCCTCGGGACAGTGTGTCCTGCCCCTTGCATTATCCCATCGTACATCTGCAGGCGCGAGCTTTAGCCAATGAGGACGAGGTGTACTTCGCCAGCCCCGTGGACACCCGTGGCCATCGTGAAGTCGATGTCCGCCGTACGGCTGGGCCCGGAAATTAGGGTAAAGTAATTGGGCATCCGCGCACGATAGCTCATGTGCTCCAATCTGCGCATCGCCATCAGCTCCTCCAAGTTGCCCAGCACCTGTTCCGCCTCGACAAGCGCAATGTACGCTCGCGGCGCCAGAGAGGTGATACGGGCTACGCCTTTGCGCGAAACGACCACGCAACTGCCCGTCTCGGCGATGGCGAACTCCACACCTGTGATCCCCAGGTCAGCCTCCAAACCAAGGGACGCCAACTCGGAGCGCCGTCGCTGTCGTCCGGTCGCCAGCACCAACGGGTTGATGCGCCCACCACGGAGCGCTCGATCCACGTCCACCCTCCGGAAAATCTCCTCCGTGGAACGCGCGACGCGCCGAGCCTTCAGCAACCGGGCAGTCTCACCCACCACCACCGCCGCCTCGTTGTGCGAGGCCACCCGATGCACATGCCATCCGCCTTCAGCAGCCCGTTCAGCCATGATGTGCAAGAGGCCAGGACGTCGAGCCTCCGCCCTGGCCTGAAGCGTACGCACTTTCTCTTGATGCCGAGGAAGGCTGCTCTTCAACGCAGGGTGGTCGGGAGCCGTTGTCAGGGGCCCAGAGCGGCCCAGGGCCCGGCGGACTCCGTCGAGAAGATTTGCTTTGGACTGGTCTTGCGTGACACCAGAGGTAGTTATAACCGTGACTCCTCTCCAGCAGAGCGCTCCTTCCAGAGGTCGTGGAAAGACTTACTAGCAGGCCGAGGAAATGGGCCATGCTCCCAGCCGAACATGACAGGACCCGGCAATCTTGTTGAATCCTGTCCCGTAACAAAGGCCTTTTGAAGCAGCCGGGAAAAGACGGAAGCACGGGGCTTGCCAGGCTGTGAGGCGACCCTATCCACCCATCGGCGAGCCGCCAGGCGCTCGAACCAGCCCGTCGAACGCTCAGTTCTCGGCTCTCCATTCACCGTCTTCTGCCTGAGCCGCACAAGAAGCGCGGGAATATCGATTTTCACTGGACACGCGTCCCTGCACGCCCCACACAGGGTCGATGCGAACGGCAGGTCCTTGCCCGCCTTCAGTCCCGTGAGCACTGGAGTCACCACCGCACCAATAGGCCCCGAATAGACCCATCCATACGCATGCCCACCCACCTTTTGGTAAACAGGACACACATCGGAGCAGGCCCCACAGTGGATGCAGTAGAGGGCCTCTCGTAACCCAGAGTCGCCCAGCAGCTTGGTCCGTCCATTGTCCACCAAGATTAGGTGGACCTCATCGGGACCATCCTCTTCGCTGGAGGCCCTCGGACCGCTGACGAGCGTCGTATAGCTCATCGTTCCCTGACCCGTGGCCGAACGCGCCAGCACCCTCAGCATATGCGTCACATCCTCCATGGCCGGGAGCACCTTATCGATGCCTGCAATAGCCACATGCACCCTGGGCAACGTGGTGCTCATGCCACTGCTGCTCTCGTTGGAGACCAGCACCACCGTCCCCGTTTCCGCCACCACGAAGTTGGCCCCGGTAATGCCCATATCAACGGCGGTGAAGCCCTCGCGGAGGGTATGGCGGGCAATGGCACTCAGCTCGGCGGGGTTGGTGGTCCGCGCCGAATTAAGGTGCTCAGTGAAGAGGGAGGAGACCTCCTCGCGCGACTTGTGAAGAGCCGGAGTGATGGGGTGGAAGGGTGGCTCCCCGGCAAGTTTAACGATGTATTCCCCCAGGTCCGTCTCCACAGCGGCGATCCCCTGTTGGGCCAGAAAAGCCGTCAGGCCCAGCTCATCGATGGTGCTGGACTGTGCCTTCACCACCTGCCGTACATTGTGCTGTCGGGCGATATCCAGGACCACTCGGTTCGCGTCAGCAGCCGTCTGCGCAAAGTGGACGTGCCCGCCATTGCGGCGAACGGAGCGGTCTGCGAGGTCCAGGTAATAGTCCAGGTGCTCAATGGCCTCCGCCCTAATGGACCGGGCCCGCTCCCGCATCTGGTCCCATTCACCCTCAGGAAGCCGCTCAATGGCCTCGTCCCTCGCCTGGTTGATCGCAGCCAACACCCTATCCAGGTGCCGGCGAAGCTTTTCGTCCCGCAAGGCACGGGCAGCCGCCTGAGTGAATTGAGCAGTCTTAACGATTGCCACGAGAGGGCATACTCCTAAGGGGCCTGCTGGTCGAGTAGCTCTGCCAAATGCATGGGGCGCACCCTCGACCCCCGTTTGGCGAGGGCCTGGCCGATGTACATAAGACACCCCATATCGCATGCCACCACGGCATCGGCGCCCGAGGCTTCGATGGCATCCGCCTTCTCAGCAACGATGGCCTCGGCAACAAGTGGTTGACGGAGGGCGAAGAGGTCTCCGTAGCCACAGCACCTATCGCTCCCCTTCATCTCCACGAACTCGGCTCCCTCTACCTGCCCGACGAGTGCTCGGGGCTCTTTGGTCACCCCCAAGCCTCGCAGGAGGTGGCACACGTCTTGGTAGGTGAGCTTGCCTGAAAAGGAGGAGTGAAGGTCGCTTGGCTCAAGCACATTGGCAATGAACGCCGAGAATTCATACGTCCGTGCCGCAAGCTGCTCCGCACGTTCACGAAGCTCAGGGTCGTCCTGAAACAGGCTGGTAAAGGACCGCTTAATCATGGCAGCGCAAGACCCGGAGGGAACAACCACATAGCCGTCCCCCTCAAACGTGTCCATAAACTGGACAGCCACCTCTCGGGCCTCCTGCTGGAATCCGGCATGATGCGCGGGCAGGCCGCAACAGGTCTGGTTTTCGGGGAAACTAACGTCCACGCCCAAACCCTGCAATACGTTAACGACCGCCTTACCCACTTGGGGATAGTAAGTATCCACCAAACAAGTGACGCATAAGGCCGCGCTGACCGCCTTTGGGGCGCTCCGTCTCCTGCGTCTGAGCATACGGCAACAGTAGCAGAGGGCACACGTAGGACACAAGCCCGCTAGCACTTCACTGAAGGATGATTCTTACCTAGGAAGCATTATCTGATATTGCTGCACCGCTCACACACATCGGCGGGCACCAGCCCCCAACGCATGAGGTATCCGAAAACGAAACAACCGGCACAGAAGCCGACAATGGCCTCCAAACCGGCGAAGACCACCAGCACGCCCAGCACAGCCTTGGCTGCGCCGGGAGCACCCACGGCGTAGGTCAGCGTGAGCGCGGTAAGCGCGAAGACGAGTCCGATGACCTGAGCGAATCGCTTCGGCGGGCCAGCCACCGGCTTGGAACGTCCGATAATCTTCGGCGCGATAAGGCGCGTGGCAAGCTGTCCCATGGGACTCAAGGTAGGACCCGTGAGCACCCTGGCCGCAAAACCGTAAGCCAACACGAACAATAGCCACCGCACATCGAAGACGATGATGACCAAACTCATGCCCATCACCATCAACGCCACCGACCGCGCCGCCACCTCGTTCACGGGATGAGGAAACGAGAAGACCCTGCTGAGCAGCCCCTCACCCACCTCTACCTCAAGATCGACTCTCTCCATAGTTCCCACGTACCTCCACCGCTCGCATTGAATAATCCTCTACAGTAAACAAAAGGGAAACCCGTTGTAAGGGCAAATAGGCAACGGTGGCGCACCATCCTCATGCTACTGTCGCATACCCCTACTGACCCTTCATCCAGGTACAAGCACCACTTACTATCAAACCCATTGCATCCACCCACGCGCAACTCACCATTACACTGGACAAGCTGCTATCCGGCGTCATCTTCCCGCAGCCCATCAGTTTCGACCACCAGCTCCTTCACATTGCTATCTCTCACCGTGCGCAGCACGGTTCGGTTGAGCTATTTCACGTAGCTGATGCTGTCCTGCGAGTCGCAAGGTGAACACATTGATAAACCCGTCGTGGGTATCCACGGTCAGTGTATTCTTCTATTTTTCGAAAGGTCCCCAGCCGAAGCACTCCTTCTATCCGTCCTTCTGGCCATCGCACATCTCCTCAATCGAAGGGGCCTCTACTATGACGAATCCTATCCTCGTACGGCAGTGTGGATGCCGTGTAAACCGGTGCTCCCTGCGTATGAACAAGCGGTGAAAGTGCGTTGACCTTGGCGAATCGGCCCGCGTATAGTTGCGCCCAGTGCTTACCAGGCTGTATGCCGCCCGGAGGGCAACTCGCGAAATCACGAATTCAGACACAAAACTCCGCGGGAGGTACAAAATCACCATCCAAACGTACAATGCCATCGATTTCGACAAAGGGCTCTTGGACAGGCGTATCTTCAGTGACGCTGATATCTACCAGGAAGAGCTGGAGAAGGTCTTCGGTCGCGCTTGGCTCTTTATCGGCCACGAGAGTCTGATCCCCAACCCCAACGACTTCTTTCTCACCTACATGGGCGAAGACCCAGTCATCCTCACCCGCGACGCCAAGGGCGAGGTCCACGCTTTCTTGAACATGTGCCGTCATCGGGGCAACCGCATCGTGCGGGCCGACGATGGCAACGCCAAGAACTTCATGTGTTCCTACCACGGCTGGACCTATTCTAATGAAGGGAAACTCGTTTCCGTTCCCGGTCTGCAGGAGGCCTAC